>Ga0172373_10003209_pt1 | contig 24204 bp, 17 predicted proteins | sample Lak10m_2_FD_114546 | JGI IMG/M metagenome (GOLD analysis project Ga0172373, IMG submission 114546) | Freshwater microbial communities from Kabuno Bay, South-Kivu, Congo - kab_092012_10m | ecosystem: Environmental > Aquatic > Freshwater > Lake | place: Democratic Republic of the Congo...
CCGGAACGGCTGGCGGCATGCAGTACCGCGGAACTGTTGACGGAGCGTGGGTATTGTTTGAATACGACAAGAAACGGGCGCGTCTGACCCACGTATTCGACGAGAAGACAGGCCCCGGAGAGCACCTTTTATCGCTTTCCGTAACCGATGACAGGGGGAATACCAGGGTGTTTGAAAGAAAATTCAGAAGATGAATACAGGTTTTTCATTATATGATTATAACCTTTCGTATTTATCTTACGCCTTAACAAAATTGACAAAATAGAAGTGCGGGTTTCACCGTTTAAAGCAAACTTTCACATTATTACGTTAAATTTTTTGATAAGAGGTACGAAGGTATCCGGAAAAACTTACCTTCGCCCCTCAAGTCGAAATCAACTGACAGTTCAACCCAGTCGCGTACTGTTCAACTCAAACTACAAGAGTTCGCTTATGCTTATGAAAAAAACTACTCTACACCTCCTCCTGCTGTGTTTTGTGACGCTGGCGGCTTCGGGTATCCAGGCTCAGGACATACACTTCTCGCAGTTTTACCAAAGTCCGCTGAACCTCAATCCGGCGTTGACTGGCGTGATGAACTGTAATCACCGCCTCGTTGCCAACTACCGCAATCAGTGGGCTTCCATCCTGAAAAACAATGCCTACAATACTTATTCTGCCAGTTACGACCAGAAGATCCCTGTGGGTCGCTACGATTATTTTGGTGTAGGCGGAACCCTTTGGGGCGACAAAGCCGGTTCTTCCGAATTTGCTACAACCCAGTTGCGCGGATCAGGTTCTTATGCCAAGAAAATGGGAGGCTATCGCAAGAAAGCCCACTACCTCGTTCTGGGCGCAGACCTGGGCGTGAGTAACCGCAGCATTAATGTGGGCAATCTCCGCTGGCCAAGCCAGAACAACGGAAATGGCCAGTATGACGAAACCAAGCCGCAGGAAATTATTGATGATCCGAGCTTCATCTTCATGGATCTGTCTGCTGGTGCTCTTTGGTTCAGTGTCCTCAGCCCCGACGCCAACTTCTACTTCGGCGGTGCTTTCAATCACCTGAACCGCGCAAACCAGTCTTTCGACCGCGATGACCAGACTGGCGACCGCATCAGCATTCCGCTTTACAGCAAGTTTACTTTCCACGCTGGTGGCGAGTTCATGGTTGCCCAGAAGTTCGGCCTCAGCCCGGGTGTGGTGACTTTCTTCCAGGGTCCATCCTGGCAGGTGAACGTGGGTAACTCCTTCAAGTTCCTGCTCGGCAACAGCCGCCGCTACAATCAGGCTTTCCAGTTCGGTATCTGGGCACGTATGGCTAACCGCCTCAGCGATGGCAAACTGCTCGACGCTGTAATCGCCAGCACACGCTTCGATTACGAGCAGTTCACTATTGGTTTCAGCTATGATATCAACACATCAAGCCTGAATCCGGCTACGAACGGCAACGGTGCCTTCGAATTCTCTCTGGTGTATAAAATCTGCGGCCCCGAGCGCCGCGGTGTTTACTGCCCGAATTTCTGATTTTAAGAGCTTGTTCAGGATTCTCCGCCCCCGGTTGAGAATCCTGAACAAGCTCTTAAAAAATTGAGGCTTCCCGATCTGTTCGGCAAGCCTCAATTTTTTTGATACTGACCAAGCTCTTACACGGCCAGTTCCCGTAAAGCCAGCCAGGCCATGAGTCCCATACCTGTCTCCAGTGCTGCCTCGTCAATTTCAAATGTGTCGGTGTGTACCGGAGAGGTAATACCACGTTCCGGATTGCCTACCCCGAGCCGGTAAAAGCAGGCGGGCATCACCTGCGCGTAGTAGGCGAAATCTTCACCCGTCATGCGCAACGGCAGATCAACCACATTCTCCTTGCCCAGGTAATCTTCCGCCCATCGCCTTGCACGCGCAACAAGTGCTTCATCATTGTACAGTACAGGATACCCCTTCACGATATTGAATTCGCAGGCACCTCCCATACTCCTGGCCAGCGTCTCAGCGATTTTTTTCATGCGTTTATGAGCCTCCACGCGCCATTTTTCATTCATGGTGCGAAATGTACCCTGCAATTGTACCTCTCCGGGTATAATATTGGTAGCACCACCAATGGTATTGATTTTCCCGAAGGATAAAACTGCCGGCAATGCGGGATCTGCATACCTGCTCACGATCTGCTGCAGGGTTACGAGCAATTGTGCGGCAATCATCACCGGATCAATACACTGATCAGGCATGGCACCATGGCCACCCCTTCCCTTTATCGTGACATATATTTCATCGGTAGATGCCATGTACATCCCCGGCCGAAAACCAGCTACACCCGCACGCAGTGGTGGGTGTACGTGCTGACCAAATATACTCGCCGGTCTGGGTTTCTCCAGAACGCCCTCCCGAATCATCAGACTGGCGCCGCCGGGCAGCAATTCTTCTCCGGGCTGAAAGATACACTTGACCGTCCCCTCAAACCGGTCGCGCAAACTGTGCAGAATTTTAACTGCTCCGAGTAACGACGCAGTATGAACATCGTGCCCGCACGCGTGCATGACTCCCGGATTTCTGGATGCCCATGGCGTCTTGTTGGCCTCCTGTATGGGCAAGGCATCCATGTCGGCACGCAGCGCCACGGTTCTTTTCCTCGGATTCCGGCCTTTAATCAGGGCCGCAATACCGTTTCCCGCAATACCCTGCCTGAATTCAACGCCCATTGACTGCAGGTGTCCGGCGATAAAACGGGCTGTTTCCACTTCCTGAAAGGATAGCTCGGGATGAGCGTGAAGATGGCGCCGCCAGCCGGTCACCTCCGGAAGTAGTTCGTTTGCCAGTTGTTGTATGTCTTCTTTCATGGTCGTAAATTTCTTTATAATACACCTGACAACCAAAAAACGGGGCAATTATTGCGAAATTATGCCAATTAACACCGCTGTTTTACACGAATCAATCATCATGGATTACCTTAGCCTTTCCAAATATGAACTTCAGCTACTTATTCCCGGTATGGTTGCTTGCGCTGGCACTTGTTTCCTGCGCACGCCAGGGCGCACCCACCGGCGGCCCCAAAGACACAACGCCTCCCTCGGTGGATACGCTGTACAGTACCAGAAATTACTCCACCCGATTCAAACCCTCAAAAATCGAGCTCCGCTTCGACGAATGGGTGACACTCTCGGATGCCGCCAACCAGATTGTTGTCTCACCTCCGCTGGCCAAACGACCTGAAGTTATTTTAAGGGGCAAGACCGTCACGTTAGCCTTTGATCCGTCGGAACAACTGCGCGACAGCGCTACCTATACCATCAACTTCGGCACGGCTGTTAAAGATCTGCACGAGGGTAACTCCGCGAAAGATCTTCGTTTCGTTTTCTCCACGGGCGACCTGATAGACAGTCTGAGGGTGAGCGGACGGGTGGCTGACGCGCTCTCCGGCGAACCGGTGGAAAATATATCTGTCATGCTCTATGATATTGCGGCTGACAGCGTGGTACGGAAATCGAGGCCATACTACTTTTCCCGTACCGACAAATCGGGCAGGTTCGATATCAGAAATGTAAAGGCAGGTCGCTTCAAAGTGGCAGCAATAGAGGATGCCGACCAGAATCTTCGCTGGGATGGCGAGAATGAAAAAATAGCTTTTCTGGATACCCTGCTCAGTGTACAAGATTCGGCACAGAATATCGTGTCACTGCTGTAGTTCAAAAATCAGCCGAAATACAGACTTTCCGAGAAAAATGCGTATACTTACGGGGTGGTCAGACTGAAATTCAGCGGATCTGCTGATTCAGCCCGGGTGAGGACAGATACGGTACCCGGACTGAATGTCATACAGGAAAGAACGGCAGATTCTGTTCTTGTATGGTATGACCTGCCAGCCGACAGCCCCTGGAATCTTTTTGTCAATAATGACACGGTGAAGATAAAGGCGCTTCTGAAAGAGAATTTTCTGAAAAATCATGATGTCTATCTGGATGGAGATGCGCCTCGTACCAACCAGAAGCAATCTCCGGCAGCAAACTTCGTCAAGACCGTACAGCACACACCGGGGAAAATACTTCCTCTGCTGTTTAACACACCGGTTGTTGCCGTTGATACATCGCTGTGGGTACTGGTGTCCGATTCTGTCCGCATGCAGCGTTATTCGACGGCATTTGACAGTACGCATCCTCGGCGCATCAGGCTGGATGTAAACTGGCAACCCGGTATCAGCTACAAGCTGGAACTCCTGCCTGGCGCCGTAACCGACCTGTGGGGCAGTAAAAATGCCGATACAATTCGCCGGCAGATTAATATTCCGGCAGAAAAACAGCTTTCTGCACTGACAATCAATATTGACCGCCTTGTTCCGGGTGAACAGTACGTACTTCAACTGCTGAACGGCCCCAATGCCGAGGAGGAGCGAGTTTTCAGTGCCACGGCACCCAAAGAAACATTTCTGTTCCCGCGGCTCGCGGTGGCTCCCTGGGTTGCAAGAGTAATTCACGACTCGAATCGCAATGGTCGCTGGGATACGGGAGATTATTACCTGCACAGGCAACCGGAGGCTAACTTTACCAAAAAAATAGAGGGACTCCGCGCCAACTGGGAACTTTCTGTGGATTTTTCGCTTACTCCCGGTGAAACAGACCCAAAGAAGAAATCACAATAGGCTCCGCCACACCCGTCACCGGAAATTCAGCGAAATGCCGGGTCGGTTTATTGATTGAAATATTCGTTCATAACATGGCAAAAAAATCAGGTTCCAAAACCGAAAAGACTGTCACCGCGGCTTCCGGAAACGCTGTGACGGGACTGGCAACCAGAAACTGGCTGCTGTTTATACTGACATTCATTCTGTATGCCAACACCCTTGGCCACGGGTTTGTACTCGATGACGGACTTGTCATTCTTGAGAATGCCTACACGAAAGCGGGCTTCAGCGGCATAGTAGATATACTTGCTCACGATACCTTTTACGGCTATTTCCAGAAAGAGGGCATGGATACACTGGTGTCCGGAGGCAGGTACAGGCCGGTTTCTCAGGTGCTTTTTGCTGTTATTTACCAGTTTTTTGGCGAAAATGCCTTTGTTTTTCACCTGATTAATGTACTGCTCTTTTCACTGACGTCACTTGTGGTGTTTCATACACTCCGACTGCTGTTGCGCGACAAGGGCGAGGGAACAGCACTGAATGTATCGTGGATGGCAGCCCTGCTTTTTGCCGTTCATCCTCTGCACACCGAGGTAGTGGCCAATATCAAGAGCGCCGATGAAGTGCTGGCCCTGCTGGGAAGTATGGCGGCCCTGTATTACACCCTCAAAGGTTACGATACCGGAAAAAAGAAGTGGCTGACTGCCGCTGGAATTACCTTTCTGCTTGCCTGCCTTTCCAAGGAAAATGCAGCGGCATACATCCTGCTGATACCGGCTGCGATCTGGTTTTTCAGATCCGACAAGAAACCGGTTGTGAGCTATATCTGGCCTGTCATCATAGCATTTGTGGTTTTCCTGGTGATTCGCGGTTCTGTTTTACCGTGGAGTTCACTGGCAGGAACCGCTCCGGCGGAGCTGCTGAACAACCCGTTTCTGAAGGAGGTAAACGGCCAACTCGTCCCTTTTTCCTTCAGTGAAAAACTGGCTGCCATACTTTACACACTCTGGAAATATCTGCAATTGCTCATAGTTCCACATCCGCTTACGCATGATTATTACCCCAGACAGGTGGATATTACCTCTTTGGCCAATCCGTTTGTGTTACTGGCCGTGGTGTTGTATGGTTATATCGCCTACCGTACTTTCCGCGGAATCACGCGCCGTGATCCTGAATCTTTCGGCTGGCTGGCTTTCCTGCTTCCTCTTGGTATTGTATCCAATCTGGTTTTCCCGATAGGTACGAATATGAGCGAGCGCTTTGCTTTCATGCCATCTCTGGGTGTTTGTCTGGCAGCAGCTCTTTTGCTCGACGGTTGGCAGCAGCGGGGCGGTGCTGCGCGGGCGGTGTGGATAGCAGTACTGGTGCTGTTCTCCGTGAAGACATTCACCCGAAATTTTGCCTGGGAAAGCAATGAAAAACTGTATCGGACCGATGTGGCCGTTTCCGATAAAAGTATCAAACTGCAGGTCGCGTATGCGCAGGTACTCCTTGAGCGCGCACGCGAGACCGATGATCCGGCCGGTAAAATGGCTCTGGCACAGGATGGACTGAAGCATATTGAACGTGCACTTGCGTTATATCCCGACTTCCTGACGGCACTTGTTATAAGGGGTAATCTTTATGCCGTACTGAATAAATATCCCGAGGCAATTGCCGACCACCGGCAGGCACTTGCTCAGGCACCCGACAATACGGCCAGCAGGGAACGTCTGGCCACCACCCTGCGCAGCGCAGGGCTCGATGCCGGTCAGTTGAAGCGCGACTTTGCCTCTTCGGGGGTATATCTCGACGAGGCGTGGCAGCTCAATCCGAAAGATCCGGAAACGGCCCGCCTGCTCGGGGTACTGAATATGGTTCAGGGGAATAAAGATGCAGCACTTGACTGGTTTCAGAAAGGAGAGGCTGTAGCCGGCGAAGATGCAGCGGCACTCTGGGAACTGGGGGTGGCATATAACAATCTGGGAATGCCCGACAAGGCGAGGGTGCTGCAGCAGAAGGCCTATCAGGTAGATCCCGATATTGTAAAACGGGTGCAGGCCACTCAATAAAATCATATATATGGATAACCAAGTTGTTATCCCGTATCTTTGCAACTGAAACTATGGAACAGGAAATACAGAAGAAAAAGCCGCTCCGCAACCTGCTTAATCGCGTCAACCGCCGCGAACTGAAGGAGCGCATGCGCAACAGCACGGAAAAACGCGTCACACTGTCTTATTACAAATACCACAGGATTGACGATCCGTATGCATTTCGGGACGAGTTGTTTATCAACTACCACGAACTGGGAGTTCTGGGACGGATATATGTTGCGCAGGAAGGGGTAAATGCCCAGCTTTCCGTACCCGAAGAGCGATTCGGGGATTTTAAAAACTACATGGATACCTGGCCCATGTTCCGCGGGATGAGGCTGAATATTGCTGTAGAAGCAGATGGAAAGTCATTTTTTACGCTTACTATCAAGGTGCGCAACAAGATTGTGGCCGATGGTATTGACGACCCGCAATTCGATCCGTCAAAAACGGGTGTGCACCTGAACGCCGATGCCTGGAACAAACTCGCGGAAGATCCGGATACTGTGATTGTGGATATGCGCAATCACTACGAAAGCGAGGTTGGGCGTTTTGAAAACGCCATCGTGCCGGATGCAGTCACCTTCCGGGAGGAGTTGCCTATGGTGGCTGAAATGCTGGAACAGAACAAGGATAAAAATATTCTCATGTACTGTACGGGTGGTATTCGCTGTGAAAAGGCGAGTGCGTATATGAAGTACAGAGGTTTCAATAACGTTTTTCAGCTGGAGGGTGGTATCATTGAGTACAACCGGCAGGTGAAGGCAGGTGGTTTGAAAAATAAATTTCTGGGAATCAATTTCGTTTTCGACGAGCGTTTGGGTGAACGGATCAGTGAGGATATCATAGCACATTGTCACCAGTGCGGGCATCCTGCCGATATACACGTGAATTGCGCCAATAATTATTGTCATATTCTCTTCATTCAGTGTCCCGAGTGTGCAGAGAAGTACAGCGGTTGTTGCTCTGACCAGTGTGCCACGTTCAGTGCACTTACGGAAGATGAACAGAAGCTGAAAGCACCACATTCAGTATTCAACGGTTCGAAGTTCGGAAAAGGCGCCTACAAGGCATTCCGGAAATCGGGCGCGCAACTCAACAAGGGCTGATTCTGATGGAGAAGGATAAAAAGAAAACCAGATTCGTTTATCAGCCGGAGTACCCCGGCGGACCCAAAGAGTTCACCAAATTTCTGTACTCCCATCTGCGCTATCCCAAAGAAGCGCTGACGAACAGGATTGAGGGGGTAGTATATATGGAGTATGATATTGACAACAAGGGAACAGTAGTTGCAACACGGGTTCTGAAGGGTTTGGGGTACGGTTGCGATGAAGAGGCTGCCCGTGTAATAAAAATGCTCCGTTTTACAGTAGCCAAAAACAGGGGGATACACGTACTGTTTCACCAGAAAGTGCGTGTCAAGTTTAAACTGCCCGAGGAAAAGCCGGTTCAGGTTCCGGCACCTCAACAACAGCAACCCGTGAGCTATACCTACACCGTCACTACCACGGTGCAGCCAGCCGATACACAACAAACAGAAGAGCAAAAGGGCTCAACCACTACCTACAGCTATACGATCACATTTTGACTTGACAGTCCTGAAATGCACGGGGGCGTGCCGGAATCATACCCGGCACGCCCCCGTTGAATATATGCTCCATTTATCAGAATCGCGCGGTGACGCCTGCCATGAAGTTGAGGCCTACCATTGGATAGCGATACCAGCGTTCCCGTTTGTTGTTCAGTATGTTATTGATATCAAGGAACGCACCGACATTTTTTGAAAAGAAATAACTGCCGCCCAGACTGAGATCATAAAGTACAGCACTCTCGCCCAATGCGCCTGTTTCATCACGGTATGGAATCTGGTCAGCCATGTAAAAATTGGCCTTTACTGACATTTTATCATCCAGTAAATTATATACAGCACCGAAGTTGCCTTCAATTTCCGGCAGACCGAATGCTGCTTCCTGATTGGAAAGGCTGTAAACATTCTGACTGGCGGTGGCTGTAAGCACCAGATTTTCCACAGGCCTGATTTTGGCTGTGAACTGCAGGTTGAAAACACTGGCGGAGTCGTAGAGGGTAGCGAAGCGGGTGATTGAAGCTCCGTTAGGATCCGTATAAAACAGGGTCTGGTACAGGGTCAGATCTCTGACCTTGCTGTAGCCAACCTGTCCGTTGTACTCGATAAAGCCCACATTGCCTTTCACACCGCCAAAGAAATTAAGTGTGCTGGTATTGCGGAGTTCAGACTCTCTGATCTGAATGAAAGGATTGTAACGCGACATAGACAGGTAGGTATTCTTGCGAAGGTCGCCACTTGCTCCTGCGAATGCCTGAATACCTTCGCCCCAGATACGGAGCGTAAGGTCAACATCCGGGAAGATACTGAATACATCCTTGTGATTGACGAAGTTGGCTCCCAGTTTGAACTGAACGGCATCTGCGTGAAAGGTGAAGGACGGTTGCAGATAAATGTTGTTGAGTTTCCGGGTGGCCGTATCAGTAAAGGTTGTGATATCTGGTCGGAGAACGAGCCTCAGTGCGTGTTTTTCGTTGAACCACTTGGTAGCGGTCATTGGCATATCAAAACCGATTTCCCTGTTGGAATAATAGTCGTTGAGCAGGTAAACACGCGGAGCCAGAGAGAAATTCAAATCCAGATCGGTTTGCTCCTTGTTGTACAACTTTGTACTGAAGTCGAGCAGTTTGTAATCCTGTCGGGTAGCCTCTCTGGTAAAAGAGGATACCTCATGGTCATATCCGTAGAAATGGACCCGGTCGTAGTTATAGGCAATTTTGGCACCGACAGCCAGATTGGAAGGGAGTTGATAATAATTTCCGCTAATGGAGCCGCCGGTACTGCTGAAACGCTGGTTTTCGAGTGCCCGATCGGCACTAAGCTGGTGATGTTTCAGGTAAATTTTGCCGTCGTAACTGTCTGATTTGCCAAAATAATAGCCGCCTTCGCCGAGAACAGACGTGGGGGAACCACCGCCGAGGCGGACGAATCCGCGATAATCAGCCTGCTTTTCGGCGGCTTTAATAGCTATGGGGCGAAGCGTTGGTGCCTCGTATTTCATTTCAACCGGATGCGCGGGTACGTTGTATTTCAATTTTTTTGATGAAGTATCAATGGGAGGCAGAGATGGCACCAGTTCAATCTTGTTGGCATCTGCCATACGCACTTTCAGCGTAGTGGTTACTTCCTGAACTCCACCGTCGAGACCACCTTCCTGCTGTGCCATGGCAGACTGTACTGCACCAAAAAAGGCGATGATAAATAACAGAACGACTTTATATTGAGTAGTCATTTTTGAAAAATTTTGAGTGAAAAGAGCTGAGAATAAGGTGCTGGCCTGATCAATTGCCTTCGTCGAGCTCCAGACGATTTTTGTTTTTGTTATCTGTTTTATTGGCCGGGCGACCGGATTTGCCCTGAAGTTTATCCAGCTTTTCCTGAGCTGTACGCCTGATTTCCGGATCGTCGCCTTTATAGTACTCAATGATACTTTCGAGGGCTGCGATTGCATCTGCTTTTTCTTCCAGCGCAACATGCGTGTCAGAGAGCAGAATCAGATTTCTGGCAATCCAGTCGTTGCTGTTACCGCTGGCTCCATTTGCTTCTTCCACCATCTCGATCACTTCCTGATACTTCTTTTGTTTGTAAAGAATCTGACAGATGAGGTGATAGGATTCAGCGAGCATATCAATGGGTACATCTGCTTCTGTCACCGATTTGAGCGGGGGGAATGCACGGTTATACTCTCCCTTTTCAAAAGCCATTTTACCGCCGTAATAATTGGCTTCACCCCTGTCGCTCTCGGTTGAGACTGGCGATGCGTTTATTTTTCGGGCGTAATCGGCCACGGCTGACGCTTTTTTAGCTTCATAAGCTGCCTTAAGCGCTACCATTTGAGCTGCCAGGCGTGATTTTTCCGTTTTGGAGGCTTCCTCCCACTTTTGAGCATATTCCAGCGCCTTGTCAAAGTCGGTTTCGAATTCGGCACATATTCTTGCTGCATTTTCAGCTGCTCTGGCGTAGTTTCTGGCGTCGTCCTTTGTCAGAACAACCTCATAGTCCTTGAGTGCTTCCGGATATTTTTTCAGTTTAAGGTAACTTTCACCCCGGAGGAAATAGGCGTTGGAGGCGTTTGCACCTTTCGGTTTTTCGCGCAGATACCGGTTAAATCCCTCAATGGCCTTATCGAATTTTCCGTTACTGAACTGTGTTTCTGCTATAGAATAGTAGCCCTCTTCCGGATTACCGGAATCGGAGCCATCGGAATACTGCGACTTCAGCTTCACATATTTGTCCATTTCATTTTCATTGGTGTAAATGGTCAGAAGTGCTTCGAAGGCAATATTCTTTTCTTCCGGAGTCGGGTTGCTTTTAAGTGCGCGGAGATAGTACTCTTCTGCTGCCTTGTTGGAGCCCTTATTCTCGCTGATAAGGCCCAGCTGCAGGAGTGCCCTCACCAGGTAATCACTTTTCTTGTTTCCGTTGACCAGTTCGGTATAGGCTTCGAGCGCCTTTTCCTTGTTGCCTGCTGTCATGTAAGTGTTACCCAGTTCGTACCAGGCATCGTCAATCAAGATACTGGAAGGGTATCCGTCTATCAGATCCTGGAGCATACCGATTTTTCCGGTAACATCTTTGTTCAGGCCCTGAATGAGGGCAATCTGGAACATGGCATAGTCGGCACCACCTGATTTTTTGGAAATAGTTTCCTTGTAAAGACGGAGTGCCTCCTGAGATTTTCCGGTAGCAAACAGGCAGTCTGCAGAGCGCAGGGTGGCATCGCTCAGTACCGATTTGAGCTGATCACTCAGATTTCGATACTTTTTCAGCGCATTTACAGTCTCACCAAAATAGTCAGCGGCCTTGGTGTAGTTTTTAGTGAGCAGATAATTGTAGCCCTGCACATAGTTTCCCGTGGCGACACTGCTTTCATCGGGCAGTTCTCCCGAGAAACTTTTCGCACTGCTCAGGAATTTGCCGATGAAGTTTTTGCTTTCCTCGTAAGCTTTGTTTTCATTGAGAATGGAGCCCATCCAGAAATTGCAAAGGGCAGTTGTTTTTTTGTCCAGCGGGAAGTCGAGGGATTTCTCGAAGTAACGGCGCGCCTTTGCATTCTGGTTATCCTGACAAAGTTGCAGCCCCCGGAGATAGGTTACTTTCTGATAGGTTTCGTTCAGTTTGGGCGTTCTTTTTTTGATATTTTCAAGAATTTCGATCGCCTGTTCATAGTCGCGGGTACTCAGGAGCACGATTCCCATCAGCTCCTGGGCATCCTCATAGCGGTCTGATCCGGCGTCTATGCGTTGCAGCGCCCTGATAGCCTCCTTGTCGTCGTTCAGTTCGTGGCTTAATTTGGCATAGTTAATCAGCGCATCCTCCCTGACCTCCTTGTCGGCATTCATTCGGGCGGCTTTCCCGAAGGCCACCCGGGCACTGGTTTTCTTTTTAGTATGCAGATAACAGTCACCGAGGTGGTACTGGCTGTTCTGAATCTGCAGGCTGTCTTCGGTTACTTTTACAAAGTTATCGGCGGCCTCTTTGTAATCACCGTTCATATACTGGGTAAAGCCCAGCTGATAAAAATCGGCAGATCGGAGCTGAAGGCCATTTTTGGAGGCAAACTCAAGAAATGGCTGAGCGGCCTCGAATTTGTCCCGTTCATAATAGGCTTGTCCGACAAGCTGGTTGATTTCCGCCCTGTTTCTGAGCGAATTATCGGCAGCTTTCGATTTTCCGTAGTCAATAACCTTGTCGTACTCCTTCTGTGCAGCATAGATCTGAAGCAGATAATAGGGTACCGCTGATTTGTACTGCTCCGATTTTTCGCAGATCTTGAATGCCTTGATGGCCTCTGCGTATTTGGCCTCAAAAAACACACAGCATCCGTAGTAATAATTGGCTGGATGATACCATGTGCCCTCCGTATTCTCGCGCAGGAGAGAAAAGTTCTTCTTGGCTTCAGCGAAAGCTTTTGTGACAAAGTGGCTGTATCCCTTTTTAAAAGTGATTTCGTCGAGTATCTTTCCACTGGCTGACGTAGCCAGATCGAAGTATTTCAGCGCCTCCTCATACTCCTTGCGGTCGAAATAGTAGTTTCCTATTTCCAGGGCTGCCTGACTGGCGATGGGAGAGGGCGAGTTTTCGCGCAGGAAGTCGAGGGCGAGCTTTTCGGCTTCAGGTTGTCCGAGCCGGACGGCACACTTGGCATAATAGAGTTCCGACTCGGTTTTGAGTGTTTTCCAGTCGGGTTCATTTACTGGCCTGACGTACTCTGCAGCAGTGCGAAACTCCTGTTGAGCCATCGCATAGAGGTGCTGATTAAAAAATTCCACTCCTCTTTTGTAGGCGAGCGTTGCTTCCGTGTAAACAGTAGTCTGTTGAGAGCGGGCTGAAAAAGCCGGCAGGCTCAGGAGTGCCAGGAGAATAGCTTTTCGAAAATTCATATCGAATTATATTGATGGTTAATCGCTTCAGGAGAACGCGACAATCGGGTTTGCGCTCTCATCAATTTGGCATTTTGGGTTTATTTTAACATAAAACGCAGAAATGCACGGATTATTCGCAGGCAGTTTCAAACAACTGCCAAAAATTCAACGCGAAAATACAAAACAGGTGTGAAATACAAGTACTGGTTATTTACCGGATGTGGTACCGGCAAAATCAGGGCTTTCATCTGACATCCGACTGTCGTACCTTGGCGGCCCGACATTACAACACTTCAGACATGCGTTTTCAAATTTTCCTTTTTATTCTCCTGCTTGCAGCGCAATCCGCTTCATTTGCGCAGAATCCTGAGTTCAATCCGCTCCGTTATGTGAATCCTTTCACGGGTACGGGCGGGCACGGGCACACCTACCCGGGGGCTACGGCTCCGTATGGCATGGTACAGCTGAGTCCGGATACACGCATTGATATGATGGACTGGGACGGATGTTCAGGTTATCATTATTCCGATACGCTGCTTTACGGATTTTCACATACACACCTGAGTGGTACGGGTGTAGCGGATTACGCGGACATACTTTTCAAGCCATACACCGGCAATACGGATCTGAAACCGGAGGAATATCTTTCGCCGTTTAAAAAATCAAACGAGCGGGCGGAGGCTGGCTATTATTCTGTATTCCTGGAAGACCAGAAGATTCTTGCCGAGCTGACTGCTACGGAGCGGGTGGGAGTGCATCGTTACACTTACCCCAAAGGACAGGAACGCGGAAGTATTTTGATTGATATGCGTCATCGCGACAAGGTACTTGATGCACACCTGGAAATGGTGAGCCCCAACGAAATTGCCGGCTACCGGATATCAAAGTCGTGGGCTGATGAACAGCATGTTTATTTTGTTGCCCGGTTTTCGAAACCGGTATCCGGGAAAGTATTCCTTGATATGTCGGGCAGTCCGCGGGAAGCAGCATCTCCCCTGTCGGGCAAATCAATCGTCGCACTGCTTGATTTCTACAGCAACGGAGAGCCGCTGGTTGTTACCGTGGGTATTTCCGGTGTCAGTATGGAAGGAGCCAGAAAAAACCTGGATGCCGAGTGTGCCGCGTTTGATTTTGACCAGACGAGGGTGAATACGCAGCGCAAATGGCTGAGAGAGTTGTCGAAAATCGAGGTTGAGACCGAAACAGAAGTCCGTAAGCATATTTTCTATACAGCCTTGTACCACACGATGATTGTGCCCAATGTATGGAGTGATTTTGACGGACAGTACAGGGGTCGCGATGGTAAAATTCACCACGCTGACAGACCGGTTTACACGGTGTTCTCGCTTTGGGACACCTACAGGGCCTGCGATCCGCTTTATACTATTATTGAACCGAAGCGTACTGCCGATTTTATCAACACATTCCTGCTCCAGTACGAACAGTCCGGACTGTTGCCAGTCTGGGAGCTGGCTGCGAACGAGACGAACTGTATGATTGGCAACCACGCTATTCCTGTTATCGCGGACTCTTATATGAAGGGTATTCGTGACTTTGATGCGAAAAAGGCGCTGAAAGCGATGGAGGCCAGTGTAAATCAGGCGAGACTCGGACAGATTGCGTACAGAGAGAACGGATATGTGCCTTCCGATGAAGAACCCGAGTCTGTTTCAAAGACACTCGAGTATGCTTACGACGACTGGTGCGTGGGTCAGATGGCCCGGGCGCTTTCAGACGATCTTTCGGCCGACAAATACTTCAGGCGTTCATTGAACTATCGCAACCTTTTTGACCCTTCCACGCGTTTTTTCAGAGCCCGCAACAATGGTGCCTGGCACTGGCCTTTTGACCCGTTTGAGGTCAACTTCAACTACACAGAGGCGAATGCTTGGCAGTACCGGTTTGCGGCTCCGCAGGATGTGACCGGACTGATGCGTCTGATGGGTGGTCGTACTGCATTTGTGGCCGAGCTGGATGCCCTGTTTGGCGCCAAAGGGTCAACTACCGGCAGAAATCAGGCAGATATTACCGGTTTGATTGGCCAGTATGTGCACGGCAACGAACCTAGCCACCACATGGCCTATTTGTATAATTACGCAGGAGAACCCTGGAAAACACAGCTCAGGGTACGTCAGATATTGAATGAAATGTATCAGAACCAGCCCGACGGACTTTCAGGTAACGAGGATTGCGGACAAATGTCGGCCTGGTATGTCCTTTCTGCCATGGGTCTCTATCAGGTGGCACCAGGAGATCCTGTTTATACGTTTGGCTCTCCGGTATTTGACAAAGTGACCATTCACCTGAGTAACGGAAAGGATTTTGTTATTGAGACAAAGAATAACAGTGCATCCGGCATATATATAAAAAGTGCTCAACTGAACGGTGCAGACTGGTCTGCAAACAGGCTCACACATGAAACGCTGCTGAACGGCGGCCGGCTGGTCTTTGAAATGAGCGACAGGCCATCATCGTGGGGATCAGCAGAGGCCGACAGGCCCGTATCATCTGTTGATATCAACGGAGTTCCGCCAACCCCCTTTGTTGCCAGCGGAAAGCGGTCATTTCGCGGGGAGCAGTCAGTAGAACTCGGTTGTCTGGATACCTCCGCGGCAATATATTATCTGATTGCCACCGAAAATACGGACTTGAAGCGCGCCGGTTATACACGCTATGAAGGCCCCATCCAGCTGAGTGCCACCTCCGTCCTGTATGCCATCAGCAAAAAAAATGGAGAAGATAGCCCCGAGCTGCGCGCCATTTTTTCAAAGATACCAGCGGGATTGAATGTAGTCAGGTATAATACAAAGTACAATCCGCAGTACACTGCCCGTGGAGATGAAGGGTTGATAGACGGTATTCGAGGCAGCAAGACCGACTTCAGAACTGGCGACTGGCAGGGGTTTGAGGGCGTGAACCTCGATTTTGTGGTGGATCTGGGCAACTCCCGGAAGATCAGCAGTGTGTCGGCCGGGTTTATTCAGGACGAGAATGCCTGGATATTTTTCCCGAAGCGCATGCAGGTGGAAGTATCCGAAGACGGGCAGCATTTCACACCGGCGGGCGTCTATGTCTGTGGTGTATCACCTTCTGAAAAAGGCGTTATTCAATCAGATTTTCTGGTAAAAACAGAAGGAGTGAAAGGTCGCTATGTACGTGTAATCGGAGAAACCAGAGGGATGTGCCCCGATGATCACAAGGGCAGGGGCTACCCGTGCTGGGTATTTGCCGACGAAATCAAAGTGGAATAAGATCAGTTAATAGGATCAGGCAAAAGGGGGAGAATTACCTCGACCCGGGTTCCGCTGGCATTGGTGTAGCCGAATTCGGTCATGTCGGTGATCTGTATAAAGTTGATATCTTTACTGTCCTGGAGTTCGTGCAGCAATTTCAGACGCTCCTCGGTTATTTCCATACCCCTGGAGCGATGCTTTTGAAATCCGATCTGGGATGCCTGTTTTTCCCGGCCTTTATTGATGCCCACGCCATTGTCTTCCACGATGCACCTGATCAGATTGTCATCGCGGTCAACCATTTCAAACCGGACGGTGAGGCGTCCTTCCTGTCTGGGTCTCAGGCCGTGTTCGATAGCATTTTCCACAAATGGCTGAATAATCATGGTCGGGATAAAGAGTTCTTCCAGATCCTGATCCGGCGGGGCGATAATCTGGAAGTCGAGGCGATCACGGAACCTGAGCTTTCTGTTGATATCCAGATAGCGATCCAGAAATTCAATTTCCTGCTCGACAGATACCACCTCCAGTCCGGAGTATTCCAGGGTATGCCGCATCATTTTGGCGAATTTGGCCAGATAAGACTCGGCATCTGCATTTCTTCCCGAGGTCACCAGTCCCTGAATAGCGTTCAGAACGTTGAACATAAAGTGCGGATTCATCTGGGCCCTTAGCGCCCGCAATTGCAGTCCGGCCACGCGCAACTTGGCCATTTGGGCCTCCTGCCGGCTTCGCTCCAGGTGATAACGCGCCTCTATTTCATTCCTTTCGTGATCGCGGAGCTGGTCGAAGTATTCCTGATTCAGTTTGGTGACTTTGCCCTGCCAGATATATGCCCGTTCAAAATCTCCTTTTCCGGCATAAAACTCAGCCAGATTTTGGCCAACCTCGCCGAGATGATAGATGTCATTGCCTTTTTGTCCTATTTCCCATGCTTTTTTGAAATGACTTTCCGCCCTTGAGGTGTCTTCCTGACCGAGGTACAGCTCTGCGCGCCAAAATTCAATTTTGGATAAATTATTGAAATCGGCGGGTTTGGTTGGTGTGTCGTATTGTGCGGCGGCTTGTCCGAACAAGTTGAATGCACGTACCACCTGATCCGAGAGCATAGCCAGCAGTCCCAGATTACTGAGCGCGTGTGCCTTGGCTTCCGATTCACTGGCACCGGCAAATTTCAGTGCTTTTTCAAAATATGATTGAGCCTGTTCTGCTTCATTTCTGGACATGGCTGCACGGCCGGCATTCAGGTAGTGCCAGCTGATACGCGGGCGAAGACTGTATCTTTCGACAACCGGCAGTACACTTCTGTAAGCGTCGAGACTTTTTTCTTTTTCACCCAGTTTTTCATAAAGTCCCCCCAAGCCGCTCAGGATCAGCGTTTTGATATAGAAGTCCTTCAGGTTTGACTGGTCATTCAGGCCAATCTGTGCTTTTTCTGCATCCATCAGGCAATCGAGTGCCTGTCGGTTATTGCTGAGGTGCAAGTGCAAAAACCCTTCGCGGCAGGCAACATGTGCGTGCAGGTGCGCGGGAGCTCCGAGTGCCAGGTAGCGGCGTGATCGTGCCAGCGCATCTTCTGCAGCTGCCCAGTTGCGCTGGTTGAGATACGTGGCGGCGACATCGGCCCAAATTTCGGCGAGACCGCCTGAATCAGCGAGATTTTCAAGAATTCCGATAGCCAGTTGCGCGTGTAGCAGAGACTGGTCATAGCGGTGCCATTGATTTTCGAGGAAAGAGGCACTTCTGTGATAAGTCAGGCGCATATCGAACGGACTAAGCGGAGTGAGCAGTCCGGAAAGTTCGTTCATGGCAGCGGCAGCCTGTTCAAAGTCGGTGAAGACCCATCTGGACAGGTTGTCGGTGAGGCGGCGCAGCAGCGGACCCTGATCGTTTGGAGATTTATTATTCAGGAGTGTTCAAACTTGACAAAATGAGTATTTAGACGACTCAAAAAAATTGTCGTGGAGCAAAAATAGTTTAAAAAGACTTAATCAGCTGTAAAATAAAGAATCTACTTCTTTCCCAGGCGATTCATCACGTACGATTTATGGCTTCGGCCCACGGGCAGGCGGCGGTTTGCCACCGAAATTTCGGTGGCCGAGAATGTCTGGATTTTATCAATCGCAATCATGAACGACCGGTGGATCCGCAGAAACTGCTCATCCGGCAGAAATGACTCGAGTTCTCCGAGCTGGTAGTGAGTATGATAGATTTTATCTGCGGTAACAATAGCCACTGTGTCCTTCAGGCTCTCGATGTACAGAATTTCGTCGAGAAATATTTTTACCGATCTCTTGTTGATATTGAAGAAATAGTAGGGTCTGGGTGGCGCTTCGACGGCCCTGGAAACCGGCGACAAATCGGGCAATCGCTGCGGGAGCAGCAGCTTGTCGGCTGCTTTCAGAAATCGCTCGAAGTCAACAGGCTTGAGCAGGTAATCGGTGACCTGCATATTGAAGCCTTCCACTGCGAACTGGTGGTAAGCACTGGTAATAATGACCCTGGGCTGGTGAAGCAGATTTTTCAGGAAATCGAGTCCGCTGAGTTTGGGTAGATTAATATCCAGGAACAGCACATCTACCGGATTTTGCCGCAGCACGTCGAGCGCGTGGATAGCATCGTGGCACACATGCGTAAGTTGCAGGAAAGGAATCTGCTCTATATATTCGGTGAGTATTTCTGCTGCGAGGGGTTCATCCTCAACGATTACGCACCGGAGTCTGGGAGTTTCATTTTCCATAGTTTTACATCATAGCAACACCCTGAATGTTACCATATCTTTTGTTTCCACCCTGAAGCCTTCCTCTCTGAGCCGGCTGGCCTGAAGTACTCCATTGCCTGGCAGGCGGTTGTTGAGCCGATGGTCGTCCGGAATGACCCTCCACCATGGTAATTCCGGACGATTACCGGCAGTTGTCATTTCCTCGGCTGCTTCAGCGGCGATTCTGAGGAAGATACCTGCGGTCAGCGGGCAGGTGTAATCAGCGTCGAAGTCTTCAGCCAGTTTTGTTCTGAGCTCTTTTATCGTCATTACCTCGCCTTTGGGTATGGTTTTAATTTTTTCATACACAAGTTCGGGGTTGGCAATGAGCATACGGGAACCTCCGAATCGGATATTCCATTGCTCCGGGCCTTCCTTGATTACGGGAAGCTGGTTTTTATGCAGTTTGTCCTGCCAGGGTGTAGTTGATTTTTTCATTTTCTCACGAAAGAACGCCGAGCTCCTTTCCTGTTTTCGTGAAGGCGGCGACAGCTTTTTCGAGGTGCTCCTGTTCGTGCGCTGCAGACAGTTGTACCCTGATGCGCGCTTTACCCTGTGGTACAACCGGATAGAAGAATCCGATGACATATATACCCTCGCTGAGCAGTCGGCGTGCGAACTCCTGCGCCAGTGGTGCATCGTACAGCATTATTGGTACAATGGGGTGTTCTCCGGGAATAATATCGAATCCGGCGTTTGTCATGGCGGAGCGGAACCACTTTGTGTTGTGCTCCAGTTTGTCGCGCAGTGTCGTGGTGCTGCTGAGCAGTTCCATTACCTTGATACTGGCTCCGACGATGCTGGGGGCTACTGTATTGGAGAACAGGTATGGTCTGGATCGCTGGCGAAGCATTTCGACGATTTCTTTTCTTCCCGAGGTGAAACCGCCGCTGGCACCGCCGAGTGCCTTGCCGAGTGTGCCGGTAATGATATCCACACGGCCCATGACACCCCTGTGTTCGTGGGTTCCGCGGCCTGTTTTGCCCAGAAAGCCGGAGGCGTGACACTCGTCAATCCCCACCATGGCTTCATAGCGATCGGCCAGATCGCATATTTTGTCGAGCTGGGCGATGGTGCCGTCCATGGAAAACGCGCCGTCGGTGAAGATGAGTTTTCTGCGTGCTCCCGCTGCAGAGGCCTCTTTCAGGCACTCTTCGAGGGAGTTCATATCATTGTGTTTATAGCGCCACCGCTGGGCTTTGCACAGACGAATACCGTCAATGATACTGGCGTGGTTGAGTTCATCGCTGATAATAGCATCCTCTGCGCCGAGCAGGGGTTCGAACAGCCCGCCGTTGGCATCGAAGGCTGCTGCGTAGAGTATAGTGTCTTCGGTGCCGAGGAAAACAGCTATACTTTTTTCAAGTTCCTTGTGAATATCCTGTGTGCCGCAGATAAACCGCACGCTGGAGAGTCCGTATCCGTGCGTTCTGATTGCCTCAATGGCAGCTTCCGTTACTTCCGGGTGGCTGCTGAGCCCCAGATAGTTGTTGGCGCAGAAGTTAAGGACTTCGTGCTGTGCAGTGGTATCAATCACGGGTCCCTGATGGGAAGTGATGATACGTTCCTCTTTATAAAGTCCGGCGTCTCTGATGCCCTGCAATTCTGCCTGCAGGGCGGCTTTTACATTGGCAAACATGGTCAGACAAGTTGAATAGTTCGCCGCAAAGATACGAATAATTGATCGCTGTTGTAACGGCGGTTTCTACCATCCGACGGATACGGGCATGGTTCCGTCGTAATTGCCGGTCAGTACGGGTGTCTGGCGGCCGTCGGTGTACCGGTTCACTTTTTTGCGCACATATTTATATAATTCGCGCATTTCCACCACACCGTTGTCATCGTAATCGGCCAGTCCGCTCATGCCTTCAATCAGGAAGAAGGTAAAAACGCCCTGACGGAGTTCGCGGTCTTCCCAGGAGGCCTCCATAGCCTTTGACGACATAAAAAAGGCGGTTCCTGCTTCTGCATGTTCGAACGAATCGTAAAAATTATCGAGCGATGCGCTGGCGCCTTTGGCAGTCAGGCCGTACGATTCACCCTGAATGCCGCTGAAACAGGCGTCGGCAATACAGATTTTATGCCGGGCCGAGCTGCGCTCCATGATTTTTGCAATCGTGCTGTGCGGAAGCCTGTTCTGTGTGCCATTAAAATCGGAAGGCAGGAAGGCGCCTGAAAGTCCGTGACCACTGAAATAAAACATGATGACGTCGTTGGCGTCGGCCACTTCTGCAATCTCCCGTATGGCACCGAGTATTTCCGACCGCGAGGCATCTTCATCCAGGAGCAGCCGTATATTCTCTTCGGGCACATCTCCACCCTGAGGACTGGTGAGGTGATCGTAAAACCGCATCGCATCGGAGGCTGCATAGGCAAGTTTGGGCATGGTGGGGTAAACGCCGACACCTGCTACAACAGCATAAATTGTTACGCTGCCGTATTCCTGATATTCGGGGGTATCTTCCGTGTCATTATAATCGGAGAAGTATCCGTCGGTACTGACCGGAAGCAAATCGCCATCTCTTTCAGGCTGTGAATAGCCTGAAAAACTGCCTTTTACCGAATCATCGTCATAAAACCGGTGAGACTGCGCGGCACAGGGCAGGGTGAACATCATCGGGATTAAAAGTTGAAGGATGCCTTCAGTTTTCATAGCAACAAGAGTGTTTGCGGATGAATAGTTACTCTCTGTAGCGTTCTTGATGTTGCTATATCGGATCGAGTCTGGGAATAAAGGAAAAGTACCGTTGAAGCCGGCCTTGAAGCCGGACTGCAATTGGCCGGTTAAAATTAAGCATTACAAGTGAGAACCGGCCCGAAAAAATATCCGGTTTATTTAACGGCAGATTTTTGGAAGAAACGGTATGTTGAAAAGGCCCCGATTATATCAGGTTTTAATTTGTTCACTCGTCTTTCCAAATCTTCTTTCGCGTTGCTGGTAGTTTATGATGGCTTCATACAGTTCATTCTTGCCGAAATCAGGCCAGAATACATGAGTAAAGTACAGTTCTGCATAAGCACTCTGAAAGAGCAGAAAATTGGAGAGGCGTGCTTCACCACTTGTTCTGATGAGCAGATCCGGGTCCGGAATTCCGTGGGTAGCCAGCGCGCTTTCGAAGATCTCTTCGTTGATGTCTGACGGATTCAGTTGGCCTGACTGTACCTGTTGGGCCAGCGTGCGCGCAGCACGTGCGAGTTCCCAGCGCGAAGAATAATTGAGTGCCAGTACGAGCGTGATGCGTGTATTGTCGCGGGTTGACTCGAGGCCCTCCATCAGCGTATTGTAAGTGGCTTCTGGCAATGACTCCAGCTCTCCGACGGCCATCAGCCTGACGCCATTCCTGTTCAGATCGCGAATTTCACCTTTGATAGTCTCTACGAGCAGCGACATCAGCGCTGTTACCTCTGCCGGCGGGCGATTCCAGTTTTCTGTACTGAAAGCATACAGAGTAAGATACCTGACACCGGCCTGAGCGGCAGCTTCCGTTACCTCCCGGACGCTCCTGACGCCGCTGTGGTGACCTACCACGCGGGGCATACCTCTTTTTTTGGCCCAACGGCCATTGCCATCCATGATGATGGCTATATGCTGGGGGATGTTATCCGGCTTAATTTGTGAAATCAGATCGGGCATAAACAGGGCATTGGGTGCCATGAATACAAAAGCTGGCAAATGTACGGTAATGCAGCATACCTGAAGCCCTGTTTCTTCACAATGACGAAATCTCATTGAATTTTTTTCAGAAAATCATCATCTTCGCCCTGAATAAAGCAAGTCTGATTATGCACAGTGAAACAAGAAAGCGATTCAATGCATCCTTTTCACAGGAAAAATACGAGGATTTTCTGCGCACAATGAATACTGCCTACGGAGAGCCCTGTACTTTCAGGATCTCCGAGACTCCTGTTTTTGTGCCGGCTTACCTGCGCGACAGGCTGTTCAAAGGGGTAGAAGATATCTGCTCCGTGATAACTGACCCCGGTTTCAGGGAGCGGAGTGAAAGTGCCCTGCCACCACAACTGCGCGTACCTGACGAGGACGAACATACTACGTTTCTTCAACTCGATTTCGGAATCTGTCGCGACAGGGATGGCTATTTCACGCCGCAACTTATTGAAATGCAGGGTTTCCCCTCGCTGTACTTCTTTCAGCACCTGCTTGCCACCTCATACAGGAAGCATTTTGATATTCCTTCCGATTATTCACACTTGTTTGGCGGGCTTGATGAAGACGGATACCTGGACCTGATGCGGGATGTTATCATTGGCGACTCAAATCCGGAGAATGTGGTACTCCTCGAAATTGAGCCGGAGAAACAAAACACAAGAATTGATTTCTGGGGCACCAGGAAGCACCTGGGGTTAAAGGTCCTGTGTTTGTCAAAGTTGAAAAAAGAGGGCCGCGAACTCTATTATCTGGATGAAAACGGGCGCAGGGTTGGTGTCGAGCGGATATACAACCGGATCATATTCGATGAACTTGAAAAACGCGCCGACCTGCCCCGCGAGTGGGATCTTCTCTCGGAAGTAAATGCAGCCTGGGTAGGTCATCCCAACTGGTTCTTCCGCATTTCCAAGCACTCGCTACCCTTCATCAACAGCGAGTTTGTCCCTGAAACACATTTTGTGAGCGACCTGAAGTCAATTCCGGACGATCCTGAAAACTGGGTACTCAAACCCCTGTTTTCTTTCTCCGGTCAGGGAGTACAAATCAATATTACCCGTGATGACATCGCATCGGTGACAGATCCCGGAAACTACATCCTCCAGAGAAAAGTCGAGTACGTTGCCGGGGTAGAGACAATTAATCCGGAGGAGCCATCCAAATGCGAAATCCGGATGATGATAGTATGGCGCAGGGAATGGGACAAGCCCAGACTGGTCAACAACCTCGTTCGCATGAGTAAAGGCGAGATGGTTGGAGTCCGTTACAACAAGGGCCGCGACTGGGTTGGATCGAGCGCCGGTTTTTTTGAGCCCTGAACAAGCGTTTAGAGCTTGTTCAGGATTCTCTCGCCGAGTCAAAAACGGCTTATTTTTCGCCATTTTTCACCTTTTTTCAGTTACGTAGCACCGGCTATGCGCCTTCAAAAA
>Ga0172373_10003211_pt1 | contig 24200 bp, 9 predicted proteins | sample Lak10m_2_FD_114546 | JGI IMG/M metagenome (GOLD analysis project Ga0172373, IMG submission 114546) | Freshwater microbial communities from Kabuno Bay, South-Kivu, Congo - kab_092012_10m | ecosystem: Environmental > Aquatic > Freshwater > Lake | place: Democratic Republic of the Congo: South-Kivu...
CTGCACCGCCGTCCCCTCCCGCCCAGCCGATCCCCCAAACAAGTGCGTCACCAAAGTCCCCACCAAAACCAACGGTGCCATCCGCGCCGGCACGCCTCCTCCAGGCTCATGGATCTCCTCCACGATCAGGTTGCTCCCTCCCCCAGCCCGACCACCCCACCGCTCATAAACCCACCCCACCACCATCCCCCCCACCGGTAATCCATAAAGTAACCACTCCGCTCCCACCCGCACCTCGGTCACCCGCTGCAACGCCCACAAAAACAACGCGCTCGCCGACCCCGCCAACATCCCCAAAGGAGCCACCATCACGGTCCAGCGCAAGATCTGCGCCACCGATCCCCCACCCACCGCTCGTTCAACCCACCCGCGCATCACATTCGTCCCATCGGTCGCATTGGTCCTATCACTCCCATTCGTCCCATCCCCCTCCTACCGCCCTCTCACCCCATGCGTCATTTGCAGCTTCTTCCAGTGTTCGTCCAGCCGTTTCACCGAGACCGGACAGGCCGTGCCCAGCTCCTGCGCAAACAACGACACTCGAAATTCCTCCACCAACCACCGAAACTCTTCCAATGCCCGCCGCGCCTCCTCAGACAGTCCCGCAACCCCCAACGCCGCTTGCAACGCTTCCGCATAAGGTGCCACCTGCCGCGCGCGTTCCTGGTCCTTCACCGGATTCATCCCCGCCCGCTCCACGCGCGTGAGCATCGCCTTCAGATACCTAGGAATATGCCGCAGTTGCTCAAATGGGATGCGCCTCAAAAAGTCCACCGCCACCAACGCCTGCAAATCTCGCGCCAACGGACTCAGTATCCGCGCCGCCGACGGCTCCACCAACAGTTTCAAATCGTTCAGTGTCGTGCGCTTAGGGTTCGATACCACCGGCATCGGCCCACATTTCAACAGCACCTCTTGCCGTAATCGCAAAATGTCCCCGATCCGGTTCACCAGTTCGTTCGCCGCTCCTCGCAGCCGTGTTCGAGATTCCACCACCCGAGTCTCAAAGCTCCTCTCATTCAAATTCACCCCGACCTCGCGCGGAAGCACATACTCCTTCAAGTTCTCCAATGCCCCCTCCCGAAGCGCCTCCGGCGTGCTCAGCGTCACAACCCACGCATCCCACCGCGACAGTGCTCTCAAATCCTTCTCCGCCCACGCCAAATCTCGCTCCAACGCGATCTCCACCAATCGCCTCAACCCCGCCAAACTCGCCGATACCGCCGCGTCCTTCGTCCGAAATAACCGCACGCTCACATGGGGGTCTTCCCACTGCAATCCAGGCCACGCATACAACGGCAACGGACCGCTCTCGCTCACCGTGATGCGCTCCGGTAACTCACCAAAGTTCCACGCCCTCACATCAAATCGTTCCCATCGCTGCTTCGCCCGCCCCCACTCCACAGGCTCCCCTTGGCTCTTCGGCTTCTCAACCGGAACCGCCTTCAGCGTCGTTCTCAGCGCCACTAAATCGCGGCCCGCCGCCAACACCTTCTGGTCGTTCCCAACAATCTCGACTCTCGGCCTCAAATGCGCCGGTAACGCGTCCGCCGACCACGAGTCCGCCGCCACCTCAACCCCATAGGTCTGCCGTAAGAACTGCGCCAAATCATGCAGCAGCGTCGGCCCCGATGGCTTAAATTCCGCCAGAATCCGAGCGACCTTCGGCTGAAATGGCATTAGGTCCCGCCTCAACGTCTTCGGCAACGCTCGCAAGAGTTCCAATACCTGCTCCTCCCGTAACCCCGGCACCGACCAATCCACGCTCGCCGCCGATACCGTCATCGCTAACTCAAACGCTAACTTCAGCGTCACCCCATCCTTCTCCTCTCCCGGCGCATACGCATACTCCAACAGCACCGGCTGCCCTCCAATCGGAACCGCATCCGGAAACGCCTCCGCGTCATAGGCCAAATCCTGACCCCCCGTCAAATCCGCCTCCGTCGCACACAAAAATCCCGCCTGCGTGTTCTCTCCCAAAAGTTTGTTTAACTCGTGAATCGAAGACACATCCCGAATCCGAGCCGCATAGTAGTCAAATAGGGCGTCGTCCGCGCTGCGTATGTCATGGCGCCGCACCCGCGTCTGCCACGTCTCAATCTTCTCGCGGATCCGTCGGTTGTGCTCCACAAACCCAAAGCGCGCCGGAAGTTTCTCCTCGCCTCGCACCCCCTCCCTCGCTCGCTCCAACGCAAATCGCGCTCCCCGCCGAAACTCCCGATCCTCCTCCCGCGCCGCCTGTCGCTCACGGTTCACCACCGCCGCCCCACGTCCTTGCGGCGCTCCAGGTTCAGGGAATAGTTGTTCCTCCACCAAGGCCGATCGAATGAAAATACGCGTCGCTTCCGCCGAATCAATCGTGCCATACGCCACATTGCGTTGGTGCAGCTCCAACCCGTACAGCGTCACTTTCTCCGTCGCCAACACCCGTCCCGAGGTCGCACTCCAATGCGGGTTCTGATGCGCAAATTTACACAGGTGCGGCGCCAACTGCACGATCCACATCGGTTCAATGCCCGCCACCGTCCGCGCAAAGACTTGCGACGTCTCCACAATCTCCCCAGCCATGATCCATTGCGGCTGACTCGACGACGGCCCCTTGCCACCCGGCTTGTCCCCTTCCCCAGCCGAGTTCGCGTTGCCCTTCTTGGGTCGCTCCGACCGATCATACAGCACCGACCCCGGAAAGATGGAGGTTTGCCGATTGCCCACCCCTTTGTAGGTGTTCCGCTCCACCCGCATCGCCACATGCCCCAATAACCCCGCCAAGATCGATCGATGCACCGCGTCATAGCTCGCGTTGCTCTCGTTGAGCTTCAGCGTGCCCAATCCGTCCAACACCCCATGAAGCTGCGCGTGCAGGTCCTGCCACTCCCGCATGCGAAGGTAGGATAGAAAATGCGTCCGACAAAACCGCCGCCTCGCCCCCTGCGTCCTCAGCGTCTCCCATTGGTCATGCACCGCGTTCCAGATGTTCAACAGGGTCAGGAAATCAGAACGCGGATCCACAAAACGTCGATGCGCAAATGCCGCTGCATCTTTCTGGTCCGACGGCCGCTCGCGCGGGTCCTGAATGCTCAACCCCGAGGCAATGATCAGGAGCTCCCGCGTCGCGTGTTCCTGCTGCGACTGCAACAGCATCCGCCCCAAGGTTGGATCAATCGGAAGCCGCGCCAAATCACGTCCCAGCGGCGTCAACTCACGCTTGTCATCCAACGCTCCCAACTCCTGCAACAACCCATACCCGCTCTGGATCGCCGCCGGGGTCGGCGGGTTCAAAAATGCAAAGGTCTCAATCTGCCCAAGGCTGTAGGCCTTCATCCGCAGGATAACCTCCGCCAGGTTCGCACGCTGAATCTCAGGCTGCGTAAAAGGCGGTCTCGCCTCAAAGTCCTCCTGCGAATACAGCCGTATGCAGATTCCATCTCGCACCCGCCCCGCCCGACCCTTCCGCTGGTTCGCGCTGCTCTGCGAGATCGGCTCCACCGGCAGCCGCTTCGTTCGCGTGCGCGGATTATACCGACTCATCCGCGCCAACCCAGCGTCCACCACATACCGTATCCCCGGTATCGTCAACGACGTCTCTGCTATGTTCGTCGCCACCACAATCTTCCGCCGCACCGACGGCGCAAACACGCGCTGCTGATCGCCAGAGCTCAAACGCCCATACAATGGCACCACCTCTGCATCATTGCTAAACCGTCCCTCCAACTGATCGCTCGTCTCCCGGATGTCCCGCTCGCCAGGCATGAAAATCAATACGTCCCCCGACCCCGGCTCACACAAGATCGTCTCCACCGCCCGCACCGCCGCATCGATATAGGTTAACTCCCCCTCCTCCTGCTCCGGGTTATCCAAGGGCGCATACGCCACCTCCACAGGATACATCCGCCCCGACACCTCAATGATCGGCGCATTGTTGAACGCCCTCGAAAAGGCCTCCGTGTCGATCGTGGCCGACGTAATAATCAACTTCAGATCATGGCGCTTCACCAGCAGGCTGTTCAGATAGCCGATGAGAAAATCGATGTTCAACGATCGCTCATGCGCCTCGTCGATGATGATCGCATTGTAGTCGCAGAGCAGCGGATCCGCCTGCGTCTCCGCCAAAAGTATACCGTCCGTCATCAGCTTGATGTAGGTCTCCGGACTCGATCGATCATCAAACCGAATCTTACACCCCACCTCCCGTCCCCACGGAACCTTCAACTCCTCCGCAATGCGCCGCGAAATCGATAACGCCGCCACCCGCCGCGGTTGCGTGCATCCAATCTTCGCCTCAATGCCTAACCCCGCCTCCAAACACATCTTCGGAATCTGCGTCGTCTTGCCCGATCCCGTCTCCCCAGCCAACACCACCACCTGATGATCCCGTATCGCCTGAACGATATCATCCTTCCGCGCCGTAATCGGCAGCTCCAAGGGATACTGCACCTTCGGCACACGCGCCAACCGATCCAACCGCGTCTGAACCGAGGCCTGCGCTTGCGCCAACAATCGGTCCATCAACGGATCGTGCTTGTCCGGATGCAACCGATCCCGAATCAGACGCACCAACCGCGACCCCAACCGCACCCAGTCCGGCAACATGCCTTGGGGTAACAGTTTCTTGATTTCGTCTATTCGCGGATCCGTCATCGCACAGGGGCGAAACGCTACCCACTCCAACCCACCAGGGGAAGCCCAGAGAACCACTCCTATCACAAATAGAACCATCCCCTGCCCCCCGTGGGCAGATCTCCCGTGGGGCAGGTCTCCGACCTGCCAGTGCACCGTGCCTCCGGCACGGTGTCCCCCCCCCTCGGAGCGCCGGCACCCTTGCCGGCTCCGGAAGCCCCAAGTCAACCAACCCTAGGACCGCGGCGTTCACGCCGCTTCAACGTCCTCCATCCCATCGCGTCCACCTTCTCAAAACACGCTCGAACGTCGCTCCCCTGCCGGCCTCAAAACCTCTCGTCCCCCTGCCCTGGGAGCGCCGGCACCCTTGCCGGCTCCGGAAGCCCCAAGTCAACCAACCCCAGGACCGCGGCGTTCACGCCGCTTCACCGTCCTCCATCCCAGCGCGTCCACCTTCTCAAAACACGCTCGAACGTCGCTCCCCTGCCGGCCTCAAAACCTCTCGTCCCCCTGCCCTGGGAGCGCCGGCACCCTTGCCGGCTCCCCCTCCAACGCTCTCACAATCGCACCTCCACGGTAGACGATCCCACCGTCTTCTGCGTAAACTTAGCGCACCACACGCATCATGCTCCGCTGCACCCCAACCGACATCGTCCGCAGCATCGCTCTCTCCGCCCTGCTCACCCTCGCTGCGCCCACAGGTTCTCTCCACGCCGCCCCCCTCGATTTCAATCGCGATATCCGCCCCATCCTCTCCGAAAACTGCTTCCGCTGCCACGGCCCCGATAAGAACACACGCAAAGCCAAACTCCGCCTCGACGTCGAATCCGAGGCCAAAGCCAACCTCAACGGCCACCGCACCATCTACCCCGGAAAACCCGAGTCCAGCGAACTGATCACACGCATTCTCTCCGCCGACCCAGACACCGTCATGCCCCCTCCCAGGTCCGAGAAATCCCTCACGCCTGCCCAAAAGCAAACGTTGCAAGAGTGGATCTCTCAAGGCGCTCCCTACGCCGGTCATTGGTCCTTCACTCGACTCTCCCGCCCTACGCCCCCAGCCGTCGCCCCACCGTCCACCAGTCCTTTGCCCTCATTGGCTTCCCCTCCTCGCACCGCCGCTTCCTCCTCCTCGGCCAACACCTGGAATCCCATCGATCGCTTCATCCAACAGCGCTGGGCCTCCGAACAGATCACCGGATCTCCCGAAGCCGATCGCGCCACCTTGATTCGTCGACTGAGCCTCGACCTCACCGGTATCCCCCCTTCTCCTAACGAAGTTCGCCAGTTCCAATCCAGTCGCGACCCACTCGCCTACGAGCGTCTCGTCGACCGCCTTATCACCTCCCCACGATTCGCCGAACGTCTTACCGCCCATTGGCTCGATCTCGTGCGCTACGCCGATTCCATCGGTTACCACGGCGATGTCACCTACAGCGTCTGGCCGTATCGCGATTACGTGCTCAAGGCTTTCCACCAAAACATGCCTTTCGATCAGTTCACGCGCGAACAGATCGCTGGCGATCTCCTCCCCAACGCCTCCCCTCTCCAGCAAACCGCCTCCACCTACAACCGACTCAACCGCATCTCCACCGAAGGCGGCGCTCAAGATAAAGAATACCTCGCCAAATACGCCGCCGATCGCGTCCGCACCACCTCCACCATCTGGCTCGGCGCCACCATGGGCTGCGCCGAATGTCACGATCACAAATACGATCCTTATACCACTCGGGACTTCTATCAGTTCGCCGCCTTCTTCGCCGATCTCAAAGAGAAAGGGTTCTACGACGACGGTTTCTCCAAAAATGATTGGGGCCCAAAGATCCTCCTCCCCTCCCCATCTCAACAGCGTCAGCTCAAAGCGCTCGACCGCCAGATCCTATCGCTCCAGTCCCAGATCGATGCCTCCCCAGACGCTCACCTCGCGGCACCTCGTCTCGCCTGGGAGTCCCGCGTCAAAGTCCTCGACGACGCTTCCCAACTCGAATGGCGCACACAAAAACCCAGCCATGTCTCCACCGACCACGGTGCGGACCTAACCGTCGGTACCAATCGCGCCGTCACCGCCTCTGGCCCAAACCCCGATCGCGAATCCTATCACATCCGCTTCCAGCCCGGCCCCGGCCGTTGGACCGGTCTCCGACTTGAGACGCTCACCGACGAAGTCTTCCCCGGCAATCGCATCGCCCGAAGTGGCACCTCGTTCCACATCACCGAAGTCGAACTCGCCCTCCAAGATTCCCAATCCTCCACCCCTAAACGTCTCGCGTTCCAACACGTGCTCGCCGACCACGAGGGCGATGGCTTCCCCCCGCGTGCCATGATCGATGGGCAATCCACAACCTCATGGTCCATCACCACCGGTCACTCGCGCGAACATCAAGCCGCTTTCTGGTTGCCTAATCCCATCCTCACCACCGCCGATACCACCCTCATCGTCACCCTCCACCACAACTCCATCTACCCTCAAACCACCGTCGGCAAGTTCCGACTCTCACTCTCAGCCCTCGAATCCCCAACCCACGACAAATCAGGCCTGCCCGACGACGTCCTCAAAGCGCTCCGCGCTCCCCTCTCCGAACGCTCCGAAGCCCAAATTAAACTCGTCACCCAGCTCTACCGCGAAGTCGCCCCCGAACTCGCCTCACTGCGCTCGCGGCTCGAATCTCTCAAATACCAACGCTCCCTGCTCGTCGGTCAAATCCCCTCCACGCTCGTGAGCGAAGCCACCGCTCCGCGCCCCATGCGCGTGTTGCCTCGCGGCAATTGGATGGACGACTCCGGCGACCCCCTCACCCCTGCCGTCCCTCACTTCCTCCCCCAACTGACCAAGTCCTCCGATCGTCCCTCCCGACTCGACCTCGCAAACTGGTTCACCTCCGATAGTAACCCCCTCGCCGCCCGCGCCTTCGTCAATCGGCTCTGGCGCATCTTCTTCGGCACAGGCCTCAGCAAAACTCTCGAAGATCTCGGCTCCCAGGGGGAATGGCCGTCCCACCCCGAGTTGCTGGATTGGCTCGCTTCCGAGTTCGTCACGCCTTCCACCTCCATCCCAGCCTCATCCACCCTCACTCACCGCTGGGATGTCAAACATCTCGTCCGTCTCATCGTCACCAGCCAAACCTACCGACAAACCTCCACCCCACGCCCGGGTCTCGACGAAAAGGACCCTTACAACCGACTGCTTGCGCGTCAAAATAAACTCCGCCTCGACGCCGAAATCATCCGCGATAACGCGCTCGCCATCAGCGGCCTGCTCCACGAGTCCTTCGGTGGCCCAAGCGCTCATCCCTACCAGCCTCGCGGCTACTTCGCCGCCCTCAACTTCCCCAAACGCGAATACGTCGAATCCCGCGGCCCGAGTCTCTACCGACGCGGCCTCTACTCTCACTGGCAACGCACCTTCCTCCACCCCAGCTTGTCCGCGTTCGATGCCCCAGCTCGCGAGGAATGCACCGTCAATCGCACGCCCTCCAACACGCCTCTCCAAGCTCTCGTCCTGCTCAACGACACGACCTACGTCGAAGCCGCCCGCGCTCTCGCTCATCAAATCCTCCGCTCCAAACCACGCTCTCCATCCCACGGCGTCGAATCAGCCTTCTGGCGCACGCTCGGTCGCGCCCCCTCCCCCGAGGAAACCTCCACTCTCATCCAACTCCTACAGTCCCAAGAACTGTTCTTTACCCAAAACCCCGACGCCGCCACCGACCTAATCGCCCTCGGCGAATCAAAATCCCCACCCCACCTCAACCCAATCACTCTCGCCTCCTGGACCGCCGTCACCCGCACCTTACTCAATCTCCACGAAACCATCACCCGCCCCTAGCAGACGAACCGCATAAGTCTCATCCGTCTCATTCATCCCATGACCCCCTCCCGACTCCCCACCCCGCTCTCGACCTTCCGCTCCCGAGCCGCCGCCACACTCGCCGCCGCCTGCTCACTTAGCTCGCTCTGCTTCGCCGCGACCACCCCGCTCCAACCGTTCAACACCGAAAAGAACACCAACGGCCCCATGCCCGTCGCCGACGTGCTCGCCCAATCCAAACTGCCCGCTGGCTTCCAGCTCTCTCTCTTCGCCGCCGAACCCAACGTCCACCAACCCATCTCCATGGCCACCGATCCCAAAGGTCGCCTCTGGGTCGCTGAAAATTATACCTACTCCGAAGCCGCCGTCGGTTATCACAAGGATCTGCGAGATCGTATTCTCTGCTTCGAAGACGCCGATAACGATGGTCACTTCGATAAACGCACGGTCTTCTGGGACAATGCCCAACAGCTCACGAGTGTCGAAGTCGGCCTCGGCGGCATCTGGGCTCTCGCCCTCCCCAATCTCGTCTTTATCCCCGACGCCAATAGCGACGGAATCCCCGACGGCCCACCTCAGATCATCCTCGACGGCTTCGAATTCCAAGCGGGTCGACACACCGTCGCCAATGGCCTGCGCTGGGGGCCCGATGGCTGGCTCTACGGTCGTCACGGCATCCAAAGCACCTCCAAAATCGGGCCCCCAGGCACGCCCGAGGCCCAACGCACCTCCATGAACGTCGGCATCTGGCGCTACCACCCCGCACGCCGCGTCACCGAAGTCGTCGCCCAAGGCACCACCAACCCCTGGGGCATGGACTGGGATGCCCACGGTGAACCGTTCTTTATCAACACGGTCATCGGCCACCTCTGGCACGTGATCCCCGGCGCTCACTACCGCCGCATGTACGGCACCGATCCCACCCCCAATATCTTCGAAGCGCTCGAACAAACCGCCGACCACGTCCATTGGGCCACTGGCGAAGTCTGGACCGATGTCCGCAAAGGGGTTACCGACGTCACCAGCGCCGCCGGCGGCGGCCATGCCCACACCGGCCTTCACATCTATCAAGGCGGTCAGTGGCCCGAATACTGGAATGGCAAATTGCTCACCATCAATTTCCACGGCCGCCGACTCAACGTCGAACAGCTCGAACGTCAAGGCAGTGGCTTCGTCGCCAAACGCCAACCCGACGCCGTCTTCTTCGCCGATCTCTGGTTCCGCGGCATTGACCTCATCGCCGCACCCGATGGCGGGCTCTTCATCAGCGATTGGAGCGATGCTGGCGAATGTCACGACCAAGAAGGCATTCACCGAACCAGCGGACGCATCTACAAGCTCACCTACGGCCCCTCCAAAAAGGGTGCCGCTCGCGATCTCACCGCCCTCAGCCCCATCACGCTCGCCCAACTCCAGTCCAGCACCAACGAATGGGAGGCTCGACTCGCGCGCCGCACACTCGCCGATCTCGCGCATCGCGGCGAATCACTCGATCGCGCTCGCACCGAGCTCTCCAAACTCGCTTCCTCTCACCCCAACGAAGTCACACGGCTGCGTGCCCTCTGGTCGCTTCACGTGTCCGGCGGTATCGATTCTTCCCTGCTCCAAACCAAACTCTCCGGAACCGAGTTCGAACGTTCCTGGGCTCTGCGCCTGCTCGAAGATGCCTCCCATTCCTCACCCGCAGCAGCAGCAGCCTTCAAGGCCTTCGTCTCCTCCAACCTCCCGCGCATCGCCGGAACCGATCCCTCCCCACTCGTTCGCCTCACTCTCGCTTCCTTGCTCCAGAAACTCTCGCTCGATCAACGGCTGCCCATCGCCCGCGTGCTCCTCGGCCGTGCCGAAGATCAACACGATAAAAATATCCCGCTCCTGCTCTGGTACGGAATCGAACCGCTCAACGCCCATCCCGAGTTCGTGAACCTCGTCGCCTCCTCCCAAATTCCTCGGGCCCAACGTCTCGCCTCCCGCCGCCTCGCCGAAGGTCTCGACTCCCACCCCCAACCCGTCAACGACCTGCTCGTCGCCATCGCCAACAACGCCCCTCCCCAGTCCCGCCAGGCCGTGCTCGATGGCCTCGCCGATGGCTTCGCCGGCCGCCGTAAAGTCCCCAAACCCAAAGCCTGGCCCGATATCGAACCCGCCCTCTCACGCGACGCCAACGATGCCCTCTCCCGCCGTATCAATGATCTCGGCGCTCTCTTCGGAGATGGACGTGCGCTCGACCAAATCAAAGAGGTCGCTCTGAATACGAGCGCCGATCTCCCCCGCCGCCGCGCAGCGCTTCAATCTCTCATTGATGCCCGCGCCGACAACCTTCTCGAGGTCTGTCAAAAGCTTCTCCCTATCCGCGAACTGTCCGGTGTCGCCGCCAGCGGTCTCGCACTCTTTCCCGACCCCACGCTCGCCGACCAACTGATCGCCGAATGGCCCCGTCTCTACGGCCCCGAGCGCCCTCCCGTCCTCAATGCCCTCCTCTCCCGCCCAGCCTGGGCCGCAAAGCTGCTCGACGCCATCGCAGCCAATAAAATCCGCCGCACCGAACTCGGCGTCGCTCAGGCCAGGCAAATCAAAGGGTTCGACAACCCCACCCTCTCCCAACGCCTCACCGAAGTTTGGGGCGCGCTCCAAGATCCCGATCAAACCACCCGACAAAAGGCCCTCGCCTCCTGGCGCGCTAAACTCACCCCTGCCGCCGTCCAGAACGCCAAGGCTCTCGAAGGTCAAAAGCTCTACGCGCAGTCTTGCGGCGCTTGTCATAAACTCTACGGAACCGGCGGCAATCTCGGCCCCGAGCTCACCGGTTCAGGCCGACAGAATCTCGATTACTTGCTCGAAAACATCCTCTTCCCCAGCGCCGTCGTCGCCGCCGATTTCCGCCAAACCACCGTCAATCTCAAAGACGGTCGATCGCTCAGCGGCATCGTCCGCTCTCGCTCCGCCTCCTCTCTCGTCCTCCAAATGATCGGCGAAACCACCACCCTCAACCGTTCGGATATCGAAGACGAAGAAACCGCCGCCCTCTCCCTCATGCCCGAGGGTCTGCTCGATACGCTATCCGAATCCCAAGTGCTCGATCTGTTTGCCTACCTCATGAGCACCGCACCACCCGCATCCCATTAACTCTTAACCTGTGACTCGCACCCCAGTACCGTCACCCATTCCACCTACCTCCATGAAATTCACGTACACCAGCCTGCTCGCTCTCAGTCTCACCACCACGCTGCTTCAAGCCGATAACTGGCCCCAGTTCCGCGGCCCCTCCGCCCAAGGTGTCTCCAGCGAGAAAAACCCACCGACCTCCTGGTCCACGACCGAGAACATCGCCTGGAGAACCGAAATCCCCGGCGAATCGTGGTCCTCGCCCATCATCTGGAACAATCACGTCTTCCTCACCACCACCACCGATTCCGGCGAATCCTGCCGCGTGCTCGCTATCAATCGAAAAACCGGTGCCATACTCTGGAATAAAGAGGTCTTTAAACAGGTGCCCCGACGCAAGGAAGGGCGCAACAGCTACGCCACCCCTACCCCAGCCACCGATGGGAAACGGGTCTACACCTGCTTCGGCGACGGAAGCTTCGCCGCACTCGATTTCTCCGGTGCCATCGTCTGGACTAATCGCGACTACAAGTTCTATAGCCAGCACGGCCTCGGCACTTCACCCATCCTCCACGATGGCATACTCATCATGGGCCGGGATGGAAGCAGCGACGGCGAAAATAAAAAACTCGGCTGGCAAACCCCTTGGGACCAATCCTTCGTCGTCGCCCTCGACACCAAAACCGGCCAAGAACGTTGGAAATCCAAACGCGGTCTCTCACGCATCTCCCACGGCGCTCCCATCGTATGGAAAGACACCAACGGCCGCTCCCAAATCGTCACCGAAGCCGGCGATGTCGTCCAAGGTTTCGACGCGAAATCCGGCACCCGCCTTTGGTCCAGCGAGGTGCTCGGCGAAGGAAAAGTGCCCTCTCCCGTCATTGCCGATGGTCTCGTCTTCACCTCCGGCGGCTGGGGCGGCAAAGAAACCATCAAAGCCTTCAAACTCGGTCCCCAAGGCGATCTCAAAGAATCCAACCTCGCCTGGGAACAACGCAAAGGCATGCCCAAGGTCCCCTCCATGGTCTATGTCAAACCGCACCTGTTCGCCATCACCGACGGCGGCATCGCCACCTGCATGAAAGCCGCCTCCGGCGAAATCGTCTGGCAAGAGCGCGTCGGTGGCAATTTCTCCGCCTCCCCCATCGCCGCCAACGGCCGCATCTACTTCGTCGGCGATAACGGCGACACCACCCTGATCGAAGCCGGTCCCACCTTCAAAATCCTCGCCAAAAATAGCCTCAACGAAAAACTCCAAGCTTCCCCAGCCCTCGCCCATAACCAACTCTTCATCCGCACCGAAAAACATCTCTTCTGCATCGGCAAAAGGTAGGGACGTCCCGTTGGGACGTCCCCGCCCCGCGAAAGCGGGACGGAACCCAGCCCAGCGTCCACACCGCTCAACGCCCCCCTCCCACAAAATCACTGGACGGCTCTCGCCCCCAAGACGATGCTGCCTCGTGCCCCGACGTCCAACACCGTTCGCCCGGGCCTCTAAGCCCAAAAGCTTCGTATGGAGTTCCGCCTTCAGGCGGTCCGGAAGTCCTCACGCCTCCCCGCCCTAAGACCTCCGACACCCCTGCCGGATCCCCCACACCCACAAAATCACTAGACGCCTCTCGCCCCCAAGACGATGCTGCCTCGTGCCCCGACGTCCAACACCGTTCGCCTGGGCTTCGAAGCCATGCGCATTGCCATTTTACTCGGATTGATCGTGAGCTCCATCAGCCAGCTCCACGCCGCCTCCACCGCGTCGTCTCAAACCGTCCAGTTCAATCGCGACATCCGACCCATCATGTCGGACACCTGCTTCCGCTGCCACGGCTTCGATGCCAAAGCACGCAAAGGCGGCCTTCGCCTCGACCAACGCGAGGAGGCCCTCAAACCCGCTAAGTCCGGGGCCATCCCCATCGTCCCCGGAAACGCATCCAAAAGCGAAGTGATCCGACGCCTCTTCACTCGCGATACCACCGACATCATGCCCCCAGCCGATGTCCACAAGGATCTCACCCCGCAACAAAAAGAGCTGTTCCGTCGGTGGGTCAATGAAGGAGCCCGCTACCAAGGTCACTGGGCTTTCGAAACTCCCTCACGCCCCACACCCCCTCAGCCCACCAATCGCCGCGCCGTCATACGCAATCCTATCGATGCCTTCATCCTCGCTCGCCTCGAACACGAACGTCTTAAGCCCTCCCCCCAAGCCGATAAATCCACCCTCATCCGTCGCGTCTCCATCGACCTCACCGGCCTCCCGCCTTCCCAAAAGGAAATCGACGCCTTCCTCGCCGATACCTCGCCCGATGCCTATGAAAATGTCGTCGATCGCCTCCTCGCCTCACCTCGCTACGGCGAACGAATGGCGATGATGTGGCTCGACTATGCACGCTACGCCGACAGCCACGGCTTCCAGACCGATAGCTCTCGCAGTATGTGGCCCTGGCGCGATTGGGTCATCCACGCCTTCAACGACAACGTGCCCTTCGATCAGTTCACCATCGACCAACTCGCGGGTGATCTCCTCCCCACTCCTTCCCTCAACCAAGTCATCGCCACCGGCTTTAATAGAAATCACCGCATCAACGGCGAAGGCGGAATCATCGGCGAAGAATGGCGCGTCGAAAATATCGTCGACCGCGTCGAAACCACCGGCCTCACATGGCTCGCTCTCACCCTCAACTGTTCCCGCTGTCACGATCACAAATACGATCCCATCACTCAAAAGGAGTTCTATCAGCTCTTCTCCTTCTTCAATAACGTCGACGAAAGCGGCACGCTCGGAGGGGTTAAAGCCAACCGCGGCGGCGGCAATCCCGAACCCACCGTCCTCGTCCCATCCCCCGATCAAGAAGCCCAACTCGCTCGCCTCAAATCTCAGGTTGAAGCCTCCTCCCGTCGCGTCACGGATCTCGAAAAACAGCTCCCATCCCTGGTCGCCGACTGGGAACCCACCTTCAAAGCCAAGCTCAAAGAGATCGCCGCCTCCCAATCCTGGCACCCTCTCACCCCCTCTGAACTCAGCTCCAAAGGCGGTGCCACGTTCTCCAAACGAATCGATGGAGCCCACCTGCTCTCCGGCACGAATCCGGACAAGGATGTCTACACGATCCGCGCCCCCCTCGCCGTCGGCTCTCTCAGCGGTCTCCTGCTCGAGGTGTTCCCCGATGCTTCCTTGCCCACCGGCAGCCTCGGCCGTTACGACAACGGCAATTTCGTCCTGAGCAAAGTCGAAGCCGAAATCGTGACCCCCGGCGAATCCAAGCCGCTCAAAATCAAATTCTCAAAAGCCCAAGCTGACTTTTCGCAAAACGGCTACCCCTTCGAAGCCTTGCTCGACTCCTCCAAAGGCACCGGTTGGGCCATCGCAGGAAATGAGGAAGTCAATCGTGTCCCCCGCAAAGGAATGTTGCTCATCAACCCTCCGCTTACGGTTCCCGCCTCATCCACACTCGTAGTCCGCCTCAAACACGAGGCGCTCTCCGGTCATAATATCGGCTGCTTCCGACTCGCCACCTCCAGCCTCGCCCCCGAACTGATCAAACTCGACGGAGCCGGGGTCTCCGAGTCATTAGCCAAAGTTCTCGATACCCCAGCCACTCAGCGTAGCTCCAAACAACAAGACGAACTCGCCAAATTCTACCGTTCCAACACCGACAACCCGCTCAAAACCGCCGACACCGCACTCGCCGCCGACCGCAAGGCCATGGACAGCTACGAAGCCTCCATCCCCACCACCATGGTCATGAGCGAGCTCGACAAACCACGCGAAGCCTTCGTCCTCACTCGCGGCGAATACGATAAACGCGCCGAACGCGTCTCCGCCGCGATCCCCGCTGTCTTCTCCCCCATCCCCGCCGGTTCCCCAACCAACCGCCTCGGCCTCGCCCGATGGATCGTCGATCCCTCCAACCCACTCACCGCTCGCGTCTGGGTCAATCGCCAATGGGAACGGTTCTTCGGCACGGGCCTCGTCAAAACCACCGAAAATTTCGGCTCCCAGTCCGAGCCCCCATCTCACCCCGAATTACTCGATTGGCTCGCCACCGAGTTCGTTCGCTTGCGCTGGGACATGAAAGCACTCCAAAAACTCCTGGTCATGAGCGCTACCTACCGTCAATCCTCCGCCGTATCTCCAGAGCTCATCGACCGCGATCCCGAGAACCGCCTGCTCGCCCGCGGCCCCCGATTCCGACTCCCCGGCGAACTCATCCGCGATCAAGCACTCGCCCTCAGCGGGTTGCTAGTCGAAAAACTCGGCGGCCCCAGCGTCCGGCCTTACATGCCCCAAGGGGTCTGGGACGAAACCAGTGTCTACGGCGATATGCGCGGCTACAAAGCCGATAAAGGAGATCCTCTCTACCGCCGCACCCTTTACACCATCTGGAAACGCACCGCAGCTCCTCCCACCCTCACGCTCTTCGATGCCCCCACTCGCGAAATTTGCACCGTGAAACGCTCCCGCACCAACACGCCTCTCCAAGCGCTCGCTCTGCTCAACGAAGTCACTTTCGTCGAAGCCGCCCGCGGCCTCGGTCAAAGGATGATCCAATACGGCGGCTCCTCTCCTCAAAGCCGACTCGCCTACGGCTTCCGCCTCGCCACCGCACGCCAACCGAACCCCGCCGAACTCAAAATCCTTCTCAAAGGGCTCGATTCTCGACTGGCCCACTTCCAGGCCCATCCCGATGCCGCCGCTCAATGGCTCAAAAACGGAGACTCAATCCCCGATCCCTCCATCTCCCCTAGCGAACTCGCCGCCTACTCCGTCAGCGCTAACGTCATCCTAAACCTCGACGAAACCACCACCCGCGAGTAAGCCCACTCCCATCTCCAGTTTCACCGCCTCACACCCGTTCACACTCCTGAACCGCCTCCGAGTTATGAATCGTCAACTGCACACCGAAGCCGCCCACCGAGCCATTGCCCGTCGCACGTTCCTGCGCCAATCCGCCTCCGGTATCGGCCTGGCCGCCCTCGGCTCCCTGCTCAACGACGACGCCCTCGCCGCCCCCAACAAAATCAACCCAAGTCCCAGTCTCGGCTTACCCGGCTTCCCCAACTTCACGCCCAAAGCCAAACGGATTATCTACCTCTTCCAGTCCGGCGCCCCGTCTCAAATGGATCTGTTCGATCCCAAACCCGATCTCTCCAAACGCCGCGGCGAAGATCTGCCCGAGTCCATCCGCAAAGGTCAACGGCTCACCACCATGACCTCCGGCCAAAAATCCTTCCCCGTCGCCCCCAGCCTCTTCAAGTTCGCCCAACACGGTCGCAGCGGAGCTTGGTTCAGCGATCTCATGCCTCACATGGCCAGTATCGCCGATGATTGGTGCATCGTCCGCTCGCTCCATACCGAAGCCATCAATCACGATCCCGCCATCACCTTCATGCAAACCGGCTCCCAACTCGCCGGTCGACCCAGCATCGGATCCTGGCTCGGTTATGGTCTCGGTAGCGAAAATAAAGATCTCCCCGCGTACGTCGTGCTCACCTCGTTCGGCACCGGCCGCAAAGACGACCAACCCCTCTACGACCGCCTCTGGGCCGCCGGCTTCCTCCCCTCCAAACATCAAGGCGTTAAGTTCCGCAATCAAGGCGATCCTGTCCTCTACCTCTCCAACCCGCCCGGGATGGATCCAACCATGCGCCGCGAGACGCTCGATGACTTGCACGCGCTCAATACACGCCACCGCACTCGGATCGGCGACCCCGAGATCGACACCCGCATCGCCGCTTACGAAATGGCCTTCCGCATGCAGTCCAGCGTGCCCAATCTCGTCGATACCTCCAAAGAACCCACTCACGTGCTCGACAGCTACGGTCCCAATGTCCGAACCCCCGGCACCTACGCCGCCAATTGCTTGCTCGCTCGACGTCTCGCCGAACGGAACGTCCGCTTCATCCAGCTCTTTCACATGGGCTGGGATCATCACTTCGGCCTCCCCAAAGCCCTGCGAGGCCAGTGCTCCGATACCGACCAACCCACTGCCGCTCTCATCCGCGATCTCAAATCCCGCGGCCTGCTCGAAGACACTCTCATCGTATGGGGCGGTGAATTCGGTCGCACCATCTACTCCCAAGGCAATCTCACCGCCGATGACTACGGACGCGATCATCACCCCCGTTGCTTCACCATGCTGCTCGCTGGCGCCGGCGTGAAAACAGGCCAGACCTACGGTGCCACCGACGACTTCTGCTACAACATCACGGAGAACCCCGTCCACGTCCACGATCTCAACGCCACCGTCCTCCATCTCCTCGGCATCGATCACACCAAACTCACATACCGCTACCAAGGCCGCGACTTCCGACTCACCGACATCCACGGCGAACTCGTCAAACCCCTCCTCGCTTAGCCATCCCCCTTCCCCACAAGCCATCCCTGTCCCCAAACCTCGCGCAGCACCCCTCCGCCCTGGGAGCGCCGGCACCCCTGCCGGCTCCCCCTCGACCTCCTGTCCAAGTTCCCGAGCCCGCCCCTCCGCTTCGCCGCTGTAGGCCGCGTGCCCTCACGCGGCGTTGTCGGCCCAACCGGCTTTTCGCATCCCACCACGGTTCATGGCCCCAGTGCGCGAGGTTTAGCTTCGAGGCAATCTCATCGCCAACACCCGGCACAGCCCGCCAAAGCAAAACACCGCGCACAGACTTCCTCCTTCAGCCGGTTCCCCGTCCCATTCGTGTAGATTCGTGACTTTCGTGGTTCCCACAATCAGTCGCCCCTTCGCTTCCGACACCACTCGCCAGAGCCGAAGCGAACAAGGACTCCTCGTTCGGTTCCCATTTCCCCTTTGCGGTTTCTAGGTCATTCCCCTAGCTTATCGCGCGGATTATGTTTTTATCCATCAACGCCTTCGCCACCACGTTGTTCCTCTCCGGCGTGGTGTCCATGTTGATCTCCATCTGTGTCTGGAGTCGTGTCGTTGGTTCCATTCGCTGGTTCGCTCATATGCTGTTCTGCATCGCCTTTTGGGCGATCACCTACGGCCTCGAACTCGCCTGCACCAGCCTCGAACAGATGCTCTTCTGGATCCACTTCGAATACGTCGGTATCGCCCTCCTCCCAGCCACTTGGTTCTGCTTCATCGTCTCCTTCATCGGAAAACATCAGTGGCTGACCCGACGCAACCTCGCCATCCTTTTCAGTATCCCCGTCATCACCATGGTCCTCGTCTGGACCAACTCTCTCCACCACCTCCACTACAAGTCCGTCTCCCTCGACGTCGCAGGCGATTACCGACTGCTCGCCATCGAACGAGGTCCTTGGTACTACCTCTTCACCGGATACTTCTACGTTCTCCTCGCCGCCGGCACCATCCTCCTTCAAAATCGATTCCGACACGCCGACCGGATCTATCGCCAGCAAAACTGGATCATCCTCCTCTCCGCCTTCATCCCCTGGTTCGTCAACCTCCTCTACTTGCTCGGCTTCCGACCCTACAAACACATCGACCTCACCCCCTACGCGTTCATCATCACCTCCTCCCTGCTCGCCATCGGACTCCTCCGCTTCCGCTTGCTCGACCTCATCCCCATCGCGCGCGACAAGATCATCGAGGGCATGCACTCCGGCATGATGGTGCTTGATGTCCAGGATTTTGTCATCGACGCCAACTCCGAAATGCGCCGCATCCTGCAACGCGAATCCAAAATTGTCGGCGAACATTTCCAAGCCCTCCTCGGCGGCGAAGCTCAACTCAACGAGCACGTCTCCAACCGCACCCACGCCAAAGTCCAATTCCAGCTCCTCGACCGCTGGTACGAAGTCGGTATCACCCCGCTCTTCGAACATCAAACCGTCCACACCGGCCTCATATTGCTCTTCACCGACATCACCGATCATCGGGCGGTGGAACAAAAACTCGCCCAGCAAACTCGGGATTTACAAGCACTCAACCGCACCAAAAGCCGACTCCTTTCCATCATCGCTCATGACCTGCGTGGACCCATGTCCGGTTTGGTCGAACTTATGAAGTTCATGGAGGAAGGCTCGTTGTCCCAAGCCGAGTTCAAAGCCCAGCTCCCGCTTCTTTCCCGCAACGTCAACGGCACCTACGCGCTTCTCGAAAACTTACTGCTCTGGTCCAAGAGCCAGTTCGAAGGCGAACGGCTCACCGTCGAATCCTTTAACCTCGCCCAACTCGTCCATGACAGCATCGATGTCTGGCAGCAGCAGGCTCATCGAAAGGGGATTATCCTCCAGTCCAACATACCCGAAGGCATACAGGTCCTCGCCGACCGCGAAATGATCCGGATCGTCCTCCGAAACCTGGTCAGCAACGCCATCAAGTTCACCCCCGCCAAAGGCCTCGTCACCATCTCCGCCACGCACAGCGGAGATCATGTGCGCGTCAAAGTGACCGACACCGGCGTCGGTATGTCCGCCCAAGACCAAAAACTGATCCTCGGCCAAGACTACTACACCACCAAAGGCACCGCCGGTGAACCCGGCACCGGCCTCGGCCTCATGCTCTGCAAAGAATACGTCGAGAAAAACCAAGGCCAACTCTGGGTCGAAAGCGAACTAGGCCAAGGCAGCTCCTTCTTCTTCTCCCTCCCCAGGTAGGGACGTCCCGCTGGGACGTCCCCGCGCCTTAGCGCGGCTCCCCCAAGCCCCAAAACCCACACACCGCCGCCGCCTCCCTCACACCGGCACCATCTCAATCTCCAAATACCCACCCACCGCGTTCGCTTCCGTCACAAACTGCGGCACCCCGTTCACCACGTCCAATGATGGCCGATGGATGTGCCCCGCAAAGATACCCAACAGGTTCCGCGTCGAAAACACCTCCCGATGAAACGCTCGCGTCACCTTCGTGTGCCCACCCTCAGGCCACCGCCGACGCCGCTCTAACTCGAAACTCTTGTCCGTCCCAGCTCCCCACTCCGGATGCCCGCACCCAAACCCCACCGATCGACCCGGCGCATACAACGGAATGTGAACCATCAGAATCAACGGCTTGCGCGTCGCCACCTGCGATCGATAGAACTCCAGTTGCTCCGGTAGAATCTCGTAATGAGAGTTGTCCAACATCATCACACGCACCCCTCCCACCTCCCGAACCTGCATCAACGGATCCACCCCCGGATACAACCCACGCAACCGCTTCGTAATCCACGCCGATCGTAATTCCTCCAAACTCCCCTCCATCCCCTCGTAATGCCAGTCGTGGTTCCCCGCCACATACGCATACGGCAACCCAGACTCACTCACCCGCTGCTGCACCCACTCCACCGCCGCCTCCGACGGAAAACTCAAAATGTCTCCCACCAACGCCACCAAATCCGCCTTAGCCTCCCGCGCTTGCTTCAATCCCTTCTCAAAACACTCCTCCGGATTCGTCCCCGCCCCCGTCTGAAAGTGCTTCGTGTGATTATAGGCCTGGGCCATCCGACCACTATACTGCCGATACGCATCACCTCGCGCGTCGTCACGAAACAAATGCGTGTCCGCCATCATCCAAATCCGACTTGGCCGATCGACCTGAGGGGTAAAGAGTCGGACCCGCGTCCCATCCAACGCAAACGTCCCCCGATCCCTTCCCACCCTCCGCCCACCCACCGCCGCTCGCACCTCAACTCCCGCAGCCCCCACCCCAATCGCCGCACCCAAGAATTGTCGACGGTTCATAATCAGTCACTCTTCAAAGTCTGTTTCCGCGTAACCCGCGTGATCCGCGGCGAATCACCCTCCCCCCCTCCGCACCCCTCGCGTCAAGCCATCACAATCACAATCCACAAACACTCAGTGGTGATGCTCATGCCCACCCGCCTTACCTCCCGACTCCACGTACCCCAGCAAATCCAAGATCTGCTCCTTCGACAGCAGGCTCAACAGACCCACAGGCATCACCGACGATGGTTGCGTCTCTCGCTTCTTAATCGCTGATTTCTTGATCGCTTGAATCAACGCGTCAGAAGGCCCCGTTTGCACCGACACCACGTCGCCCTCTTCCTTCACGATCATCCCCGTCACTTCATCCCCATCGTTCAGTTCAAAAACATGCGTCTTATACCGGTCCGCCACCACCTTCGACGGCTCCAAGATCTCCGTCAGCACCGCTCCTCGATCCCCCTTCATGCGCTTTAAGACATCCGTAAGGTCCGGCCCATAGGCATACCCTTCCGACCCAAGCTTGTGGCACTGAACACACGCCAACTTAGCAAAGGTCTCCTTGCCCCCAGCCAAGTTCCGCCCCGTCCCCACCTTCTCGAGGTCCCCCGCCAAATCCGACAGCTTCCATTCCGTCGACTTCGGCTCCGGTGCCGCCGGCCGGCTCGCCATGTAAGCCTCCACATCTTTCACCACCGCCAGCGTACCCAACATCCGCATCCAATGCCCGGGGAATGTGCAGACATATTGATAATCTCCAGGTTCGGTCGGTGCCGTAAAACTCAGCTTCGCCTGCCCACCTCCGTTGATCATCGGAGTGGCATGAAGCACCTTCGGCGACGCGGGCACATGGATCCGACCCTGCGCGTCCGGTTCCGGGGCCATCTTCTCCGCCGCCTTCCCAACCTCCTCCGCTGCCCCCGGCATCACCACCACCAAATTGTGCGGCATCGCATCCTCGTTGATGAGCACAATCTCCACCGGCTTCCCCGCCTCCACCACCAAATGGAGTTTGTCATAAATCATCTGCTCGTGAATCGTCCGAATCACGAACACACTCACCCCCACCGACCGCAACGCCTTCCCCGCCTCCTTCGCCGTCTCTGCGGGCAGCATCGACACCAAGTCCGAAGCCAACTGATACGCATCCACCGCCTCCGGAGCCGTGCGTTGATCCGCCGGCACCCCTTTCAGATACGTCATCAAACTCGCCAATAACGACTCCACCGGCTCCTTCGGCCACGATTTGCGCGGGATCTTCTGCATCGCAGCCACCACGGTCGCCCGTTCCGTGCCCGCTTTCGCCATCGCCGCCAACGTATTGAACACCTCCACCTCACGCCCTGGAACCGAAGCAATCGCCAAAATGGCCGCACGTCGCACCTCCTCGCTCTCCCCCTTCTCCACCAACGGTTGAAGCCTCGCGTAAAGCTCCCCGCGTATCGTCGCGCTGCGCACCAAGGGAATCGATCCCACCAAATCCGCCAGCTTCGCACTCTCGCTCTCCACGGCTTTCCAGGCCTTGTCGACCGCCCCGTCGGCCGTGATCAACGCCGCATAACCGGATTGCCGCGCCAAAGGGAGCTGAGCCTCTGCAGCAAGCTTCTCTAACCCGGCCCGTTTCGGCCCCAACTCCGCCCCGGTCTTCTGCAACAACAACCCCGACAACTCCCGCAAAATCGGCAACCCGTCCTCTCCCTTCTTGTCCAAATCCTCAACGCCCTGAATCAGCTCAACCAGGGGATCCGTCCCGCGCACCTTGGCCAACCCCTCCAGCGCCTCCACTCGATATTTCCGGTCCAACCCCGGCCGTTGAAGCAGCGCGATATACACAAACTCCCCACGCGGTGCCTCCGTGAGTTCCTTGTTCGAAAGCCGCGCCAACACATAGGCAGCCGCCACCGGGCTCTTCGGTAAAAACAACGGCTTCTTCTCCGCCGCATCCGCCCCTCGAACCACCGTGCCCAACGGAATACTCAGCCCCAATACAGCCGCCAATCCAAAGCCCACAATCCGCCGCGAAATCATGCCCTGTCTCATGCCCAAAACCTAGGCACCTCCCCACACTTGGTCAAGGCATCGCACACCCCGAAGGTAGGGACGTCCCGCTGGGACGTCCCCGTCCCGCGAAAGCGGGACGGCCCCCGGCCAAGCGTCTCCCCACCCCAACCCCAACCCCAACCCCCACACGTCACACCACGGCCGCGAAAACGTCTCCGCGCAAAAGCGCGTAGGCGTAGCCCATCATAACGGAACGACCAATCCCTCCGCCTCAGCCAGCCGCTTCTGGTTGCCGTCAAAGGTCAGGAACTCAGTCACCCCGAGATGCAGTGCAGTAGCAACACTGCGCCGCGACGTCCACCTCGCCGGGTAGGGACGTTGCGCCCTCGTCCGACCGAAGCCAAAGGCGAAGGCGGATGCGACGTCCGCGTCCGGCGACAGCCGGACGCTCCGGAGCCATAAGTCTCCTAGCCTTCCCCCAAACGCCTCCAAGCCCCACTCCGTCCAGCCATGGCCGGACAGGGACAGCGCAGCGCGCTGTCCCTCCGCGCCAACAACCTCCAGCTTTCTGATCGATCAGATCCGACCGCAACGAAAACAAAAGCACATCACTACTCCGTGTTCACGAATCCCGACGACACCAAACTCACGTTGCTCCACCCGACGTGCGTTTTCGTCCTTCGTACCAAGATCGTGACCCGCTTCAAGCAGGTGCGTGGCAAAACAATGGCGCAACGTATGACATGAGGCTGGTTTCTGGATTCCTGCTAGTCGCACCGCCGCCTTGACTGCCCGTTGCAAACAACTCTCGTGAACGTGATGGCGTCGCAGCCTGCCGGAACGAGGGTCGCGAGACAACTGCGCCGCCGGGAACACAAATTGCCAGCACCAGTCCCGGGGCGCGTTCGGATACTTGCGTTCCAGGGCATAGGGAAGCCCCGTTTCACCGCCTCCGTTGTTCAAATCCTGTTCGTGGAGTTGTTTGACGCGACGAAGGTACTGCTCTAGCTCCGTCTTGAGCGTTTCCGGCAGGAGGGTCATCCGATCTTTGAATCCCTTTCCATC
>Ga0172373_10003213_pt1 | contig 24189 bp, 21 predicted proteins | sample Lak10m_2_FD_114546 | JGI IMG/M metagenome (GOLD analysis project Ga0172373, IMG submission 114546) | Freshwater microbial communities from Kabuno Bay, South-Kivu, Congo - kab_092012_10m | ecosystem: Environmental > Aquatic > Freshwater > Lake | place: Democratic Republic of the Congo...
AATCTCACGCTCGATCCCGGTTGGCAGACGGTAAACAAAAAGGCCCGCCTTCTGCTCGGCACGGAGGGCTGCTGCCTTGCCCGCGAGAATCTCGTAGCGGCGCTGGAGCTCGGCCAGCTCGGCGGCGATTTCCGTGCGGTAATCCTCGGTGAACTTCCCATCGAGCTCCGCCCTGCGCTGCGAAAGGCGGAGGACTCCCATGCGATGGTTGATTTTTCCGATCTGATCTTTCTCGATGGATTCGATCTCACCGCGCCGGGCATTCCCGGCAGCCACCGTCTTCTCGAGAAGATCGGTAAAGTCGGCGGAATCCGCCTTCACTTCGCCGGTGGCGAGCTTGAGTGAAACGGGATAGCCGATGAGGTCTCCATACTCGACCCGCTCGGCGAGAACGATTCCCCCGGGGTAGGTGATCTTCGCGATATCCGACTCGTCCACATATCGGAAACCGAAGCCAAAGGCATCCCGGTTACCGACAAAGAGCTGTTTCTCACGGGCGGTGCCGCCCTTCTCGGCCTGAACGCTTTTTTCCTGAATCTTGCGAACCTCACCCGCGAGCACCTTCGCCCCCTGGATCGCCGCAGGGCTGCCCTCGACCAGTTCGACCTCCATCACCCGCGATGGCCAGAAGATGGAAAGCCCGTTTTTCACAATCACCCCGAGGAGGGTCACGATCATGAGAAGTCCAATGCCGAGCCACATGCCCGAAAACCAGACCATAGGCTCACCTCTGGCGGGCTCGACTTTTGGGGAGAAGGATGGGGAAAAGAGGCTCATGCGGGCGGCAAGCGGGACGGATCAGACGGTCTTGTAGCGCTCGCGAAGGTGCTGGCGCAGCACCTCGGCGACGGTATTCACCGCGAAGGTCATCACGAAAAGGGCGACCGCCCCAAGGAAGAGGGCCCGATAAAGGGTGCCATGGTGCGGGGCTTCGGGCAACTCGACGGCGATGTTGGCCGAAAGGGTGCGCATCCCGGAGAAGACGTTCCACTCCATGATCGGCGTATTCCCCGTGGCCATCACGACGATCATGGTTTCGCCCACGGCACGACCCAGACCGATCATCAGAGCCGAGAAGATCCCCGCAGAGGCGGTCGGGAGGACGACTCGCCAAGCCGTCTGCCAGCGGCTCGCTCCCAGTGCGAGGGAACCGGATCGCAAGGCTCCGGGCACATTCGAGAGGGAATCCTCGGCGATCGTGAAAATGATCGGAATCACCGCGAAGCCCATCACGAACCCGACCACGAGGGAATTGCGCTGCTCATAGGAAGTGCCGGTGACGGAAGGCCACCAGCGGGTGAAGTCCCCGATGCGGGTGCCACTGGCGGCGTCGTTCACCGTGAAGACCAATTTCTCGAGGACCGGACCGAGGTGCCAACCCGCGAAGAGAATCACGAGAAGGACCGGCAGGAAATAGAGGAATTCGCGACCCGCCGGGACATGCTTGCGGATCGACTGGGGTTGGCGACTCCAGAGCCAGCCGATCGCGAAAGAGGCGGCCGGTAACAGGATCGTGATACAGAGAATCGAAGGCACCCGTTGCTCGAGGATGGGCGCGAGCCAAAGCGCGGCGAGGAAACCGAGCACGACCGAGGGCAGCGATGCCATGATCTCCATCACAGGCTTCACATAAACCTTGTTCCGGGGATGGAGAAATTCCGAAGTGTAGATCGCTCCAAAAAGGGCGATCGGCATCGCGAAAAGGAGGGCATAGAAAGTGCCCTTGAGGGTGCCGAAGATGAGGGGCACGAGGGAAAGTTTGGGTTCGAAATCATCCGAGCCGCCCGTCGACTGCCACTCGTATTTGGGCTCGGGAGATCCCTCATACCAGACCTTGCCGAAGAGCGCCTTCACGCTTACCTCGGGATGCGGATCGTCGAGAGCGTAGCGATGAAAACGCCGGTCGTCTCCGAGGAGAATCAGAGAATCATACTTTGCCCCGATCAGGGCATGGCGCACCCCAAAGGGCAGGTCTCCCTCCCAGCGAACCTTCTCGGTGGTGGCGTGTCGGAGGCTGACCCGCTTACCCGAGCCCACGAGGAAAGCCTTGTTGCGCTGGCTCTTGGTGTAAAAAGGATCCGTCACCTTGCCGGCGAGGGGATCCAGCTTCTTGGTCGGGTGGAAGACCCGCACGGGCTCCTCCTCGGTGCGGTAAAGGCTGAAAACGACGTTCTCTCCGGTCGGCGAGAGGAAGACCAGCGAGACGTCACCGAACAGGAAACCCGCGCTCGCAATCACGGGGTTGGTCATTTCGGCGAAGGGACGAAAGGTCTGGCGCAGCTCGAACTCGGTCTCGTTCCCTGCCCTGAAGTGATAATCCACCTCGCCGTTGGCAAAGACGACGATCAATGTGTCTGCTCGATTCGAGACCAGCAGGGAATTCACTGGAACGCCGGGCCGGAGCGTTTTCGAGAGATCAATCGAAGCCGTCTCCTTCCACGTGCCCGATCCGACGAGGCTGCGCTTGCGCTCGATCAGGGTCACGACGAGCTGATCCCCCCCCTCCGCCGAGGTAAGGGCCGCAACAAGCCGCGCCGCGCCCGATTGCCCGAAGGCGACGCGACGAACCGGGCCGCCGAACGTGCCCGTGTATCCCTTGGCGAGGGACTCCTTCACGCTGCGTTTGCCGCCCGCAAAGCTCGCCTCGTAGGTGTAGTCGAGCAGGTGCACCTTGCCGCCCGCCGTTCCCACAGTGAGAACCCCGCCACCGGGCGTCACGCTGACCGTGGAGATCCTGTCGCCATCGAGAAATTGAAAGTCAGGCTCCGAGACGCGGCCGGCTTCATTGAGATCGGTCACGAAAAAACGGCCGTCAGCTCGCAGGGCGAGAGGTCGCTCCCCCCATTCGTCGGAGGCGATCGCGACATAATCCCCTTCGGGCAAGGCTTCGCCCAAGCCCGTGGCCGAACCCGTGTCGATCCGGGCGGGCTGGAACATCGGAATGACCTGGGAGACGATAAAAACAAAGATTCCGATCACCGCCACGACCACACCGATTCCGCCCACCTTGATGAAGCGGTTCATGAGGGCGTCGATCAACAGCACCCGCTTCGACGCCTCAAATCGACGCGGGTCTGGGACGTGAGCCGCGGTGGCCTGAGCAGCGGATTCCCGCCGGCTGGGTTGATGCTTCATAAGTCGTCTGGAGGGCAAGAGGCCCTCCCCTCACCCAATGCCAAAACCAAGCCGGGTAAATCGAAAACGCCCGGTGAGTCGAAAATTTTACTTCGCAAGCTCGCCGATCGCTTCCGTGACGATTTCGGCAGGCATCGGATAGTATCCGTCCTTCACGACCACCTCCTGCCCCTCCTTGGAGAGAACAAACTTGAGGAATTCGAGGGTCAGAGCGTCGAGGGGTTTCTCGGGGCTTTTGTTCACGTAGACAAAGAGGAAGCGGGCCAGTGGGAAATCGCCACTGAGGCAGTTCTCGTAGGTCGGCTCGAACAGAGCGTCTTCGCTGGTGCCGAGGCCGATCGCCTTCACGCCCGAGGTCTTGTAACCGATGCCCGAGTAGCCGATCCCTCCGAGATCGCTCGCGACGCCCTGGACGACGGCCGACGAACCAGGCTGCTCCTTGACCGAAGCGTCAAAGTCCCCTTTGAGGAGGGCCTCATCCTTGAAGAAACCGTAGGTGCCGGAGGCGCTGTTTCGTCCATATTTCGAGATGTCCTTGCCTGCCCAATCACCGTCCAGACCGGCTTGACCCCAGGTCTTGATCGCGGCGCCACCGGCCTTGAAAGTCGAGGAGAAAATCGAGTCAACCTGCTGCATCGTCAGGCCCTTGATCGGGTTGTCCTTGTGGGTGTAGACGGCGAGGGCGTCGATGGCGACCTTCACTTCCATCGGCTTGTAGCCGAACTTTTTCTCGAATTCATCGATTTCCTCCGACTTCATCGCCCGGCTCATCGGGCCGAGCTGGGCGGTGCCTTCGATCAGGGCCACCGGAGCGGTTGACGAGCCCTTCCCTTCGATCTGGATATTGACGTTGGGGTATTTCGCCTTGAAACCCTCGGCCCAGAGGGTCATCAGGTTGTTGAGCGTGTCGGATCCGATCGAACTCAGGCTGCCCGTCACGCCGCTGACCTGCTGATAGGGCGAGATCGCCGCATCCACCTTCACGACCTCATCGGCCTTGGAAGGTTGCCAGGCACCCAGAGTGATGAGAGAGATCAAAGCGACGGAATTTTTTCGGATGTTCATCGGATAGGGGGGGAGTTGGAGAGGAAGGAGTAGTGGCATTTCTCTTCGCTTCTGATGCCGGAACGCGCGAGATCAAAACTAGGAAGTGCACGTTCCGCGCACTCCCCGCCCGCGCAATCGACTAGAAGTGGCAAATCTGTCACGGTTCTGTCACAAACGCTTGATTGTTATCCGAAGATGGGAGAAAGGCAACCGCTGCTTGCGTTCCCGCCTTGGGTGACCTGCCCTGTGCGCGCCGTTGCCGCGAGGGCCCGAGGGTGCGAAAGTCGATCATGCAGCTTGTCTTCCTCCTGTTTCTGATCGCCATCGTCGGCACGATGTGGGGACGAACGCGCTTCCTCAAGGTCTACGGCGAGGAATCCGCGAACTTGATCTCCTCGCGCGTCACCGGGGCGGAGTTGGCCGAGGCGATCCTCCGGAAACGCGGCATCGAGAGCGTTTCCATCGCAAAGGGCTACGGGCTTTTCCCCGATTTTTATGATCCGGATCGCCGCCGACTGACTCTCGCACCGCAACATTTCGGCGGTTCGGGATTCAGCGCCCTCGCCCTCGCCGCCCTTCAGGCCGGCAAGGCAATCCAGCAACAAGAGGCTCACAAGCCTCTTTTCTGGCGCAACTCGGCGGTCCGCGCTTCGGTCTACCTGACCCCGCCCCTTTTTGTCATCGGCCTGTTCGCCCTTCTGATCGGGATGAGCAAAACCCTGCTGCCTGTCGTCATCCTCGGCTGGAGCCTCATCACCTTCTGGAATTTCCTTACCATGCCGACAGAGGTCGATGCCGGACTGCGGGTCAAGCGCGAGCTGGACGAAATGCGAGTCTTCCGCAACCTCGACGAACGCATCGGCGTCGAACGCGTCATCGGGGCCGCGAGCACCGCCAACATCGACGGCTTCTCCATCGTCGCCTCGTGGCTGGTCAGAAGATTTCTCCCGTGGATGCGCGAACAGACGGACTGAACCGCGCCGCGCCACGCCAAGCCAAGCCAGCGACCGGATCCGCCGGGGGAGGTTCGTCACTTCCAGCGCTTCCCCACGCTCGCCCTGACGCCGTCCTCTGAATTTCCGAGTTTGCCGCCGTCCTGAGATCGTGGGAGCCTCTCGCCACCCTTCCGTCATGTCCGCCACCCTTTTCTCCCTCCCCCTCGCTGAACCCTTCCGCATCGCCCACGGCACCTCGATGACGCGGACGGTGCTGCGGGTCACACGCGATGGCCACTCTGCCGAAGCTCCCTTCGTCCCCTACTACGGGGAAGATCCCGCCGAGACTTTGGCCGCCATTCAGCGCGGCACCCCGCCAGCCGAGCTTTCCCGCACCGCTCGACTGGCTTACGACCTACTCCAGCACGACATTGCTGCGGCCACAGCGGGCCAATCTCTGGGGGACTATGTCATGGGACGCATCGGGCAGCCGTCCGGTCCGACGCCACCCGGCTGTCGCTCGCTCGGCATTCCAGAGGATCTCGACGTGTTTTCGCAAAAGGTCACGGCCCTCGCGAGTCAATTTCACGTCCTAAAACTAAAGCTTGGCTCGGGCGATCTTGGACTCGATCTCGCCATCGTCTCCGTCGCCCGCCTTGCCGCGCCCGAGGCCTCCCTGCTGATTGACGTCAACGGAGGCTGGGACCTCACCGAAGCTCCCCTGATGATCTGGAAGCTGATGGACTACCGTCCCACCCTCATCGAGCAACCCCTCCACCATTCCCTCGGGCTCGAGGCTTGGCGCGACCTGCGCGCTGAAATGCCCGAGGGCGCTCCACCCATTTTCGCCGACGAGAGCGCCCAGTCCGTCGCCGATCTGGCCGGACTCGCCGGCTATGCCGACGGAGTGAACGTAAAGCTGCTCAAGTGCGGCAGCCTCGATGGAGCCATCGACATGATCGCGGGGGCGCGTCATCTCGGGCTCGGCGTCCTCCTCGGCTGCATGATCGAATCGAGTCTGGGCACCACCGCCGCCGCCCACCTCGCTCCTTGGGCGGACTGGATCGATCTCGACGGACATTTCTATCTCGCTCATGACGACTACGAGGGGATCGCGTATGCTGCCGACGGTTCCCTCGTGATGCCCGCCCGTCCCGGCATTGGAGCCGTTCCCCGATGAATCCACCGCTTTTCCAAGCCGCTGCCGAACGGCATCTCCCTGGCGCCATTGCCCTGCTCCGCGACCTCGTTGCGGTGAACAGCTTCACAACGAATGCCAGCGGCGTTGACAAAGTCGCTCGGATCACCGCCGCAGCCTTCGCACCGCTCGGCTTCCACGCCGATTTCGTCCCTTGCGCCTTTCCCGGAGCAGGATCACACCTCTTTCTTTCGCGACCCGGCGAAGGAGATCCCATCGTGCTGGTGACCCATTCAGACACGGTCTTTCCGCCTGACGAAGAGGAAGCAAACGATTTCCGCTGGGACGAACGCCCTGCCGAGGGCCGCATCTACGGGCCTGGAACGATCGACAACAAGGGCGGCACGGCCCTCATCTGGCTAGCACTCATGACCCTGCGCGACGCCGCTCCCGAGGCCTTCGCCCGTCCTTCTTGGCTCGTCGCCGCGAACGCCGCCGAGGAAGTCACCGGCGATGATTTCGGACTCGTCACCGCGCACCGCTGCGGTGGCCGCGCGAGGGCCGTGCTGGTTTACGAAGGTGGGCCGGTCGATGTGAATGGCTGGCATCTTGTCGTTTCCCGGAAAGGACGGAGCACCTGGCAGCTTGAAGCTGGAGGACGCGCCGCCCATGCCGGCAGCAAGCACCACGAGGGAATCAACGCGATCGACGCCCTCGCCATGGCCCTGCCACGCATCGCCGCGCTCACGGATGCAGCGGAGGACCGCACCGTGAATCTCGGGCGCATCGAGGGCGGCACCGTTGTCAACCGTGTCCCCCACGAAGCCGTCGCACAGTGGGAGTGCCGCGCCACTCATCCGGCCTCACTCGAGCGCGCCGACGCTTTTTTCTCCTCCCTCTCGGGCGAGGCCCGCAACGGTGCGACCCTCTTCGCCCATCGCACCGGCCACACCCCTCCCTGGCCCGGAGGCGACGGAACTCTGGCGCTTTTCGCACGATGGGAGGCCGCTGCCGCTGCGATGGACTTGAGAGCCGTCGCAGTTCCGCGCGGAGGGCTCAGCGATGCCAATCACCTCTGGCGACTTGGACCAACCCTGGATGGCTTGGGCCCGGCGGGAGGGAATGCCCACTGTTCCGAGCGGAGCGAAGAGGGCTCAAAGCTACCCGAGTATCTCGAGATCGCCACCCTGGTGCCGAAGGCGGTGATGAACGCTCTGGCGTTGGCGGGGATGGATTAGCGAAGATTCTTCGCCCCCCGGAGAGCGCGCCGATCTGCGAAAGCCTGAGCTACTCCGCCTCGTCTCTCTCCGCCTCGCGCCGTGTCGCCTCCTCCCGCGGCTTCACTTGGCGGGCCTTCCAGATTTCATAGACCATCGGCAACACCGACACGACAATAATGCCGACGACGACGAGTTCGAAGTTTTCCTTCACCACCGGGATGTTCCCGAAAAACCAACCCGCCGGGACGATGATAACGACCCAGAGCAAGGCCCCGATCACGTTGAAGGCCATGAACTTCCGGTAGTTCATCGCTCCCGATCCGGCGACGAAGGGAGCGAAAGTCCGGACAATGGGCACAAATCGGGCGAGGATGATGGTCTTGCCGCCATACTTTTCGAAAAACTCGTTGGTCGTGTCGAGGTGCTTCTGTTTGATCATGGCCGGAAATTTCGCGACGAGCTTTTCTCCGGCGAATTTGCCGATGGAGTAATTTGCCGTATCCCCGAGGACGGCGGCGAAAAAGATGATCGCGGAAGCGATCCAGACATTCAATCCGCTCGCCGGATCGGCGGCGAGGGCACCCACAGCGAAGAGAAGCGAGTCACCGGGAAGGAACGGCGTCACCACCAGACCAGTCTCGCAAAAGATGATGAGAAAGAGGACACCGTAGACCCATTTGCCATATTCCTGGGTCAGTTGGTGGAGGTGCTCCTGGAGGTGGAGGACGAAATCGAGCAGCTGTTTGAGGAGATCCATGGCGGAAGGAGAGCGAGCCCCGGAAGTCTCCGCCCGGAGGCCGGATTTTCAACCGGTCCTTTCCTATGGCGAACCGGCCTACCGGCGCAGATGCTTCGCGAAAAATTCGCCCGCGGCATCGAGGCAGGCGTCGAAAGCATCCTGGCGGCCAAGGAAGGAGTGGGGAGCATCAGTCAGGAGAACAAGACCGGTCGGGACGCCGAGTTTCTCCAGATCCGCCCGCGTCTCGACGGCGTGGGTGCTTGGATCGTCGTTTTCACCGCTCATAAAAAGCAGGGGTGGATCGGCCTCGTCGAGATGATGACGCGGAGAGGCCAGAGCGTAGGTTTCGCGGATTTCCGACTGAGGTCCCCCGAGGAAGGTGCGGTAAAAGGGATCGTCGGCCTTGGCACTGAGCTCGCCAATGCGGGCGGATAGCAGGTCGCTCTGGGCGCCCATCGCGATGCAGGCCTGGACAGCGCTCGACTGGTCGGCGTTGCCTCCCTTCCCCTCGAGCGCGTCAACATGACCGCTTGTGGCGAGGAGGGCAGCGAGGTGGCCACCGGCGGAAAGTCCCGCCGCAGCGATATTCGACGGGTAAATACCGTAGGTCGCGGCATTGGCGCGCAACCATCGCACCGCGGCCTTGCAATCGTGGATCGCCGCGGGGAACTTGGCTTCGCCACTGAGGCGGTAACTGATCGAGACGGTCACAAAGCCTCGGGCGGCGAGGGCTGTGGCCAGATTTGACATCGACGAGCGCTCGCCCTTGAACCATCCCCCGCCATGGAGGCAGACAATCGCGGGCAGCGCCTCCTTCCTCCCCTTGGGTCGGTAAAGGTCCAGCTTCACCTCGCGGTCATCATGCCGGACATAGGTGAGGCCGGGATGGGTCTCGATCGAGGCGACGAGCGCCTCAGGCAATTTCGTCGGCACGTTCCTGGCGGGCTCCGGGGATGGGCTTGCCCCCCCCTCGGTGATGCGGAGGCTGCGAAACTCGATCGCGCCCGCCGCCTCACCTTCGGGACCACCCGAATCCCCGCCAAGGCCGAAAGTCAGCTTCTCCTCGGCGACACAGGGATGGGAAGCAGTGATCTCGCGATCGTCGATCACCGCTTTGAGCGTTTCCCCGGAGAAGGTCATCTTCACCCGGTGCCAGGAGTCGGGCGCGAGCGATCCCGCGTGTTTCACCAGCTCGACTGTCTCGCCCTTTTTCGGATGGGCGAGAAGGCGAACCTGATCCCTGCCCATGACGAGGTGGACGAGGTGCCCGCGCTCTTGGGACCCGTTCAAAAGGATCCCGGCAAAGGTCGCGCCCCGTTCGAGGCGGAACTCACACTCGATCACCGCATCTCGCAGCAAAAGTTTCCGCATTTTCACCGGACCATGCCGCCGCTCGCCCGATTCAAAGCCACGCAGGACCCCGCCCTGCGCCGTCCAAGTGCCGAGCCCCCAGAACCACTCTCGGGAAAGTTCGCCCGAGAACGTTTCGTCGAGAATCCGCTTCCCCTCATCCGCCGCGACGGCATGCGAAACAAGCAGGAGAAGGCAGGCAAGCCAGTGGCGGGAGAAATTCATGGCGCATCATGGTTCAGGACGGATGCCGCGCAAGGGGCGGTTTGGGGTGCCGTGGGGCAACGTTTCCTTTCTCGCCTCGGACCGTGGCAGGTCTTCTCCAGCCTTGAAACCGCCCTCGTCTTTCACGCGTCGCTGTGCTTGCTGTTTGCGGGTCCGCGTCCAATTTGTGGCTCATGCCCGCCAAACGCAAGCCCGACGAGGCCCTGAACGGACCCGAGCTCGTGAAAGAAACGGCGCGGCGTATCCGGCTCGCCCGCACCCATTGGGACGCCCATCGCAACGGCGCCTGCCGGCTCGAGCGGACCCGCGCGCTCTCGCTCTACGATCGGCTAAGCGAAACCGAGAAAGAGCAGATCCCCCAAGTCCTCCGAGTCTGGCTCCGCTACCGCAGCGAAAAGTATTTCGGCGATCACCGCACCCCGCCCGGATCAGGCTCACCGGGGCGCGGAAGGCGCGACCGCGAAGACTCCTGATTCCCCCGAAAAAACAAAGGGCGCCCGTCGCCGGACGCCCTTCGCACAATTTCCCTGTCTCACCAAGGGGAGCAAGCCAAGATCAGGCCACAACGCGCGAGGCCTTGGAGGCGGTGCGCTCGAGGTCTTCAAACTCGCGTGCGGTGATGATGCGCTCCTCGAGGACACAGCGGGAGATCCATCCCTCAAGCCGTGCGAAGTCGGGATTCTCCGTCGCGCTCTCAACGATGTGTGGCCACTCATGACCGCGGCGCTCGGCCGGAAGGGCGAGGCGATGCACCGAGAAAAATTTCTTGAGCGACTCAAACTCGCGATCACCCAAATTTTCGATCACGGCCGGCTCGGGAAGGTCGTCGAGCACATCCCCGGGCAGTCCGAAGCTGACCACTCCGATCCCGTAGCGGGCAGCAAAACGCCCCACTTCACGCGCGATCGCTTCGTCCTTCACCGGAGCGGCGATCACGAGCTCGCCCGTGTTGGCCCACTCCGAAGCAGAAAGGCACTGATAAAGGTCTTCGAGGAGGCTTGCCTGATCCAGCTCGAGGCGGAGCTTCACCGCATCAATTCGGAGGGGAGATTCCCCCATGCGACGGCTGACTTCGAGCTTGCGTTTGTCCATCACCGGACCGTCCCCATCCGACTCCGAGGTGAGCCACTCGATTGCGGCGAGATCCGGCACGCGCCAGAGGTTCGCCCCGGCGTCGAGCGAGAAGGACTCGGCGAAAACGAAAGGATGCTGCCCGACCGACTCGAGGTAGCGTTGCACCAAGGCGCGAAATTTCGAGGCCCTCTCCATCGACAAGCTGTATTCGGCACCAGCCAAGGCGCCAGCCTCGCCCGATCCATCGGCCGATCGGAAAAGATTCCGCGCGCTGTTCATCGTATGCAGGGTCGCGGTGCGCAGATAATACCCTTGGCCCTGCTCCACCTTCGCGATGGGCGAAGAAGGATCGCAGGACATGATCGAGAAATGGTAGCGCAGCGTCGCATCGGAATAATCCTGCTTGAGGCGGTTCTTGACGAGATCGATCAACTCGGTCCCCTTGATCGCCTGCGCGGGATTCCGGGGGAGAATGTCGGGAAGAATTTCTTTAAGCTGGTCACGAAGATTCATAAAGTTTGCGGGACTGAAGTTGAGTGGTGTCAAAAATTGGCGAGGCGGAGGGGAGACTCGCGTTTCTTTTTAGGATCCAGACTCCAGATTGCCCCAAGGTCAAGCGTTTCGTTCAAAAAGTTGATAGTTAAGCCCTCTATAATTTTAATTTTGAACAATTTTATAATCACCATGAAACTGGCGCGATTTTTCTCCTCCCAGGTCGGGCCGGCGAAGGTGCATCACTCCCCGGCAGGGAGCTTTCGCCAGATAAGATTCCGGTATTGAGCTCGGGTCTGATAGGAAGCGATCCCGATCGGCACGGAGAGTTCAATGTCACCGGGAAGCAGGCTGATCTTTCGCCCTTCCAAGTCCAAAGCGACCGCCTCGTCGTCGTTGATCCAGGCCCGCAACTGGTCGTCCGTGACCCGCACGCGAATTTGATACCAAACGTCCTTCTCGAATCCCTCGATGCTCATGGTTTCATTCTCCGAGGCGTTCAGGTCGTCGACGGAGGAGACCCCAACGACGCCGCCGCCCCAGCCGCCAACGACAAACGTGGCGTGACTGTCCTTCACCGGAAAAGTGAGGGCGACGAAGAAATCGTTCCCATCGAGCTTCATCGCCTCGAGCGACAACTCGTAATTCGAGGTCGCGGGAGGTGCCTCAGCCCAGTTCACCCCGGTAATGACCGCACCGAAGCCGAACTCGAGGTGCCCGTCCTCGTTCACGAAAACGTCTCCCTCGCCACCAAACGGGGTCTTCTGCCATTTTCCCAGCGTTTTGCCGTCGAAAAGCCGGATCTCGTTGGCGTTCTCTGGCGCGGCGACCGCTTCGCTGCTGTGCCCGGGCTCGGCGGGTTCGGTTGCCTTCTCCTTCGTGGGTTCCGCTGTCTTCTCTTTTGTGGGCTTCGTCTGAGCGGTCTCGGCGGCGGCGGCGGGGGCGGACGGCTCGGACGAAGCGACCTTCAGAGTGCTCCGGGCAAAGGCGGTCTTCCCGGTATCGGCGTCCTCGCGGAGCGACCAGACAAAGACTCCCGGCTGTTGGTAGATCGAAAAATGCATCGCGATCCCGACCGCGATGAAGACCACGACAAATAGAAGGGCGGCGCCTGCGTATTTCATGAGGCTGACTTGTCAGATCGGCCGCCTTTCTGCAAGCGAAATCGGGAGTCGAGGGGCCGCAGGACGATCTTGAAAATTTCAGCCGCGCCGATGTTTTGGGATTCCTTCCCAAATCCCGGGAGGCTACATTCGAGCTCATGCGACCCTTTTTCGTTTTCTGGCTGGCCACCTTCACCCTCTGCTTCTCGACCTCCTGCCTGCGCACCTCGACCGTGGTGCGGGTGAAGAAGGACGGCACCGGCTCCATCATCGCCCGCTATTATTTCTCGCCCGAAATGCTCGCGATGCTGGATCAACTTGGGCAGCTCGATGGCGCGCTCGGCCAACTCGGCGGTGCCGCGGAAGGTGCCGCCGCCGCCGGACCCGACCTCGGTCTCATCCGCGAGCTCGCCAAGCCCGACGAAGAATCCCTCAAAGCCGACGCTGTCGGCTTTGGCGAGGGCGTGCGCTACGCCAGCCACGAGCCCGGCAAAGACGACGATGGCTGGGTAGGCTACACCGTCGCCTATGAGTTCGACGACATCCGCAAGGTGCGCATCGATCAGACCTCGATTCCCGGCAAGGCCAAGGAATTCGTCGCCTCGGCCGGCGAGGAGTTGAAAAAGGACGAAGGCGGTTCCGTTTCCTTCACCCTCGAAGGAGACCTCCTCACCGTGAAGTCGACTTTCGCCAAGAAGGGGATGGACGGCTTCGTCGATCAGAAGCAACTCGATCAGGCCAAGGAAATGGGCATGACTCCCTCCGATGCCATAAAAATGTCAGCCGGCATGATGCAGGGGATGCGGATTGGTTACTTCGTCCGTGCCGAAGACGGCATCGCCGAGACCAACGCCGATCACGTCACCGGAGACCTCATCATTCTCAGCGATGCCGACCTCGGGAAGGTCCTCCTCGATCCCGATCTCGGAGCTTTGATCGACAAAGCCGCCGCCGATCCCAAGGCAGTCACCCCCGAAGCCGCCAAGGAGATGATGCTGAAGCTCGAAGCCATGACGATCGAGTCGAAGGACGAGATCACGGTGAAGCTCAAATGACTGCCTCCAACGCGCCTGGCAGAGGCGTGGCCCCTCCGCGCGCACGATCGCCGGCCTGAGAGCTTCGCCACCGCCGATGCCACTCAACGGAGTTGACTCCGGCCCCCAAGCCTGTTGATTCCGGCATGGCAGCAGACCCCCCATCGGGCTTCGAGACCCGGGCGATCCATCTCGGACGCGACTTCGTCAGCGACACCGGCGCGGTGACCCCGCCAGTGTGGCTCACCTCCACCTTCGAATACGGCAACCCGAACGGATTCGATTACACCCGTTCGGGCAATCCCAATTTCCGCCTCCTCGACCGCACCGTCGCCAGCCTCGAGGGCGCGGCCTTTTCGACCTGCTTCGGCAGCGGCGTCTCAGCGATCACCGCGGTCGTCTCCACTCTGAAGAGCGGAGACGTCGTCGTGGCCGAAGAGAATCTCTACGGCTGCACCTTCCGCCTCTTCGCCCAGGTCTTCGCGAAGTTCGGCGTCACGGTCGTTTACCTCGACTTCACCGATCCGGCCTCGCTCGAGGCGCTCGCCTCGCATACGCCCGCGCTCGTCTGGATCGAGTCGCCGACGAATCCGAACCTGAAGGTCCTCGACATCGCCGCCGTCGCGGAGGCCGCCCACGCCGCGGGCGCGCCACTCCTCGTCGACAACACCTTCGCGAGCAGCTACGTCCAACGCCCCATCGAACTCGGCGCCGATCTCTCGCTGATCTCGCTGACGAAATACGCAAACGGCCACTCCGATGCTCTCGCCGGCGCGGTCTGCACGAACTCGGAAGAGTGGCAGGCCAAGATGATTTTCGCGCAAAAGGCACTGGGGCTGCAGCCGGCCCCGATGGATTGCTGGCTCGTCTCGCGCGGACTGAAGACACTTTCGATCCGCATGGAGCGTCACAGCGCCAACGCCCTGGCCTTCGCCGAATTCCTCGAGCGGGAAACGGATGCGGTCGCGGTGCGTTACCCCTTCCTGCCCTCGCATCCGCAATACGAGATCGCGAAGCGCCAGATGCGCGGAGGGTCCGGGATCGTCACGGTCGACTTCGGGAGGAATCTCGCCGATACCCAGGCCTTCCTCGGACGGCTCACGCTTTTCCCCAAGGCGGAGAGCCTCGGCGGAGTCGAGTCGCTCTGCTGCCATCCCGCCTCGATGACCCATGCGAGCGTGCCGCAGGAGCGGCGCGAGGCCGTCGGCATCACCGACTCGCTGGTGCGATTCTCCGTCGGGATCGAGACAGTCGAAGATCTCATCGCTGACGTCCGTGCAGCCCTCGCAAAATCCTGACATGACCACACGCGATCCTTTCGAAGAGCCGTTCTGCCGTCCCGAAGACCTTGGCCTCGCCATCCCCGAGAGCGACCACGCGGTCTCCGTCTGCCTGCCACGCTGGCGCGACGTGATCGGCTATGAGGAGGGAGATCCGGAAGTGCTCGACTCCTTGGAATGCGGCTACCCTCGCTTCGTGCCGCATCCCGATGTCGCCGAACTCTTTCTCGCGGCCCAGTCGGAGTTTGCGAAAAATTCCAAGAAGCCCGAGTCGGCGCTGGTGTTTCCATCGCTCGCTGCCGCCTGGCGTTGCGCGGACTACGTGAAGCGCCGCACCGGCAGCTCCTGCCGGCTCGAGTCCTATGGCTGGGGAAACCTCGCCGTTGTTCTTCTCGATGAATCCGCCTACGACACCGCCTGGAAATACTGGCAGCACAGCGGCGAGATCGTGAGCAGTCGGCTCGCCGAATCGGCTTTGGCGGATGCCCCACTCGAGCCCGCGGCGGTCGCGGCAGGCGAGGAGGCGACGCGCATCCTGCGTGATCGCATCGCCGCCCTCTACCCGGGGGCGGCTCGGGACGATGTCTTTCTTTTCTCCTCGGGCATGGGGGCGATCTCGGCAGTGTATCGCGCCCTCACCTCGCTCCGCCCGGGTGAGCCGACGGTGCAGGTCGAGTTCCCCTATTTGGATTCCTACAAACTTCAGGAGCAGCTCGGATCCGGCGTCGTTGACCTGACCGTTTCGGAGACGGGCGGGGTCGCCGAACTGGAGGCCCATTTCGCCGCGGGTGGAAAAGCCGCCGCCGTCTTCACCGAGGTTCCGAGCAATCCCCTCCTCCGCACCGCTGACTTGGCGGGGCTTTCGGCCCTCCTGAAACGTGAGGGCGTGCCCCTCGTGATCGACGACACCATCGCGACTCCGGTGAATGTCGAACCCTTCCGCTTCGCCGATGTCGCCACCTCGAGCCTGACGAAGCTCTTCTCAGGGGTCGGCGATGTCGCCGCCGGATCCGTCGTGCTCAATCCGGCGTCCCCCTTTTACGCCGGGCTGAGGGCCAGACTGCCCGACGAAGAGAGTGCGAGCCCGCTCTTCGCCCGCGACGCCGTCGTGCTCGAGCGCAACTCCCGCCATTTCGCGGAACGGGTCGAAGCGACGAACGACAACGCCCTCGTCCTCGTCGAATGGCTGAAAACGAGACCCGAGGTGGCCTCAATTTGGCATCCTTCCCTCGAACGCCGCGACTTCTACAAGGCCGCGACGCGCCCGGGAGGAGGGTCAGGTGGACTCTTTTCAATCGCATTGCACGGGGGCGAGCCCGCCGCCGCGGCCTTCTATGACGCGCTCGAGATCTCGAAGGGCCCGAGTCTCGGGACCAATTTCAGCCTGGTCAGCCCCTACACCCTGCTCGCCCACTACCACGAGCTGGAATGGGCGTCCAAGCGCGGCGCCCCCCGGAATCTGATCCGGATCTGGGTCGGCCTCGAAGAGCCCGAAGATCTCCAGGACCGCTTCGCGCGGGCGTTTGCGGCGATCCAAAGCGCCCCCCTGGATAAAGGTTAACTTATCTTAAATAGAAAATCTCATTTCTTGCTTGCGCCGTTCAAGGAAAACGCCTTTCATCCGGTCAATCAACCTTCCATCCATGAAAAAGATCTTCGCCGCATTCTGCGCCATCGTTCTGATGCCGTCCTTCTCTGCCCAAGCTTGGATCGGCGGTCCGTTCAGCAACAATTCCTTCTCGGAGGTTGGTGGAGATGACGGCATTTACGAGGCCTCGGCTTCGACCGTGAACGGAATTGGACTTTACCGTTTTGCTGTTGGAAATGAGTTTGAAGGGGTTAATCCGCAAGGCGTGGCGGCGTCCGTTCCTTCCCAAGTCGTCTTCGAATTCGGCACCACTGTCACGGTTCCTGGTGTCAGTTCGGGCAACGTTGTCATCGGTGCGTGGGGAAACGGTTTCACTAATCTCTGGTTTTACCGAGGGGTGCAATATTTCGGAATCACTTTGGGTTCGGTCAATTCGGCCAATGATAACGTGATCGGCATGGCGACCTCACGAGACAATAACGGAGTGGGTGCAAACGCCATCTCCACGGCTTTCCGAGCCAAGCTCATCAGGAACTCGAATCTCATCGCTGCAACTCCCTTCCAAGGCGTTGGTCGCGCGCAGACATCCACCGGTGATCGCTTCCGCTTCACTGTCCTCGGTTCAAAGGTCTCCAACAACTTCACCTTCGGTCTTTGATCGGACGGTTCGGGAGTTTTGAGAAACAGAACCTTGAAGACCACTCGCAAGGCGAGGCTGTGGAGAGGGTTTTCCTTGGTCGAATTGCTCGTAGCCGTCGGGATCGGAATTTTCCTCATTTCCCTGACGGTTGTCGTATCGGATACGTTTATCAAGAGAGCCAGAAAGGTCGCCTGCATTGCCAATATGCGGGTCTTGCATTCTTCGCTCGTGGCCCATGTGACTGACAAGGGCTACTGGCCTCAGATGGAAGAAGATCGCTTCGACTACACGGAAGAAGAGTTCTTCAAATTTTGGATTTTAGCGACCGAGCCCTACGGGATGAGCCAAGACTCCTGGATCTGTCCCTCCGATCGCAATGTCGCCCGGATTCACGGCGCCATGGGGAGCGAGTATTTCGGCTCATACAATGTCACCCGGTTCGATAAGGCTCCGGCGACCCCCTTTCGATGGAATCAGCCTTGGGCGATGGAACGGGGGAATTTTCACGGCAAGGGCGTCCACATCCTGATGCCCGACGGTTCGGTGGATGACTCGCAAAATCCCTTTGCGGGAAGGTAGGCAACCGTTCACAATCCCCCGATCGCCTTCAGATACTGCTCCCAGTCGAAATCGGTGACATCGTGCTTCCCGGTGCGGAGGTGGTAGCGGACCGCCTCGCCCACCGGGGCATTGAGCCCGGGCATCTCCGCGACCCCGAGCCCTTTTCGGCCCAGAAGCTCATACACCGGTCCGGCATGGAGGGCAGAGAGAAACTCCCCTCGCGGATCTGCCCACTCGTCCTCGACGGCGCTCGCCACGTAGACGCGACGCGGGGCAATCAGGGCGATCAACTGATGCTGGTCGACCGGCAGGGCGGCCTCGTTCTCGTTGTATTGATTGAAAGTGTCCGAGAACCAGTGCGGGAACGACGTGTTGATCCGTCCGACCCGCTCGCCGAATCGGCGCCGGCTCAGGGCGGCCCCGCCGCAGCCGGAATTGTTCGAGATGACGAGGGCGAAACGCTCGTCCTGCGCGCCGGCCCAAAGGGCGGTTTTGCCGAGGCGCGAATGTCCCATCACCGCGACCCTCTTCAAATCGATCGCGGGGTCGGTCTCGAGGTAATCCATGACCCGACTAGCGCCCCAGGCCCACGCGCCGATCGAGCCCCACTCCTCGGGTCCCGGTTTGCCGAAGAGGGCGTGGATGCCGTTCTCGAAACCATCGTCAAAGTCGGGATCGATGTCGCCGTAGTAGAAGGTGGCCAGCGCGCATCCGGCATCGACGATTTTTTCGAGCGGCCAGCGCGTAGCTTGGTTGCCCCGCGAGGCTTCGGTCGAGCGATGATCGATGACTTCGCCCTTCTTTTCGGGCTCATTGCTTTCCCGCATCCACGTGGTCGAGAGGGTGATCTCGGTCGAGGGATCCACGCCGTGATTGCCGGTGAAATTCAGGCCGATGAAGGCGGGAGCGCCGCCCACCATCGGTTTGGACGGCTTGATGAGAAGCAGATCGAGAAAGGGGCCATCATTGCCTCCCTGAAAATGGATCCGGACTTCCTCGAGGCTGGCTTTGCCATTGAGAAAACCTTCGATCTTCTTGCGGGATTCGAAATGCATTCCCTCGGGACGTCCAACCGGTGTTTTCCCGTAAACATGTGCTTCGAAGAGTCCGATCAACTCCGCCCGGCGTTTCTTCCAATCCGCCGGCGTCTTCACCGGTTCTCCGTTTTCGAAGCGCAGCGGATCGGGCAAGGTATAGGCCGGAACCATGGCCTCGTCGTAGATGACCGCCTCCTCGGCGCCGAGAAGGAGGGGTATGAAAGCGATGGCGACAAACAAGCTCTTGGACATCTCCCAGCATAGGCGGATGCAACGATGCCGCGCAATTGCGAGATCGCGGGAAGAAAGGGGCTCACATCGGCCTGGAGGTCCCGTATCGCCATCAAATCGGGGCGAATCGGCGCGATTTCCTTGCAAAATTCTGCCTTGCACCTTCCTTTGCGATTTCCCGCAACCGCCATCGCCGAAAATGAGACTGTTTGATACGATGAGCCGCGAGGTGCGCGACCTGCAGCCTCGCGATGGCCAGACCTACCGATTCTATTGCTGCGGACCGACCGTCTATGGCCCCGCCCACATCGGCAATTTCCGCACCTTCGTCCTGCAGGATGTCTTCCGCCGCAGCCTCGAACTTTCCGGTCTGGCCGCCTTCCACGTGCGGAATCTCACCGACGTCGACGACAAGACGATCCGCGATTCCCAGTCCTCCGGCCAGTCCCTGAAAGATTTCACCAGTCACTGGCGCGACCGCTTTCACACCGATTGCGACAAACTCAACCTGCTGCGCCCTCACCTCGAACCGAGCGCGGTCGAACACATTCCCCATCAGATCGCGATGATTGCCGAGTTGATGGAGAAGGGCCACGCCTACGCCTCGGCCGACGGATCAGTCTATTACCGCGTCGCCAGCTTTGACGGCTACGGGCGCCTTTCCCGTCTTGATCAACGCGAGTTGAAAGAAGGTGCTTCCGGTGCCGTCGCTGACGACGATTACGACAAAGACTCGGTCTCCGACTTCGCGCTTTGGAAAGCACGGCGTGACGAAGACGGCGACAACTGGTGGGACAGCCCCTGGGGGCAAGGCCGCCCCGGCTGGCACCTCGAGTGCTCGGCGATGTGCCGCGAATATCTCGGCGACGGCTTCGACCTGCATTCCGGCGGCGTGGATCTCGTCTTCCCCCATCACGAGAACGAGATCGCCCAAAGCGAGGCCTGCACCGGGCAAGTCATGGCGGACCACTGGTTCCACCTCACCCATCTCCTCGTCGACGGGGGCAAGATGTCGAAGAGCGCGGGGAATTTCTACACCCTCGACCAGCTCGAAACGGCCGGATTTTCCCCGGCCGAACTAAGATACGTCCTCATTTCGGCCCACTATCGCCAGCCCCTCAACTTCGTGGCGAAGGATGCCGACGGGAAGGAAACGTTTCCCGCCCTCCTCGGAGCCAGACAGGCCGTGCAACGGCTCGCGAAGTTTGAGGCGGCCCTTGGAGCGAAAGCGGGAAACCCTGAGGTTCCCTCCTACGGTTCACTCCTCGCGGTGAAGGACGGGGCCTCCTTTCAATCCGCCTTCGAGTCACTGGAAAACGATCTCAACACGCCCGAGGCACTTGGACGCGTCTTCACGGCGATCAAGTTGGTGAAAGTCGACACCCTTTCCCCCGAAGACGCCGCACGCGAACGGCTCGGATTCCACCGCGTCCTTGCCGCTCTCGGACTCCGCCTCCCCGCGGTGGCCGGGGAGGAAGCCGCCGAGGCCCCCTCCGAAATCCAAGCCCTCGCCGAGGCCCGGCGCGACGCCAAGGCCGCAAAAAACTGGGCCGAGGCGGATCGTCTCCGCAACGAGATTTCCGCCCTCGGTTGGGAAGTAAAAGACACCAAGGAAAGTTACGAGCTATGTCCGAAAAATTGAATCTCCCGATCCGTCCGCGCCGCAACCGCAAGCACGAATCCGTGCGTGGCCTCGTCCGCGAGACCGTGCTCTCGCCGTCGGACCTGATCTATCCGCTCTTCCTCCACGACGAGCCCCAAAACGATCCCATTGCCTCCATGCCCGGCTGTCATCGCTGGAGCCTCGAAGGACTCGTCGGTGAGGTGGGTGAAGCCTGGAACGCGGGCGTGCGCGCCGTCGTTTTTTTTCCCAAGATCGCCGACGCACTGAAGACACCGCGGGCGGAAGAGTGCTTCAACCCCGACGGTCTCATCCCCCGCGCGATCCGTGCGGTGAAAGCCGCCTGTCCCGGCATCGTCGTCATCACCGATGTCGCCCTCGATCCCTACAATTCCGATGGTCATGACGGTGTCGTGGAGAAGATGCCGGATGGCGATCTGAAGATCGTCAATGACGAAACGGTCTCGATCCTCTGTCGCCAGGCTCTTTGCCATGCCGAAGCGGGTGCTGACATCGTCTCCCCGAGCGACATGATGGATGGCCGGGTCGGCGAGATCCGTGCCGCCCTCGATGCGAACGGCCACGAGGAGGTCTCCATCCTCAGTTACACCGCGAAATACGCCTCGGCCTACTACGGTCCCTTCCGCGGTGCCCTCGACTCCGCCCCAAAGGCGGGCGACAAGAAGACCTACCAGATGGACCCCGCAAATCGCCGCGAAGCACTGCGAGAGGCCGAGCTCGATGCCGCCGAGGGCGCCGACATCATCATGGTAAAACCCGCCGGTCCCTACCTCGACATCATCCGCACCCTGCGTGACGCCTTCGATCTGCCCATCGCCGCCTATCAGGTCAGCGGAGAATACCTCATGATCAAAGCGGCGGCGAAGGATGGATGGATCGACGAGGAAAAGGTCGCGCTGGAATCCCTCATCGGGATCAAACGCGCCGGGGCCGACATGATCCTGACCTACTTCGCGAAGGACATCGCCGCGAAACTCAGCCGTCCATCCTGATCGAACCGCTTCCGGCAAAACGGGGACGGGCAGGCAGTTGATCGGTGATCCGGCTCACTCCTTCCGCTTCAGCTGGGGAAAGAGCACCACGTCGCGGATCGACTCCGCGCCCGTCAACATCATCATGAGCCGGTCGATCCCGATCCCGATCCCTCCCGCCGGCGGCATGCCATACTCGAGCGCGAGGAGGAAATCCTCGTCGATCTTCTGCACCTCTTCGCCGGCCTGATCCTCGAGGCGGCGGCGCTGCACGTCGGGATCGTTCAACTCGGAATAGCCGGGCGAGATCTCGGCGCCGTTGATGATCAGTTCGTAGACGTCGACGATGGAGTCGTCCTTCGCGTTCTGCTTCGCGAGGGGCACGAGTTCCTTCGAGACGTGGGTGACAAAGACCGGATCGATTGTCTTTTCCTCGACGAGCTTTTCGAAGACCTGTTGGGAGATCTCGTAATCCTCCATGCCCGCCGAGACCTCCACTCCGAGTTCCTGACAACGAGCCCGCTTTGCCTCCGTTGCGAGCGTCCACCAGTCTTCACCCGCCGCGCCCGCAACCAGATCACGGTAGGGAGCACGCCTCCACGGGCGTGAGAGATTGATCGTCTTCGTCACCTCGCCATCGGAGTTGCGGTGTTCGATGAGGAGACCACCACAATATTTCTCCGCAAGATGGCAAACGAGATCCTCCACCAGGTCGGCCATTTTTTCAAAGTCGGCATAGGCCCAGTAGGCCTCCAGCATCGTGAACTCGGGATTGTGACGGCGGCTGATGCCCTCGTTGCGGAAACTGCGGTTCAGCTCGAAAACCTTCTCAAAGCCGCCGACGAGGAGGCGCTTCAGGTAAAGCTCGGGCGCGATGCGCAGATACATGTCCATTCCCAACGCATTGTGATGGGTCTCGAAAGGCTGAGCGGCGGCACCGCCGGGCACGTCCTGCAGCATTGGCGTCTCGACCTCGAAGAAACCGCGGTCCTGCAGGTAGCGGCGGATCTCCGCGACCATCAGACAACGTTTCTTGAAAATCTCGCGCGAGCGCTCGTTGGCGATGAGATCGAGGTAACGCTGTCGGTATTTGATCTGAGGGTCGACGACGCCGTGCCATTTCGAGGGCATGGGACGAAGCGACTTCGAAAGCACCGTCACCTCCTTGACCTTCACCGAGGGTTCGCCCGTCTTGGTGAGAAAGGTCTCCCCCACCACCCCGAGCCAGTCACCGATGTCGAGCTGCCTGTAAATCGCCCAGGCTTCCTCGCCGACCTCCTTCTGGTTCACAAAGCCCTGGATACGACCGTTGAGATCCGAGAGATCCAGGAAGTGGCTCTTGCCCATGTCTCGCAGTGCCGTGATCCGACCAGCCACCCGCACCTGCAACCCCTCGGCGAAGGCCTCGCGCAGGGCTCCCGGAGCATGGGTCGTCTCGAAACCCTGACCGAAGGGATCCACGCCGAGGGCGCGGAGTTGATCCAATTTTTCTCGACGGACCTTCAGGAGGGTTCCCAGATCTTCCATCGGTGGCACTTCGGTTTCTTCTGACATAGCTTGGCGCGGCGTATTCCAATAGCGGACCGAAGCATGATCGACCCGAAAGAAAAATCAACCGGCCTTTCCCCTCTGCTTTCAGGGGGAGCCGTCGCCGAAATCGGCGACGGTCTCGTCCTCGACGGTAGACTAGCCCTCGTCGATCCGGTGGCGAGGTGGCTTGCTTTATCCGATCTCCATTTCGGCTACGAGGCGAACCGCCGCCGCGAGGGCGGACTCTGGCCGATGTGGGGGATGGAGACGATCGCCGCTCGCCTTGAGGGACTCGTGCGCGACTGGCAACCCGAGACGCTGCTGCTCGTCGGCGACGTCGTCGACGGCACGGCCGCTCCCGATGAAGCCATCGCGTGGCTGACTCGGGTGCGGGATCTCGCCCCGCGTCTCATTCTCATCGAAGGGAATCACGACCGCGGCCCGATCCGGCAAGCGTTCGACTGGGTCGAATCGTGCCAAATCGGCGACATCGTCTTTGAACACGGCCATCTCAACCGTGCTGCGCCAGCACGAGGCAGTCGCGTTCGCGGCCACCTTCACCCCTCGGTGAACCTCAATGACGGCAGCGGCACGAGACTGCGCCTGCCGGCACTCGTCGTCGAAAGCTCCGGCAACAACCCCTCCGAAATCATTCTGCCCGCCTTTTCGCCTTGGGCCGGGGGGGCGCGCCACCCCGGCACCGAAGGCCAGGACGTGCGTCGCTGGGCCTGCTCGCCGCAGCGCGTTTTCGAAGTGATCGCGTAGGACCGCACATGGCCCGCCCCCGCCCCCGCCCCCGCCGCTCGCGATACGGCCTCATCGCTCACGAAAATGTTTGTCCGATCCGTTTGCCCGGGTCGACTCCCCGCCTTAAGATGCGCCGCTCTCGAATGAACCTGCCCAACCAGCTCACCGTCGCCCGGCTCATCCTGACCTTCGTTTTCGTCGGGGTGCTATCCGTCGACGGGATGCCCCATGCCGGCACGATCGCCCTCGCGGTTTTTTCGATCGCCGCCTACACGGATCTCCTTGACGGTCAGATTGCCCGGGCGCGGAATCTGATCACGAATTTCGGCAAACTGATGGACCCCCTCGCCGACAAGGTGCTGATGTGTGCGGGATTCGTAATGCTCGGCGACCAGGGATTTTTTCCCGCCTGGATCGTCGTGCTCATCCTCGCCCGCGAATTCCTCGTCACCGGACTTCGCCTCGTGGCC
>Ga0172373_10003214_pt1 | contig 24189 bp, 17 predicted proteins | sample Lak10m_2_FD_114546 | JGI IMG/M metagenome (GOLD analysis project Ga0172373, IMG submission 114546) | Freshwater microbial communities from Kabuno Bay, South-Kivu, Congo - kab_092012_10m | ecosystem: Environmental > Aquatic > Freshwater > Lake | place: Democratic Republic of the Congo...
ACTGCCACGCCTACGTGGACTGGGCCGCGGACCCGGAGCTCAAGCGCATCCTCGAAGTGCTCGCGGAATTGCACGCGCGCACGCTCGGCACGTTCGCGCTCGAGGACGTGTTCCACGCGCTCGGCGAGCACTCCGCGCGCGCCCAAGTCTCGACGCTCGTGGCCCATGGCTCGAACGCCGACAGCGCCCAAGCGCTCTTCAACGAGGAGAGCGACACCATCTACGCGACGTGCCTGCGCATCCAGCAGGAACAGATCCTGCGCGACATGAGCGCCGGAGTCGCCGTCCCCAGAGAACAGCTGCTCGAGCTCGAGCAACAGCTCCGCAGCAGCTTCAACCGAGGCAACCATGTCTGAAAAGCCGGAAGACACCTCCAAGCTCCTGATCGAGGAAGGCCGCAAGAAGGGCTACCTGACCTTCTCGGAGATGAACCGTCTCCTCGAGGACCAGTTCGTGCCGCCCGAGAAGATGGACGCTCTGTTCGTCCAGCTCGAGGATCACGGCATCGAGATCCTCGACGACGCGGAGACGCCGTCGGCCGCCGACGCGCTCGGCAGCGACGACGAGGATCCGGGCCTCAAGGAAGAGGAAGCGGTCGATTCCGGCGACGACGACGGCGTGCCGGAGCCCGCGTTCCCCAAGGGCGTGATCACCGAGAAGATCGACGACCCGGTGCGCATGTACCTGACGCAGATGGGCGAGATCCCGCTGCTCACGCGCGACCAGGAGATCTTCCTCGCCAAGACGATCGAGATCACCCGCAAGCGCTTCCGCAAGAAGTGCGTCGGCTCCGGCCTGTGCATGGACTCCGGTCTGCGCACGCTCGAGCAGGTGCAGCGCGGCGAGCTGGCCTTCGACCGCACGCTCAAGGTCAACCCCAATCCCAAGCCGGACGACGATCCCAAGATCGTCGAGACCTTGGGCAAGAACTTCCTCGCGCGGCGCTTGCCGGTGAACATCGTCACCATCAAGGATCTGCTCGGGCGCCTGAAGGCCGAGTACGCGCCGCTGCTCGAGGCCAAGACCACGCGCAAGGAGCGCTCCGAGGCCCAGAAGCGCGTGCAGGAGCTGCGCCGCAAGCTGGTGATCTTGATCGAGGAGTGCCACCTGCAGGTCAAGAAGTTCAAGCCCTACATGGACGCCATGGACGCGCACCATCGCGAGATGCGCGCGGTCGAGCGCAAGCTCGCGGCGGCCAAGGCCGCGAAGAAGGCGGACCTCGTCAAGGAGCTCTCCGCGCGGCTAATCGAGCTCGAGGCCCAAGCGCTCGAGCCCGCCGACCGGCTCAAGCGCCGCGTCGAGCAGTCGCGCCTGCACTACCTCGAGTACGAGGACGCCAAGCGCAAGCTCTCCAGCGGCAACCTGCGCCTCGTGGTCTCGATCGCGAAGAAGTACCGCAACCGCGGGCTCTCGTTCCTCGACCTGATCCAAGAAGGCAACACCGGCCTGATGAAGGCCGTCGAGAAGTACGAGTACCGCCGCGGCTACAAGTTCTCGACCTACGCCACGTGGTGGATCCGTCAGGCCATCACGCGCTCGATCGCCGACCAGGCGCGCACGATCCGCATCCCCGTGCACATGATCGAGACGATGTCGAAGCTGCGCAACGTCACGAAGAAGCTCGTGCAGCAGAAGGGCCGCGAGCCCTCGGTCGAGGAAGTGGCCGAGGCTTCCGGCATCTCGGTCGACGAGGCGAAGCGCGTGATGAAGATCTCGAAGCACCCGATCTCGCTCGATCGCCCGATCGGCGACTCGGACGACTCGTACTTCGGCGACTTCATCGAGGACGAGACGGTCGAGAGCCCGGTCCAGGCGGCTGGGCACGAGATGCTGCGCGAGCGCATCAATGAGGTGCTCAACACGCTCACGTTCCGCGAGCGCGAGATCATCAAGCTGCGTTACGGCATCGGCGACGGCTACACCTACACCCTCGAGGAAGTGGGCCGCATCTTCCGCGTCACGCGCGAGCGCGTGCGCCAGATCGAGGCGAAAGCCGTGCGCAAGCTGCGTCACCCGGTGCGGGCGCGTCAGCTCTCCAGCTTCCTGGACGGCACGCCGATCGAGACCGACGAGGACTTCGACGACCTCGACCTGTCGCTCGAGGACGGCCTGTAGCCGTCCGGAGCACCCGTTCGCCCGCCCCGGGGCCCGCCAAGGGCCCCGCCGGCGGGCGGCGTCGTTTCCGCGGCGTGGGGGTGGCTTCGGGGGCCGATGCTGCATCCCGGGGGCCGGTCGGCTAGACTCCGCCGCCCTCCACCCCGCCGCGCATGCCCGACCTGCGACAGACCCTCAAGCTCCTCCAAGGCCTCCAGGAACTCGACCGCGACCTCTTCAAGCTGCAGGCGCAGATCAAGCGCTTCCCCGAGGAGGTGACGCGCAAGCGCGACAAGCTGGCGGCCGAGGCCGCCCGGCTGGCCGAGGTCGAGAAGAAGTACACCGACTCGCGTGTGCGCCTGAAGGAGATCGAGGACCTCACCCTGAGTCACCGCCAGCGCGTGCGCAAGCTCGAGCACGAGGCCGGCGAGGCGCGCGCCGACGCGGCCCTGCACGTCGCCTTCCAGCACGAGATCCGCACCCTGAAGCGCGACATCGGCGAGGCCGAGGAGGAGAGCCTCGCGCTGATGGAGCAGATCGAGAAGCTGAAGGCCGACAAGGAGACGCTCACCGCCGCCCAGGCCGGCTTCGACAAGGAATTCGCGGAGTACGCAGCCAACATCGACAGCGAAGCCAAGGGCACGATGGACAAGGCCGCCGTGCTCGAGGTCGAGCGCAAGAAACGCCTCTCGGCCGACCTGCCGCCCGACATCCGCTCGCACTACGAGAAGCTGCTCGCCAGCCGCGAAGGTCAGGCCCTGGCCGAGCTCACCGACCGCGTGTGCACCGGCTGCCACGTCTCCGTCCCGACCAACATCTACGTGCGCCTCGCGCGCGCCACCGAGCTCGTCTTCTGCCCCTCCTGCGGGCGGATCCTCTACCTGCGCGACCTGTAAGTCGGTCGGAGGAGAGAGCGCGACGAGGAGAACCGCCCGCGTCCCGGACCACGACGCGGAGGCCGGCCTCCGGGCGCGGAAACGGTACGGCTAAACGGTACGGCTACGTGGGCGTGGGCGAAGCCGCCGAGCCCTGACAGGTGCCGCGTCGCTCGAGTTCGCGCTCGAGCGCCGCGCGCACGTCGTTCTTGGCGCGTGACCAGAGCGGGGCGAGGAGCTCAGGTTCGTCGGCGTCGCCGGTGAGGCGGTGGAGGACCTGGTGGGGGGCGAGGCGCTCGACGAAGTCGGCCAGCCAATCGACGTACCCGTCGAGCTCGAGCACGGGGCATTCGCCGGCCTTCCAGCGCGCGGCGAGCTGGGTCTTCCGCAGCACCATCAGCTGGTGGACCTTGACGCCCTCGCAGCCGCTCGCGGCGAGGAGCTCGGCCGTGCGGCGCGCGCCCTCGCGGCCGTCGCCCGGGAGACCGAGGATCGCGTGGCCGACGCACAGCATGCCGGCCGCGCGCACGCGCTGGACGGCGTCGGTGAACTCGGCCGCGCTGTGCAGGCGGTTGATGTCGAGCAAGACCTGGTCGTTCGCCGTCTCGAGGCCGAGCTCGATCCACACGGGCACGCGCGCGGCCAGGCGCCGGAGGCGCGCGAGGGCCCAGTCGGGCAGCGTGTCGGGGCGCGTCGCGACGGCCACGGCGACGAGCGGCTCGCCGAGGCGCGCCTCGAGCGGCTCCAGCACCTCGTCGAGCCGTTCCGGCGACACGTACGTGTTCGAGTAGCTCTGGAAGTAGGCGATCACGCCGGCGCGGCCCTCGTCGCGCCGAGAGAGCCGTTTCATGCCGAGCTCGAGCTGGCGCGCGAGGTCGAGGCCGCTCTTCAGGGCCCCGGTGCCCGAGCCCTCGACGTCGCAGTAGGCGCAGCCGCCGAAGCCGCGCGTGCCGTCGCGGTTCGGGCAGGTCGAGCCGGCGTCGAGCGCCAGGCGGTGCACCGGCCGCCCGAAGGTCTGGAGCAACCAGGGGCGCAGCGTGCGGAAGCGCGTGGGCTCGCTCATCGCCGGCGAAGGTACCATCTCGGCCCTCGCATGGAGATCCAGCCGATCATCGTGGGCACCGCCGGGCACATCGACCACGGCAAGTCGACGCTCGTGAAGACGCTCACCGGCATCGACCCCGACCGCCTGAAGGAGGAGCAGGAGCGCGGGATGACGATCGACCTCGGCTTCGCGCGCTTCACCCTGCCCGACGGGCGGCGCGTGGGCATGGTCGACGTGCCGGGGCACGAGCGCTTCATCAAGAACATGGTCGCGGGCGCGACCGGCATCGACCTCGTCGTGCTGGTCGTCGCGGCCGACGACGGCGTCATGCCGCAGACGCGCGAGCACCTCGCGATCATGCAGATCCTGGGCGTGCAGCGCGGGCTCGTCGCGCTCACGAAGATCGACATGGTCGATCCGGAGCTCGTGGCGCTGGCGGCCGAGGACGTGCGCGCGACGCTCGCGGGCACGTTCCTCGATGCGGCGCCGATCCTGCCGCTCTCGTCGCACACGGGTGAGGGGCTCGCGGAGTTCAAGGCCGAGCTCTACAAGCTGGCCGCCGCGACCGAGCCGCGCTCGGACGCCGGCATCTTCCGCCTCTCCGTGCAGCGCGTCTTCAGCGCCAAGGGCTTCGGCACGGTCGTGACCGGCATCCCCGTCTCGGGCGCGGTCAAGGTCGGCGAGCTGGTCGAGGTGCTGCCGGCCGGGAAGACCGTCAAGGTGCGCAGCATCCAGGCCTACCAGGAGGCGAGCGAGCGCGCGCGCGCCGGGCACTCGGCGGCCTTCAACCTGGCCGACGTGACGCTCGAGGAGGTGCGCCGCGGCGACGTCATCGCGACGCCGGGCTTCTTCAGGCCGGTCACGATGGTCGCGGCCGCCTTCGAGGCCCTGCCCTCGCTCGAGAAGCCGCTGCACGACCGCCTGCAGGTGCGCCTGCACGCCGGCACGGCCGAGGTGGTCGGCGAGCTCGTGCTGCTCGATCAGGCGCTGGTCGAGCCGGGGGCGAAGGCGCTCGTGCAGCTGCGCCTCGAGGAGCCGATCGTGTGCGCGCCGGGCGACCGCTTCGTGCTGCGCCTCGCCTCGCCGGCGCTGACGCTCGGCGGCGGCGTGATCCTCGAGGAGTCGCGTCACCGACTGAAGCGCAACAAGGCCTTCGTGCTCGACGAGCTGGCGCGCGCCGAGGAGGGCCTCGGTTCGCCGCGCGAGATGCTCGAGGTCGAGCTCTCGCGCACGAAGGTCGCGCGCACGGTGGAGGAGCTCGCGGTCGTGATCAAGCGCGCGAAGAGCGAGACCGAGCGCTTGCTGTCGGACCTGAAGAGCCAGAAGCGCGCCGTGTCGCTCGGGGCGCTGGGCTGGATCCACGCCGAGCGCCTGGCGGCGGCGCGTCAGAAGGTCGCCGACGAAATCGTGCGCTGGTTCGAGCACGAGACCCACCGCCAGGTGATCGACGTGCGCGACCTGCGCCGCCTGACGGGCTTCGCACCCGAGTTCCTGGACGCGCTGCTTGCGCTCGACGCGGCCGAGAAGAAGCTCGCTCTCGAACCGGGCGGCCTGGTGCGTCCGGCCGGCGTCGGCGGCAACGTCGATCCGGCCCTCGAGGCCGACGCCGAGCTCGTGCGCGCCGCGCTCGGCAAGGAGCCCTTCCAGCCGCCGGTTGTGCCCGACCTCGAGAAGCTCCTGGCGCTGCCGGCGAAGCGCCTGAAGGCTGCGCTCGAGCTGCTCGTCGACCGCGGTGCGGTCGTGCGCATCAACGCCGAGATCCTGCTGCTCAAGGCACACCACGAGACCGCGCGCGCGGCGATCATCGAGAACTGCCAGAAGCACGGCCCGCTCGACATCCCGAGCCTGCGCGACCGGCTCGCGACCTCACGCAAGTACTTGATTCCGCTGCTCGAGCACTTCGATGCGGCCGGCGTGACGATCCGCCAGGGCGCGACGCGCGTGCTGCGCAAGCGCTGAAACGCGCCGGGTTGCGTGGGTCCCGTCAGCGGCGGTCGAGCGCGAGGAGCTCGTCCACCAGCCTCTCGGCGCCGCGCAGGAGCTCGGGCGAGGCCGTCGTGAACAGCTCGGGCGCGAGCGCCACGATGCGCCGCTCGCGCACGGCCGGCAGGGCCGCGAGCGCCGGATCGCCCAGCAGGAACTCGGCGCTGGGCGGCGCGCTCTCGGAACGATCCGGCCGTCCGACCACGAACACGTCCGGGGCGAGCGCGAACAGGCGCTCCTTCTCGGCCGGCGCGTCGCCCGTGATGCCGTCCAGCGCGGCCGCGTTGACCAGGCCCGCCAGCGTGAGCAGCACGTCGCCGGTCGTGCGCGCGCCCGCGATCCAGCCGCCCGCGCCGAGGTTCGTGTAGCACAGCCCGCGCCGGCCCGCGAAGGGCGCGGCGCGGTTGGCGAGCGCGACGCGGCGCTGCTCGAGCTCGGTCGCGAGTTCGGCCGCGCGCGCGCGCGCGCCGAGCAGCGCACCGCATAGCTCCAGCGTGTCGAGCACCGCCTCCCAGCTCGCGGGCACGTCGAGCACGAGCACGGGCACGCCGGTCGCGGCGATGGCCGCCAGCGTCTCGGCGCTCTGCCAGCGGTGCGCCAGCACGAGATCGGGCGCGAGCGCCAGCACGTGCTCGCCCGAGAAGCTCGTCAGGCGCGGCAGGGCGCCCCACGGACCGTCCTCCTGTCCCGAGAGGCGCGAATACCCGAAGGCCTCGGCTGGCACGGCCGCGCAGCGCTCCGGCCCGACGAGCAGCGAAACGTAGTCGAGCCAGGCCGCGTTGGTGGCGAGCACGCGCCCGGGCGCGCGCGCGAGGGAGAGTTCGCCACGCTCCGTCGCGAGCACGAGCGGGAAGTCGCCGGGCGGGGCCTGCGGCACGCCCGAGGCGCGTGCGGGGGACGTGGAGCGGAGCGGCGAGCCGCCGTCGTCGTGCGGGCGCAGGCGCAGCAGGAGGACGAGCCCGAGACCGCAGGCCGTCGCGACGGCGAACCCGAGAAGTTTCTTCACGTCCGGGACTGTCCTCCCTCGTGCCGTGCCCTGTCAAACCGGGCGCGCGCGCGGGGCCTCGGGTTTTTCCGCCCGTCCCTCGGGTCGCGCGCGCTCCCCGTCGATAGGTGGACGGGTCCCCACAGACCACCGATTCCCGATCCGGCACCGCCGCCCCCTCAACGCGACCATGTCTGCCGACCAATTCGATCCTGCCCAGGAGCAAGGCTTCCCGTCGAACGAGTATCCCTCGAACGTCGACACCTCCTCGCCCTATTCCGGCAACCGTCCGGCCTCGGGCGCGCGCCGCGCGACGCCCGGTGAGGTGCTGAGTCAGGGCTTCCAGGGCGCCGAGAACGCAGGCGACTTCCTGGGCCTCGACGTGGAGTTCACGGGCAGCCAGGGCCAGGGCCTCGAGGGCGGGCTCGACCTCGTGCCGCCGCCCGGGACCTATGCTCCGAGCGAAGGCGAGTACGAGGCTCCGGTGCCGGCGCCGCTGCCCGAGGGCGATGCCGCGCAGGAGTTCGCCCAGGCGCCCTCGGCCTTCGAGTTCGGCGAGGACCTCGGCAGCGAGGAGAGCGCCGGCGAGGCCGCCTTCGCGGGCACCGAGTTCGAGGGCAGCGCGAGCAAGAAGACGCCGCTCCTCGTCGGTGGACTGCTGCTCGCCGGGCTGGCGGGCGCGGGCTACTTCTTCGGTCCGGGGCTCTACTCGAAGTACTTCGGCAAGGCGACGCCGCTGGTCGCAGAGTCCGGGGGCCCGGCCGCGAAGACCGACAAGCCCACGCGCACCACGCCGGCGAAGGGCGAGATCGCCGCGCTGCCCGCCGAGGGCGCGCCGGCCGGCATCACGAAGACGCCCGTCGGCGAGAGCGCGGGCTCCACGCCGACCACCGAGACGCCGCGCGTCGAGCCGTCCTCCGGCGCACGCGAGGGCCTGCCCGCGGGCCGGCCGCAAGCGGAACCGGTGGCGGAGGCCCAGCCGACGCTGGACGAGCCGGTCGTGGTGGCGAGCACCGCGCCGGCACGCACTCCCGCGGGCTCCTTCCCGAACCTCGGCGGGGCCGAGTTCAAGTGGGCCTCGAGCGAGGAGACCGAGATGATCTGGCGCGGCAGCGAGCTTCCGCTCGAGGCCGTGCGGGCGCCCGTGCGCACGATGACGCCCAGGGTCGGCGAAGTGCGCGTCTTCACGACCGCCGGCGAGAACTTCGACGGACGCCTGTATGCCGTCGGCCAGAACCGCGTGTGGCTCGATTCGGGCGCGGGCCGCATCGGCCTGGACGGCGCCCTGGTCGAGCGCATCGAGGTCCTGCCGCCGGCTCCGGCGGGTCAGACGAAGAGCGGCGACAGCGCTCCGATCGCGGGCGGCCGCCACGTGCGCGCGCGCGTCCCGGGCGGCGTGCTCTACGGCCGCATCCTGCGCTCGAGCGGCGAGGACGTGACGATCGTGCTCGACGACGGCGGCAAGGTGCAGGTCAAGGCCGGCGACCTCGAGGACCTCGGCTCGGGCCGCGCGGTCGTGGTCAGCCGCTGAACGCGTAGCTCCGGGCCCGGGCGGCGGTAGAGTAACCGCCGCCATGAGCCTCCCGAGCCCGCGCCTCCTCCTCCTGGCCCTGGCCCTCGCGGGCCTCGGCGCGCTCGTCTCCGCTCAGGGCGGTGACGACGAGATCCTGACCGAGTTCAAGCGCTACTTCAGGAAGTACAAGGACACGCCCACGCGCGTCGAGGCGGTCCTGGCGCTGGAGGGCAGCGAGTTCCCGGACGTCGTGCCGGTGCTGTGCGAACTGTTCGACGAGGTCGAGCCCGAGGTCGTGATCGCGGCCACGCGCGTGCTCTCGCGCTTCAAGACGCGCCCGCCGGTCGAGCGCATGCTGGTCGAGCTGCCGCTGCAGAGGAGCGTGCTCGCCAAGGCCTGCCTCCTGAAGGCCCTGATGGTGGGGCGTTACCCGGGCACGCAGGCCGCGATCCTCGAGCTCCTGAAGGATCCGGCCTGGGACGTGCGCCGTCAGGCGCTGCAGACGCTCGGCGCGCTGGGCGATCCCTCGGTCGCGGCGAGTCTCGTGCCGCACCTCGCCGAGACGGAGGTGGCCGTGCGCTGCGCGGCCCTCGAGGCACTCGGTGCGCTGAAGAGCGAACTCGTCCTTCCTTCTGCGCGCGCCGACCTCGCGCACGCTTCCTGGCAGGTGCGCTCGACGGCCGTGGCCGCACTCGGGCGCGTGCGCCACGTGGATTCGATCGCTCCGCTGCTCGAGCGCATGGCGCTCGAGGAGGGCCGCCTGATCGAGGACATCGGCAAGGCGCTCAACGAGATCACGGGGCGCGACTTCGGCGTGCGCCTCGATGCCTGGCAGAACTTCTGGAAGACCTACGCGGGCAAGTTCCAGATCCCGAGCGATGCCGAGCTCGTGAAGCTGCGTGAGGCCCAGGCCGCGCGCCGTGCCGCCTACGAGGGCGTGCCCGGCGTCGTCGCTTACCACGGAGTGCAGACGCCCAGCGAGTCGATCGTGTTCGTGATCGACGTCTCCGGCTCGATGGAGCAGGAGGTGATCAACAAGGAGCGCTTCAAGGACACGACCTATCCGTCCTGGAAGCGCATCGACGTGATCAAGACCGAGCTCGCGAAGACCGTGCGCGCGCTCGACGCCAACGTGCAGTTCAACATCATCGCCTTCGCCACAGAGGTGAAGTTCTGGAAGAAGGGGCAGGTCAAGGCGAACCCGCTCAACAAGTCGAGCGCCGAGAGCTGGGTCATGAAGCTCGAGGCGATCGGCGGCTCCTCCAAGGAGGATCTGGCGCGCGCCGGGCTGGTCGGTTCGGCCAACCTCGAGGGCGGCAAGACGAACACCTACGGGGCCCTGATGGCGGCCCTCGACGTGCCCGAGGAGGGCAAAGTCACGAAGGACTACCAGACCGAGATCGACACGATCTTCTTCCTGTCCGACGGCCGACCCTCGCACGGCAAGTACATCGAGCCCGACGACGTCCTGCGCGAGATCCGCGCCGCCAACGAGCTGCGTCGGATCGTGATCCACACGATCACCCTGGGGGAGTTCGAGAAGGACTTCATGGAGCGCCTGGCCCAGGAAAACGGCGGCTCGTTCGTGGACCTGGGCAGCTGAGCGTGCGCGGGCGGGGGAGCTACCCCGGGCCGGGCTCCCGCGACCCCGTCAGCGTCCTTGACGCCCCGCTCGTCCTGCCCTACCTTGTCGGCCCTTCGGATCGGGGCGTGGCTCAGCTTGGCTAGAGCGCTTGCTTCGGGAGCAAGAGGTCGCTGGTTCGAATCCAGTCGCCCCGACCACACGCCCGCCCGGGCGTATCCCGCCGCGCCTTCGGGCGTGGCCCCTCGACGGACGCCGCCCGCGCCCGTCGGCCGCGCTCGTTCCGTGCACCGGCACCTTCCTTCGCCGCGATGATGACCGCATCTTCCGCCTCCCTGCGCCGCGAGTTCGTCGACTTCCTGCTCGCGACCGGTGTGCTCGCCTTCGGCGACTTCCAGACGAAGAGCGGGCGCCGCACGCCGTACTTCATGAACTTCGCGCGCTTCAGCCAGGGCAGCGAGGCCGCGCAGCTCGGACGCTTCTACGCGCAGGCGCTCCGCGCGCGCCTCGGCGAGGGCTTCGACGTCCTGTTCGGCCCGGCCTACAAGGGCATTCCGCTGGTCGTGGCGACCTCGATGGTGCTCGCCGCCGAGGGCCGCGATGTCGGCTACTGCTTCAATCGCAAGGAAGCCAAGGACCATGGCGAGGGCGGCCTGCTCGTCGGCCGCAAGCTGAAGGACGGCGACCGCGTGGTGATCGTCGAGGACGTGACCACGGCCGGCACCTCGATCCGCGAGACCGTGCCGCTGCTGCGCGCGGCCGCGAAGGTCGAGCTGGCGGGCCTCGTGGTGGCCGTCGATCGCCAGGAGCGCGGCACCGGTGAAACCAGCGCGCTGCGCGAGCTCGAGCGCGAGTTCAGCATGCCCTGCTTCGCCATCGCGACCATCGACGAGGTGGTGGCGACCCTCGGCGAGACCGGGCGCCTGACGCCCGAGCTCGAGGAGCGCATCCGGGCCTATCGCGCCCAGTACGGCGGCCGCTGAGCGGTCTCCGGCGCGTAGGGCCCAGGAAAGGCGCCTTTTCCCGGTTGCACCGGGGCCCTCCGTGTTGCATTCTCAAGCCATCGGACCGCTCCTTCGGGAGCGCGCAGGGCGAGAACCCGCGCCGAGGTCCTGCGAGCCGCCCTCCTCGGCTCGAGCCTGACCGAGGCTGAGATTTCCGGGCCCGACGTTTTGCCCGGGACAGGGAGTTCGATCGACGCGGCGCCGCTTCCCCGGGCGCCACCTCCGGGACGGCCCCGCGCCGGCCCCTCACGCTCACATCGCTTGGCTTCCAAGAAGAAACCGACGCCGGACTCCGAGGCGCTTCCCTTCGGAGCAGGAACGTTCGACGCTGCCGAGGCTTCCCCTGCACGCCGTGGGCGTGAAGAGAAGCGCGAGGAGAAACCCGCGCGCGCCGCGGCGAAAGAGCGCGCCCCCGCCACGCGCGCCAAGCGCACGCGCACGACGCGTACGGCCGAGACGCGCGAACCGGAGCCCGTCGAGGCTCCGCGCGAGAAGGCTCCGAGCCGCGCCGAACCGTGTGCTGAGCCTCGTGCTGAGCCTCGTGCTGAGCCTCGCGCTGAGCCTCGCGCTGAGCCGCGCGCTGAGCCTCGCGCTGAGCCGCGCGCTGAGCCGCGCGCTGAGCCGCGCGCTGAGCCGCGCGCTGAGCCGCGCGCTGAGCCGCGCGCTGAGCCGCGCGCTGAGCCGCGCGCTGAAGAGGGCGCCGAGGGGCGTTCGGGCGAGCGTGAAGGCGTTCGCCGCCGCGGACGCCGCGGACGTGGGGGCCGTGGCCGCGGGCGTGGCCGCGCGGGTGAAGAGGGCTCGAGGACGGGTGCCGAGCGCGCGCCGGCCAGCGACGAGTTGCCGTTCGAGGCCGCACCCGCTGCGTCGCAGCGCGTCGAGGCGGGCGACGAGGACGAGAACCCCTTCGTGGGCGCTCCCGTCGACGGCGAGGCTGATGAACCCGGGGAAGGCGAGGCCGATCCCTCCGTTTCCGCTGGCCCGGTCGATCCCAGCGCCGGGCCGCCGCGTCGCTCGGGACGTGCCGAGCGCCGCCGCCGCTGGCTCGAGCGCCGCCGCCGCCGGCGCCTGGGCCTGCCGCTCGACGACCTCGCTCCCGGCGCTGCGCCCGCCGCTGGCGCGCCGGGTGCGCCCGCGCAACGTCCTCAGGGGCAGCCCGGTCCGTCCGGTCCGCAACACGGCGGCGGACACGCTCCGCGCGGTGGCCACGGCGGGCACGGACATCCGCACCAGCGGGAGCCGCGCGGCGGTGGTCCGCGGCCTCAACCGCAGGCGCGCGCTCCGCGCGAACGGCCGGCGCCGGCCGAGCTGCGCGAGGTCGAGGGGCTGCTCGTGATCGACAAGGGCAATCAGGGCGAGCTGCGGCGCGTGGAAGCCAGCTACCTGCCCTCGAAGGACGACATCTTCGTCGCGCCCTGGCAGATCCAGAAGTTCCAGCTGCGCGAAGGCGCCCTGATCAAGGGCACCTACCGCCGCTCGAACGGGCGCTTCAAGTGGGAGCTCGTCGACCTCATCGCGGTCGATGGCAAGGACCCGCGCGAGGTGCGCAACGTCCCGGTCTTCAAGAACCTCGTCACGATCGATCCCGACTTCCACTACGCGCTCGGTGACGGCACCGGCGAGGTGGCGCTCAAGGTGATCGACGTGATCTGCCCGATCGGGCGCGGTCAGCGCGGCCTGATCGTGGCGCCGCCGCGCTCGGGCAAGACGGTCCTCCTGCAGCAGATCGCCAAGGGCTTCGAGCAGGTCTATCCCGACGTGCAGGTGATGGTGCTGCTCGTCGACGAGCGTCCCGAGGAAGCCACCGAGTGGAAGCGGGCGATGACGAAGGCCGAGGTCTACGTCAGCACGAACGACGAGCCCGCCAAGAAGCACTGCGAGCTGGCCGAGGTCGTCTGGCGCCGCGCGCGGCACCTGGTCGAACTCGGGCAGGACGTGCTCCTCTTGCTGGATTCGATCACGCGCCTCGGGCGCGCCGCGAACAACGTCTACGGCACGAGCGGCAAGACCATGTCGGGCGGCATCGACACGCACGCCATGGAGCGCCCGAAGGCGCTCTTCGGCTCGGCCCGCAACACCGAGAAGGCCGGCTCGCTGACGATCCTCGGCACGACCCTGGTCGACACCGGTTCGCGCATGGACCAGGTGATCTTCGAGGAGTTCAAGGGCACCGGCAACATGGAGCTCGTGCTCTCGCGCAAGCTCTCCGACCGGCGCATCTTCCCCGCCATCGACGTGGAGAAGTCCGGCACGCGCAAGGAGGAGAAGCTGCACTCGGCGCGACGCCTGATCCGCGTGAACACGCTGCGCCGCGTCCTGATGCGCATGCACTTCGCCGAGGCGATGGAGCTCCTGATCACGAAGCTCGAGGACGTCGACAAGATCGACGACTTCCTGCAGCGCTTCGAGCTCGACCCCGACGCGGGCGAGGACAAGAAGTCCGTCAGCCCGGTGCGCATGCGCTGGTGAGCGTTGCGCGCCGGACGGGCGCGCGCGCTCACGTCGGCGGGAAGGCCTTGCGCAAGAGGTGCGCGAGCGGATAGCCGCCCAGGATCCACACGGCGACCCACCAGCCGTCCTGGGTTCCGGCGGCCGCGGCCAGCGCGGCCGAGGCGATCAGGAGCCGGCGCAGGGCCTGGCCGGTGATCCGGCGCACGCTCTCCGGAGTCCAGGCCGCACCGCCTTGCTCCCACACGGCCGAGAAGAGCCCGTAGGCACCGACCAGCGCGAGGAGGGGCGCCGCGCGCTCGGGCCAGCCGAGGAGCGCGTCCAGTCCCGCCCGGTCGGGCTGCGCGGCGAGGAAGACGCCGAGGAAGCCGATCCCTGCGAGCACGAGTCCGGCGCCCACGATCCAGCGCTCGGGATGGAACCCGGCCAGGCGCTCCGACTCCACGTCCTCGAGCCGCGCCAGCCGCGACACGAGGAACACGTAGAGCCCGTAGGCGATCGGAGCAAGGAGGAGCGCGGGGCGAGTGGGCGCGAGCGTGCTCGCGAAGGCGAGGCCAGTACCGAGGTTGCCCGCGCGACACAGGCCGAGCAGGAGCGGCCCGCGCCAGGCGCCGCGCCCGGCGAGGTCGTAGAGCGCCGCGCACAGCGCTACCCCGGCCAGCACGAGGCCCGCGCGCGGTGCAACCGCCGTCGCGAGCAGCGGCCCGAGCACGAGCAGCGCGAGCGCGAGGGTCAGCGCCGTGCGCGCCGAGAAGGCGCCGCTCGGTATCGGCCGTCCGGGATTCGCGCGCACGTCCTCGTCACGGTCGGCCCAGTCGTTCAGGGCCATGCCGCCGTGGTACACGCAGGCCGAGGCGAGCATCAGGACGAACGGCGCCGCGCCCGCGGGCCACGCACCCGCGCCGAGCACGGTGCCCGCGGCGATGTCGGCCAGCGCGGTGGGGGCGAGCGAGAGCCGCAGCAGACGCCCGAGGGCGAGCCCTCCGCCTGCGCCTCGACTGTGCTCCGTCACCGCCGCGCGAACCAGTAGAAGAGCGCCAGGGCCGTGAAGCCGTCGGCGAAGTCGCCGCGCTCGAGGCGCCGGCGCACCTCCTCGGCCGCGTGCACGTGCACGCTGAGCTTCTCGCAGGAGTCGGGCTCGGGCGCGCGCACGAGCTCGCAGTCGAGCGCGACGAAGAGGCGCGCATGGTGCGCCGAGATGCCGTTGGTCGGGTAGAACCCGGCCAGCTCGACGAGCCGCCCCGGGCGGTAGCCGGTCTCCTCCAGGAGCTCGCGCGCCGCGGCGTCGGCGGCGCTCTCACCCGCATCGACGCGCCCGGCCGGGATCTCCCAGTGGGTCTTCCCGTGCGGGTAGCGGTACTGCCACAGCATCACGATGCGCCCGTCGGGGAGCACCGGCACGACCGCGACCGCGTCGCCGACCTCGAACACGTGGTACTCCTGCAGGCGATCCGGCAGGCGCACGTGGTCGCGGCGCAGGCCGCACCAGGGCGAGTCGTAGATGCGTTCGCTCGAGGCGACCTCGAAGGGCGCGAAGGGCGGCGGATCGGCGCGCTCGCCGCTCATGCGTGCGCGTCGCCCGCGGGCCACAGCTCGCGCCAGTCGCGACGCGGAGCCACGGGCCGTCCGGCGAGAGCCGCGAGCAGCGCGGGCGACACGCGCAGGTCCTCGAGCGCCGTCTCGGCCAGCACCTTGCCGCAGGCTTCCACGATCGAGGCTCCGTCGAGGTGCTGGTACTCGAAGATCTCGTCGGGGCGGCCGCACTTCGAGAACTTGCGCACGGCGAGCGTCTCCTGCTTCACGCCGACGATCGAGCCGATGTTGTCGAGCAGACCGGCCTCGCCGTCACACACCGCCACGCACGGCACGCGCCGGCCAGCGAGCGAGACGAGGCCCGCCTCGCCCTCGGCCGCGCCCTGCACCGCGTGCAGATCGCCGTTGATGCCGAGGCCTTCGCGCAGGTGGCGGTACTCGTCCTGGTGGCCGAGGATGCCGAGCAGGAGCTCGGGCGAGCTGACCACGATCACGTTGGCAAAGATACCGCGCGCGAGGAGCTCCTTCGCCGCCTCGAGCGCCTCGGTCGCGACCGAGCCCATGGCGAACACGTTCACCACGTTGTCGCCCGGCTCGTGGCCGGCATAGCCGCGCCAGTCGACGAGGTAGTAGGCTCCGGCCAAGACGTCCTTGCGCACGCGCTTCAGGATCGCGGCGTCGGCGAGCGTCGCGAGCGTGCTCTCGTCGAGTGCCTCGCCCCACTCCTCTCCTGCCCCGGCCGGCTTCAGCGCCGCGCCCGCGGGGAGCTCTTTGAACTGCGCCTGGCGCCGCAGGTTCTCGAGGAAGAGCGCCTGCGGCACGGCGCGCGTCACCGCGCGGATCAGGACGCCGCGCCGGCCCTCGTTCTGGTCGAGCATGTGGCGCTGGATCGCGTCGGCGAGGATCCACTCCATCTCGAGCGCGAAGAACGGCTCCCAGGTGATCAGGTTCGGGATCTGGATGTCGGACTTCCAGGAGTGCTGCGCGCCCTCGAAGGACAGCGTCACTCCGCTCGGCGTGCCGAGGATCACGAACTCGGCACCCCAGTACAGGTTGTAGTAGAGCTGGTCGAGCGCGCGTTTGATGAAGAAGTCGTACACCGTCATGATCGGGAACGACGGGTTGCCCGTGAAGTGGGCCATCTTCCCGAACGAGCCCGCGGCCGACATGCAGTTCGCCTCGGCGATCTCGAAGCGGATGTGGCGCGTCCAGGGATCGCTGAAGGTCATCAGCTCCGGGTGGCGCGCCTTGAACTCGGCCTTCTCGACCTCGAGCTCGGACTTCGGGCCGTACACGCGCTTGTCGAGCACGGGCGCGATGTTGGTCGAGGTGCCGACGTCGGGCGACATCGTCATCACGTGGCCAGCCACCGTGGCCCAGCGCTTCTCGTCCTCGGTCAGCGGCTTCTGCTTCGCGCCGCCCGGGCCGGGCGCGTCGACCGAGCTGACGCGCACGAGCTTCGCCGCGATCTGGCCCCACATCCACTGCGTGTGGGCCATCGGGAAGAGCGAGAGGTCGATGTCGAGCGTGTCGGGCAGGCCGCCCGCGGCCTCGACCGCCTGGCGCGCCTCGGCGCGCTTCGACTTACGGCGCTGGCGCGAGCGCGTGATCCCGTCGCGGAAGTGGGCCCCGCGCTCGGCGAGGTAGCGGCCCTCCTCCGAGTCCTTCGGGAAGAGCGCGTAGGGATCGTCGCGCTTCAGGCCTTCCTTCGCGAGCAGCGCGGCGACCTCCTCCTCGTTCGGCAGGGCCGAGTGGTTCGACGGGTCGGCGTAGCAGTCGAGGCCCCAGCCCTTGATCGTGTGCACGACGAGCAGCGTCGGTTGCGAGGGCGTCAGCTTCGCGCTGCGCATGGCCTCGGCGAGCTTCTGCAGGTCGTGCCCGCCGACGTCGCCGAAGGCGCGCAGCACCTCGTCGTCGGAGAGGTCCTTGGCGAAGCGGTGGGCCTTCTCGGAGTGCTGGCGCAGGAGCGTCCGGCACAGGAAGGCGTCGCGCTTGAAGAGCGCCAGCTGGTACTCGTAGTCGGTCAGGATGCGCTCGAAGACCTCGCGCAGGTGCTCGCCGCCCGCGCGCGAGAAGAGCTCCTCGCGGAACGCGCCGTGGCGCACCTGGATCACGCGCCAGCCGTTGGCCTCGGCCGTGCGCTGGATGCGGTCGCAGTCGCGCCCGTGCAGGCCCTTCTCGTTCGGGATGCGCGTGCCGTCGAGGTTCTGGCGGTTGTAGTCGATGATCCAGGTCACGTTGCCGAGCAGGCGCTCGGCCGCGTCGGGCATCGCCTCCAGCAGGGACCCCTCGCGGAACTCCGAGTCGCCGATCAGGGACCAGAAGTGCGCGTTCTTCGGCACCTCGCGCCCGTGGTCCTGCATGTAGCGGTGCGCGAGGGCGAGGTACACCGACGCGACCGGCGGGATGCCGACCGAGCCCGAGGGCAGGAAGTGGAACGAGTCGGGGTCCGTGCGCGCGTGGTAGCTCTGGAAGACCTCCCTGGCGCCCTCCACGGGGAACTTGCGCAGGCGCGACATCAGGCCCTTGGCCTCGCTCTCCGAGAGCCACGTGCCGTCCTCGCGCCCGAAGACCTGCATGAGGTGGTGGTAGGTGTGGTCGACCGGCGAGGCGTGCGGCTTGCAGCACACGTAGTCGTCGACCTCGCGCACGTCGAGGTGCAGCGCGCCCAGGATGTGCAGCGAGCTCGCGCAGGCCGCCGGGTGGCCGCCGACCTTGGGGTCGCCGGGGCGCTTGTCCTTCCTGTGGTTCGCCTCCCAGATCATGTGCACCATCTGGGCGTGGGCGCGCTGGGCGATCTTCGCGAGGAGCGCGGGGCTCGTCTTCGGGGGCACGGCGGTCGTGGGCGTCATCGGGGGCGTGGGGGAGCGGGGCCGGACGGGCGCTCGCCCGCTCGGCAAACCTCCGTTCCTACCCGAGCCCGGGGGGGTTGCAAAGCCCCGGGGGTAGGGGAACGACGATTTTTCCACCGGGAGCCGTCCAGGGGCCCGGAAATCGGTCGGAACGGGGGCGTGGTCACGGTTTGCGCTCCATCCCGGCGCAGTCGAGGCCGATGGTGACGGTCCCGTGACCCTGGAGTTCGACACGACCCTCTGCGCACCGCCCCGGGAGAGCGTCCTTCCGCGTCCGCGGCCGGCCGTGAGCGAGTGGGAGCTCCCGCTCGAGCGCTGGGAGGCGCTGGAGCCCGCCGGAGTCTACGCGCGCCACGTGCGCGGGCCGTTCCTGCTGATCGTGACCCTCGCGCTCCTGCCGGCGGCGCTCGTGCTCGCCCTGCCGGTCGCGCTCGTCAACGCCTGGGTGCAGCGCAGCTTCGCGCGCGTCTTCTTCCTGCAGGCGCGCGTCGGTCACCGCGGGCGTGTCTTCACGCTGTGGAAGTTCCGCACGATGCGCGACGGACCCGAGCACGACCAGGCGCGCGTCACGCGCTTCGGGCGCTTCCTGCGCAACACCCACCTCGACGAACTGCCGCAGCTCGTCAACGTGCTGCGCGGCGACATGTGTCTGATCGGGCCACGCCCCGAGATGGTCGCGACCGAGCGCTGGGCCGCGCTGCACTGTCCGGGCTTCGCCGAGCGCCTGTGCCTGAAGCCCGGACTGACCGGCCACGCGCAGATCACCCAGGGCTACACCGATTCGGGCGACGCCGAGGCCTACGCGGCGAAGCGCGCCTTGAATCGGCGCTACCGCCACGAGCTCTCGCTCGCCACCGACTGCGCGATCCTCTTGCGCACGGTCGTCTGGGTGCTGCGCGCGCGCGGCTGGCGCAAGGCGTAGACTCGCGGGCCCGTCCAGGAGCCCGCCATGCCGCTCGCCGCCTTCTTCCTCGCTCTCGTCCCGCTCCAGGAACCCGCCGAGTGGTGCCGCTTCCGCGGGCCGAACGGCACGGGCCTCGCGAGCGGGAGCTACCTCGCCGAGATCGGTCCCGGGAAGCACGAGCGCTGGTCGGTCTCCGTGCCGCCCGGGCACTCCTCGCCGACGCTCTCCCTGACACGCGTGTTCCTGACCGGGCTCGAGGGGAAGGAACTCGTCACCTTCGCGCTCGCGCGCGCCGACGGCTCGCTCGCCTGGAAGAAGGGCGTGCCGCGCCTGCGCGAGACGAAGTTCCACCCCGACAACCACTCCGCCGCGCCCTCGGTCGCCGTGGCCGCCGGCGTCGTCGTGTCGTTCTTCGACGAGTTCGGGCTCGTGGCCTACTCCCACGACGGAAAGGAGCTGTGGCGCGTGCCGCTCGGCCCGTTCGACAACGCCTACGGCCTCGGCGCCTCGCCGATCGTGGTGGGGGACGTGGTCGTGCTCGCCGTCGACCAGGCCACGCACTCCTTCGTGGCGGGCTTCGGTCTCGCCGACGGCAAGGAGCGCTGGCGCGTCGCGCGCCCGCTGGCCGTCTCGGGCCACGTGACGCCGGTCGTCGCGCGCGCGGCCGACGGCGTCGAGGAGGTGCTGCTCGCGGGCTCGTTCCTGCTCGACGCCTACGACGCGAAGACGGGCGAGCGACGCTGGTGGCTCGACGGCCTGCCGGCCGAGATGAAGTCGGTGCCGGTGCTCGCCGACGGCAAGCTCTACCTGCACGGCTACGCTTCGCCGCTCAACGAGGTCGGCTCGACGATCGCGCTGCCGCCCTTCGACGAGGCCCTGAAGCGATTCGACCAGGACGGCGACGGGCGCGTGGGCCAGACGGAGCTGCCCGACCCGCGCCTCACGAACTACTTCGTGTACTTCGATCTCGTGCCCGACGGCGGCCTCGACCGCCACGAGTGGGAGCTCCTGATCCCCTCGGTCTCGGCCCTGAACTCGGCCCTGTGCGTCGAGCTCGGCGGCGGCCGCGGCCCGCTGCCCGAGGCGCGCGTGCGCTGGCGCTACCACAAGGGCATCTCGCAGCTCCCGGCGCCGCTCGTCACCGGCGACGTCTACTGGATGGTGGCCGACCAGGGCGGCCTCGTGACGCAACTCGACCCGCGCACCGGCGAGCTCCTCGGCAAGGAACGCCTCGAGCACGCGGTCGACTCGTACTACGCCGCGCCGGTCGCGGGCGACGGCAAGGTCTTCGTCCTCTCCCACTCCGGCGAACTCTCCGTGCTCGCGGCCCAGCGCGAATTCAAGCTCCTCGCCCGCACCTCCTTCGACGAACCCTGCTACGCGACGCCCGCCCTCGACTCCGGCGTCGTCTACCTGCGAACCGCGACCAAGCTCTACGCCTTCGGCGAGTGAATCAGCGCTCCGCCGAGGAGCGTGCGGTAGGCGGTGACCATGCCTTCGAAGGTGAACTCGCGCTCGACGTGCGCCCGGCTGGCGCGGCCAAGGGTTTGGGCGCGGGGGCGGTCGGAGAGGAGCGAGGCGAGGGCCTGGCCCAGGGCTGCGGCGTCGGGGGGGACGACGTGGGCGCCGGCCTCGCTCGGAAGGATCGCGCGCACGTCGCCGACGTCGGTCGAGGCGACGGGGAGGGCGCAGGCCATGGCTTCGAGGAGTGCGACCGGCATCTGCTCGGTGTCGCTCGAGATCAGGAAGGCGTCCATGGCGCGGTAGTCGGGGCGCGGGTCGGCGCGGTGGCCGGCGAGGTGGACGCGGCGCTCGAGGCCGAGGCGACGCGCGGTTTCCTCGACTCGCGCGCGCTCGGGGCCGTCGCCGAGGATCAGGAGATGGGCGGTGGGGAGGCCTGCGGCGGCCAGGGCCTCGACGGCGCGCACGGGGTTCTTCTCGGGGCGGAGATGCCCGACGAAGCCGATCAGCGGGGCATCGAGCGGGATGCCGAGCTCGGCGCGGCGCGCGGGGTTGCGGTCGGCGCGCGGGAAGTCCTCGACGCGGATGCCGTTCGGGATGCGGCGCACGCGCTCGGCAGGTTGCTTCCAGACGTCGCGCGCGATGCGCTCGAGGGTGAAGCTCGGCACGATCAGCGTGCGCGCGACGCCGAGGGCGAAGCGGCGCGCCCAGACGCGGCGGCGCTTCTGGCCGGCGACCTCGTCGGGGCGGAAGCCGTCCTCGTGGTGGACCACCGAGCGCAAGCCGGCGAGACGCGCGGCGAGGAGCGCATCGAGCGCGCCGAAGTTGTAGGTGCAGAGCAGATCCGGGCGTTGCGCGCGGAAGAGGCTGGCGAGGCGTAGCGCGGTTCGCGGCGTGCTCGCGCGCGGCGGCGCGGGCAGGAGCCCGACACCGAGCGCCGGATCGAGCAGCGAGCGCGCGTCGGTGTTGCCGTCGAGCGCCACGATCGCGTGCTTCCACTCGCGCGGCAGCTCGGGCAACAAGCGGCACGTGCGCACCTGCGGCCCGCCCGGGGCGAAGGTCGAGAAGACGTGCAGGATGCGCGCGCTCACCGCGCCTCGTCGCCGAGCAGGCGGCGCAGGAACTCGCGCGCGTCGTCGCAGGGTTTCCAGCCGAGCGTCTCGCGTGCGAGGCGCGCCGAGAACGCGGGGTAGAGCGAGCGGCTCTTCAGGTCGCGGTAGCTCGGGAAGGCGTCGCGCCGGCCGCCGGCCTTCTTGACGAGCCACTTGCCGATCTCGAGTGCCTGCGAGAACCACAGCGCGCGCGGCCAGAAGTGCACGTCGCGCCCGGTGCGCCGCGCGTACTCGCGCACGAGCTCCGCCGCCGTGAGCGGCACGCGCGCGGCCAGGTTGAGCGCCTTGCCGTCGAGCTCGCGCCCCTGGAAGGCGGAGAGGCGCGCCAGCGCGTCGGCCACGTCGTCGACGTGCACGAGCGGCAGCGGGCGCTGGCCGTGGCCCCAGCCTACGCAGTGGTTGTCGCGCACCCAGAGACCGATGCCGGAGTGCTGGAAGGCCGTCTCGGCTCCGAGCACCACGCCGGGGCGCGCGATCGTGACCGAGAGCCCGCGCTCCTTCGCGACCTTGAGGAGCTCCTTCTCGGCCGCGGCCTTGCCGCGCGCGTAGGGCGGGCGCGCCGCGGGCTTCGGATCGAGTCCGTCGGAGTCCTCGATCACGGCGGCCCCGCAGTCCGGCCCGAGGTACAGCGCCGCGATCGACGAGACGTACACGAGCCGCTCGACCTTGGCTGCCGCGCAGGCCTCCGCCAGGGCGCGCGTGCCGGCCACCATCGTGCGCTGGACCTCGTCCCAGGTGCTGCCGCCGCCAGTGGCGAGGTGCACGACGACCTTGGCGCCGGCCACGGCGCTTGCCATGCCTGCCGCATCGGAGAGATCGGCGCGCACGAGCCGCAGGCGTCCGTCGCGCGCGGCGGCCTCGAGGTCGCCGGCGAAGCCCTGCGTGCGGCGCACGGCGGCCGTCACGGGCAAGCCGCGCGCGAGCAGCGCGCGCAGGGTCGGCCGGCCTATGAAGCCGTTCGCGCCGAGCACGACGATCTCGCCTGGCCGCGCCGGGCGCGGGTCGAACGGCAGCGCGGCCGGCACGCGATAGGGCGCGAGCGTGCGCACGCTCGCCTCGCACCACTCCAGCACCGCCGCGACCTCGCGCGCATCGCCGCTCGGCGCCGCGCCCGCGCGGTAGGCCGCGTGGAAGGCGCGGATCGAGCCGCGCATGCCGGCGTAGAAGGCGTCGCCGCGCGGCGCGAGGCGCAGCGTCTGGCGCAGGTACTGGACGAGGCCCGCACGCGCGTCGCGCCCTAGGGCCTTCGCGCGGCGCGCGCCGGCGAGGTAGGCGTCGAAGAAGTCGAGCCAGAGGGTCTTGCGCTCTTCGCTGACGAGGTTCCGGTGCAGGTCGGCCTCGAGCACGCCATCCGAGCCGCGCACGGTGAGCGTCGCGCGCTGGAAGGTCGCCCCGAAGGCGAAGTGGAACTGCGCCGTGCCGCGCTCGGCGCGCGCGGCGATGGCCCAGCGCTCGTGGAAGGGCTGACCGGGACGTAGCTCGCGCGTCGCGAGCACCGTCGGCGTGAGCTCGAGCGGCCGGCCGAGGAGCTGCGCCACCTGCGCGAAGGGGTGCACGGCCTGCTCGAAGACGATGTTCTTCGGCTCGCGGAACATCCAGTGCGAATAGTCGCGCGCGTCGAGCTGGCGCAGCGGCACCGAAAGGTGCACGTCGACGTGCTCGAGCTTGCCGATCGCGCCCGCGCGCACGCGCTCGACGAGGCGCAGGAAGGCCGGGTGGTAGGTCGAGTTGTGGTTCGCGCCGAGCACCAGGCCGCGCGCGCGTGCGAGCTCGGCGAGCTCGGTCGCGTCGGCCACGGCGAGCGCCAGCGGCTTCTCGACGAAGACCGAGAGCCCGAGCTCCAGCGCCTCGCGCGCGAGGCGCACGTGCAGGTCGGGCGGCACGCACAGGTGCACGACGTGCACGCCGAGGGCCGGGAGCTCGGCCAGCGTCGCGACCGCGTGGGGGATCCGGTGACGCCGCGCCAGCGTCTTCGCGCGCTCGAGCGCCACGTCGCACAGGGCGCTCACCTCGACGCCCTCGGTCTCGCGCAGGGCCTCGAGGTGCGTGTCGGCGATGTACCCGGCGCCCACCAGGGCGACGCGGGTCTTCTCGCCGGCGGCGGGGCGGCGCGGGGCGGTCACGGCCGGGGCATCGGGGAGGAGGGTGCCTTGCACAGAGCCGACTCGGAGCATCGGGGGGCGGAAGTTGAGCCGCTCCCGGGCCTCCAGTGAGCCGTTTTGGTCCCGGGCTTGTCGAGGGCCTGGGCGGGAAGCTCCCGGGCTTTTCCTTCAGCCCGGGGGGGCGGGCGGCCGAAAGCGCGCTCATCTCCTCCTTCGGGGCCCGGACTCCCGTCCCTTCGGGGACTGGTTTTCGGGCCCTTTTTCTTCCGGCCGCCGGGGGACGGAGGGGCTTCCCGGGAGCCGGGGCGAGTCGCTATCCTCGCCCGATGGCAACCAAGGTTCCTGAAGCTGCCGGGAGCGATCTCGGCCTGCCCGACGACGGGCGCGGCCTCGCCGAGGGGCTGACCTTCGACGACGTCCTGCTCGTCCCGCGCCACTCCGACCTGCTCCCGCGCGAGGTCGAGGTGGCGACGCGCTTCTCGCGCAACGTCTCGCTCAAGATCCCGCTCAGCTCGGCCGCGATGGACACCGTCACGGGCTGGCGCCTGGCGGTGGCGCTGGCGCGCGAGGGCGGGATCGGCATCATCCACCGCAACCTCACGATCGAGGGGCAGATCCGCGAGGTCGACAAGGTCAAGCGCTCGGCCAACGGCGTGATCGTCGATCCGGTCACGCTGCCGCCCACGGCCACGATGGCGA
>Ga0172373_10003216_pt1 | contig 24172 bp, 19 predicted proteins | sample Lak10m_2_FD_114546 | JGI IMG/M metagenome (GOLD analysis project Ga0172373, IMG submission 114546) | Freshwater microbial communities from Kabuno Bay, South-Kivu, Congo - kab_092012_10m | ecosystem: Environmental > Aquatic > Freshwater > Lake | place: Democratic Republic of the Congo...
CCCATGACTGCAGTCATCACTGGCGCACTGCGTCCAAACGATTGCTCGTACGCATATTGAGCGGTAATGTCGTAGACACCACTGATGCCGTAATAGCCACAGACTACCGCCGGGTCAACGCCTGCCGTGGCAAACACGTCCGCGTCCAGCAGGGCCATGGCACTCAGGTGTGCGCCCGCCGATTGTCCTCCCAGCACTATCCGCTGCGGATTGCCGCCGTATTCCGCGATATGCTGGTGACTCCACGCAACCACGGCCGCTACATCGCTTACCATCTGCGCATAGGTGGCATCTGGGTACAGCGCATACTTGGGCACCACCACGACCATGCCACGTGGCACCAGTTTTTGTGCGACGAGCGCATACAATTCCTTGTTGCCACTGTTCCAGCCGCCGCCATGCACATAAATAATTACCGGGTAGTCACCAGGGGTATCGGGGGCATACACGTCGAGGAGCTGATGTGGCGCCGCCCCATAGGCGACGTTTTTGGTGATATAGGGGTACGTATCGTAGTACTGCGAGCCCAAACGAGCCGCGTTGATGAGACGCACGTTGTAGACGAGTTCATCACGCCAAACGATGGCCGCCACAAGTGCGACTATGATGAAACCCACCCCGATACTCCGCCATGGTCGTTGACGTAGCAACTGCCACATGCCAAACCTGCACTTTCTGTGATTGTTTCAGCACCGCAACACACCCACCCACTGCCAACTAGCCGTGGATTTGCCAGACCGGACTCGCCGCAGCTCCATCGGACGAGCCACTAAAGAGCAATCCAGAGCCGTACTCGGCAGCAATGCGTGCCACGAGATCTGCGGCCTCTGGGCGACCGAGGACGGCGACGGTGCCACCGCTCCCGCCACCGGTGATTTTGGCGCCGTACAAGCCGTGCGCAGGCCCGTAGTGCCGCACCGCCTGCACGATTGCATCGGTGGCCGTGGAGCCTAGTCCGCAGGCCGAATAACTCGCATGCGATTGATACATGAGCTCACCCAGCAACGTCGCCGTCTCCGTGTTAATACGCGGTTGTGCAATGAGTTGCGCAAACAAACGCACGCGCTGGTGCTCCATGATGGGGTGGAGCGTGGGTTGCCAGACGGCGTAGGTGCGGTGTGGATCAACCCGGGTTATGGCATCGCTGGTGGCGTGATAGCGCTCAAGGAAGGCCTGGCCGGTGAGTTGCGCCGGCAACGTGTCGGCAAATTCTTGCGCAAACTCCGACGGAGTCACGTTGGCGAGATATCCGTGCCACCGCTGGTCGTCGATGATAGCCCGGCCATGAGCGTACGAGACGGGCAATCCGGCTTGCTCGGCGATGATACGATACCCCATGAAAGCGCCGATGCGCACCGAGCCATAATCAGCACCCGACACCGCATGTCGGACGCCAGAATCAATGCCCCACACCGCAATGTCGGCGGGAATCGCCACATGCCCGAGCAACTCGGCCGGTTGACACCGGAGCGCCATCAACTGATTGGCGACCCCACAGGCCGATGTCATTTGGTCCATGATGCCACACGGAGCCCCAACGACCATGTTTTCTACAAACTGACTCCAAAACGCCAACTCTCGCCCCGCGAGTGGCAGTGCCAAGGCAGCCGCATACGCACGCATGGTGGCGACCTCAATGGCAGCTGACGAGCTCACTCCCTTGCCCAGCGGCACGGTCGAATCAACGACGATGGTCACCCCACTCGGCGGAGTACACCCAGCATGTTGCCACACCACCGGCAACACGCCGATGATGTAGCTGGCCCAATGTGGCGTAGCAGTGGCGGTCAACATCGCCCGCAACTGCTCCCAATCGCCCTGACAGGCGCGTAGCGCATCGAGGGTGCACGTGACCGTGGCCTGCCCGAGCAGGCTGGCATCCGCCAAACTCGTGACCACTACCTGGGCATCGGTGCGCGGTTGCACCGCAACCAGAGCGGCCACGTCGAGCGGGAGTTGCAACACCAGCGATCCCGAATAATCAGCAATTCCGCCCATCACATCGAGTCGCCCTGGGGCGCGTGCCAGCCACACTGGCTGCTCGTGCGTGCAGTGTTGCAACAGTGCGTTGATTCGGGGTGCCAAGTGTGCGGGGAACGGGGGAACACTTTGCCACATTACTGCACCTCCTCCAACTGCATGTGATGATGAACCAAGGCCTGTTGCAAAGCGGGGATGAGTTGGTGCGCCAACACCGGGTTGGCAACCGCCACCCACGACACCGGGCTGTGCACGTCGAGTGGCGCATCGAGCGCCTGCCCGTTGGCCTTACACACCACCATGCCCGCCTCGCGAGCAATCAATTCCGTACACATGTCGTAGGGGTGGCAACAGAGCATCGGAGTTGATCCGTGCCGCTCGGTCGGCGGCAACAACAACGGACGCACGTCGGCCAACCAGCGGTCGTGCCCCATCAATAGCTCGTACAACTGCCCACCGGTCGAAATATACTGGTCTTCGAACGACAACGCCTTGCCAGCCGGAGCATACCCGAGCAACGTCTGCACCACCATGTCGTCAACGGCCGCCAAACGAGCACGATCACCGGGAAAAAAGCGCGCCACATTGCCAAATCCCTGCAAAATGGTGGTCGCCTGCGAGGGTCGTACCAGCAACGGCTGGGTGGTATGTTGCACGCGATCGTACCGCTCTGCGGTGACGCCTTGACCACGCACCGCCCACAGCACATCGCACAAGTGTTGCTTTACGAGGGGAATCTCGGTCATGACGGCGAATGCAATGTCGCCGAGGTGGGTTGCCGCCCCACGATACGGCGCTACACCGGTCAAAATCCACGCCGCACGCTTTTGATACATTAACCCACGCGTCCCGTCAATTGGATCCACAATGATCATCCACTCGAGCGCAGATTCGGCCACCCCCGCCGGGAAATCACGCACGCCACTCTGACCAAGCCCCTCGGCCACGAGTCGAAAGGCACACCGGTGCGCTAGTTGCTCAAACTGCGCAATCAGCGTCTGCTCCGAAACCCGATCAATGGCGAAAATGGTGTCACCACCCTCTTCGCCATGCACCGCTGCGAGTTGTTCAAGCGCTGACGCCTCACACGCTGCCACCACGTGATCACGAATGTCAACGTGTATGCGCCGGATTTCGTCACCCAACCACGCCAAATCATGTGTCATTTGCCATCTCCTGTGACCTGTCGATAGTGCTCCGTTGCGGACACCGCTCGCAACGCTGCTGCCGTCTGCTCCGGCGCCGTGTCACTGAGGAAATTGCCCCCGCCAATCTCAGGGCCAGCGAGATACTTGAGCAACTGCGGCTGGCGCAACGGCGGATGGAGCGCAATATAAGCCTGATAAAAAGGCATCGCACTGCCGTCCGTTGGACCTTGATGCAACGCCATCACGTACGGGAAGGGCATGCGCCACATGTTGTCGAAACGCACGGTCACTGCTTGTAGTGCCCGTGCCAATGACAGCGTTTCTGCATCGCCGAGTGCATAAAAATGCGCAACTGGACGTTTGGGCACCACATACACCTCGTATGCATACCGCGCAAAGTAGGGCACAAACGCCACCGTGTGCTCGTCTTCGTAGAGCACACGCCGCCCATCAAGAAGCTCAGCAGCGATAATGTCCTGCATCAAAATCCGCCCCGTCTCGTGCTGATAGCGTTGTCCGGCCACGTATTCGGTTTCGATGCTCTTGAACACGAAATTCGTGGCGTAAATTTGCCCGTGTGGGTGCGGATTCGAGACACCGACGACTTCGCCTTTGTTTTCGAAACACAACACGTGCTTCACCTCGGGGCGTTGACCGAGATCGTAGGTCTGGGCTTGCCATGTTTGCACGACATGCGCTACTTGTGTGGCCGTCATTTCCGCAATGGTCAGATGATGTTGCGGGCTAAAACACACCACCCGTGCAATGCCATTGGCACGCCGTGATTGATAGGGTGGCGCCACTACAATCGGGTCGGGCGCCAACTCACCCACACAAGGATGGTCATTGTCGAACACATAAATCCCACTGTACACGGGATTGACCGCACCACTCACCCGCTGATTCCCCGGGCACAAATAACACGTGGCGTCATAGGCGGGAATATCTGGCAACTTCGCTTGTACCGTCTGACCAATCCACGGCCGACTCTGCCGATGTGCGGCCACGATGACCCATTCTTCACGCAACGGATGCCAACGTTCTTCCCACATCCCTGGTTGTACCTGCATAGACGATTGACTTTCTGATCCACATACGGCGTAGTACCTACATCATACCCAAAAAAACACCACAAGATGCGGTGGATGTGGCAATATTTCCTCTATAATGAGGCAATACTCTGTTGCTGAGATGAGGAAATCGTGCGCGTTTTAATTGTTGCGAATGCTCCCGTTGCACCCGATCGTCGCTTGGCACAGCAGGCAAGCCACGCCGATTACATCATTGCGGCCGATGGCGGCGCCCACACGCTCGCCACGGCGCATATTACTCCCCATCTTCTGATTGGCGACCTTGATTCACTGACCCCTGCACTCGTAGAGCAACTTGCCCGGCAACACGTCGAAATCAGGCGCTATGCCCGTGACAAAGACGAAACTGATCTTGAGCTTGCCTTGCTCGCCGCAGTGGCGGCCGGCGCCACTGACATCGACTTGTTTTGTGTGCTCGGTGGCCGCTGGGATCATACCTTTGCCACGATTGCGATGCTCACCCTGCCTCTCCTCGCGACACGCAACGTGCGCATCTTTGCTGACCAACAAACACTGTGTATTGTCCGTGATACGCTCGATCTCCCCGGCGACATCGGCGATGTCTTGTCGCTTTTGCCCTTGACGCCGACGGTCACTGGCATTACCACCACCGGGCTTGCGTATCCCCTGCACGATGCGACCTTGCGCTTCGAGCATTCACGCGGCGTCAGCAATGTGATTACACACACCACACCGACTATTTCCATCAAACACGGCATTCTGCTGGTTGTTCATCATGAAGATGGGGTCGTGTAAACCAACAGAACCGGACATTGTCGTGCTACGACATCACGATGTGCCCATTCTGGCTGTAGTTGCAGTAAAGATATATTTACTAAAGACAAAACGTAAATAAAATTATGAATTGATTGAGTATGTCAACGCAGTATCAACTTGTGATAAACGAAACAATGTTGCAATGCTTGTAAAGCTATGATACACTTGTCAAGAGATGTGAGTAGACTAACCCTCTGAGTGAGTTTCCCAAACAAAACATCAGAATACGTATGAACACTCCGCTCCTGGTCCGCGCACACCAGATTTCCCGTGGCACTTACCCACCGAGACTAGAGGAGAGCTAGCGATGAGCTACGCTGACAAGACACTGGCCTGTCGCGATTGCGGTCAAGAATTCGTTTTCACCGCAGGCGAGCAAGAGTTCTATGCCCAGAAGGGCTTCACCAACGAGCCGACCCGTTGTATGCCGTGCCGGCAGTCACACAAGTCGCGGATGAACAACCGCGGCGACAGTGGCGGCGGCTACCGCTCACAGGGCAACGGCGGCGGCTACCGTGAACAACACACGGTAACTTGTGATGGTTGCGGTAAAGAAGCAACGGTGCCTTTTTTGCCACGTGGCAACAAGCCCGTGTTTTGTGATGATTGCTACCAGAGTCAGCGGCGTGGTGCCCGGGCTTAGAGCGGAACGCATTCAGTAACATTCTTTCTTTTGTTTTGCTTTGATTCCCCCCAGCAAGAGGCGCGGCTTGCTGGGGGGAATCTTTGTGTCAGCCCCACAAAAACCCCCCTGTTCTGCGCCGTGGCGCAGAACAGGGGGCAGTGTTAATCCGCTTAGACAAAGTTGGTGGGTTTCTTGGAGCGCCAAATGGCCCACACCAAGCCAACAAACGACAACCCCATCAAGACGATAACCGAGATGCTGAACGGCTCACCTTCAGGCCGGGCAGTCACAATAATCGGCGCAATAATCAGCGACACCAAGTTCATCACTTTGATCATCGGATTCAGAGCCGGTCCAGCGGTGTCTTTGAGTGGATCACCAACCGTGTCACCAACCACGGCCGCTTTGTGGGGCTCGGAGTGCTTGCCACCGAAATTCCCCTCTTCGATGTACTTCTTGGCGTTGTCCCAGGCACCACCAGCGTTAGACTGATAGACTGCCATCAACTGCCCAGACACGATGACACCGGCCAAGAAGCCACCGAGTGCCTCTACACCAAGCATGAAGCCAACAATCATCGGCACTACTACCGCCAAAATCCCCAAGCCAAGGAGCTCGTTTTGGGCGGCCGCAGTCGAGATGCTCACCGCGCGTGCATAATCGGGCAACACGGTGCCTTCCATGACGCCGGGAATTTTGAACTGTCGGCGCACTTCATTGACGATTTCTGCGGCTGCCCGTGATACTGCACGAATGGTCAACGACGAGAAGAGGAACGGCACAGCGCCACCGATGAGCAGACCAATAAAGACGTCCGGCGCAGCCACGTTGATACCATCAAGCACTGCCACACCGATTTGGGTCTGCACTTTGCCTACATCGGTCAAAAACGAGCCGAAGAGCGCGACCGCAGCAATCACGGCAGAACCGATGGCAATGCCCTTGGTGACCGCTTTGGTGGTATTGCCGACTGCGTCGAGATCGTCCATCACGTTGCGGGCGTTTTTGTCGAGATTGGCCATTTCGCCGATACCGTTGGCGTTATCGGAGATGGGACCAAAGGAGTCCATGGAAATCGTATTGCCGGTGAGGGTCAACATGCCGATCCCCGTCAACGACACCCCGTACAAAATAGCGGTGAACTTCGTCGCCTCTGGCTCGGCCGCATAAATCACCACCGACATCATCACAGCGATGCCGATGACGACTGCCGACCACGTGCTTGACTCCATGCCCAAGGCGGTACCCGACAAAATATTGGTGGCGGATCCCGTCTGCGAGGCTTGGCTGACTTCTTTGACCGGCGTATGGCTGGTCGAGGTGTAGTACTCGGTCAATTTGTCCAGCGCAATCGCCAACAAAACGCCGACCACCGTGGCCATGAAGGGCTTCCAGTCCACGGCCTGCGTATCGGGGTCAATCATGTAGTACTGGGTGACCACCGCAAAACCGATGACAGACACCACAGCAGCCAAGTAGAACCCTTTGTTCATGGCGCCCATGGCGTCGCGTTTTTGCTCGTCGGTTTTGACGACCGTGTTGCCGATGAGCGAGGCAATCACGCCAATACCGCGGAGAATCAGCGGGAAGATGACGAAGCGCATGTCGTACAGACCATCGTTCATGGTCCCGAGCACGGCATCACCAAGCACCAACCCCAAGATGAGGGCCGACACGATGGTCACTTCGAAACTTTCGAAGACATCGGCCGCCATACCAGCGCAGTCGCCCACGTTGTCGCCGACGAGGTCTGCGATGACGGCCGCATTGCGCGGATCGTCTTCGGGGATGCCGGCTTCCACTTTCCCCACGAGGTCGGCACCGACGTCAGCAGCCTTGGTGTAGATGCCACCACCGACACGCATGAAGAGCGCAATCAACGAGCCGCCAAAGCCGAACCCGAGGAGCGCATCCGGCGCACTAATGTCGAAGACCATGAAGATGAGCGTGCCACCGAGCAGACCGAGACCCACGGTCAACATGCCGGTCACCGTCCCCGAGCGGTAGGCGACTTGTAGTGCCGGGTTATAGCCCTGACGAGCAGCCGCCGCCACACGCACATTGCCCTCGACGGCGACATTCATCCCTACGAAGCCGACCGCATACGAAAACAACGAACCCATCAAGAAGGCGACCGCACGACCAACAGCGACCCACAGCAACGCGGCATCCTCGCTCCCAAAGCGCTCAACTGCTTCACGGGTTGGCGGGATGATGAGCACACTTGCACCCAGCACGAACGTCAACACCACAATCAGAATCCCGATGGTGCGAAATTGGCGACTCAAGTACGCATTTGCGCCTGCTTTGATGAAACCCCAGACCTCCTGCATCCGTGCAGTCCCTTTGTCTTGCGACAGAATTTGGGCACGCAAGTAGAAGGCGTAGACGATCCCCAAGATCGACATACCCAGCACTGCCCAGACTGCGGATTGCTCAAACAACGTCAGTTTGTTCATGATTTCCTCTGTGATCACAAGCGCGGATCCGGCCCCATTGCCGTCAGCGCCGCTGCGAGCATCACCTCTCAGCGGATCCCATCTGCACGACTACCGCGGTAGGGACAACATTAGTCTGCAAAATGGATGGAGCGCCTATAGTGTAGCATACACTCATGAAATTGAGCAACGCCCAATGGCTTTCGACTCCATAATTTTTGCACGGCTATGCTATGATGGAGCATATCCTCGTAGCCGAAGTTGACGTTATGCAGCGATTACCAGCCGCCACCCGCCTCCAAATCAGCCTCATGTTCGCCGTAGCACTCACCACGTTCATCGACATGGCGAGCAACGTTCAGGGCACCACTGGGGTCGGTTCTGCCACCCTTTGGCATTGGACAAGTCTCGGACTCATGCTCGGTGCGTGTATGCGTGCGCCCCGTTCAGGGTGGCTCATCGGGAGCACCATCGGAGTTGCGGCGCTGAGCGGCGCATGGCAATTCCTCGGCGCATTCGTTTCGCCATCCGCCTACCTGCTCAGCCCACCCAACGTGCTATGGGTGGGAGTCATCAGCTGGTGGGTTTGGCGAAACGCACCACCTGTCAGCGACTCAGTGCGCCCCTCTTTCGCGTTGCTCTTACGCACATTGCCTTTTGTGCTGATATCCACCCTCTTTGTCGGCTATTCCCCGCTTACTGCCGTGTATGCGGACACGTACGGCGGCGGTGACACATTGGTCGGACAAGGTGTCAGCGGGTTGCTCTTCTTTGCTGTGTGTTGGGGGAGTGTGCATGTATGGCTCCGACAACAGCACTCATCCACCTGGTCATTTGCGTTGCTGTCTGGCTGTGTCGCCCTCGCACAAGCACTACTTCGTGGCGAGTGGTACCTGTGTGCGGCCTTTTTCATGAGCACCGTACTCGCCGACATCGTCGTCTCCCGCTGGCCTCACACACACCGCATGGTCATTGCGGTGTGGCCAGCCTTGTTTTGCCTCGGGTATTTCTTCACGTTGCGCTACACCAGTTTACTCGCATGGAATCTCACCGTATGGGGCGGAGTGGTGGTTTTTGCACTCGGCATTGGCTACGCACTGATCACCTTGGCCGCAACGACTCACGTACTACCAGAGAAAGGCACCACCGCATGATTGCACAACCGAGCGAAGCGCCAGCGAGCATCCGCCGCGTCGCCGCATTTTTTGGTCACCGGGCGCTCACCAACTGGGTCCTCATCCCGTGTATTCTGTGGTTCCTCGGCGGTCTCTACTTGGACGGCTGGGCGCACAATCACGGCAAAGTCGACAATACGTTTTTTACGCCATGGCATGCGGTGTTTTATAGCGGCTATGTGGCGATCGCGAGCATGCTCGCCATGGTGGTACTCATGAGCGTCCTCCGCGGCGAAACATGGCAAATTGAGCTTCCTGCCGCCTACCGAAACGCCATTCTCGCAGCCCCGCTGTTTGCCTTCGGTGGGGTCGCTGACTTGTGGTGGCATACCACGTTTGGGTTTGAGACGGGCATCGAGCCATTGCTCAGCCCACCGCACCTGCTCCTCGCCGGCAGCATGTTTTTTATGAGTTTGGCCGTAGCCGGGAGCGACGTCCGACTTGATCGGTGGTCGACCCAAATCCCCGTGGCGCTGTCGCTGTTGGCAGCATGGAGCGTCGTAACGTTCATCCTGCAGTTCAACCACCCCTACGGCATCGTTTGGCCAGAGCGTGGCAGCCTAGGCCAAGGCAATGTGGTCTTTGGCCTGTTAGGTATCGTCCTGCATAGCCTCTTTGCTTGTGTGGTTGGGTTGTGGATGCTCCAACGCAACTTCCGGCGAGGTGTCTTCACCTTCGTACTAGTCATGAATGCGCTCCTGATTGCGCTCATGGGCGACGAATACCGTTTCGGCTGGGTCGCACTCGGTGCTGGCATCCTCAGCGAAGGCCTTGATATGCTCGTGCAGCAACGCACGCTCGTGGTCAGACAACTCACCCGGGCTGCGAGCATTGGGCTAACATTGACCGCCCTCTACTTCGTGGTGATTGCGCAGACCAGTGTGTTGTATTGGTCGCTGAGCGAATGTCTCAGCGCCGCCATCATCACCGTCGTGGTGTGCATGGGCACCGTACTGTTGATGCGTACTCCCACCAACGCCTCATCGTGATTGCGTACAGTGATCCCCCGGTATGCACGGACGCATACCGGGGGATGATGGTGTGGCGGGGGAGTATTTTTACAATACCCCTTTGGTGCTCGGAATCGCGTCACCAAGACGAGCATCAATGCGCGTCGCAGCATCGAGCGCGCGCCCTAGCGCTTTAAACAACGCTTCGACCTTGTGATGATCGTTGCGCCCGTATTCGACCTTGGCATGGATGTTGAGGCGCCCGTGAATGGCGATGCTTTCAAAGAGATGAAACAGCAGATCCGTGCCTAGCGTACCAACACGCGGTGTCACAAATTGCGCATCAAAGACCGAGTACGGTCGCCCGCCCAAATCAACCGCCACGAAGCCCAACGCTTCATCCATGGGCACAAAGCTGTGTGCGGTGCGCACAATACCACGACGATCACCGAGGGCTCGATCAAGGGCCTGCCCCAAACAAATGCACACGTCTTCGGCAGTATGATGATCATCCACGTGTGTGTCACCGTTCGCTACGACCTGCAAATCAAATTGGCCGTGTTTGGCCATCAGCGTCAGCATGTGGTCTAAGAAGCCGATGCCGGTTGCGGCTTGGCACTGCCCCGAACCATCGACGGTGAATGTGAGTTGAATTTCGGTTTCGCCGGTCTTCCGCGATACACTCGCTTGCCGTACCTGCATGATCACGCCCTCCTGCGCTTTATTCCGGTAATCCACCGAGAATTTCAAAGGTCGCCAGCATCGTTTCACCAGCGAGTTGTGCCCCCACCGACGAGCCTTCGCCGCCGGCTTCAACAATGACCGCCACCGCAAAACGGGGAGTTTCTACCGGTGCAATCGCCACAAACCAGGCATGGGTGGCGTCACTGCCGTACTCGGCCGTCCCCGACTTGCCCCCCACGTTCACCCCAGGGACAGCATTCGCCGCCTTGCCGAACCCTTCTTTGACGGCATACTGCATGGCTTCACGCATACGCCGCGCATTCACGGACGGCATTGCTCGCCGCACCGGATTGGCTTGATGTTGATAGATCTCGGCACCACTCGGGCGCATGACTTTCTCGACCAAATAGGGCTCAACGAGCACCCCATCGTTGGCAATCACGGCTCCCACCATGGCCATTTGCATCGGAGTCACCAGCAACTGCCCCTGCCCAAAGCCCGTATCAGCGAGGCCCGCTGGACGGTCCAAGAACCCCTCGTCGACATAGAGCAGACTTGGGCTCATGGCCAAATCGCGCATCAACGTGGCTTCATCGGGGCGTTCTGGCGTCACAAAGCCCATTTTTTCGGCCGATGCCACCAAGCGAGATGGACCAAGGCGCAAAGCGTACTGCGCAAACGCTGTATTGCACGAAAACGCAATCACACTGCGAAAACTAGCGGGATTACCGGTGCGCTCAGAGAGACGTGGTACTGCGTTAACCACTGGGGGCGCGCCTACTTCACTCTCAAATGTCTCGGGGCACGTAATCGAATCGGGCTCCGCAATCCCGGCCGCATCGAGCGCTGCCACCGCAGTAACCAACTTAAAGGTGGATCCAGGCGGGTAGCGGCCTTGGATGGCGCGATTGAGCAGGGGTTGTTGCGCCGCTGGATCGATGAGACGTTGCCAATTCGCGTCCATCCGCTCTTGATCGGTCTGGCGATCTGCGTTCACATCTACGGTCAACAAATACGGGTCGTAGCTCGGTGTGCTCACCAATGCCAACACGGCGCCCGTGGTGGGATCAAGCACCACAATGGCGCCCACCCGATCCCCCATGAGTTGATACAACCGCTGTTGGAGCGCACGATGTATCGTCAGCTGAACCGTGTCACCACGGCCCGCATCCGCATTAAACATGCGAAAAAACTGGCCAAACGCGTTGCGGTTGCCGGTGAGATAATCCGCATAACTGGCTTCGATGCCCGACGCACCGTAGCGCGGATTCACCACCCCTACTACCGGTGCAAAGGCAGCCGGTTGATCGACGGGGTAGGTGCGCGAGGTACGACCGTCACTGCCAACCACCGTTTCTACGATTGCTTGACCCTCGCGATCAAGGATGGCACCACGATTGACGCGCACCGACGCAAACAAATGCCGCACATTGCTCGAAGTCTCCCCAGTGGCTTCGTTCACAATCACCGCATCAGCAATATACTTCGACCATATCACTTGATGACGGAGCACTTGCAATGACAACATGCCAAAACCAACCGCCAACACGATGGTCAACGATTGCAAGGAGCGTTGGGTGTCATTGACGCGCAACACCAAGGGTATCCGCTGCAATGCAAACACACTAATCGGCACTGCCGCCAACCAGAGACACAACAACCACGTTGCTTCTTGCTCGGGGGGCTGAGCCATGCCATACACCAGCAAGACAATAGCAATGTAGAGCGGCAGACGCGTCAGATAAAACTTCGATGATTCGCGCATTAGACGATATCCTGCGCCAAAAGTGGCAATACCAGCCGTACGGCGACACCACTTGACGCATTATTGAACACCTCTAGTCTACCACCAAGCTCGCTGGTACGGTACATCAACGCATGCATCGAATGCAGACCTGCCCGCTGAATCCCGCTGATGGGCAGACCGTTGCCGTCGTCTTGGACCACCACCGTCACCGTGCGCTGGTCGTACCGCGTCAACACTGACACGCTGGTCGCTTGAGCGTGTTGTTCCACATTCAAAAGCGATTCAATGAGCACCCGACGCAACAAGGGCAAATGTAACGACTGGATGGGTTGTGGGCGCCCCAAAAAAACAACGCGTGTGGCAATTGCGGTCTGTTGCTCGAAGCGATCAACGAGCACCGCGACCTGCTCCGCATACACCAGTTCACTCGGCAACGGCTGATACAGTGCCACACGCACCGCTTCAGTACGCGTGGCCAGTGACACTCCGCCAGTGGCTGTGGCCACACCACTGCGCCGGCGCATCGGCAGCGCATCACGAAAGCGCTCACTTAAATTGGTCAGCGGTGGCAAAACCAGCGGCATGGTGCGTGTATAACGCGGCGCATTGGCGGCACGAATCAGTTGGAGCAACGCAGGCAATACCGCACCTACTCCAGCAGGGAGCAGATACACCACCAGCCACTGCACCCACGTCACCGTTGGATCAAGGACGGGCTGCCCTACAACGGTCACTTGCAAGGTGGCGAGCAAACTGCTCAACAGTAAACCGGCGAGCAAACCACCACGCCACCCACTAATCAGCGCCGGCAAGACGAGCACGGCCAATGTATAGGGCAAAAAGGGACTGCCCCACAGCAAGCTCCATGCAATCACCACGGCTGCTACCAGCACGTCTACGGCCAAAATCGCCGTGTGACGTACTGCCCACCGAGCGACCGTCTGCATGACCAATGACATGCTGATGTTGAGTGTGACCACCACCGTAAAGGCAATCCAGTCAGACAAGGTGCGCTGTTGCCAAAAAAGCAACAGCGCGGTAACAACCAAACTCAACCAGCGCACGGCGATAACCACCGTATGATTGGAAAGTGATGCGTTCATCGATTCATCAATCTGATGAGCAACGTTGCCCTACGGCACCGCCGCATAGGTGTAGACATTATCGGAGCTGTACAACAACCAGCCTGCATCGGTGTGCACATCTTCGACGGCCTTGATTTGGGCCTGCAACTCAGTAACGCCATATCTCACAATCTGATCATCGGGCACCCAGACAAGTGTGAAATCTTGGAGCCACGGACGCAACCGCGCACGCTTCCCTTCAAGTTGCGCCATACCACTCTCCATGGTGCGGTAGATGACCTCGTACGGGTACTTGGCTGGATTGCTGTAGCCCAGATAGCCGGGCCCGTAATGCGACGGATACACCATCGGACAGATGTAGTCGGTCACTTCGCCCATGACGGGAATGCTTTGCCCGATGATGTCGATGGGTCCCTCGGTGGTAAATCCAAAGACATCTACGGACAAGAAGGCACCAGCATCGTTGATGGCAGGTTGTGCACGCGCCAACACCGCACGAATGGTGTCGTAGCGTTCTTGTGGGTCGGTCACCTCGCGTGACAACTTGAGACGCTCGCCATCATCGGCACCAAATTCAAGTGACGGGAAGCGAATGTAGTCGAAGTTGATTTCATCGAATCCGTACAACGCAGCCTCGACCGACAAGGCAATGTTGTAGTCCCACACGTTCTCGTTGAACGGATCAAGCCAAGCGTATTTGATGGTCGACGTCGGATAATCGTAGAAAATACCCCCCTTGACGCGATCTTGAGCCGCCCATGCGGGCTTGACTTCCGCCAAAACATTGTCGTGGCTGAACATGTGCACACGTGCAATCGTATAAATGCCACGACGCTTGGCTTCAGCTAAGATGGCCTCAATGTCGTACCGCGGTTGAGCAGTCCCCAGCTCTTTCACGATGGGCACCTGTGAATCGTAGTAGATGAGCCCGAGGTCATCGCGCAAATCCGACTTGAGGTCGATGACGATTGCGTTCAACTGTTGACTGGCATCAATGTTGTTGAAAAACTTCTCAACCAAATTCGGATTGGACGCCACCGCCGCAGTGATGTACACCGCCTTGGCCGTAAACGGCTCAAGCTTGAGCTCACTCGCAATCTTGCCCTGCTCAATCGGCACCACTAATTTGCGGTACCCGGGCGCAAGAATCTGGATGAAACCGGTCTCGGGCACGCCTTTGAGCTCAAATTTGCCGTCGGTCAAGTCAATACGCACGCGTGCTACGGCCGACTTGTTGAGTGACTCCGTTGCAACAATCGTGGCATGCTGAATAGGCGAATTATCGACACCGTTCACCACCGTACCCTTGAGCACATCGGGGCGCAACACGGCATCGAGTGCAGTCTTTTTGCTGGCATCCACAACAGCAGTCGCATAGCCGTCAATCGTAAACGACACCGCAGTACGGTCAACGACGTTGGCAAGCGCATAGGCACCCGTCGCATCGGTTTGCCCCGTCACGTCGCCTGCTTTCACCGCTACCCCTGCAAGCGGCTCACCGCTGTATTGATCGGTGACCGTCCCGCTCAACAGCATGTTCTCCATGGTGATATCCGCAGTGATTTGCTGTTTGATGGCGACGGTTTGTGGCAAATAATCGGCGAGCTCGACTTGCAACGAAAACTCCGTAGGCACGCCGAGCAACTCGTACCGCCCTTCGGCATCCGTGGTTGCCGACAGGACATCGCTGGCCACAATACGCACGCCGCTCAACGGCGCTGCACTCCAAGCATCACTGACCACCCCACGAATCACGTTGGGTCGGATGGTCAAGGCAAGTTTGGCAGCATCAGCGGTCATCTCATCGGGCCATTGTTGCGTACTCAAATCGAGCTGGAGCGCCTCAAAATCGGTGGCGGTCACGCTGAGTTGCGCAGTTCGTTGCCACTGTTCGATGGTGAATTGCCCCTGCGCATCGGTCATCGCCTTGGCGCCACCAACCTCTACTACGGCTGATGCCACAGGTTTTTGCGTATACGCATCGGTAATGGTGCCGGTGAGTGGCACCGCTTCGCTTCCACATGCAACCAACAAGATTCCAAACAAGAGCAGCAACATCATCTGCCCAACACGGCCGTATCGTCGATGCAGCACGGTGAATTCCTTCTAGATTGGATGATTGACGAAATGAATATCAGCGATTAAGATGGCACCACAGCAATCCCTTGATGGTGGCGACCAACGCACTCTTTTCGTTGTTTGTATGATACGAGTAGGGTGCAGTTGTGTCAATTGAGCACCGCGGCATGACGGCTGATACTCTCCCCACATTTTTCTCACACGGAGGCACACCATGGTTGAAGATCGTTCACGCGTTGGCAACTCGTCGTACTGGCACGACACCAGTGATTTGCGCATCCCCAGTTCACCGCTCCCCAGTCGCATCGACTACGTGGTGGTCGGTGGTGGCGTAGTCGGGTCAGCTACTGCTTACTTTTTAGCGAAAGCGGGGCACAAAGTAGCACTGATTGAACGCGTACATCCGGCCCATGGCGCCACGGGGCGCAATGGCGGGTTTATCGGCTTCGGTCCTGCCGAGGGATACCTCGGTGCCCAACAGCGCCTCGGCACCGCAGCAGCACAACAAATCTACGAATTGACCCGGTTCAACGGCAAGTTGGCGCAGCAAATCATACAATCAGAAGGGTTCGATTGCCACTTCCGTGAACCCGGCACGCTCAACTTGTCACTCTCCGCAAGCGATCACGCTGATGCGGCTCGGAGCGTTGCCGCCCTCAACGCAGACGGCTACCAGGCCGAATTACTCGACCGCGCTCAAGTACAGAGCATGATCAACACGCCCCTTGGCGAAGAAATCGTCGGCGCCGCCTATTCACCGAGTAGCGCCATGATTCATTCGGGGCGCCTCGTCAAGGGCGTCGTCGAAGCTGCCATTCGCCATGGCGCCCTCTTGTGCATTGCTACCGTCGATCGCATTGAGCACCGCGATGGTCACCCGCTCGTGATTACCGACCAAGGCAACATCCAAGCCCAATCGGTGGTCCTAGGCCTAAATGCGTGGAGTCGCCAAATCGCTACTGCCTTCAACGGTGTCATTACACCCGTGCGCGGTCAAATTATGTCAACCGAAGCCATTGCGCCGGTTTTCTACAACGGCATGGGCACCGACATCACCCCCACCGGTGAATACTGGCAACAAACACTCGATGGCTCGATTGTGCTCGGTGGTTGTCGCAATGTGGCCCACAACAAAGACGTGGACATCTACGACATCGGCATCACCGACGACGTGCAACATGCGCTCAACGGTGTGCTGCCACGCCTCTTCCCCGCCTTGAAGGACGTCAAAATCACCCGACGCTGGGCGGGCATGATGGCATTCACCCCCGACTACGTCCCCGTGGCCGATGCGGTGCCCGGCTTGGCCAACGTCTGGGCCGGTGGCGGTTTTTGTGGATCGGGGATGCCGTTCGGCTTCATGGTCGGCTACTACCTCGCACAATCAGCGGTCGAACAAAAAACCGCCCGTGAAATTGCTCCCCTCAGCTATCATCGCCCCACATTGGCACCACACCGACCACAATAACACTGGCGGTATACCCCAAACAGGGCGTACAGACATGGTCTGTACGCCCTGCGTCATGCAATTTCTCAACCAAACTACACCCCGAGACGATACACGCGCCGAGCGTTCTCCATCCACAACTTGCGCTTGGCACGTTCGGAGAGGTGTGCGGTCAACTCGTCGAGCGTCTGCACCCATTCGATGTACGAAGTGGCCAACAACGACACCGGCCAGTCACCACCGTACATGACCCGATCTTCGCCAAACACCTCGAGGACATGCGCCACATAGGGCTGCAAATCGGCGGGACGCCACGCCCCCATATCCGCCTCGTTCACCATGCCACTGATTTTGCACACCACATTGGGCAACGCCGCCAAGGCACGCATGTTGGCACGCCATGGGTCGAGCTCACCCGTCTTGATGGACGGCTTGGCCACATGATCCAAAATGAACTGCACTTTGGGAGCACGCTTCACCAGTTCAATTACCGCTGGCAATTGATGATGAAAAATACACAGGTCGAAGCTCAAGCCGTACTCGGCCAACAACGATACCCCCTTGACAACCTCTGGGCGCATGGCGAAGTGCGGATCTGATTCTCCCTGGAAGAGTCGCCGCACCCCCTTGATACGCGGCCCCACCGCTGCGAGCGCCGCATAGTAGGCGCGCGCCTGCTCGCCGTATTCGACCGGTGCCGCTGCCACAATGCCCTTGATTTTGCCCATGGTACGGGCCAGTGTGTTGATGTACTGTGCCTCCAGCAACGCATAATGCGGCGCTACATCCACTTCCACGTACACACACGCCTCCACCTGCACCCCTTGGGTGTGCTCCGCAAACTCTGGTGCCAAAAAGCGCATGTTGATGCGCTCCACGCTGCTCAGCCATGGAATGTGAAAATGCGCTGGATCCCACAAATGCACGTGCGTGTCAATGATTGGGAACGTAGGCATGGGCCCCTCGCTGTTCAATGTCAAAAAAGGGTTTGCAGCATCATAGCACGGCACCCCAATCTGTCAACTTCTTCCGTGCAAGCGCCTATTTGCATCAACCAGCAAAGATTTGTATACTTTAGTAAGTTTATCAATTTTTTAAGGATTCAGCGCATATGCAGAGCACCACACACAACGAACTTCATGCTTGGCGCGAGCAACAAGAGCAGCAACTGCGTGCCGATGAAGGCTGGCTGACGCTGGCCGGGCTGTTTTGGTTGCACGAGGGCGTCAACACGTTTGGTTCGGGCGACGACCAAGATCTCGTCTTCCCGGCTGGCAGTTGCCCCGCACACTTGGGCACACTCACTCGTCAGGGTGACCATGTCACCGTGCAGAGCGCGGATGCACAACTGACCGTGAACGGTGAGGTCATCAGCAATCAGCCGCTACAGGTCGACGGTGACGGCAAGTACACGCCAGACGTGATTCGTTATGCTGGCCTGAGCTTTTTCGTGATTACTCGCGGCGACCGGGTCGGCGTCCGGCTTCGCGATCTCAACAGCCCGGTACGCCGAGATTTTGCGGGACGCGTCTGGTACGCACACGATCCAGCGTACACCGTCGAAGCCCATTTCACCGCATACGAATCGGGCAAAACGATTCCCATTCTCAACGTGCTGGGCGACATCACCGATACCCCATCACCGGGGTTTGTGAGCTTCACCCTCGCTGGCCAGAGCCATACGCTCGACGCAGTGGCCGCGGGCAGTGGTTTGTTTTTCAACTTCCGCGATGCCACCAGCGGGCAGACCACCTACGGCGCAGGGCGCTTCTTGATGGCGGCTGGACCGGTCGACGGCAAGACGGTGCTGGACTTCAATCGCGCGGTGAGCCCGCCGTGTGCCTTCACCATTTATGCGACCTGCCCGATTGCCCCCTTGCAAAATCACCTACCCGTCGCGATACCGGCTGGTGAGCAGTACCACGGCGAGGCACATTAGCCAATTATGTCAATCGAATCGTACATTCATCGGTTTGTGCCAGCCACCGAGCCCAATCTACCAACCATACTTGCGCTCCACGGCACTGGTGGCAACGAAAACGATCTGATCGGATTGGTACAGACGGTTGCGCCGGGGTGTGCCATCCTCAGTCCACGGGGCAATGTGTTGGAGCGGGGCATGCCGCGCTTTTTCCGGCGTTTCACGGAGGGAGTCTTCGACCTCGCCGATGTGGCTCAGCGCTCCCACGAATTGGCCGCATTTGTGGCATCGGCCGCCACGCACTACGGCTTCGCGCCACACAACGTCTATGCACTCGGCTACTCCAACGGTGCCAACATTGCAGTGGCTAGTCTATTGCTCTCACCACGCACCTTCAAGGGCGCCATGTTGTGGCGATCACAACTCACCCTCGTACCCGAGGAGGTGCAATCGTTGGCCGGCAAACCGGTGCTCATGAGTGCTGGACGCTACGATCCCCTCATCACGGTCGAGCAGAGCGAGGCGCTCTACGAGCAACTGCGGAGCCGCGGAGCCGCGGTCAGCCTGGCCTGGCAAGAGAGTCAGCACGGGCTGGTCCAAAGCGACATCGAGATGACCGCAGGATGGTTCCGTGCCTTGATTTCATAGTCACTTCTGGCTAAACCCCCTCACCCGCACGTTGCGGGTGAGGGGAATTTTTTGACGGTGTTATGCGTTCACCCACACATAATCGGGAGCCAGCCACGCTGGCGCATAGCGGGCATTTGCCAACGACAACGGCAACACCTCTGCGGCCAACACAATTCCGAGTGCCTCACGCAGGTAATTGCGGCGGGCTTCGATGGTTGCCCACAACTCCGGGTACTCGTGCGCCAACGTGGCACGCAACGAAGCATCGGCCACAGCAACCGCGTCCTCACAGTTGATGGCAATCCCAGCCGGCGTATGTGTGGGGATGATGTCACACTGGAGCAACATGCCCGAAGCAATGCAATCCGACGAACCGGGACGAATGGGCGTATGACTCCACTCGTCGATGCTACCGAGGTGACCCGGGTTGAGCGCCGGAGTAAACGCCGCCCCAGCAAGTGCTTGGAGCACCGCTGCATGCATGGTACCGCCGCGCACCCCGATGGCGAGGGTCTGGTACCAGGCCAACTGCGCGCGCATGTACACGTCCACGTAATCGCGCACCACCGCATCAGCAACACTCGTCGCCAACGTGCCCGCCCGACAACAGAGTCCACCGCGGAATCCGATGGCGGTGGTGACCGCATCACCTTGAGCCAACAGACGGCTGCTCGGAGAGCGCAGACCCACGACCGCGTGATTATCCCCAGACATCATCACGTGACAGTTGAGCGGATCGCCAGCATACTGCATGAACGTGGTCACGTGGTGCTCACTCATGCCTGGACGAGCGCCACGGACAATGCGATCGACCGCCTGCGCCGAACGCTGGGCGGCCCAAGCGAATTGTGCGAGCTGGGCGGCGTCGTTGCGACTCCGGAGTCCGTGCTCAGGATGGGTCATGCAGTGGGTCACGTCCACGAGTTGACACGCGCCACCACACGCTGCGCGAATGGCAGACAACACCATGCTCGGCACAAAGGCCGGCAACTCATCGTCACGCTCCTCCGGCTCGAGGTACTTCCAACCGACCACACCCACCCGAGCCCCCGCCCGCAGGCCGATGGTGTGCAACACGGCGCTCAAGCGCGGCGCCTGCGTACGGTCTTGCCCCATCAAGCCGAGTGATTGACTGAGGTGAACCGGCACATCGATGCGGAGCATGGAGACGTATCCGAGTCCTTCATTGCCCACGATGAACGCGTTTTGCGGGCCAAGCACCAATATTGCTTCTTCGAAACGTGGGTCGAAATTGCTCAAATAAGTGATATCAGCGGCATGCTCACGGTCACCGTATATCACCACCCAATCACATCCCGCCTGCGCATACAAATCGGCGATTCGTTGCGCATACACCGCTGCAACTGGGCCTTGGGGTGCTTCGGACATTGCAAAGTTCGGCATGGCACGCTGAGCAAGCATAGCAAACTCCTTTGAGAACAGGTAAGATGGTCAAACGTAAGCGTAGCACAACTTGGAGCCACTCCACGCAGGTGGTCACGCTGACACCCCGTAGCAAAAAGGGTTTTGTACATGCCAAGAACACTCCCCACGCTCATCATCGTCAGTGGTCCCCCCGGGAGCGGCAAAAGCACGCTCGCCATGCGTTTGAGCCAGCATCTCGGTCTGCCACATTGCGCACGGGACGCCATCAAGCAAGGTCAGGTATGGCACGGCGTAACGCCAGACGCCGATCCGGCACATGCTCTGCAGCTCGCCTGTAACCAAGCCTTCCGTGAAACGGTTGCGCTGTTGCTCCAGCACGGCGTATCACACGTGTGTGACGCTGCCTTCCAACACCACGTCTGGCAACCGTTTCTAGACCACTGGCACCCTCAGGCCCGTATCAAGGTCATCGTCTGCACCGTGGCCGAAACCGTGCGCCACCAACGCCTGCACCACCGCCTGACAAACGAGCCACAACGCGGGCACGCCCACGCTGATGCTACGTATCTCGCCAATATCGCGCACCACCCGCCCTTCCAAGTACTGCAGACCGACCACCCAACGCTCGTTGTTGCGACGCACACTCCCACGTATAACCCACCATTGGCAGCCATCGGCGCATGGGCCCACGACCAGTGCAATTAAATTTGTGAATACACAAATTTTTGACATTTCGAAACAAAGGAGCGTGTAAATAAAGAGTGGTATAGTTTCATAGTAACAAACTATACATGGGTGGAAAGAGAGTACATCATGCCACAACAGCGCTGGAACACAGCAGATGCTCAGGCCATGCCGGCCCTTGACGGACTCGTCTATCGCAGTCGTTTGCTGGGCAGTGACCGCACGGTGGTCAACATCTACGGTGGCAACACGAGCGCCAAGACACAGGAAGTCGATCACACCGGGCGCAGTGTGAGTGTGCTCTGGGTCAAGGGCTCTGGCAGCGACGTTGCCACGATTCACGAGGGTGGATTTGCGGCGCTCCGCATGGCCGACATCGCACCGCTCGTGCAACGACACGACATGAGCGACGAAGAAATGGTGGCCTACCTCAACCGCAGTGTGTTTTTGCAAGATCGACCACGTCAATCCATTGAAACGCTGTTGCACGCCTTCATACCAGCGCCCCACGTAGACCACACCCATCCGGATGCGGTGATTAGTTTGGCCTGTGCCGCCGAAGGGCGGGCGCTCTGCACCCGTCTCTGGGGCAACCGCATGGTGTGGGTCGACTACATCCGTCCCGGGTTCACGCTGAGCAAGCAAATCGGCGAAGGGGTCGCCGCCAACCCGCAGGCCGATCTCGTCGTGATGGGCAAGCACGGTTTGACGGTCTGGGGCGCCACCAGTGCGGAATGCTACGCCCAGAGCATCAAAGTCATCGGTGAAGCCGAAGAATTCATTGCGAGCACGCGCAACGGGCGCGTGATTTTTGCGGGTGCCGCAGTACCTGCCATGCCAGAAGCCGAGCGCATCGCCGTCTGGCAACAGATTTTGCCCACGCTCCGTGGGGCAGTAAGCCAGCAGGGCAGCCAGATTTTGCAGGTCGACATGTCAAACGACGTGTTGACCTTTGTGGGGAGCACGGGAGCCGAGCAATTCACGCAAGTGGGGGCCGCCTGCCCGGATCACCTCGTGCACACCAAGCGCCTCCCGCTCTTTGTGCCGTGGCAACCAGCCGCGGGCGTGGCAACGCTGACCCAACAAATCCAGGCTTCCGTGAGCGCTTATGCGCAAGCCTACACCGCCTATTTCAACGACCACAAACAAGACAACGACGTGATGATGAACCCCTACCCGCGCATTATGCTCATCCCCGGGCTGGGCATGGTAACCGCAGGAGCGGATGCCCAAGCCGCTGACATTAGTAATCAGCTCTACCAGCGCGCCATTGCGGTCATCGGCGGGAGCACAGCGGTCGGCGAGTACACCAGCTTGAGCGCTCCAGAGGCGTTCGCCATTGAATACTGGCCCCTCGAGCAGTACAAGTTGAAGCTCAAACCAGCGCCACGTGAATTGGCCGGCAAAGTGGCCATTGTCACCGGCGCGGCCAGTGGCATTGGGCGTGCGACTGCGCGCCGACTAGCAGCGGACGGCGCACATGTGGCGATTTTCGACATCAACGCGGCCGGCGCCCAAGCAGTCGCCCAAGAGCTGAACAGCACGTACAACATGCGCCGGGCCATTGCGGTCCACTGCAACGTCACCAGCGAAGAAGCAGTGATTGCTGCCTACCAAGAGGTCATCATGGCCTTCGGCGGCGTTGATATTGTGGTCAATAATGCGGGATTTGCCATTGCCAAACCGGTCACCGAGACCACGGTTGCCGACTGGGACAACATGCTCAACGTGCTTGGCAAAGGCTACTTCCTCGTGGCACGTGAAGCGTTCAAGATCTGGCAACAACAACGCACGGGCGGCTCGCTCATCGTCATTGCCAGCAAAAACAGTGTCATGGCCAGCAAGGGCAACGTGGCCTATAGTGCGGCCAAAGCCGCCGAGCTCCAGATGGCTCGTTGTCTCGCCGAAGAGGGCGGTGCCATCGGCGTGCGGGTCAACACGGTACTCCCCGACGCCGTCTTCGAAGGCAGCGGGATTTGGGATGCCGGCTGGCGGGCAGCACGGGCGGCAGGATACGGCATCAAACCCGAAGAACTCGATGATTTTTATCGTCAACGCACCGTGCTCAAGGTCAATGTGCGCCCCGAGGACATCGCAGAAGCGGTAAGTTTCTTTGCAGGGCCCCGCGCCAGTCGCACCACGGGCGGCATGCTCACCGTTGATGGTGGCGTAGCAGCCGCTTATGCCCGCTAATTACCACTCAACACACAAAGGAGAGATGCAATGACGTTACGAATTGGCATTATCGGATGTGGCGGCATTGGGCGCACACACATCCAAGCCTGGACGACTGCCGGTTTCACGCCGGTAGCCGTCTGTGATACG
>Ga0172373_10003217_pt1 | contig 24172 bp, 27 predicted proteins | sample Lak10m_2_FD_114546 | JGI IMG/M metagenome (GOLD analysis project Ga0172373, IMG submission 114546) | Freshwater microbial communities from Kabuno Bay, South-Kivu, Congo - kab_092012_10m | ecosystem: Environmental > Aquatic > Freshwater > Lake | place: Democratic Republic of the Congo...
AGGTAGATGAAAACCGGCATGTCACCCTAGCAACCAAGCATCTCAAGGATGATGGGCGTTATGATGGGTAAGCCAGAAACACCAGAAAATAACTCTTATAAATCAAAGATGATTGGCGGAGGGGATGGGCCTGCGGTCGAACCTTCTCTAGAAAAGCTGGCCAACCAAGAAGCAGAGGATGACGGTTCAAGAGGCTGGCTCCCAGGGCGGTCGGCGGCCCTTGTTGGTGAAGATCGTCAGAACGAAACTCCTAATTGTAGAACTCCCGGGTCTTCAAGTGGTGGAATACGCTCCCCGGACGAGGACGCAAACGGCTTCCTCGATCCGCGTCCACGTTGTCTCATCCGTCGTAGCAAGGCCGATGACATTGCTTGATTTCCCGCTAGCCAGAACAAAGTAGCTGATTCCGGAGACGATCATTGCATTGACCGCAGGGGCATCCACACCTTCAGGGGGCCGAAGTTCGCCGCTTGTCCGAACCATCCAAGTCCCAAATGCCTTTGCACGGGCCACTATCAGCGAAGCTACGGGGCCAGACCCGTCCGTCAGTTCCCATAGCACGCATTGCCGGGCCAGCGGTTCGCTGCGCATGATTTGAAGCAACCTAACGGCCAGCATCTCCATTAGATCGCCATAGCTCCTAGGTGGCGTAGCTGGGGGATCCGCAAGCAATTGGTCTTGCCACCATTCAGCCAGACGTTCGCCAAGTGCAGCCAAAAGGCCTTCCAGCCCGCCGAAGTAGCGATAGATCAATTGCTTGTCGACGCCTGCGGCGCGCGCCACGGCATTGACGCCGAATCCGGCAGAACCCTGCTCCGTCAGAATCGATTGGGCTGCATCAAGGATGCGCCGTTCGGTAGCCGGGCGGTCACGGCTGCGATCCTTGGCAGGAGCCAGTTCGGTTAGGTTTTCCGGGCTGCTGGTGTTCTCGGCCATGCCGCTCTCCTGCCTTGTCACCGGTTGGAGATAATGCTGTCAGCGCGCCCGCGCAACCCGAGTGTGCGAATTTGTCGCCACGTGGTGACTATACTTGTCACTGATTGGTGATATATGTATGTCACCAATCAGTGATACGAGGATGCCATGACCGACACAGTGCTGAGAAACCCGGTGACGCAGGATGTGGTCACGTTGCATGCCCCCCGGCCAACCGGGGCGCGGGACGTTCTGGTGTTCACAACGAACCTCCCTTCAGGGGCTTCCGGCAGCCCGCCGCACCGTCATTCACAATTGACCGAAGCTTTTGAGGTGCTGGAAGGCTTCGTGACATTTCGGATCGGCAGGACAGACCGCATTCTTCAGGCGGGGGACACTGTGACCGTCCGCCCCAACGCGATCCACGGCTTCCGCAACGCCTCCGGCGCGCCGGCGGTGCTACGCTGCACCGTCACCCCCGGTGAGGGGTTCGAGAAGTTCCTGCGCGGCATACAGGCGGCGGCTGAGGCCGGGCAAACCAACGCCGCCGGTTTGCCGCGCGATCCTCGGCGTCTGGCGCGACTGCTTCTGGACGCTGACTTTCACTTTCCGGGCATCCCGATGGCACTGCAGCGCACGCTGTTTCGCGCCCTTGCGGCGCTGGCCCCCACCGCAACCCATTGATCCCCTTCAGCTGAAAGCTCCTGTCATGACCCCTCGCTCCCCACTTCTTGGCCTTTCCGCCATTGCCATGGCCATCGGTTTCAACCTGCCTTACGCCAATCTCGTCGCAATCTATGACTATCCAGATATCCTGCGCCGCCCGGCGACAGAGGCGCTTATGCGCTTTGCCGAAGGCGGGGCTCCGCTGATCCTGACATGGCACGCCTTTGCCTGGGCGGCCCTGCTCTTGGTGCCGCTGTCGGTCGGGCTGGCGCTGACGCCTGCCAACCGCACCACATCGGACCGTCTGGCGCTGTTTGCGGCAATCACCGGCGCGCTGTCAGGCACAGCGCAGGCCATCGGGCTGTGGCGTTGGGTGTTCGTGATCCCCGGCCTTGCGAAGCGCCATGCGACGGGCGACGCGACCGCCAAAGCTGCCGCCGAAGGGGTGTTCGACATCCTGAACACCTGGGGCGGCGTGGCGATTGGCGAGCATCTGGGACAGTGGCTTTTGGTGTTCTTCGTGCTGTCCCTATCGGCGCTGCAATGGCGTCAGGCCATTCGCATCACCAGCGGTATCGGCTTTGCGACCGCGATCACCACCGCCATCGGTACGACCGAAGGACTGGCAATTGCCCTGGGGAATGACGGCGATGTCTTCTCGCTCTTCACCATCGCCGGGTTCCTCGGGCTGTCGCTGTGGCTGATCCTGATAGGTCTGCACCTGCTGGGTGTGCTGCGGCCCCGCGCCGCTGCCTGACCTGCACCTTCACCCATTCAATCAGGATATCTGCAATGACACCCTTTCACCTCATTCTTGGCACCGGCCCGCTGGGCCTTGCCACTGCCCGCGCGCTGCTTGCCCAAGGACACACCGTTCGTCTTGTCAACCGCCGTGGGGCTGTTGACGGCCTGCCCGAAGGGGCCACGGTGATCGCTGCCGACCTGTCTGACTCCGTGGCCATGCTCCATGCCGCCAAGGGGGCCACGGCAATCTACTTCTGCGTGCAGCCGCCCTATCACCTCTGGCCGACCGAGTTTCCGGCCCTGCAGGACCATGCGATCCGGCTGGCTGAGGCGACAGGGGCAAGGCTGGTTGCGGCCGAGAACCTCTATGGCTATGGGCCGGTCGATGGGCCGATGACCGAAAAGACGCCGCTGATCGCAAGAACGCGGAAGGGATCGACGCGCGCGGCGATGCATCGCGCATTGCTCGCGGCCCATCAGGCCGGGCGGATCGACATGGCCGTTGCGCGGGGGGCCGACTTCTTTGGCCCCGGTGTCACGCAGGCGGCGCTTGGCGCCGAGGTCTTCACGTCGCTTCTGTCCGGCGCAAGCGTCCGGGTATTGGGCAACCCTGACCTTCCGCACAGCTATACCTATGTGCCCGACTTCGGCACGGCGATGGCCATTCTGGGCACCGATCCGCGCGCCAGTGGCGGTGTGTTTCATGTGCCCAATGCCCCGGTCACAACCACCCGCGGCATGATCCGTGAGGCGGGCGAGATCGCGAGCCTCTCCCCCCGGATACAGGCCATCGCGCCCTGGCAGTTGCGGTTCTTGTCGCTGGCGATCAAGCCGCTGCGCGAGATGGTCGAGCTTTCGTATCAGGCGACCCGCCCCTTCGTGGCCGACCACGCAAAGTTCGTGGCGACATTTGGCGACATCGCCACCCCGCGCGCGCAGGCGCTGGCCGAAACGCTGGCGGGTCTGAAGTCCGCAGGCACCCAAGCGCTGCCAGCAGCGGCCTGAACCAAGGTTTCGTGCCATGACCCTTTCCCGACGTTCCTTCTTGCTCGCTGCCGGGGGCACATCCGCTCTCGTGCTGGCCGGCGGCACCTGGTCCGTGCTGCAGATGCCGCGTGGGGCCTTTGCGCCCTGGGCCGATGCAATTGACGCACACGACATCGACCCAAGGCTGACCATCCTGCGCCACGCCATTCTTGCACCGAACCCGCACAACCGCCAACCATGGCGCATCCGGCTGGATGGCGCCGACGCAATGACCGTCTGGTGCGATCCGGACCGTCGCCTGCCGCAGACCGATATCAACGACCGGCAGATCACCATTGGCTTTGGCTGTTTCCTCGAAACCGCGCGACTGGCGGCCTCTACCATCGGCCTTCACCTGGAGATCACCCCGTTCCCCGAAGGCGAAGGCCATCCCCGTCTGGATGGGCGTCCGGTTGCTCATCTGCGCCTAGTCGCAGGTGCGGCGGTGGCCGATCCGCTGGCGGCCGCCATCCTGCAACGGCGGTCCGACAAATCCGACTATGCGCTGGACCGGCTGCTGCCGTCGTCTGCCGTTGAAATCCTGTCCATCGCCGCCGCGTCACAGGATGTGCAGACTGGTGCCGTAACCGATGCGGAAACCGTAGCTGCGCTGCGCGCGAATGTCGTGGATGCCATAGAGATCGAAACGCACCTGGCGCGAACGCATCAGGAAAGTGTCTCGCTGACCCGGTTCGGAGCGGCAGCAGTTGACGCGCAACCTGACGGCATCGCCCTGACAGGACCGACGATTGAAGCCCTGCGCCTGGCCGGAGTGATGAATGCCAATGCGCTTGCCGACCCGGAAAGCTTTGCCTTCCGCTCTGCATTGGACTTCCAGCGCAAGCAGATGGCGGCAACGCCCTCCTTCGTCTGGGTCCGGTCAGCCACGGAGAGCCGCCGCGCTCAACTGGCCGCCGGGCGGGCCTATGTCCGCCAGAACCTGCAAGCCACACTGCTCGGCCTGTCGATGCATCCCGTCAGCCAATCCTTGCAGGAGTTCCCGGAGATCGCGGCCACCTACCAACGGACGCGCGATCTTCTGGCCTGCCCACCGGGACAAGACATCCAGATGCTGGCCCGCATCGGCTTTGGCACCGGTGCCACACCCGCCCCCCGCTGGCCGCTTGAGGCGGCGCTGATCACGTGACGCGCCACTGACTGTGCCGCGCAATCCCACACCCAAGAAAACACTATAGAATGACCCACCTTCAGATCAACGGGGCGAAGCTTTTCGTTCAGGACAGCGGCGGCCCGGGTGAGCCCATCCTCTTCATCCACGGCCTGATGCTGCCCAGCACCTCCTGGCATGCGCAGGTTGACCGCTTTCGCGCGACCCATCGCGTGATTACTTATGATCTGCGCGGGCAGGGGCGATCTGAGATGACCCCGCATGGCCTCGACCTCGACAATCTGGCCGAGGACGCAGCCGCCCTGATCGAAACGCTGGGCTTGGCCCGGGTGCATGTCGTCGCCTTTTCCATGGGCACCTTCATCGCCATGCGCCTTGCAGCCCGACACCCTGCGCTGGTGCGCTCGCTGACCCTGATCGGCCCAAGCGCGGACGCCGAAGAGCGATCGAACCTGCCGCGCTACAAGGCGCTGATTGCCTTCGTGCGGCTGTTCGGGCCAAGCCTGGCCTTGAGCCCGCTGATGAAGATCCTGTTCGGCAATACCTTTCTGGCTGATCCAGCGTCCAAAACGACACGCGAACACTGGCGCGGCGTACTGCGCGGTCTGCCGAAGACTTTGTCCCGTGCGGCTGCCGCATCTGCCGGGCGGCAGGCCATCCGTGACCTTCTGCCCGCCATTGTCGCGCCGACCCTGATCGTGTCCGGCAGTGAGGACCGTCCGATCTCGCCCGAACGCGCCGCCCGTGTTCACCACGGCATCGCGGGCTCCCGCCTTGTGGCAGTTCCGGCAACCGGCCATGCCGTCATGATCGAGCGACCGGATGCCTTCAACACGATGCTCGACGGCTTCCTGCGCGAGGTAGAGGCCGGATGATCCCGCCCATCCCGATTCCCCTAAATCAGACTATCCCCCCCTCTGGTGCCCGCATAGCGGCCCGAGCCTTCAAGGAAACACCATGCCGACTCTGAACCGATTGAACGCTGCTACTGCCTTCGCACTGCTTGCCGCCCTTGCTGCCTGTGCGCCCAATACTGGCGGCGTTCGCGGCTATACCGCCTTTACCGCGACCGCCCAAGTCACGGAAATCGACGCCGATGTGACGCTTCAGGCTTTTTCGAACTGCTTCCGCACGCGGGCCACCTTCTTGCCCTTCAGCACATTTGATCAGGGCGCCGATCGCTTTGTCTATCAGCTTCGGGCAGAGGATCTTTGGTTGGAAGAGATGGTTGTCACCCCGACCAAATCCGGAGGCATCACAGGTGAATTGCGCGTCTCGGGCATCTATGATGCCGGATGGCGTGACATCCTTGAGCGCGACCGCCTGCCCGCGCTGGCCGCCTGCCAGACCGAGGCAGGGATCGCAGAGGTGTCGAAATGAACCGGATCACCGCACTCAAGCGCGCCGCTGGCGCGTTGGTTACGGCTGCGACCCTGCTCATGGCCCCGGCAGTCTTTGCCGAGGGTGATCTGTCGGACTTCGCCCGTCCGGACGGGATTCCGTTTCCGACAGAAACCCCCTACACGCCGGAACGTGCCGAATTGGGTCAGCGGCTGTTCTTCGACCCGCAGCTTTCGGCCGATGGGGCGACCTCCTGCGCCTCGTGCCACCAGCCGGACAAAGGGTTCGAGGATGGGCGCAAAACGGCTGCTGGGTTGCGGGGGCGCACCCTTGCGCGGCATACGCCGACCCTGTGGAACGTGGCCATCCAGACAGCGCTGTTCTGGGACGGGCGGTCGCACAGCCTGGAAGATCAGGCCCTGCGTCCGGTTTCCGCTACGGTCGAAATGAACCTCGATCTCGAACTGCTGGTCGCACGGCTGTCGGCAGACAGAACCTATGTGGCGGCCTTTGCCGAGGCATTTCCCGATGAGCTTGCAATATCTCCCGACACCGTGTCACGCGCCATCGCGACCTACGAGCGAACTCTCATCTCCCCCTTGTCCCCTTTCGACGACTATGTGGCTGGCGACGAAGACGCCCTGTCAGAGGAGGCAAAGCGCGGCTTTGAGCTGTTCACGGGCAAGGCCCGCTGCGCCACCTGCCACACCGGCTGGGCCTTTACCAACGGTGGTTTCCACGACATCGGCCTGACCGATGACGATCTGGGACGCGGCGCCCTGACCTTGCGGAAGTTCGACGAGCACCGCTTCCGGACGCCCACTTTGCGCGAGCTTCTGTCGCGCGCGCCCTACATGCACGATGGTTCACTCGCGACGCTCGAAGCTGTGGTCGATCACTATGCTGACCACCGCAAACCCCGGTTGTTTGCGCTTGGACCGGTCAAGCTTTCGTCGGCCGAGCGTGCCGACATCGTGGCGTTTCTGGAAAGCCTGGACAGCACCACACGATGAGGGAGCCGATCCTGCAAGGGCGGGCGACGCATGAACTTGACGGCGCTTGTGGCCGAGGCGGTTCCTGCCGAACTGCGCGGCACGGCCTATGGCGTGTTCAACCTGATCGCCGGCGCGGCCCTGCTGCTCGCCAGCGTGATCGCAGGTGGCCTGAAGCAATGGATCGAGTCCGAGGCCACTTTCCTTGCAGTCGAAGGCTTCGCAGCCATTGCCGCCCTTGGTTTGATCCCACTACGTCAGAAACTGGTGTGAAGGTATCATAATCGAACAATCGGCCCTGCATTTGTCCACAGTGAGTGTATCGGGAGGCAAATCAGAAGTCGGTTTCGAGGTAGACCCCAGCACAGTCGTAGGCGACGGCGGCCGCCGTTGCGCCGGTGTTCAGGAACAGCCGGGGCGACAGGAACTGCGTCGCGGCGGGCAAGTCGGCGGTGATTTCCTGCTCGAAGACCGCGCCGGAAACCTCGTCGACGACACGCACCCAGACAGAGCTTCCGTTCGGCGGCGCGGCGATGAACAGGGTCAGCACCCCGCCGGTGGCGATGGCGAAGGACGAGCCCATGTCCGTCAGGGTGGGTGCGCCAGTTCCATCGTTTGCTACCAACTGCAAGCGGGTGTGCGTCCCGCGCTGGAAGCCGATGCCGATGCAGTTGATGGCGGCGGCCAGCGTCAGCGTGGTGGCCAGCGCGGCGGTCGATCCATAGAGGCCGAAGAACCCCATCCCGGTCGCCTGCAGCGCCGTCAACGAAATCCGCGTGACGAATGTCCAGCCGCCCAACCCCGCCGCGTTGCCGCGCCAGCAGGCCCAGCCTGCGGATCGCTGGTCGGCGACCGAGTCCACGACGGCAGCCGAAGTCAGACGCCATCGCCGCATTGAGGCGGCCAGGTTCGTGGCGGCCAGCGTCGGGTGCGAGACGGTGCCGACCGAGGTGATCGGCATGCCTTCGGTGGTGATGGTCGTGGTGACCGAAGGCGACCAGGTCGCGATCCGGTTCACCCCGAAATGCGGCTGCAAGGGGAAATCCCGTCCCGAGGGGCGCATCACGTCGATCCATGGCGCGCCTGCGCGGTTGCGGGCGTAGACGGCGGCTTTGCCTGCAGGCGGAGGTGACGGCGCGGCTGACAGCCCGGGCAGGACCGTCGGCTGCGGCAGTTCCACCTGACCGCTGGTCCGGTCGACCCTGATCGCGTCGAAGAAGGTCGAGCCATCCGGGCTTACCTTGAAGCTGAAATCGTCATTCCCGAGCAACCCGATGAGGGCGCGGGCCGAGAAGCCGGTCTTGAAGGCGAAGGCCGCGTCATTCCCGGCCGCAGCCTTGTTGACGGTCGTCTCGATGCCCGCGCCTGCATTGTTCAGCAGCACCGCAGGCGTGTTGACCGACATCCGGTTGTAGCTGTCGGCCGTGGCCCCGCCGAGGCCGAGCAGTTGCGCGGTCAGGTTTGCCAGCGGCATGCCGACCTGCGTGACGGCATTGGCGAATGTGACCGTGGGCGTGTTGACGACGGTCGTGCCGCCCGCGCCAGCGGTGGCCGAGCCGATGTTGACGACGGTGGTCGACCCGGAGGCACCACCGGTGCCGAGGTTCACGGTCTTGGTGACGCCGGTCGTCGTGGCGCCGGTGCCCATGCCATAGGTCGCGGTCGTCGTCGCCGTGCCGATTGAGGCGCTGGCTGCGGAGACCGTCACGGTCCCGGACGCCGTGAGCGTCCCTGAGAAGGTCTTGTTGCCGGAGAAGGTCTGCGTGCCAGCGAGGATCGCCAGTTCCGAGGAGGTATTCGGCAGGGTGAAGCTGCGCGTCGTGCCTGCGCTGATCCCCGCGAGAGAGAAGGTCGCCTTCTTCGTGGGATCGGCGTCATTCACCAGGCTGAACACGGCGTCCGACACGTCGCGCGGCTCGCCCACCACCTCCCAGGCGCTGCCGGTCCAGACGAGGAAAAGCCCCTCGGCTGCGACCCAGACCAGCCAGCCGGTGCGCGGCACCAGCCGGATCCATGCGCCGTCGACCCAGAAGGCGATGTTCAGATCCCACCCGACCCAAAGGCCGGTGGCGCCCGAGGCCACAAGATGGCGGTTGCCGTCGGCGGGGCTGGCCGGGGGCGCGGTGCGCGTGCGGTCCAGGACCGAGAGCTGCACCATGGCGTCCAGCAGGCGCAGGGCCTCGTTGTGGGTGACATGCTTCTGCGCTTGGGCCGCCAACAGGTAAGGCAGGCCCAGATGGGTCGTCGTGTCGGACATGGGAAATTCCGTCAGAACTGGAGGGTCACGGTCGCGGGGGTGCCGCGGCCGAGGCGGTTCGAGAGCTGGTAGATGCGGAGCGCCAGTGTCTGGCCGGGCCCGAGCGGTGCGCCCCAATCGGCGGTCTGCTGGGCGGCGGTGTAGAGAACGGAGGTCGAGGTGCTGGTCAGCGTCCGCTTGACGGTTGTCCCGTCGAGGATCTGGACATCGTAGGATTCGATGTCCTCGGCCAGCGGCACCTCGACCTGTTCCCATGCATCGGCGACCAGCGCGCGAGACCGCCGCGTCCAACGGATGGTCAGATCGCCCGGGTTGCGGGCCGTTCGCCACGGCTGCTCGACATGGACCGTGGCGAAGGGAACAAGCCCCCGGCCAGTGGGGGTGAAGCCCAGCGCGGCATAGCTTGCATCACTGACCGCCCGCGCGGCCGGGCCGACACGCCAGTTCCATGGCAAGCCAAGGTCGGCCTCGGCGATGGGCAGCGAGGCGAGCGTCGCGTCCAGCACGACCACTCGTGTCCCCGCGGGGGCCGGATTGCCAATCGCGTGTTCCGTCCCGCGCTGACCGCGAAGGAGGCGGGTCAGGCGGTACCTGCCTGGCGCGATCAGTTCGGCTCCGCCCGCCTGGACGATCTCCCACACACCTGCTGCGGCCTCGACCGCCAGCGCATTCGCCCCGCCGAACAGCGCGACGTCGGTCACGCTTTCCAGCGTTCCGGACAGGAGATCGACCACCAGCGCATTGCCGAGATCGAAGCGCGAAGTCGGCCCCGGAAAGAGGTCGAAGGCCAGCGTCCCGATCCGCGCCCGACTGCCGAAGGTCGTCAGCAACGCGAACCCATCAGTCGAGGCGCTGCGGAATACCGCGATCTCGCCCGGCCAGGGGCTGGCATGGGCAGCGATCAGAGGGCGATGGGCGGGCTGGTCCTCGCTGATCTGCGGCAGGTCCAGCATCACCACCTCGGGCGTGCCGAAGACGACTGGGCTGGCGAGCGAGGCTGGCCGCGGATCGCCGGGCGGCAGGTCATAAGCGGCGCGGTCCTGCCGCACCGCCTCGATCCCGCGCGCTTCGGCATCGGTGACCGAGACGAGGCGGAATTCCACCTCGCGGCCATCATGCGCGAGCCGGATGACGTCGGCCGGATCGAGGGCCAGCCGCGAGGGCGGCAGGCGGAAGGTGGCGCTTTCCCGGCCGATCCAGGCTTCCATCAGCGCACGGCGGCAGCGGCGTTCGGCCTCCTCGGGCGGGATCGCCAACGGGAAGGACTCGGAAGCAATGCGGGTGGTGTCGACGGTGATGCGCCGCGCCTCGACGAGCGCTGCGTCGTAATCCTCATCCGCCCGCGCGACCTGCCACTTCAGGGCCTGCGGCAGTTCGGTCTCCTGGCCGCGCGTCAGTTCGAAAGCCTCGCCCGCGCGGGTGGAGACCAGATCATCCACCGTGAGGGTCAGGCTGGATGCCCGCCCGCGCATGACGAAGCGGATCACGCCCTCCGTTTCGATGGCATCGAACCCGAAGTGGCGGGCCAAGGTGGAAATCGAGGCGCGGGGGCTTTCGAGTGCCCCGATCGCATAGCCCTCGACCGCGCCCCAGAGGCCCGAGACGTCGATCAGGCTTTCCGCCAGCCCAGCGCGCAGGCAGAGATGGCGCACGAGGGCCGCGAGCGACACAGCGCCGAGCCGACCTGTCAGCCAGTGCCCAAGCCGCCAGTTAGGGCCGTCCGTCCAGACCCCGGTCAGTTCGGGGAAGAAGGGATAGGGCCGCGCGTCCCAGGTCCAGGCGGCGCATTCGGGGACATGGACCATCCGACTGCCGTAGATGGATGAGGTCGGGTTGTTCGCCCCTTGGCCCCACCACAGGTAACTGGCCTCGAGATAGGCACGCTGGATCGCGTCGTCGCGCCAGCCGCGGGAGAAGTAGGGCGTGAAGCTCTCGGACGACTTCGGGTCGAAGAAGACGTTGGGCTGGTTCGTGCCCCGGTCGATGGCCGGGCAGCCCAGTTCCGTGAACCAGACCGGCTTTGACTGCGGCACCCATGCCGTGGGCGTCCCGCTTTCTACCCCGCCCGGGCGGTTGAAATGCGGGTTCGACCACCAGGCGCACAGATCCTTGTAGCGGAACACCCAAGGCTTGCCCGCGCTGCCATCGGTGATCGGGGTGCGTATCTGGCCCGACCGGTCGGCGGCGCTGGCATAGAACCAGTCGAAGCCTTCACCACCCGCGATATTCGCCTGCAGGTAGGCCCGGTCGTGGATCGCGGGCCAGCCGTCTAGCGCGTCAGCATGGTCGAAGCCGTCGCGCCAGTCGGAGAGCGGCATGTAGTTGTCGATGCCGATGAAATCGATGTTGGCATCCGACCAGAGTGGGTCGAGGTGGAAGAACACGTCGCCACTGCCGTCGCCGGGCTGGTGGCCGAAATACTCCGACCAGTCCGAGGCGTAACCCACCTTGGTGCCCGGCCCGAGGATCGACTTCACATCCGCCGCCAGCGCCTTGAAGGCGGTGACAGCGGGATAGGCGCTGGCGCTGGAGCGGATGGTGGTCAGCCCGCGCATCTCCGAGCCGATCAGGAAGGCATCGACCCCGCCCGCCACCGCGCAGAGATGGGCGTAGTGCAGGATCATGCGCCTCAGGCCCCAGTCACCCGCAGGGCCGGTCCAGTTCACGTTGTCGCCCGACACCGCGAACTGCGCCGGGGTGGCCACGCCGAAGAAGCTGGAGACCTGCGTGGCAGCGGCAGCGGTCTTGTCCGCGGCCCCCGCAAAGCCTGCCGCCGGGGAACAGGTGATCCGGCCCCGCCACGGGAAACTCGGCTGGCCCGGCGTCGCGGCATTCGCGCTGTAGGGGTTCGGCAGCGTGTTCCCGGGCGGCACGTCCATCAGCAGGAAGGGATAGAAGGTGACGCGCAGCCCGCGCGCCTTCATCTCGCGGATTGCCTGCACCACCGCGAAATCCGCAGGTGTGCCGCCGTAGACCGGCCGATCCTCGGCGTCACGGCTGACCAGATGCGCATTCGCCCGCGCAACGCCGTTGACCGCCCACACCTTCGAGTTGGTGACCTTGGTCGTCACCTCGACGCCCGGCTTGACGGTGCAGTTCCCCGCGCGCAGGTCATTGCCGAACCAGGCGACGACCAGGCTCACGCTCTCCACGGCCGGGGCCATGGCCTGCAGCCGGTCCAGCGCCACGACGATGTCGGCCTCGTCGGGCAGCGCGTTCAGGTTCTCGGCCGAGGTGGTGCCGCCGGTCGTCTGGCCGAACACCGTGGTCGTCGCACCCACGGTCTTGCGGACAGCCTCGGTCGCATAGGTGAACTCGCCTGAGGCGGGGATCATCGTCACCGCCCTGACGAGCCCCTCGGCCGTGTCGGGATCGGCCAGCGGCCGGAACACCTCGAAAGACAGCTGCGGCAGGCGGTTGCCATAGGTGGACAGCGGCAGTTCCTCGAAAAAGACATAGGCCGTGCCGCGATAGGCGGGCGTATTGGCCGCGCCCATCTTGGCCGCGATGAAGGGATCGGCCGCTTGGGTCTCGTTTCCGGGATACCAGCGCCAGGTGATTCCAGTCATGTCGAGTGGTTTGCCATCGGCCCAGATGCGGCCGATGCCGGTGATCGGGCCTTCACACAGGGCGACTGCGAAGCTGGCGTAATACAGATACTCGGTCGTCTGGACCCTGCCGCCGCCCGCGCCCTTGCCGCCTCCCTGTGTCGTGGTCTTCGTCTCCTCACGGAAATCCGTGGCCCAGATGATATTGCCGCCGATGCGCATGCGGCCGTAGAGGCGCGGAATGATCGCTCCCTCCGTCGCTGATGTGATCCGAAGACTGTCAAGACGCTGGCCCTCGATCTTCTGCGCGGGGGCCAGTGAGGACACGATCCAGCTGTCGACCACCGCCCCGATGGTCGAGCCGATGAAGCCACCGATGGCAGCGCCAGAAAAGCCGAGGATCGCGCCGCCAAAGGCCCCGCCGATGGCGGAGCCGACAGCGCCGAGGACGAGCGTGGCCATTGCGGAAACTCAGGGTTCGAAGGGTTGGGGGAGTCAGCGTGCCGGAAACAGAAAGGCGAAGGCGATGCGGCGTCGCCATGTTGGGGTCAGCGGTTCCTCGATCACGCCCAGCCGCTCGTAGGCGTGCAGAAAGGTGTCGGGGCCGGTCAGGATGCCGACATGCTTGGCGATGGCGCGGGGCATCATGCGGAACAGGATCAGCGTTCCGGGCGGGGCATCGGCGGGAGCGATTTCCGGCATCATCGCCCGCGCTCCGTCTGCCAGCACCTCGCTCGGCCCGGTCTCACCCCAGTCGCGGCTGTAGGGCGGGATCGGGAACGGCTCTGGCCCCACAACCTCGCGCCAGACGCCGCGCGCGAGGCCGAGGCAATCGCAGCCGACCCCGCGCAGGCTGGCCTGGTCGTGATAGGGCGTGCCAAGCCAGGAGCGCGCGACGGCGATGACAAGGGATGGATCGGCGGTCTTCACAACACCGCTCCCTCATGGCCGCCGTCCTTCGTCGCGTAGCGCAGGACTGCGTCCTGACCGGGGATGTGCGGAAAGCCGCGAAAGTTCGCGACATTGGCGAACTTCGTCCCGCAGGTCGCGATCCGCTTGTCGCAGCCCGCCCGGACGATGAAGGTGTCTGTCGCCGTGATCGGTCGTACCGGCGCCTCGAGCAGGGTCAGGATCGCCACCCCGTCGACGAGGTCATGCGACAGCACCTCGACGCGCCGCCCTGCATTCGCCCCGGTCGACCATTCGACCAGCCCGAAGGCGAACCAGCCCGCCGCGAAGCTGCCGAGGCCGGAAGCGGTGAAGGCCCGATCGCGCAGCACATCGATGATCGCGCCGGTCCCCTTGAAGGCCGCGGCCTCAAGGTTGACGCCACAGCGCGCATCGCCCAGCGCGGCATCGCAGCTCGCCTGAAACGTCCGCCCGACGGTCTGGCCGAGAACATGGGCGAGGCTGCGCACTTCAGCCACGAAGGCCAGCCGCCCGCGCCGGATTTGGCCGATGGCCCCGCGGCGCAGGAGCACGCGCTGTGTAGGGCTGGCCCAGTTCACCCGCCAGACCTCGACTACCGCATTGTCCCATCGGCCATCGAGGATGTCGGTCTCGGTGATCCGATCCGACGACAGCACGCCTTGCGCGTCCTGCGCATCTACCGAGAGGTCGGAACTCGACCGGACCTCGGACGCCGTCAGCCCGCTTTCCGGTTCGAACTCGGTCCCGTCGAACGCCAGCGTTCGGTCGTGGTCCGTGAAGCCGAAGGCTATGCCATCGGCGCGGGTGATCCGCCAGCACCAGGCGAGCGTCGTGGTGCCGTCGTCGAGATGGGCCTGCAGCGCGGGGTTCAGGGACTTCACTTCCGCCCCCAGCCGCGCCAGAGCGCGATCGAGGCCAGCGCCGAGGAGACGACCCCGCCCGCCGCGCCTGTCAGGGCATAGAGGTTGAAGGGCCTGAGGTCGAAGGTCCCGGTCGCCAGGTCGAACTCCGCGAGCCCCGCCATGGCGAGGCCGGAGGCGACAAGGCAGGCGAGATAGACGAGGCCGCGGGCGAAGGTCCAGTTCATGTCGTTTCCTTTCGAGTGAAGAAGCTAGCGAGCCGCTGCCACCAGCCGGGAGTGGTCGCGGGTTGGTCGGGTGGCGGGATCAGCGTGCCGCGCGGGCGCAGCAAGGCCAGCGCCTCGGCCTCGCTGAGCCGCCGGATCGGCCGCGAGAAATCCACCCTGCCATTGCGGTCGACGGCCCAGACCGGGATCGTGCCGGTCGGATAGATGCCCCTGGCGAAGAGATCGCGTTCAGCCTCGCGGCGGGACCGGATGGCGGCGGGCTTGAGCCAGCCCATGAAGGCCGCTGCGGCTGCTGCGCGGTTGCCTGCGTTCAGGTGGCGCGTCAGCGCAGCCTTGGCGATGCCGCCGGTGTTGTAGTGGAAGGATACCAGCGCATCGAACTCGTGGGGCTCCAGTGGTACCTTCACCGCGCGCAAAACCTCGGCCTCGTAAGCCGCGATTTCGGTGCGGAAAAGCCGGAACGCCTCACGGATCCCGGCATCCAAATCAGCGGGCATTCCGCGCGGCATCCGCGCCGGATCGGGCGACCGGGCCGCAGCGGTGTGGCCGATGCCGAAGGTCCAGACGTCCTTCACGTCGAGATAGGGCCCGGGCACGACGCCTTCGTGCCGGATGAGGGCGAGAAGCCCCCGGTCGGTGGTCTGCATGGCGGTGGTCCTATGGGGAATTCAGGGGGCGTCGTGGCGACGCTCGAGCGCGGCGGTCAGCGCCTCGATCCGGGCGAGGATGTTGGCAATCCGCTCGTCGATGACCGCGATGCGGCGGTCGGCCTCGACGATCTGGCGGTGGTAGAGCGGCGAGGCAGAGAGAAGTTCGGCCACCCGCGCCTCGAGCGAGGTCAGGCGGGTGTTCTGCGTGCCGGCCCACCAGATCGCGGCGCCGCCTTGCGCCGACAGCGCGAGGGCAAGGCTCAGGTAGGCGGCCAGTGCGCCCATGCGCACGGTCGTGGGTTCCGACATGGGATCGGTCCTTCAGAGGCGGAGTTCGATGAGAGGGATCGAGGTGATCGAGCCGAGGCGTTCGAGGTCGAGGGTGACGTCAAGGGCGTCGGTGTCGAAGCGGACGGAGACGTCGAATTCGAAGCCCGCGGTGATGGCCACGCCCGCGGCCGGGGCGGTGGTGAAGGTGATGAGGCCTGTCGCGGTGGAAACCGACCAGCCGGAGGCCTGCGGCGTGCCGTTCAGCGCGACGGTAACGGTCCCGGCGACGGGCTTGGCGATGGCCCGCGTCCAGGACTGCGCGCCAGAGGTGTAGCGCTTGGTGAGCTGGAACAGGGTGGCCGCCCCGTTGCCGGTGCCGATGGGTTGATCGGTTGAGGCCGGGGTCTGCGATGGCAGGCAGGACTTGAAGTCGGCCCAGTCCTTGAAGCGGAAGCCGTGGAGGCGGCCGTTCCGGGCCTCGAAGAAGGAGACCACCGCCGCCAGATCGTCGACGCGGCGGATACCATAGGCGACGTCGTAGCGGCGGCGGCTGTTGGCCCAGCTCGCGTTGCGCTCCTCGGCGCCCGAGGAAAGTTCGACGATCTGAGTGCGGCGCTCCGGGCCTCCGCGCGCCCCGCGGCTGATGTTGTCCGGAAACCGGACCTCGTGGAACGCCATCACATCCCCCTCCGGCCCAGCGACACTGCGCGGGCGATGTCGCTGGCGACCTGCGTGCGGGACTGGCGGAAGCTCTCGGCGTCGCGTGCGTTGATCGTGACATTGACGGTCGAGGCGCCCGCCTTGCCGAACCCCGCCGCCTCCCGTCGCGAGAGCACGCGTTCGCCCCGTTGCAGGATCGCGGGGACTTCGTCGGGCCACAGCCCGGCCCAACCGCCGTTGTGCATGCGCGGCGCGCCCGCGAAGGCCAGCGCCGGGACCATCCGGCCGGGACCGGGGGCACCGACCGTGCCGCCCGCATGCAGGATGTTGGCGAAGATGCCACCCGCGCCGCCCAGCGCGCCGGAAAGGGCATTGGCGATGGGCCCGAGGATGAAACGCCGGGCGGCGAGCTTGGCGAGATCGGCGATCATCGACGTGACCAGATCGCGGAAGTCGAGCTTGCCGGTCTTCACGAAGTCACCGATGGCGTTCTCGGCACTCTGGAACGCCCCGACCAGCGCACTGCCGATATCCCCGCCGATGTCGCGCGCCTTGGCGGCGTAGTCGGCGAGTGCGGCGGTGACGGCTTGCCAGCCACTCAGGGCCGTGTCCGCGCCTTCGGCTGCAGCCGCCCCAGCGTCACGCGCGGCACCGCCCGCGCCATCGGCGGCGGTGGCGGTGTCGTTCAGACCTGTGGTCAGGGCATCGGCCGAGGCGGCGGCATCTGCCAGCGCTGTCTCGGCTTCCGTCCCCGTGCCGGTCACGGCATCCTTCAGCGCCTGCCAGCTGGCCAGCGGCCGACCGGCAGCGTCAGCCAGCATCCCGGCCGCCTCGCGATAGCCATCGGCCCTGGCGCGGGCGTCGTCAGCCATGGCCCCGAGCCCGAGATCGGGCGGCTCGAGGTAGGTGCGTGCAAGCGCAGCCGAGAAAGCATCCGCCGCGGCAGCACCGGCCTCCGTTGCCGCGCCCTCGAAGGGATTGCCGATACGCCCCAGTTCAACCGGATCGAGGATGCCGATCCGCACGCCACCTTCGCCCGTAGCCCATTCGGGCAGCAGCGCGAGGGCCGCGTTCAGGGTCTCGATGAAGCTGTTGATCCGGGTGACGACGCCGTTCAGCATCGCCTCGACGCCGGAGATCAGCCCATTCGCGGCCTGGAAGGCGAAATCGCCGATCGCCCCGGGCAGACTGCCCCAGATCGCGACGGCCGCATCATAGGCCCCCTGGAAGATCGCCGCCGTCCGGTCACCGAAGCTGACGACGCCTGCGATGGTGCCTTCCAGCGCCGAGAGTCCGTCGGCCTTCAGCCCCTCCCACCCGGCGGCCATCCGCGCGAGGGCCGCGTCCAGCGACAGCCCGATACGGGACCAGACCTCGCGGGCCAGATCGCCGAGGAGCCGGAACGCCTCGCCCACCCCGCCGACCCGGGCGACGAGTTGCGAGAACTGATAGACCAGCTCGCCCGCGCCGACGATCAGGGCGCCAATGCCGGTGCGGATGAGGGCGCCGCGCAGGAAGACCAGGGCCGTCGCTAGGCCGCGCACGGAGAGGGCGGCGACCGCCATGCCTGCGACCCAGCGCCCGGCCATGACGGCGGCGAACGTTGCCGCATAGGAGGCGAGACGGCCGAGGTTGCCGATCAGCGTGTCGATGGCCGAGCGCAGGATCCCGCCATCGGATGCGAGCGCCACAAAGGTATTGGCCAGCGCCTCGATGGTCGGAGCGACGGCCACGGCGATCCGATTGCGCACCCCGGTGAAGACCTGACCAATACTCACGAGCGCGAGTTCCGACCGGCGCATCGCGGTAATCGCGTCCGCATCCAAAACAGCCCCAAGCGCCTGCGCCTGCGCGCCAAGCCGGGTCATTTCCGCGCCGCCGTTTTGCAAAAGCGGGATCAGCCGCGTCGTGTCAGACGCCATGGCCTCGAGATAAAACGTCATCTCTTGCTGGCTGACGCCCGCGCGCTCGAGGCTGTCGACATAGAGTTGCAGCGCTTCCGGCCCCGAAAGCCGCGCGAACTGGTCTGCCGTCACCCCCACCCTTGGCGCGATGTTCTCGAAGAAATCCGCCATCGGGCCGCCGCCCGTTTGCAGGAAGTCACCCACGCGGTCGTTCACGTCCTTCAAGATATCGGCGAGCTTCTCTTGCTCGATCCCCACTGTGGCCGAGGCGGCCGACCAGCGCTGGAACACCTCCGGATTGGCATTGGCAACCTGGCTGAGCTGGCCGATCTCGTTGGCTGCCGCAACGGTCGAGCGGGTCATCGCAACGACAGCGGTCGCGAGCGCCGTGGCAGCAGCAGTTGCCGCGATCCGCGCCCGGCGCGCGAAGGCCGCCATGCGCGCATTGGCTTGGTCCAGCTCGCGGCTGAGGCGTCCCATGCCGCGGGTGCCGGCCTCGCCGACACCCTCGAGTTCGGCACGCACCTGGCGGCTGCCGGTCGCAGACAGGCGGACGGATACGCGTTTCTCAGCCATGTCGGTGTTCGATCTCTTCGTTTGACTTGCGTACCATCACCGCCTCGATGGGCGGCAAGAGCTCTGCGATGATGAGGGGCGAGAGCCCCAGGGCCGCACCGAGTTGGAGGGCTGCGCCCATGTCCCAGCCGAGGACAGCGCCGCCGCTCATGCCGCCAGCAACGCGCACCTGCCCACCGAGGCGCTGCACCAGATCCCAGATCTGCCAGCCCTCGAGGGTCATGGGTTGATGGAGAGTGCGTGGGCATTCCGCGCAAACAGATGGGCATGCCGCGCAATAGTCTTCGCCCCCGCCGAACGCCCATTCGGCGAGAGCGGTCAGGCGTTTTTTTCCGCGTCCAGGATGAGCGCGCCCGCGATGTATTTCGTTTGAAACGCCTCGAAGATCGGCCAAAGCTCCAGCAGGGCATCGATGCCCTCGGGCGTCAGAGGCAGCAGTTTGCCGTCCTCGTCGCCGACGCCCTCCCAGTCTTTTACCACGATGCGCGCCACGGCCTTTGCGACGATGCGCGCAAGGTCGTCGTTGGAGGCAACGCCTTCAGCATCATCGGCGGCCGCGATGATCGTAGGATCGCTCCTCGCGGCCATCATGATAGCGGTGGTCAGCGGCTCCACCAGCAGGCGGACACCATGGCCCAAGTCGAGCCAGCGGGGTTCATTCGAAAGGATCAAGCGCAGCATGGTCAGTAAACCTCGCGGTCGTTGGTCAGAGTGACGGTGCACATACGACCCACCACGGGATCGCTGGCCGCCTGCCAATCAAAGGTGGCCTGTACACCTTGCGGGCCCGAGATCTCGATCCGCGGGCGTGGAAGGTAAACAGCGTGGGCGGTAACGGTCAGGCTCTCGCCCGTTGGCAGCGTGTAGGAAAACTCCAACTCGCAGGCCTCGCCGTTGATCGCCTGGGTCACGAGCGTCTGGTCCGCAAATCGGACCACGACATTGCCTGTGAGAGCTGCGATGGACGGGTCCGAGCCATCGATCTTGCCATCCGCCCGGATCGTCTCGATGCGATCGAGATTGTTGGCATAAGTCAGGTCAGCGGAAACGATATTGCCGATATTGGCCCCGTTCCGCGTGATCGATCCGTTGAAATGCCCGAAGCGTTTCAGCGCGATATTGGCGGGTGCCCCTACCGCACTGGTCGTGGCGATGGCCTCGCCCTGTGCCACGATGCTGGCTGTTGCCGTCAGCAGCCCAGAGCGCGCCATCTGCCAGTTGAGGCTGTCCACCATGCAGCCGGAATACATGGCGAAGCGCGGCACCTCAGGCATCCCGGTCTCGACCGAGAACGACGGCAGCGCCCAGTTTCCGGACCGGAACTCGTGGCTATAGGGCGCTTCCGCGCCGGTGGTCGTGGGCGCTCCAAATCCCGCCTTCAACCAAAAGCCGAAGGCCTCGGCATCAATCGGGATAACCACATCGCCATCCGCCGTCACCGCATCCTTGATCGGTGCCTGCGGATCACGGCCATAGCCCAGCAGTTCCGATGTCTGCAGCGGCTGTTCCGCCCCCAAAGTCGTGCTGGCAAAAGGCGTCTTGGTAAAGCCGCTCACCGGCGGCGTTCCATAGGTCGTTTCGAACGCCAGCGCCATCTGCGCCCGCGCCCCTTGGGCTCGTGCCATGGTGTTTCTCCTCGGGTTGTCGGGGTCAGGCCAGCGGGTCGGCCGTGGAATAGTGCAGCACAACCGGGATCACGGCAGCTTTCAGGCTGGCCGCGCCCTCGACCGGCAGATCGACCGGGCGCGGCGCTTCGGCCTCGACCCAGTCGCAGAGCCCGCCCAGCGTGCGGTCGGCGGCGAGCGCCCAGCCGATGCTGGCGGTCAGCGCGTCGAATGCGGCGTCACGATCGGAGCCCTGCACGACCGCCTCGATCTCGGCGCGGTGCTGGTAGTGATAGCGCAGCGGCGACAGCGTGACCTCGGGCTCCTCCGGCTCGCCGTCGCGCAGGATCAGCAGGCCCTCTGCAGGCACGCGCTCGGGCAGCACCTCGCCGCGGAGGGCGGTGGCGGGCAGCGCCAAGAGCCGCGCGTGCAGCGCGACGAGGATGGTTTCACGTGGGGTGGGCATAACTATCACGCGACTCCCCGCTTGACGTTTGTTTCGAGGGTGTTTGAATTAATGAGGGCCACGCGGAACCAAGTGGTGGGAGGAAGAATGCTGCTTGATCCGTTTAAGCTCGAAGAACAACTGCAAGAAGAAACCGCCTCGGACGCTGGCGTACGTGACACCTATTTGACCTTTGCCCATGCTCGTTTTCCTGACGGGACCACCGTGCGCCCGGCCGGACATGGTTTCATTGAACGCGAACTTCGTTTCGAAGCCAATGGTGACTGGCTGTATTCAGCGGTCCTGAATCAGAAGTGGGTCCTGTGGTACTTTCGGAAGCCTGCCTTGAATGCAGCGCTTATTGATCCGGGCAAGACCAAAGAGCACTTTCCCGCTTCGCAAGAAACGTCACGCGGGGAAATCAAGCTTCGCGTTAGCAGTTCGTCAGAGGCGCTTGCTGTATTGAAATGGATCGGCGCTGAATAATGCGCGCAACTGTCGAGCGTCCGGCGGTTTCTTCCAATGGTCGCGGGTTCACCCAATCCGCCCCTCAACCCAATTCGCCACGATCAGCGCCGGAACCGCCGCCTGCGCGCGGTCTGCATCGCGCGCAAGATCGAGCCGCTTGCGCAGCTTGACCTGCGGGACGAGCAGGAAGATCGGCACCGTCGCCTTGCCACGCCCTGTTTTCGAGCGCGATGCCATGCCGAGCCCGCGGCTGTTCAGCCGCCCATCCGCCACCAGCAAGCTCGGTCCCCGGCGGCGATAGACAAAGCGCAAACGCAGCCCGCGACGCCGCTCCCATTCGCCGGGAGTGATCTTGGCCCCGCGCAAGCCCCGCCCCGCCGCCGCCGTCGGGATGGCCAGCCAAAACCCGTCCTTCGAGCGGATTAGTGGGCCGGTGTCATGGGCTCCGACAATCACCGGAGCCTTGGACCAGACGAGCGCCGCCGCTTTGAGGCTTTCACCAGATATCGGATAGGTCTGGCTTCGTATCGAGTTTGCGAGACGAAGCCCAAGACCCGCCTGTGCGATCTGACCACGCCAGGCGTTCTTGAGGCCAGACCCGGCTTCGCGCATCGCGGCGCTGACAGCTTTTTCCCCGGCTTTGATCTCAGCTGCCATCACGGCGACGAGGTCCGGGCTGATGTCGATGCCGAGTTTCATGCGGGCGCAAGCTCTATGGTCCAGACCAGCCGCTCGCGGTCACGGCGCGGTTCACCCTGTATAAGGAAGGTCTCCTCCCCGATCAGGATCTGTTCCTGTGGGCGGGGATTTGGGATATCCGCCACCCGGATATCGATCCGGGTGGTGTCAGAAAGCAGCCGGGCCGACCCGAATTCTGTGACCTCGTCGGGACGGCGCAGAATGCCGCGCGCGCGGGTGAACTGCCCCGCACCATCCCGATACCAGACCTCGACCGAGATGTTGGGGTCGGCAAACAGCACGGCCAGCGCATCTGCAAAGGCGGTCATCAGGTCCGCCGCGCAGAGCGCAGAACCTGCGGCCGGGTGCAGATCGGCAGCGGGTTGCTTTCGATCTCGAGGCGCACCCATTCGTCACGGTCTCGGTCAGGGATCATGCGCGCATAAAGCGGCAGACCCAGCGTGTTCACCGTCTCGAACGTATCGGCGGGGGCGTAGTAAATCTCGAAGAGGCCCTCGACCCCCTCGGGGTAGAAATACGCCTTGTCGGTCGGCACGCCAAAGCCGAGGCCACCGCGGTAGCGGCGGAAGGTGATGCCGCCAAAGCTGACCTCTTCGCCCACGCGGCCGCGCAGATCTGCCGCGGCGGCGGTATTCAAATAGGTCTCGCGCACCTCCTTGTGGGCCACGAGGTCGGCAAAGAAGGCCGAGCCGCATTCGGCGCGCAGCTGGACCTGACCGGCAGCTAGCCCGCCAAGACTATCCTCGACGCTTTCGATCATCGCCTGGCAGCGTTTACGCAGGGCGCCCGAGGCCGGGCTCGCATTGTCGAGATCGAAATCCACCTCCGTGGCCGGCGTGATGCCGAACTCGGTGTAGTAGTTGATCACCGTGGCCCCATCTTTCGGGTCCTTCACCACGCCCTGGATGCCGTTGAAGAGGTGGAACTCGAAAGTGGCCTCGGCGTCGTTGCGCAGCCGTCCCATTTTGCGGGCGACTTCGGTCTGCACCTGCTGGGTGGCGGTTTCCGAGCCGAAATCGCGGATAGCCTGGATTTCAGAGGCCCAAAGCACGTCCTGCTTCTTGAACTGCCGGCAGACAAAGGCGCGCATGTCGCGCCGCTCGGGCACCTGTTGTTCATAGGCCGAGCCACGTTCCGAGAACGGGATCAGCGACAGCGTGCCATCGCGGCTTTCGATCATGACGGTGCGTTGGCGCACACCGCGCGATCCGAACAGGCCTGCACCCGACAGGATGGCCGGTTTGAAGGGGATGTTTTCCAGAGCCCGGGTGAGCTCGATGATGCTGAAGGCGTCGCCCTCGAAGATGTCCATGCTGGCCATTGCGCCAACCTCCTGAATTTCGATGAAACGGATGCGCGCCGGGGCTCAGCGCAGGATGATGCCGAGCGCAGCAAGCGCCGTGGTTGCGGCCGTGATCTGCGCCTCGGTCGCGCCCGCAGGCCAAACGATTTCGTGGCGGTTGACGATGGCGGGGCCGCGCAGGAGCACGACGCCAGGCGCATCGGCGGCTGATGCGTCAACGCCCGCCCAGAGGATACCGGCGGCATTCTGACTGCCGTTCGTCGCGGCCGGTGCCAGCCCGGTGTATTTACCGCCCGTGGTGATCTTTCCGAGCACGGTGCCGGGCTCGAGCTTTCCGGCACCAGAGGCGATGGTGATAGTTTCTCGGGTGTAATCGCGCAGGACTTCCCAGACGAGGAAGCCGCCCGCGTGTTTGCCTTCAGTGAGCATTGTCATGGAGGCTTATCCTTTCGTCTTGAAGGTGCGGGCGATGACCTCGCCCCAGGGATGGAGGGAGGCTGCGCGTCCAGGCTGGGCATGCGCAGCAGTGATGTCGGGAGTTGCCTCTGCCTTGGCCGCCAGAAGCCGGTTACGGGCCTCGTCGAGACCCAAGTCCTCTTCAAGGAAGCGCCCGGCCATCTGCGGCTGGCCTGCAAGGCGACAGAGATCGATCACGGCCCGTGCATGGGCGATGGCCTCTGCGCGGATCCCGACGGCATCCGAGGTCATTGGATTATCGTCGCCCGAACGCGGTTCTTCAGGTTCAACCTTTGCGAGGTCAGATTGGGTGTTGGCGTCTGCGACACCCTCGGTCTGCGGCTCCGTAGCCGCAGGCTCTTCTGCTTCACTTGCCGCTTCCACCACTTCCGGCGGAGCGTTGCGGAACCGGGCAACATCGAAAGAGGCCGCAAGTTTCACGGGCTCAGCAATGCGGTCGATGAAGCCCAGCTCCAGCGCATCCTTTGCGTCGAGCCAGGTC
>Ga0172373_10003219_pt1 | contig 24159 bp, 27 predicted proteins | sample Lak10m_2_FD_114546 | JGI IMG/M metagenome (GOLD analysis project Ga0172373, IMG submission 114546) | Freshwater microbial communities from Kabuno Bay, South-Kivu, Congo - kab_092012_10m | ecosystem: Environmental > Aquatic > Freshwater > Lake | place: Democratic Republic of the Congo...
GTATTTTGACCTATAAACCTGCTGATATTGGAGTACAAACCTAGGTTTGTACTCCAAAAAAAGGCATTTGAAGCCTTTTGGCACCCATCATTCAAAAAGACCCTAAAACACATATTGAGCCTTATGAATTTTCACCGTAAAAAAAGGAATACACCTGAAATATCAATGACATCAATGGTCGATGTCGTGTTGTTGCTGTTATTTTTTTTCATGGTCAGCACGACGTTCAGCCGGCAAACGGAAATCAAGATCAAACTGCCGGAGGCGGACAGCGCGACAGCGGAAGATTATCCCGAAAGCGTCATGCTGATTATCGATGCGGACGGCGTTTATTACCTGCAAGGTAAAGACGGCTTGCCGCATGAACTGGTCAACCAGCAAACAGGAACCTTGGTGCAGGCTTTCCGAAAAGCATCGGTAAATGCCGAACAAACCCCTTTTATCATCGATGCCGACAGCAACACGCCTCACCAGGCCGTCATTAAAGCACTGGACGCGGCAGGCCATGCAGGATTCAGCCACATCAGCTTCAGCGGACTCAAACCGGAGGCCCAACCATGAAAACCACAGCGAATCGCTATGCTCAATGGCGCAAATGGGCGGAAAACGTCTGGTATAAAGACCCGTTTATCGGCGTATGCCTGATGCCGCTGGGCTTTATCTTCAGCGATATAGCCCGCTTCAGGAAATACCTGTACCGAGTGGGCGTGTTGAAAACGCAGCGCTTGCCTGTACCTGTTATCGTGGTCGGCAATATCACCGTCGGCGGTACCGGCAAAACGCCGTTGATTATCTGGATGGCCCAGTTACTCAAGGCTTCGGGCCATAAGCCGGGCATTATCAGCCGGGGTTATGGCGGACAGGCCGATGTTTGGCCGCAATCGGTAAGGGCGGACAGCCCTGCCGGGATTGTCGGCGATGAAGCCTTGTTATTGGCCGGGCAAAGCGCTTGCCCCGTCGTAGTCGGGCCGCTACGCGTGGAGGCGGCCAGGCAATTGCTTAGGGAAGCCGAGTGCACGATCATCCTGTCCGATGACGGCCTGCAACATTATGCCTTGCACAGGGATATTGAAATAGCCGTCGTCGATGGCGAAAGGCGCTTCGGCAACGGTTATTGCCTGCCTGCCGGACCCTTGCGCGAACCCATCAGCCGTCTGCAAAGCGTCGATTTGATTATTGTCAACGGCGAAATATACGAAGACAACGAATATGCCATGCAGCTTGTCGGCGATACCGCCGTTAATATGCTGAGCGCTGAGCGAAAACCATTGACCGAGTTTGCCGCTGTCGAATGCCATGCGTTGGCGGGCATAGGCAATCCCCAGCGGTTTTTCAACAAGCTGGCAAGCGCCGGCTTGGCATGCAAGACCCGGAGCTTCCCCGATCATTATAAATTCCAGGCCGGTGACATCCTGTTTTCGGATAGTAAACCCGTGCTGATGACGGAAAAAGACGCGGTAAAATGCGTCGGGTTTGCCGGCGCGCAGCATTGGTATGTTCCTGTAACAGCGGTGCCTGAGCCGAAGTTTGCCGAACGCTTGCTGGAGTTAATCAAGAAAAAAGCCAAATAGGGTACGCAGCGCGTACCTTCTTCCTTCTTCGGGAGCTTCGCGCTTTATCGATGTTGAATTTATGCTACGCGCTGCGCACCCTGCCTGCTCACACACCCTAAGAGAAAACCCTATGATAGATAAAAAATTACTCGATATCCTGGCTTGCCCGATCTGCAAGAGCCCGTTGCGCTACGATAAGGACAGGCAGGAACTGATTTGCCGGGCCGACCGGCTGGCGTTCCCGATACGCGACGATATTCCCGTGATGCTCGACGATGAAGCGCGCCAGTTAAGCAGCGAAGAAGTGGACGCACTCTACCCATGAAGCCGGCATTTAAAGTCGTCATCCCGGCGCGGTACGGTTCTACGCGGCTGCCGGGAAAACCGTTGCTGGATATTGCCGGCAAGCCGATGATCGCCCATGTCTGCGCACGGGCGGAGGAAGCGGGCGCTGAGAGCATTACTGTCGCCACCGACGATGACAGGATCCTGCAAACCGTTAAAGCGCTGGGCTTTAACGCCGTGATGACGCGGCCGGACCACCAAAGCGGCACGGAACGGATTGCCGAAGTGGCGGCGTTATGCGGTTGGGCCGCTACGGACATCATCGTCAACCTGCAAGGCGATGAACCGCTGATTCCACCCGCTTATATCCGCGATGTCGCCGCCGCATTGGCCGGACAGGCGCGGGCAGGCATCGCGACGCTGGCCGCTGGAATCATCGATGAGGAAGAAATTTTTAATCCCAACGCGGTGAAAGTCGTGCTGAATCACGCGGGTTACGCGCTTTATTTCAGCCGCGCGCCGATTCCGTGGGAAAGGGACAGGTTTACCGTCACTGGCGGCAAACCATCGGGAAAAATACCGTATCTTCGGCATATCGGCATGTATGCCTACACCGTGGATTTTTTACGGCGCTATTGTTGCTGGGATGCTTCGGTGCTCGAGTCCATTGAGTCATTGGAGCAATTAAGGATACTCTGGCAAGGCGAAGCGGTCCTGGTAAAAACCGTTGACAAAACACCGCCCGCAGGCGTCGATACGCTGGAAGACTTGCAACGGGTCGGCCGGATATTGTCACCTCTTGTTTACGGCCTTTAAAATTTTTCGTAGGGTACGCATCGCGTACCTTTTGCATTGATTTTTATCATCATTCTATAAAGGTACGCGATGCGTACCCTACATAAAAAACCGAAAACTTGGTTGTTCAGGGTTTAACTCAATAAAAATAGATTGTATTCGATGGCTGAGCAGTTGCCGGTTTAACTATAGCAAATCCGTTTAACAGGAAAATGGCAGCTAAAGCAACTGCCTTGTCCCAGTTCGCTGCTAATGTGCAGCTCTGCGTCGTGGCGCATCAGCGCATGTTTGACAATAGCGAGACCCAGCCCTGTACCGGGCACTTTCTTGCGGCGCTTGGCTTCAACTCTATAAAAACGCTCGGTCACGCGGGAAATATCCGCCGCTGCAATGCCTTCGCCATGATCTTCAACTTCCAGTACTAACTCATCGCCGATTTGGCGCCAGCGTACCTGGACCAAAGAGTCTTCCGGCGAATATTTGAGCGCATTGCCGAGCAAATTTGTGAAGGCGCTGCGTAAATCCTGTTCTTCACCGAAAATATGCGCCGGTGACTCCAGTGTCAATTCGATGCGCCTTGATGCGTTTTCCAAGGTGTCGCCCTCTTTGCAAATCTGGCTTAATAAAGCGGGTATGTCTATACATTGTTGTTTTTTCTGTTGTGTTTCCAAGCGTGTCAGCAAGAGCAGGTCATCGACAAGATGCTGCATGCGCTCGGTTTGGCCCAGCATCTCCTTGAATGAGGTCGTAAGCAGCGGGGATACGCCGTCATCCATATCCTGCATGGTTTCCAGGTAGCCTTTTAATACCGTTAGCGGTGTCCTGAGTTCGTGCGAGACATTGGCGACGAAATCCTTGCGTATCGTTTGCATTTTTCTCAACTGCGTTACATCTTGGGCCAATAATAACCGTAAGCCCGAGCCGTAGGCGATAATCCTGACTTCGAGGGCGTTGCGGTTATTGACCGGGGAGGGCAGGATAACCGGTTCGCTGTAATTGCCTGATTTGAGGTAACGGATAAATTCAGGGAAACGGATCAGGTTGGGTATGCGTTGGCCTTTGTCGGTTTGCTGCAGGCCCAGCATCTGTCTTGCGGCTTTGTTGGCCCATTCAATCTCATCATGGGGTCGTAACACGACGGCCGCATCGGGCAGGGCTTCGGTGGATTGGCGAAACTGCTCAATCAGTTTGCGCAGTTTTTTCTTGCGTCGTTTTTCATTTTTCTTGATGCGGTAAATATGATAGTAAAGGTCTTCCCAAATGCCGCTGGTCTTCGGGTATTGGCCTTTCCCGCCGCCGCTTATCCATTTTTCAAAGCGCCTGATCTGCAAAAACTGGGCGATTAAAAGCGCCGATGTCAGCACCAATAGCGACGGCAATAACAGCCCCGCTATCCCGCCTATCAACGATACGGTTGAATACAGCAACAGCAAACGGGTAAATTCTTTTTGCCAAGCCTGCATACCTTATTCCATCAACGAAAACCGGTAGCCGAAACCCCGTACGGTTTGCACCAAATCTTCGCGACCGTGTTCGCCAAGAATTTTTCGGAGCCGGCGGATATGCACATCAATAGTCCGCTCTTCAATGTACACGCTACGTCCCCAAACCTGGTCCAACAGTTGCGTGCGGCTGTATACCTTGTCGGGATGGGTCATAAAAAACTGCATCAGGCGAAACTCGGTAGGGCTGACTTCCAATTGTTTATCGCCGATGCTGAGCCGGAGCTGTTCGGTGTCGAGGACTAAGTCACCGAGAGAGATTTGCGCCAGGCCCTGTATTTTCCCGCTTCTGCGCAGGACGGCGCGGATACGGGCGACCAATTCCTTAGGTGAGAAAGGTTTGGTTATATAATCGTCGGCGCCGATTTCAAGACCCCTGACTTTATCTTCTTCCTCACCGCGGGCAGTCAGGACAATAATGGGCAACTCCCGATAAGCCGGTTCTTTTTTCAAGCGCCTCGCCCACTCAACGCCGCTGATGCCGGGCAGCATCCAGTCCAGCAGAATCAAGTCCGGCGAGATGTCATCAAGGACCTTTTGCGCTTCCTCGGCATCGGCTGTTGCAATGGATTTGAAGCCGGCCTGCTCAAGCACCATCATTAACATCCCTCTGATGGCATCTTCATCTTCAACAACGAGAATATTCAGTCTTGACATAATTATATTAGGGAAAAATAAAACACTATATTAATTGTTTCATAAGTGCTTGCTTTAGTTATATAGACTAGACAGCAGTGCAAGAACTGATGGGAAAATTAATATAGTAACAAAATAGTAACAAAGTGCTTGTTACCTTTTGATGACAGATGGGTTGTCAACGTCCAGTCGGCGTGTTTTATGCTGTGGGTTGTCGATTCAGTCACCGTGATGAAATACGCTTTTGGGGGGCTTTTAGAAACAGTGCATTGCAAGCGTCTTCTAAAACGCCGCCAATGATGCGCGTATTCCGGAAAGCGGTTTGCGCGCTTATTTCCGAGGCGCGAATATTAATCTGTTGCCAGTTGTGTTGTTGCAGGTAGGGGATGGATGTCCCGTAGTAAACTGTTGCGATGCCGGCCCATTCAATCGCGCTTTGGCACATCGGGCACGGTTCCGCTGTCGTGTACAGGTCAAGTTCATGCCAATCCGAAGGCTGGTGTGATTGCGCGCAATGATTAATGGCGACCATTTCACCGTGAAATGTCGGGTTAAGCACGGATTGATTATAGCCCTCGGCAACGATCTCACCGCTCGCACGGTTGACGATGACAGCCCCGAACGGATATTCGGGCACGTTTAAAGCCAGCGCAATAGCCTTGCGCATATAAAGTTCATGATGCATTGGGATACCTGTGTATGATGTTTTTAGGCGATTCCAGTGACGTTAATTCCGCCATCGTATTAAGGTTAACGAACAGTTCCGGCTGCCGGCTGAAATCCGCTTTGACGGTGTTGTACTGTTTCAGCCAGTCTTCGACCTTGCGCCCACCGCCGCTCAAATATTCCCCCAGGCCGGCTTGGAGTGCTGTTTTTACTGCCAGGAATACCGGATGCAGGCGTTCGCCGTCGAAGGCGACGGCAATATCGGCGTCCTGTTCCTCTCGTGCGGTTAATAACTTTTGCAAATGTCCGCTGGTCGCTAACGGGCAATCGCAAGGCATCACGAGCAAAACACCCGTTTCCGCGTCATGCATTGCCGCAGATATTCCTGCCAGCGGCCCGTCGAAACTGTCTGTTTGGTCGGCTATGACTGGCAGGCCGAATTGCCGGTATTGTTCGTGGTTGCGGTTGGCGTTGATGAGCAGCCGCCCCACAACAGGCGACATCGCCGCTATCGCATAACTGACCAACGGTCGGCCATGATAAGGGAGCAGGCCTTTATCCTGGTGATTCATACGTCTCGCAAGTCCGCCGGCGAGAATAACGCCGGTTACGTGGGTTGGATTTTTCATGGGCAGGCCTTCAAGCTTTACTGATGCGGTGTGATTTATTATTTGCTTTTCAGTTAAAATGAACAACTTTAAAAAATTATCGCTGAATAACCCTGCTGTTTTCGCAGTCGGTACATTAAGGAGTATGCCGTGTTAGCCGTCAAATTAGCCACTTACCAGGATATTATCGATTTGCCTGAGAATATAGTCGGGGAAATCATTAATGGCTATCTGGAAACCCATCCACGCCCCGCGCCTAAACATGCCGTGGCCGCTTCATCGCTGGGCGATGAATTGGTTTCACCTTTTCAAAAAGGCCGGGGCGGTCCGGGCGGCTGGTGGATAATCGGTGAACCCGAATGTCATCTGGGTGCTCATGTTTTAGTGCCCGACCTGGCCGGCTGGCGCAAAACCAGGATGCCGGTTTTACCCGAAACGGCATGGTTTGATACGGTGCCGGACTGGATATGTGAGATTTTATCACCCTCCACAGCCCGGCTGGACCGGGTCGTTAAAATGCCGATCTACGCGCAACTTGGCGTTGCTTATCTTTGGCTGATTGATCCCGTCCTGGAAACGCTGGAGGCCTATCAGTTGCACGATAAGCACTGGCTGCTAACCGCTTCGTATGCCGGCGATCAATCCGTAACTACCGCTCCATTTACCGAGCACACTTTTTCACTTTCCGATTTATGGGCATAAACATGGGAACAAATACCTCAATGAAAAATACATCTGTTTTAAGTCTTGCTTTAATGGCGTTGATAGCCGGTTGCGCAACGGCGCCGGAACCTGTCGTCGAAGAAAAAACGCCGGTCAACGATTTTCCAACCCGCGACCGGGTGGAATATGTTTTAAATTGCGTCGCGCAACACGGCGGCCTGAGTTATATCAACCAGTATGCCTGCGGCTGTAAAATCGACAAGATTGCCGAGAAAATGAGCTTCAGCGAGTACGAGGCGGCAAGAACCTTCAGCTATTTAAAAAGTACGCCCGGCGAAAGCGGCGGCGTGTTCCGCGATCCGAAACAATCCAAAGACTTGCGGGCAAGGCTTAAAGAAGCCGAAGATTATGCCGAGAAAAGCTGTTTTGTAAAATAGAGCCCAGGCAATGAGCCGAAACCGCTTTCCTGATGCCGACCGTGCCGCTGTCTACCGCGCTATTTATCAACGCCGCGACATGCGCCATTTTTTATCCGAGCCGATTGCGCCGGAACTTTTAAAGCGCTTGCTGGATGCCGCCCATCATGCGCCCAGTGTCGGCTTTATGCAGCCGTGGCGATTTATTCGCATCAGCAGCGCCGATTTGCGCAAAGCGATTCATACGCTGGTCGAGCAGGAACGGCTTTGTACCGCGGAAGCCTTGAATGAACGCGAAGATGAGTTTATGAAATTGAAAGTGGAAGGCATACTCGAATGCGCCGAAGTGTTGGTTGCGGCGTTGTGCGAACAGCGCGAGCACACTATTTTCGGTCGGCGCACCTTGCCGGAAATGGATCTCGCATCGCTGGCCTGCGCAATACAGAATATGTGGCTGGCGGCGCGGGCGGAAGGCATCGGTATGGGTTGGGTGTCGATGTTTGAACCCGAGGCGCTTAAAAAACTATTGAATATGCCGGAAGACAGTCGGCCTGTCGCGGTGTTATGCCTGGGCCATGTCGAGGCGTTTTACGATAAGCCGATGCTGGAGCAGGAACATTGGGAGACGCGCAAAAACCTGGATGACTTGATATTCGAAAATGTGTGGGATGCACCGTGCCGCTAGATTTTGCAGTTACTCCCGTTTCATCGGCACTCGCTCAGGCGTTGCAGGCGAAAATCGACCAGAAAACCAAGCCTCAAGGCTCATTGGGACAGTTGGAATCCCTGGCATTACGAATCGGCCTGATTCAAGGCAGCCTGTCGCCGAGTTTAAATCATCCCTGCATTATTGTTTTTGCCGGCGATCACGGCATCGCCGAAGCTGGCGTCAGCGCCTATCCGCAGGCCGTCACCGGGCAAATGGTCGCCAATTTCCTGAACGGCGGCGCGGCAATCAATGTCTTCGCGAGGCAGCACGGTATCGAATTATTAATCGTCGATGCCGGAGTCAATGCCGATTTGCCCGCTCATCCCCGCTTGATCGATGCAAAGATTGCCAAAGGCACGCGAAATTTTTTAACGCATACCGCGATGACGGCCGATGACGCGCTGAAAGCCATGCAGAAGGGAGCTGAATTGGTGCTGGATCGCCATCAAAACGGCTGTAGCTGCATCGGCTTTGGCGAAATGGGCATAGGCAATACCTCGTCTGCGGCATTGATCATGCATTGCCTGACGGGAATACCGTTGGCGCAATGCGTAGGCCGCGGAACCGGGCTGTCTGATGGACAATTGGCGCATAAAATATCGGTATTACAGCAGGCGTTAAACCGGCATCCCGGCGTTAGCGGCGTCTTAGGCGTTTTAAGCGCATTCGGCGGTTTTGAAATTGCGATGATGGCGGGCGCTTATTTGAAAGCGGCCGAATTAAACATGCTGATAGGGGTTGACGGCTTTATTGCCGGCGCGGCGTTGCTGGCAGCCTGCCGGCACTGCCCGGAGGTGCTGGATTATTGCGTGTTCAGCCATGTTTCGCATGAGCAGGGGCACCAGGCTTTATTGGATCATTTTAACGCGGCGGCATTGCTGAACCTGGAACTGCGTTTAGGCGAAGGCTCCGGCATTGCGATGGCGTATCCCTTGCTGCAATCGGCGGTGTTGTTTTTGAATGAGATGGCGTCTTTTGATGAGGCTGGGGTGGATCATTAAGCGAAGCATTCCAGAATTGCGTCGGTAGGATATTTCCGGTCTTGCCAATTAAAATATTGTAGTTACATTAATGAAGTTACAGCTGGATTTTAATGATTTGTATCTGGGATGAAAATAAGAACCTGCTCAACCAGAAAAAACACCGGATCAGTTTTGAGCTTGCGCAACGGGTTTTCGACGACCCTTTGCATCTGAGCAGACAAGACCGGATGGAAAACGGTGAACGGCGTTGGCAAACTATAGGACAGGTCGGCAATGTCGCGTTATTGTTGGTAGCGCATTCAGTAACCGAGACTGACGGAGAAGAAATAATACGCATTATCTCGGCGCGAAAAGCCGATAAAACAGAGCGGAGAATTTATGAGCAAGGTACATAACGCCCCCTTAACGGCACAACAACAGGCAGAGCTGGCGGGTCTTGAAGCCATGCCGGATGAAGAAATCGACTATTCAGACATCGCCGCGACTACGCCGGAGCAATGGCGTGAGGCCAAGCGGGCGGTATTTTATCGCCCGGTCAAGCAACAACTGACCTTACGCATAGATGCCGACGTGGTGGAGTGGTTTAAAAGTCAGGGCAGGGGTTATCAGACCCGCATCAATAAACTCTTGCGGCAGGCTATGATGAAGGAAATTAACCACGAAAAGAGATTGTAGTTATGGGGGCTTGGTTGCCCCACTTTTTCTGATGTTTTCGTTGTGTCGCACATCCATCATATCGCCAGTAATTGAGTAAGGCGCGGCGAAGCCGGCTTAGCCGAAGACCCGATCGAATGTTCAGGGCGAGAGACATAAGCTTTTCGTACCGGATTTTCGATTTTCTTCGGGGATATTGGTCTCTACTCAAAATCGGCAACTTCCCTGTAAACTGTTCTATAACGCTCGGTTCTATGGTTTCGAGATTGGCCTTGAATTTAGCAAAAGTGAAGTGTTTGACGTACAGCAAAAAATTCAGCCGCTTCGGTTGTTGGAAAATTTACTTATAAGCATAGATAAACGATAGGGAAAATACATGCCAAATAACAACGAAAGCGTACATCCCGATTGTATTTCAATTGCACTTGATAAAGCAGAAGGTTTTCCTTTTGAACGATTTGCAACCGACTTTTTATCTTCCGTAGAAGGCAGAAAATTTGTTCCTTTAGGCGGTGTCCATGATGGTGGCGCAGATGGAATACAAAGTCGTGAATTATTTGAAACAGAAAAGGCCGGTGTTTTCTATCAAATCACTACTGAAAAAAATCATCGCGATAAAATAAGAAAAACAATCGAAAGATTAAAAAAATTTGGTCGAGAACCAAAAACGCTTTACTACATAACATCTAACCTAATAACTCATATTGATAAAGAAGAGGATGAGTTGAGGGAATTACACGATACCAATATTAGAATAAGAGATAAAAAATATATTGTCAGCCATATCAATGATTCTAATGGAACAATAGCGGCTTACAAACATCACCTCGAAAGATATACCGCGTTTTTAGAAAACATTGGACGAGATAAATCTATAACCAGTGCAATTCATTCAGAAGACCCTTCTGTTTTTGTTTTTTTGCATCACGAAGTTACAAATAAATTGGGTAATCGGAAGCTAATTCATTCAATTACAGATACCTTAATTCTTTGGGCGCTAAGAGATACGAACCACGATAAAGGAATCTATAGTAGCCGTGATGAAATATTCAATAGCATTATAGATATGTTTCCCTGGGCAAAAAACTATCTTAATGCGCACCTGAACTGTCGCCTAGAATATATGAGAAAAAAAACTAATTCAGGAAGACAAATACGGTGGCATAACAAAGATAAAAAATATTGTTTGCCATTTGAAACTAGGCAAGCTATTCAAGATGAAAATCGTGAAGATGAAGCGCTTAAAATTGCTTTCTTTGAAGAGCTAAAATTACAGGCTAGTGATTTATTTAGTAGTGACGATGGACAATATGACCTTATAGCGAAGTTAACGCATGAAGTAATTGTAAAAGTTTTTGAAAAACAAGGGCTTTTACTGTCACATATTATAAAAAATGATGAACAAAATTTTGATAAAATGTTAGTAATATCTGATTGCATTGAATTTGTTTTGAATGAACAAACTAAAGTAAAAAGCCCAGAAATTGAGCTTTATCGAGAACATATCTATAACTTAATTAGATCGATTTTTTATAGTAGCTCTTCTACTCAAAGAAATTATTTATATGGTCTTTCAAGAGCTTATATTCTCTTGTTCACATTAAAAGCAGAGCCTAGAATCATTGAATATTTTAGTTCTATGAGTGCCTCCTTAAAACTATTTATTGGTAGTGATATTTTGGTAAAAGCACTATCAGAACGATTTTTGAATGAAGAAGATCAAGTTTGTAGGAATATGCTAAAAATTGCTGTTGTAAATGGAATGACTCTAAATTTATCCAGTTGTGTGTTAGACGAAGTATTTTGGCACTTAAAAACGACAAATTATGAGTTTATGAACCATTGCTCTGAAATAGAACAATTTATGACAAAAGCAATTATTAGAAATAGCCCTAAAATATTGGTTAGAGCGTATTTTTATGCAAAAGAAAAGAAATTGGTGAAAACATGGAGAGAATATATAAATCAATTTATCAGCTATGAAAACATTGAATTCGATACTGGTAGAGAAGAGTTGAAGAGTTATTTAATAACAACATTTAAACTAAAGTTCATTGAAAACGAACAGTTAGAGAACGTAGTGGACAAGGAAATGGTTCAAAAGCTTGTACAAAAATTAATGGAAAATGACATTAAAGATAACGAGCAATTGGCATTCAGTAGTGCATTACTTGTTTATGGTATCTATGGTTTAAGAAGAAAAAATAATGAAGTTAGTAATGGTTCATCATTTGGGTTTAATACATGGTGGCTAACCAATCAAACAAAAATTCGCCATCATACTAATGAAGTCGTAAAAGACAACCATGACAAACACTATATTATGAGGCCAGAGTTCTTATTAAACTTTATAGCCATTTCACCTTCATGTGAGCAAGTTAGAGGAACGCTTAAAAATATTTTGCCCAGTAATATTGGTATTGAATTAGGGCATAGGCTTAAAGAAGATGTTTTTCATTCGGTTTTATCAAAAGTTGATGAATGGAAAAGCTATGAAGGAGGAAGAAGAAATACATTAATATCAAATTTATCAGATCAATTAAAAGCTGATCAACATAAGATATATGATGAGAACCTAGATTCAATAAACGAAAAATTGGATCACATTGAAAATCTAACCATCATTTGATTTGCTTAAGGAAACTTTGATTAAGTTCTTCGACAAGCTCAGGACGAACGACAAGTAGTTGATTCCGTTCATGGTGAGCTTGTCGAGCCATGAATGGAATTAACTTGTTCAGAGGTTCCTTAATAGCAATCTGTGAATGAAGCCCGTCCTTATCAATTTAAAGCAACCATCGACTACGTCGTTGTATATGGCTAAAACAATAGTCTTTATAGTTTAAGAGTAAGCAATGGATAACCTTTTTATATATGAATTCAAGCCGTTGTTTTTAACGCTGGATAAAATCGCATTTTTTCAGAACATTTATTCCATTGACTTCACCGATGAAAAAAATCGCCCCAGCAATTTTTTCATGATGGTGTCGCCCAACGGCATGGGCAAGACCACGGCTTTGGAAATTTTTTCCTGTCTGAGCGACTTGTTGGGTAAAAAAGACATCGACGGATACGACCATGAAGACTTGGATAAGCGCAATGGTCGGGCGCAATTGGATTTTTGGGTTAGGCTGCGTTGGCAGGGCCGCAATCTCAGCATTGTGTTGACGGTTTTGGCCGGTGCCATTGGTGAGCAAACGTTTTTGAAACCTTGGAGCGCAGAAGATTTGCAAACGTTTAACGCCGAGAGTTGGCGTAAGACGGGGTTTCGTAGTCCCGTGCCGGGGCGTTATGAAAGCATTGCAAATAAAGCCGATGACTTGTTGCAAGACCTATTGGCTACTTTCCGAGTAGCGTCGGAAACGGTTGCCGATGAAGGATTTTTACAGCCTGGTTTCCATTTGCCGACGGTTTTATATCTATCCGCTTACCGCGACATTCCGTATCCTAACAACGACAACCATGATTGTATTCCACATCCGAATCATAGCGTCATGGAGCGCAGCATCGCCATGCCTGAGCATTGGCGTTACCAGCCGTTACATGCGTTTGAAGCCCATAGCGCCTATTGGAAAAACTCCTTGGATAATTTGCTGGTGTGGCTGAAATGGTTGGATAACGGCTCGTTTGACAAAGCCCGAGATTTAATCAATGAGCAAGTTTTTACTGAAACCTCTCCTTCATTGAATCCTGACAAAGATAAATTTAAGTATTTAAAAGACGTGCGCCGCAATCCGCCCGAAGCCATTATCGATACCGGTAATGGCCAAACCCACCGATTGGACCGGTTAAGCAGCGGCGAAAAAAGCCTGGCCTATCTGTTCTTGCGTATCGGGGCGCATTGCACCAGTAACACCATTATTTTGATCGACGAAATGGACATTCATTTGCATATCCGTTGGCAGCATCGGCTGTATAACGCGCTCGAAAAGATGGTTAAAGACAATCCAGGGTTTACCATTATGATGACCACACATTCTTTGGAAATATTACAACGGTTTACTGCGACGATGGGGCAGGAGCGAGAAGGCATTTTTATGGCGGGTGAATTGATTGAAACGGATTTGAGTTAGGGTTATGGCTAGTTTTAAGAAAGCAAAATCACCGTTAGTTGACGCAAAATACGAACGCCGCACTAGAGTTTTTTTAGAATCCGCTGAAGACGTGCGGATATTTAACGACCATTGGTTTAGCGATAAGCAAGATAAGCTGAAATTTGTCAGTGCCGAGGGCAACCAGCTTGGCGGCGGTGGGTGTCGAGTGCTGATTGCCAAGGTGGAGGAAGAAAATAGCCAAAATATTAAGGCTTATGGGATTGTTGATAGGGATGTGTTATTAGCCGATGCCAATGATTTATTCTGGGAAATAGACGATGCCGTTTTTCATGCCGCCAAGCCTTATGGCGATAAAATTCACGTTTTGCGTCGCTGGGAATTAGAAAATTATTTGTTACAGCCAGGGGCGTTTACCGCAGTAGTATCAGTAAGAACTTCCCGCCCTCCAATACCCTTTGTTTCGGCTGAAACATTTTTAGATTATGCGGAAGATATTGTTCAAGTAACTGCCCTAACTACTTTTTTAGTGTCCAAAGGCAAAAAATCACCAAACCCCGGGTTTGGAATTCAATCATCTGGTTCAGATTTAACCAAAGAGATTAATAACTATCTAAAAAATCAATTTTCAGAAGAAAATCACGATATGAGCAATGATGTCGAAAAGGTCAGGACATTTGAGCAAAGTGACAGCAATCCAGAGGAAAGATGGAAGAGTCTTTCCCGCATGTTAGATGGTAAAAAGAGTTTGATGCGATTGTGCCGTTATCTTTCTGAAAGCCTGCAAATTGAAAGCATTCGCCCTTGGGAAGAAATGCGAGGCTGTCTTGCGGATGTTATTGCCTCAAAGCAAAAAATAGACACTGAGCTATTAGAGCTTATTGACAAAATCGCCGTGTTATAACACTTGCAAGTTTAATGTCTCATTTAAAACTTTTCCAACTTGCCTTAAGTTTTTACACCCGCTTACCGACACCACAAAATTTAGATTACCAAAAACTCCCCCAAGCCAGCGTCTATCTGCCCTTGGTCGGCTGGTTGGTTGGCGGCGCGGGTGCGTTGTTTTTTTATCTGGCGGCCTTCCTATGGCCGCCTTTTACATCCGCGATACTTGCCACGATCACGGGCATTTTTATAACCGGCGCCTTCCATGAAGATGGTTTTGCCGATGTCTGCGACGGTTTCGGCGGGGGCTGGGGCAAGCAGCGCATCCTGGAGATCATGAAGGATTCGCAGGTTGGCGCGTATGGCGCTATCGGCGTGTGCCTGTTGCTGTTGCTGAAAATCAGCCTGCTTAGCGCAATGCCCATAGTCGCTGTACCGGCGATCTTGCTGGCCGGGCACAGCATCAGCCGTTTGCCGCCCTTGCTGTTGATGCAGCGCTACAGTTATGCCAGGCAAGAACACAGCAAGGGCGGGGCGGCTGTTTTTAAACCGGGTAAGCAGGATTTACTTTTTGCCGCCGCTTGCGCGCTATTGCCTTTGTTGCTGCTGCCTGTTTTATGTTGGCTTGCGCTTATTCCGGTATTAATGGTTAATTGGCTTTTGGGCCGGTATTTTTATCGCCACATCGGCGGCTATACCGGCGATTGCCTGGGTGCAAGCCAGCAAGTTGCGGAAACGGTTTTTTATCTCGGCATCAGTGCATTATGGACATTTATTTAATCCGCCATACGAAAACCGCGGCAACGCCGGGCTTGTGTTACGGGCAAACCGATATTGCGCTGGCCGGCAGTTTTGCCGATGACTTCCTGCATATCCGCAACAAACTGCCTGAGCTGCCGCCCGATTGTCCGGTGTTTTGCAGCCCGTTAAGCCGCTGCCTGCAATTGGCGGGATATTTATCGGGCAATGTGCGGTGCGACAAGCGCTTGCTGGAAATCAATTTCGGTGATTGGGAAAACAGCCGTTTTGATGACATTGACAGTGATGCATTACGCCATTGGACCGATAATTTTGTCCACGTCGCGCCGCCGAACGGTGAAAGCTTTAGCGATTTGTACGCCCGCACTGCCGATTTCTGGCAGGATTTAATCCGGCAACGGGCCGGGCAGGTATGGGTCGTCACTCATGCCGGGGCAATACGCGCGTTATTGGCGCACATCTTGGCGCTGCCCTTAGCCCATGCCTTCCAATTTCGCATTAACCCTGGTTCGGTGCATAAATTGCACTACACCGCCGATTACACTTACATCGACTACCTCAATCAATGAAACCACTCGCCGTATTCGGTACCGGTTCCGATGCCGGAAAAACCACGATAACGATGGCTTTGTGCCGTATTTTTGCCGATCGCGGCGTGCGCGTCGCGCCGTTTAAGGCGCAAAACGTGTCGAATAACTCAGCCGTCACGAAGGAAAACCTGGAAATTTCCAGGGCGCAATGCCTGCAGGCGGAAGCCGCGCGCGTCGAACCCAGTTATTTGTTTAATCCGGTGTTGCTGAAATCGCACGGCAATGATGCGGTGCAGGTGATCGTCAACGGTGAAGTCCATCAAAACCAGTCGGTGGCCGATTATTATCAAGCTATCGGCAATCTGGAGGCGCAGGTCAAGCAGGCCTTCAGCCGTTTACTGCAGGATTACGAGCTCGTGATTGCCGAAGGCGCGGGTTCGCCGGTTGAGTTGAACCTGCTCGATAAGGATTTATCGAATACCTTTATTGCCAAAACCTTCAACACGCAAAATATCCTGGTTGCCGACATCGAACGCGGCGGCGTGTTTGCGTCGATTTACGGCACCTTGGCATTGATGGACCCCGTTATGCGCGAAAACCTGGTCGGCGTCGTCATCAATAAATTCCGCGGTGACCGGCGTTTTTTTGACGACGGCGAAAAAATTATCCGCGAACGCTTCGGCGTGCCGGTGTTGGGCGTGGTGCCATACCAGCCTATCAATATCGATATGGAAGATTCACAATCCTTGCAGAACTATCGCCAGCGGCTCGACGATGTCAAGATCCGCGTCGCCGTGATCGCTTATCCCGGCTTAAGCAATTACAACGATCTCGATGCGCTGATGGCCGATAGCGAGTTGGATGTGCAATGGGTTCACGGCGGCTATCGTTCCTTGGACGGCTTTGACATGGTGCTGTTGCCGGGCAGTAAAACGGTGATCCGCGATTTGCACTGGCTCAAGCAACAAGGCCTGTTTAATGCCTTGTTGCAGTTCGGCAAGCCGGTGTTCGGCATCTGCGGCGGCTACCAAATGCTCTGCAAAACCCTGCACGACCCGGACGCGCTGGAACATGAGGTTGCAGGCATCGAACAAGGCCTGGGTTTGATGGCTGACACGGTGTGTTACCAACGCCCGAAAATTCTCACGCGCGGCACGTATTCGCTGTTTTCCCAGCCAGATGTCGCAGGTTATGAAATCCACTGCGGGCGCATGGCTAAATACCCACTGTATTATCAGGCCGGGCGCATAGCCGGAACGCATGTGCATGGTGTTTTTGATGATGACGCATTGCGCACGGCTTATTTTCGGGCGATTAATGCCGATTACCGGGGCTATGCTTACCGGGATTACCGTGAGGCTGAGATCCAGGGTTTTGCAGACAAGGTTGAGGCGAGTTTGGATATGGAGGCGATTGTTCGGGCCTTGGCATAACAAGCATTTATATTGAATGCGCTATGTTGGGTGTATTATTCATAACGAATTGGTTTAACTTCGATCAGGATCGTTATGCAAACTAAATTAACATTAAATCTTGAAGATGAGCTTATTCAGCAAATCGAGGCTTATGCAAAACAACAAAATAAATCCATTTCTCAAATTATAACCGAATATTTTCAACAGCTTACTAAGCAATCAAAAAATGTAAGTGTTCCATCGATTACGCGGTCATTAATTGGAATTTTACAAGACTATAAGGTCGATAGTGCGGATTACAAACAGCATTTGCAGGATTCCGAATGAACTATGCAATGTTATACAAAAGGCCTTATGACTTTTGACAATGCATTATGAAAACCTTGTTTATCGGCGGCGTAAAAAGCGGCAAATCGCACCTGGCGGAAGCCTATATCCTGGAACGAGCCGGGCCAGTCAAGCCTGTTTACCTGGCGACGACCGAATTTATCGATGACGAAATGCAGGACCGCATCGACCGTCACCGGCAACGCCGCGGGGAGTTGTTTACGACACTGGAAGCACCGCTTAATTTGCTGGAGGCATTGAAAGACTGCAAGCAGCCGGTACTGCTTGAATGCGTGACGATCTGGCTGAACAACCAGCTCTATCATCAAATACCAGAAACCGACACACTACGGGAGCTTGAAGCTGTTTTGCAGCTGCCCTGCGATATGGTGCTGGTGCATAATGAAGTCGGCTTCGGCATCATGCCCGACAATCCCGTGGCGCGGCAGTTTGTCGATTTATCGGGCAGGGCGGCGCAGTTGATGGGGCGGTACTGCGATAAGGTGTTTTTTTGCAGCGCCGGCTTGGCCTTGGCTATGAAATAACGCGGTAGCGCACTTTACCCTTGGCTTGGGATGACAGCTTAGCGTATAAGGAAATATCCGTTGCCTTCGGTTCCGGTGCAAGCAATCAAAGCGTATCCAAAATCGCTTTCTTCTTGGCGGCATATTCATCGGCCGAAATCAATTCCGCTTCAAACATCTTCTTTAGCTGCGCCAGCTTTTCCACGGGGTCGGTGGCGGGATTGCTGTGATTACTGCTCATCGCTTGCGCGATGTTTTGCCCAAAACTGATGCCCGCGCCAAGCCCCATGCCCATACCCGCGCCGCCGGCTTCATTTCTCGCCGCTTCACGCAGGGCTTCCAGTTGCTGCACTTTGGCGTAATCCAGCCCAACGGCTTGCGCGGCTTGCGCTTCGGCAGTCATGTCGGCGATGCGGTTAATGCGTTTTAAGGTATCTTCATCAAAGTCCGTGCCTTCGATGCGAAAATCGGTGATCTCAAAACCGAGTTCAGCAAATACCGGCGCCAATTTTCCCCGCACACCAGCGGCGATTTCTTCACGGTTCGCATCAATATCAATATAGCCGAACTGGCGGGTGGCCAAAAAAATCGCTAAGCGGTTGGCTTAGCCGCGCGACGATAACGTTTCTTAAATCTTCAGCCGTAAACGTGTTGTGGCTGCCGACGACATTGACGAAAAAATCGCCGGCATCATGGATGCGATAGCTGTAATTACCGAAAGCCTTTAAGCCGACGGGAAATTGATAGCTGGGGTCCAGGTATTTGATAACAGACGTCGTTCCCCATTTTTGGTCGAGTATCGCCGTTTTCCTATAAAAATAGATGCCGACTTTATACTCGCTTTCAAAAAACTGCATGAATTTACGGATTGTCGTCCAAAATGGGATATTATCGGTTTTGAGATTAAACGAGCCTTCTTCTTGGTAAACGGCTTGCACCTTGCCCTGGTAGACAAAAATACAGCCTTGTCCGGGCCCGACAATTAGGGTCGAGGCATTTTTGATTTCGTCGCCGTTGTCGGTCCATTGTTCAAACAACGCATTGGGATATGGATTTTGCCATTCGATCACTGAACGCAGTTGGCGTTTTAAACCGTCAAAAAGTGCCATTGTTAACTCCTTTGTTTAGTAAAATGTAAACTAAGTATAGAACGCTGATGACGCTGATGACGCTGATAATTATGATTGAGTAAGGTTTTTTTGAATGATCTTAGAAAATCAGTTGATCGCCGTTTTTAGGATTACCTGTGTTTATCACTTGTGTCCTATGGGTATAATCATTTGCGTCACCAGCGTTCCATTGTATTTGTGGTTTATTTTTGCGAGTTACCTTATTGGGTAGTGTTGTAACATTCTAATGGCGTTTAATAAAACGCAACAAGCACACGCTTGAGCGGGTGCGTGTTGATCCGGGAAAGTGTGAAGCCGCTTAAAATTAGTGCAAGATGACGCCGAACTCACCATGCGCCAGACGAACGCTGTAAGCAACAGGAGTCGCCACGCTCGTATCGGTGCGAATCAAATTGATTTCAACGTAATATTCATTGTTCTGGAAATCGAAGGCATGGGTGAATTGCTTGATATCTTCGTTGGCCGATACGTTGGCTGAGTCGTTGCTGTTGAAAGTAGCGATAGTTGTTTCGCCGAGTGTGGCCCGGCTGACTTTCCTTAGCGAGGCACTGACCTGCGCTTTAGTGCTGATGCCGTCGGGATCCTTGTAACCGACAATCAAGGCATTCCAGTCCGCGCTTTTCCAACAAGCCGGCGTACCGATAAAGCCGTCTGAAGGCGCCGGCACTTCGGGCACATAGTCATAGATAGGCGTGACATTGCAACGCACGGTAATCGGTTGGTAAGTTGGGTTTGGCCGGGTGATGATGGCATTACTGACGGTGGAAACAGCGTTGCTGACCAGTACGCCGAAATTACTGATATTGTTGCCCTTGAACCGGAATTGAGTGCCGGCAAATTCATATTTGCCGGATGACGATTCATCAACGGAACAGGATGACGCCGTTGATGTCCAGGCCGGTAAAGTATCGCCCCAACCTTGCGGCAAAGCCGAAGCGCCGGTAGCGGTAACGATAGCGCCGGTAGCCAGCAGGGTCATTAAAGTGTTGCGTAATGTTTTCATGGTCGTGTCCTCGAGAGTCTGAGATAAGAAATATTGAGTGTTTGTCTGAATGCTTCGGACAGGTCATAGAATACGCATGTCACTCAGTGATCACAGTGATGTAGTTACCGGGCGCTTACGGCATTATTTACTTTCTCAAGGCCCGCATATTGCTTGTTCAAATTAGGCATTGACATGGAGACCCGCGGCGCATTGATACGGGAAACAGTTACGAGAGAACAGAACTTTTAATGTTGCTGTAACTATTCAGGCCCTTGCCTAACAGCAAGGGCCTGAATAGTTACCTGTTGCTTTATCAACATAAATCCCTATAATTGCCGCCTGCTTTAAGGTTCCAGAAGGCTTTGCCTGATGGTTAAACGGGAAGTCGGTGAGGTTTATCCAACTCCGACGCTGCCCCCGCAACGGTAGATAAGTAAAAGAATCGTCTGGATGCCACTGTGCTGTGCATGGGAAGGTGACGGTTCAGGCTGCGGCCACTTATAAGCCCGGAGACCGGCCCTAAAGTATATTCGGTGCAGCGGAGGGCTGTTCTACGAAAAGAAAAGCGCCTCTACTGTCTCATCAAAAGCCTCTCTTCTTTTTTGTCCTTCGCTGTTTATTCAACTCGCTATGCGCGGGTGGCGCACAGGACATTATGCAAAAATTTATCATCAGCTCATTATTGTTAACCGGTTTTAATTCCTTACAAACTCAGGAAGCCTTCGCTAAAGACATCGCAGACCTGCCGGGTGTCGTCGTGACGGCGACAAGAACGGAAACCCTCAAAAATCAATTGGCCGCCGGGGCGACGGTTTTTACCCGCCAGGATATTGAACGTTCGCAGGTGAAAACCCTGCCCGACTTGTTTAAGGGCGCGATAGGCATCGACATTGCCCAAAGCGGCGGTTATGGCCAGGTAACGGACTTGTTTATGCGCGGCACCAACCCCGACCATGTGTTGGTCTTGATCGACGGTATTAAGGCAGGCTCCGCAACGGTCGGCACGACACCGTTCGAACTGGTCCCGATTGACCAGGTCGAACGCGTGGAAATCATCCGCGGCCCGCAATCGAGCCTGTACGGTTCGGAAGCGATCGGCGGCGTTATCCAGGTTTTTACCCGCAAAGGCAGCCCCGAAGAAAAGCCGAAGTTTACGCTTGAAGCCGGCGGCGGCTCTTACGATACCGCCCATACGGCGGGTACGGTCAGCGGCAAATCAGGCAATAACTGGTATAACCTCGGCGTATCGCACATCAATTCACAAGGGTTTAACAATAAGCGAAACAGCGACCCCGATCGTGACGGCTATCAAAACACCGGGCTGAATGCGCGCATCGGCCATCGGTTTGGCGATAAGACGGAAGTCGAGGCGTTTTTTACGCGCGCCGAAGGCATTAACGAATACGACTCGGCTTATGGCGGCGATAACTCGGAGTTTGTCAACCAAGTGCTCGGTATTGCCGGCAATATCGATGTCACGGATAACTGGCGCAGCACCTTGCGTTTAGGACAAAGCCTCGACGAGCTGGATACGTTTTTTTCCGACGGCAGTTTTGAAAGCCGCTATAACACGACTCGCTGGAATGCCAGTTGGCTGAACACCGTGCAGTTAAGCGATGCCCATCAAGGGATTATCGGCACGGACTATCGTGTCGATGAGGTGGAAAGCGGCGATCTTGATGCTTTCAATCCGGGCTTTGACACGTATAATGAACGTTCCCGCTACGATGTCGGCGTGTTCACCGAATTGCACAGCCGCTTGCTCGATCATCATTTTATTAATGCTTCGCTACGTTGGGATGAAAATCAGGCCTTCGGTGATTATGTAACCGGCAATATCGGTTGGCGCTATAACAGCCGGTACGGCATCAGCCCGTTTGCCAGCTTCGGCAATGCCTTCAAGGCGCCTACGTTTAATGAGCTGTATTGGCCCGATACCGGCTTTGGCGGCGGTAATCCGAAGCTGAAACCGGAAGAGTCGCAGTCGTTTGAGGTCGGGCTGGCAGGCGATCACGGCGTATGGCAATGGGAGCTGCGCGCTTATCACACCGATGTCGAGCAATTGATTTCCGGCTGGCCGCCGGTTAATGTCGATAAAGCGCGAATTGAAGGCCTAGAGGCGCAAATCGGCGCCGATTTGTTGGGTTGGCATCATAAGTTAAGCATGAGCCTGCTGGAGCCGATCGATTTGGGAACCGGCCTGCGTTTGCAGCGGCGCACCGATAAATCCTTGTCTTACGATATGTCCCGCTCGCTGGGCGCGTTTGATTTAGGGCTTTATGTGCTGGCCCAAGGCGACCGGCCCGACCTGGATTTTAATACCTTTCCGGCGACGCGGGTCAAGCTTGACGGCTTCGTTACGGTCGATTTGCGCACTGCCTGGCATATCGACAAAAACTGGATGCTCAGCGCCAAATTGAACAATTTGCTGGATGCGCGCTATCAAACAGCGAATACTTATAACACGCCGGATAGAAACTTTTTTGTGTCTATCCATTACAATCATTAACCTCACTTTTTCGGAGTTCAACATGACGATTAATCAATGGCTAAAAAGCGACTACTTGCCTATTCCCCTCATCGCGCTGATGGTGTTGACGCGCTTTCATCATTTTGGCGATGTATTGCATCTTCCCGATGCGTCGCTGGCGGTTTTTTTCTTTGCCGGTTTTTATCGTACCGGCGCTGGCAAAAACGCATTATTTGCCTTTTTGCTGGCAATGGCGGGCTTGATCGACTATGTGGCGATTGCTAACGGCACCAGCGACTGGTGTGTTTCGCCGGCCTACGTTTTCCTGATTCCTACTTATGCGCTGATGTGGTTGGCTGGCAGCTACTGCTCGGCATCGAAATCCTTGGCGGTTGCCGCCGGCCTGGTAACGTTGGCGGCATCGGCGGCATTTACCGTTTCAAACGGCAGCTTCTATTTATTATCAGGCCGCTTCGGGGATTTATCGGTAGCGGAATATGCGGTAAGGGTCGCCCGGTATTATCCGTCCTATGTCGGTTCTGCATTGGTCTATGCGCTGGCAGGTTTGATTATTGTCAGGGTAATCAGTCTGTTGCCTGCTATGCAAGCCCGTCATTACGAGGTTTAGTAAGGCGCGGTGCAGGGCGCAACAACATGTACCCTGCGCCGTATTTGTTAGGCGTCTTTTTCCCCAAGGCTGGGCGGTAGATGACAAAAAAGCACGACAAATCATCACTCGACAAAAAAGAATACAACAAAACGCTCAGGGCATTGCAAATCGAGCTGGTCAAGCTGCAGAATCACATTATCAAACATAACGATAAGATACTGATTATTTTCGAAGGCCGCGATGCCGGAGGGAAGGACGGCACGATAAAACGCATTGTCGAATACCTGAGTCCGCGCGAAATACGCACGGTCGCGCTCGGCGCACCTTCCGACCGGGACATGAGCAGTTGGTATTTCCAGCGTTATACCGCGCATCTTCCAGCCGCGTCGGAAATGGTGTTATTTAACCGCAGCTGGTATAACCGTGCCGGCGTGGAGCGTGTGATGGGCTTTTGCACGGATGAGCAATACCATGAGTTTCTTGAAACCGTTCCCAGTTATGAAGAGATGCTGATTCGCTCGGGCATCAAGCTGCTGAAATATTACCTGGACATCAGCAAGGATGAGCAAAAGAAACGCCTGGACGAGCGCGAACATGACCCGCTGAAGCAGTGGAAGATCAGCCCTATCGACAAATCCGCTCAGAAATATTGGGACGAATACAGCGTAGCCCGTAACATCATGTTTGCCAGGACGCATCATATCAATGCGCCGTGGACTATTGTCAGGGCGGACGACAAACCTTGCGCCCGGATTAACGTCATTAAGGATATGTTGTCGCGCCTTGATTATGCCGGCAAGCACGACGCCTTGATACTGCCGGATGTTGATATCGTGTTTTCGTATGCCGAGAGCTACCTGGAAAACGGCATGATAGCCGAATAAGGCGATTTCCAAGAATGAATGTACCCAAATCGCGCAGGATTTTTGTTCATTTTCAAGGCGTAAAAATAGGCGCATAGTGAGCTATGTAACTATTTTTACAACGCAGAAAATGGACAAA
>Ga0172373_10003224_pt1 | contig 24125 bp, 18 predicted proteins | sample Lak10m_2_FD_114546 | JGI IMG/M metagenome (GOLD analysis project Ga0172373, IMG submission 114546) | Freshwater microbial communities from Kabuno Bay, South-Kivu, Congo - kab_092012_10m | ecosystem: Environmental > Aquatic > Freshwater > Lake | place: Democratic Republic of the Congo...
ACAAGCCTAGAAACAGTATGTTTCTCTTGGTACTCACTCATATCTATTCGCGTCATGGCATTTTCATCATTGAATAAAAACTCTGCCAATGCTTTTGCTAATTCTGTTTTACCTACACCAGTAGTTCCTAGAAAAATAAAGGATCCTATTGGACGTTTAGCATCTTGTAAACCAGCCCGAGACCGTCGAACTGCATCAGAAATGGCCATGATTGCCTCCTCCTGACCTACAACTCGCTTAGCAAGTTCATCTTCCAGACGCAATAACTTAGACACTTCACTTTCAATCATTTTGTTTACCGGAATACCAGTCCATTTCGATACCACTTCAGCAATTTCCTCCGCATCAACTTCTTCTTTAATCATCTTAGAAGCAGACTGAAGCGTCATCAACTCACTTTTCAATTGATCCAGTTTTAACTCCTCTTCTTTTATTTTACCGTATCGAATCTCTGCAACACGTCCGTAATCACCTGTTCTTTCTGCTTGATCAGCTTCCAATTTAAGGGCTTCCAACTGTTCTTTTGTGTTTTGAATTGCATCAACTACATTGCGTTCGGATTGCCATTTAGCTTTGAACGCGTCTCGTTGTTCAGTAAGTTGGGCCAGTTCACGCTGCAGAGTAGCTAATTTCTTTTCATCTTGCTCACGTTTTATGGCTTCACGTTCAATTTCAAACTGAAGAATTTTACGCTCTAATTCATCGAGTTCTTCTGGTTTTGAATTGATTTCCATGCGTAACTTCGAAGCCGCCTCATCAATCAAATCAATCGCTTTATCAGGCAGATGACGATCAGTTATATAGCGTTGGGAAAGTTCAACCGCACTAATAATTGCTGCATCCTTGATTAAGACCTTGTGGTGATTTTCATACTTTTCTTTTACACCACGTAAAATAGAAATCGCATCCTCTGTGGATGGCTCATCCACCAATACTGTTTGAAAGCGTCTTACAAGCGCCTTATCTTTTTCAAAATACTTTTGATACTCATTGAGGGTTGTTGCGCCAACCGCTCTCAATTCTCCACGCGCTAAAGCTGGTTTTAAAATATTAGCCGCATCCATTGCTCCTTCGCCGCCGCCAGCACCAACCAATGTATGTATTTCATCAATAAACAATATGATTTGACCATCTGCCGAAATCACTTCTTTAACCACACTTTTTAATCGCTCTTCAAATTCACCTTTGTATTTCGCACCAGCAACGAGCGCACCCATATCTAAAGAATAAACCAACTTATCTTTCAAGTTTTCAGGGACATCACCATTCAAAATACGGTGCGCCAAGCCTTCAGCAATAGCAGTTTTACCCACACCAGGCTCGCCAATTAAAATGGGATTATTTTTCGTTCGCCTTGTTAAGATTTGAAGCACGCGTCTAATCTCATCATCTCGTCCAATTACAGGATCCAACTTTCCGGATCGCGCTAAATCATTTAGGTTTTTCGCATATTTCTCCAGAGCTTGATAATTCTGTTCTTGGTTGGCATCTGTTACACGTTCGCCTTTTCTTAAATCCATAATTAATTCCTTTATTTTTTTAATGTGAAGCCCACTATCTCGTAACATGGAACCAACATCGCTTTTCGAATCTAACAAAGCATAAAATAATACCTCAATCGAAACGAAGTCATCCTTGAATTCTCGCATAACCTCGAAAGCCCTCGATAAAACGGAAGACAGTGCATTAGATAAGTTTGGTTGACCTCCACTAACTTTGGGATACTTATTCAATAAGGTTTCATTTACTTGCTCAATTACAGCCAAAGAAACATTGGAGTTTTTGATCAAATAGGGGATAACATCTCGATCCACCTCCAAAAGTCCTTTCAGTAGATGTCCTGTGTCAATAACTTGATTACCTCTTGTATTTGCATCTTGTTGAGCTAAACCAATAGCTTCTTGTGATTTTGTTGTAAATTTTGTTAAGTCCATTGGTTTTATGTTTTCTTCAAAACGATCAAATTAAATTCCATTTTATAAATTACGTCATTTTGACATGTTTGACAATAAAAATACTGCCAATTTGACTTAATTCAAACCAAAGAACGATGTAACATTTTCGTTTAAATCGCGTACAGACTAATGAATCCATAAAGTTGACGCATGAAAACATTGACCAACTTCGTACTTGCCACACTGGTTACAACCTGTATTAATGCCAAAATAATAAGTAAACAGGAATACATTGAGCGCTTTCAACAAACTGCGATAGAACAAATGAATTTATATAAAATTCCTGCAAGCATTACATTAGCTCAAGGCATCATTGAGTCAGGCTGTGGAAACTCTAAACTTGCCATGGAAGGGAACAACCATTTCGGTATTAAATGCCATGGAAGTTGGACAGGGAAGACCATGATTTTATCTGATGACAAACCCGATGATTGCTTTCGTGTTTACGAAACTGCAGCAGCCTCCTATTTGGATCATTCCGTTTTCTTAACATCAAATAAGCGATATGCCGAATTATTTGGTTTAGAATTAAGAGACTACAAAAGTTGGGCAAAAGGACTAAAAGCTGCTGGATATGCAACCAGTGCAACGTATGCTGAGGTACTCATCAAAACGATTGAAGACAATAAATTGAATAACTTCGATGATCTAGCTTCATCTAATGCCATTGCGCAACAAAAAGAAGAAATTCATGAAAGCACTCGTCAAACTTTTATCTCATTCACAAAAAGCAAATACATCAAAGCAAAGAAAGGCGATACCTATTACCGCATAGCAAAAGAATACAACTTAACCGTACGTCAACTGGAGCGCTTCAACGAAAATTCTCCTAAAAAGGATTTTTTACGTGAAGGAGACATCGTATACATTGAGTCGAAGGGAATCCGATCCATTGAAAAGCATTACACCCTCGAAAACAAGATGAATTGGTATGAAATTGCTCAAAAAACAGGGGTTAGGCTTTCAAAATTGATCCGAAAAAACAAGGTAGTAGATCCAGAAAAAAATGTGGCAAAAGGCACAATCATAACCCTTCGCTAATCGCATAGATTACAAAAGGTTGTTTTAGTTAGTTGTTGTTTAAGGGGCAAATTGCCCCTTTTTTATTCCATAATATTTGGAATCATTTCGAAAATAGGAATTCAAGAATAAATCAACAATAAAAATCTATTTCATTTGATTTAACAGACAAAAGGGTTAATTTAGGGTGTGTAAATTGGCATTTGAAAGTGCAACAACGAAAAACACGCACCATGAAACCATCAATCGAATTATTCAAACTCATCAAATCGTTAACAAAATCAGAAAAACGATTTTTCAAACTCAGTTCCTCACTTCAAAGTGGAGATAAGAACTACTTAAAAATATTCGACTATATAGAAGGCCATGATGAATATGATGAGGAACACCTCAAAAAAGTATTCAAAAAAGAAACATTTATAAAACATTTACCCAGTGAAAAGAATCACCTATATAAGTTGATTCTAAAAAGCTTACGCTCTTTTTATGCTGAACAAAGCGTAAGCAGCATTCTCAAGCAAGAAATTAAAAATGTAGAGATCCTTTACACAAAGGCACTCTACCGTGAATGTGAAAAATTCGTACACAGAGCAAAGCAAATAGCGAAAGAACACGAAATGTTCTATTATTGGTTTGAATTAATTGGTTGGGAGAAAAAACTACTGGAGGAAGCATATGAATCTGGTGAGTTCTCCGCTGATTTATCAGAACTTATTCAAGAAGAAGAAGAGGTGATGAGCAAACTGCGCAATTTGACCGAATATCAAATAATCTACTCTAAAATCAATTACATTTTCAAAAGCGGTGGATTCTCAAGAAACGAAACAGAACAAGAAATAGTTAATGATATCGCTGCATACCACTTAATAAAAGGAAAAAATACGGCCATTTCAATTAGTGCCACATCCATGTGTTACTACATTAAAGGACTATGTGCTGCCACCAACAGAAACTATGAGGATTCTTATTTATTCTTCAATCGTACACGAGAAATATTGGATCAAAACCCCGCAATACGTTCAGAGAATGCACAGCGCTATGTCTTAACACTTTCGCATTTACTGCGGTGTTACATTGAAAAACATGACTTTGACTTAGCTTATGAATTAATTGAAGAAATGCGCCTTTTACCCGATAAAAAAGGGTTCAACTCTACGGATATTTCGGTGAAAATATTTACAAACACCTATAACTTACAATTAACGATGTATCAGGTTATGGGTGAGTTTAATAAAAGTACACAACTGATACAAACGATAGATGAAAAGATCGTGCAATTCGGCGATAAGATCACGAAAGAGCAAATCCTACGATTTTATTACAATAAAGCATACGCCTATTTTGGAGCAGGGGAATACAAACGAAGTTTACATTACATCAATTTGGTGTTAAACGATAATGAACAGAATTTGAGACAAGATATTTACAACTTTACCAGATTATTCAACCTTATTGTTCACTTCGAATTAGGAAACTACGAGTTTCTTGAATATGTCGCTAAGTCAACACATCGATTCTTAAATAAAAAAGATCGGGGCTATGATACGGAAACAGTAATCGTTAAATATTTTAAACGACTTTCAAGAACTATTTCACCGATTGAACGGACCATTGAATTTGAAAAATTGAAGGAAGAATTAGACACCTTGTTACTTGATCATCACGAACAAACCGTATTAGAATACTTTAACATAACAGCATGGGTTAATTCAAAAATCTATAAAGTCTCTTTTCAAGAAGCAATTCAAAAAGGCCTTGAAGCTGAACAAGGCGAACTACTTTAGTTCCTTTGTAAAACCTTTACCATAAGGATGGATTAAACAAGATATTTCCAAGTATTCTTCTTGTTAATTTATACATTTGCCATCTCATAATTTAGAAAATGGCTCAAAAATATACGACACGAGAAGAGGATTACTCAAAATGGTATAACGAATTAGTTTATCGTGCTGACTTAGCTGAACACTCCGATGTTCGCGGATGCATGGTAATTAAACCATACGGATATGCTATCTGGGAAAAAATGAAGGAAATCTTGGATAAAAAATTCAAGGATACAGGTCATTCAAATGCCTATTTTCCATTATTTATTCCAAAATCATACTTAAGCAAAGAAGCAAGTCACGTAGATGGCTTTGCTAAAGAATGTGCTGTTGTAACGCATTACAGACTGAAGAATGCTGAAGACGGAAGCGGAGTAGTGGTAGATCCTGCTGCTAAGCTCGAAGAGGAACTCATTGTTCGACCGACATCAGAAACAATCATTTGGAATTCATACAAAAATTGGATTCAGTCGTATCGTGATTTACCAATTCTTATTAACCAATGGGCCAATGTTGTTCGTTGGGAAATGAGAACACGTTTATTTTTGAGAACTGCTGAATTCCTGTGGCAAGAAGGGCATACTGCACACGCAACAAAAGAGGAAGCGATTGATGAGACTAAACTCATGTTAGATGTTTATGCAGACTTTGCGGAAAATTATATGGCTATGCCGGTAATTAAAGGAAGAAAAACAGAAAATGAGCGTTTTGCAGGAGCAGATGATACTTTATGTATTGAAGCCATGATGCAAGATGGAAAAGCACTACAAGCTGGTACAAGTCATTTTCTTGGTCAGAATTTCGCTAAGGCATTTGATGTGAAATTTGCCGACAAACAAGGTAAACTTGACCATGTTTGGGCTACTTCTTGGGGGGTATCAACACGACTTATGGGGGCATTAATTATGACCCACTCGGACGACGAAGGACTTGTATTACCGCCTGCATTGGCTCCAATTCAAGTGGTTGCCATCCCAATTCATAAAACAGACGATGAATTGTTGGCGATTAGCGCAAAAATGGAGGAATTAGGAAATGTATTAAAAGCAAAAGGCATTTCCTTCAAGTACGATAAAGATGACAACAAGCGTCCAGGATGGAAATTTGCTGAATACGAAGCAAAAGGAGTCCCTGTGCGAATTGCTATGGGTCCACGAGACCTTGCTAATGGCATGATTGAAGTTGCTCGCCGCGACACAAAAACGAAAGAACAGATTGATTTCAGCGAAGCACTAACATATATTGAAAATTTGCTGGATTCAATTCAAACCAATCTGCTTCAAAAAGCTTCAAATTTCAGAACTGAAAACACGAAAACTGTTGACACTTACGAAGACTTCAAAGCTCAGATTGATGGGGGAGGATTCTTTTTAGCACATTGGGACGGTACTGCTGAAACAGAGGCAAAAATAAAGGAAGAAACACAAGCAACAATACGATGTATTCCGCTTGACGCTGCGCATGAACCAGGTAATTGCATGGTTACAGGAAAACCATCTTCACAACGTGTAATTTTTGCGAAAGCGTATTAATGGAAGAAAACAGAAAAGTTATTCTTGATTTATTACTGAATAAATCCGCATTAAAACAAGATGTTGCTGGTGATTGCGAGTCGATATTTCTTGAATTAAAAACGTGTGTTAAAGCGGAAATCGATGCGCTTAAAAAAGAAGTTACAGATCAACGGATACGTCTAGAATACAAAGAATTGGGTGCGTTTGAAATACAAGTGTTCATCGGTAGCGATGTTTTGGTATTTCATTTACACAACAATGTTTTCCAGCTTCCAGATGACAATCCACTTTGGGGTACACAGTATTTCAAAGAAAACGATCAAAATGGTTATTTTGGAACCATTTACATTTACAATTTTTTAGCAGAATCATTTATCCAAAATCGAATCAACGATTTGGGATACTTAATTGGAAGGTTGTTTATCAACCATGAACGCCATTTTATGATGGAGGGAAAAGGAAGCTTAGGCACCACCTTTCGAGATGTTGAAAACATGGTGCTAAATAAAGAAATTCTTGAATTGATTGTTCAATCCGCTTTTGCCTTTGCACTTGACTTTGACCTATACATTCCACCTTACGAATACGTATCTGAACTCAGCGTCGGACAAATGCAGGCAATTAGCAATAACTTACAATTCAGAACGGGTAAGCGATTGGGATTCAAAATGAAAACAGATGATTCCGAAATTTTGTAAAAAAATCAGTTTTCATTCTTGTTTATAACTTTTTTTACTTTATATTTGCACTCCCAAAACGTGGGAGAATTAACATTGAAATAATAAACGGCCCATTCGTCTAGTGGTTAGGACGCCAGGTTTTCATCCTGGAAACAGGAGTTCGATTCTCCTATGGGCTGCCAAATATTTTGGCCCATTCGTCTAGTGGTTAGGACGCCAGGTTTTCATCCTGGAAACAGGAGTTCGATTCTCCTATGGGCTGCAAGATTTTAATAGAAAAATAATATATACGTAAACATGGCAAATCATAAGTCAGCTCAAAAAAGAATCCGTTCTAACGATGTTAAAAGACTTCGTAACAAATATCAGCACAAAACAACGCGTAATGCTGTTAGAAAATTACGTTCATTAACTGACAAGCAAGAAGCAGAAACTTTATTGCCTTCAGTGTTCGGTATGTTGGACAAACTTGCTAAACGCAACGTTATCCACAAAAATAAGGCAGCAAACCTTAAATCAGGATTAAAATTACGTGTTAACGCGCTATAAGCATAACACAAAACATATTGAAGGGGCTAATGCCCCTTTTTTTGTTTTTATTCTTTCGATAACCTTTCTTTTGGGTTTATCGAAAATAGGTTTTGGTCAAAACCACCTATACAGTTTATCTATTGACACCTTAAAACCTGATCGTCAGGCAATAAATCTCGATACAGTAGATTTACAACTAGCAAATGGCATCCGAAACATTCCTGGAAATGGATATGGAATTTCAAATTACCATTTAGGCTTGGGATCCTTTGTTGATAATCATGGATTTCAATTATACAACGGTTTTACACCAATAAAAAGGCAATACACCTTTTGTGCAATCCCCTTCATAACAGTTCAATACGGCTTTGGGTCAAAAAACACTCAATATGCAGGATTGACTTACATGCAATCGTTTTCACCAAACAAGCATCTTGCTCTGCGCTATAAACAATTTAAATCAGACGGCTTTTTGAGAAACAATCAATCCAATTCAAAACTTGTCGATTTACGATACATTCAGCTTTCGAAAAAAAACATAACTGAAATTAATGCACTAGTAGACCTTGATCAATTGGGGTTTTCTGGCGGAATTACAGATGTAAGTTTAGCGAATACGTACGACTTGTCTAGCATTCCCGTAAATTTTGAAAATGCACAAACTCAATCGAATCGTTTTCAAGTACAACTGAACCAACACCATAATATGTCAAACGACAGCCTTGTAAGTCGAGGCACTGCTTTGGAATTAGCATTCAAAACAAAGGAAGTTATTTATCAAGATGAGGGCAACCTAACTGCACAATACACGCAAATAAATTGGGATTCACTTGCAACACGTGACGCCTATCAGTGGAATCAAGCCGGCACGGCTCTATCACTTTTTAATCAAACTCAAAACAGTTACTTGGCTGCTGGATTTTTTGGCAGGTATTGGAATTATTTTAATCGAAAAAATGAATTGGACACGATTGAACTTGGTATTCAAGGTAAGCTCTACATAAACCCAAAAACATTCGAATGGAAGACAGATTTTGATTACATCGTGTCAGGTGCACAACAGGGATATCACATGATTTCTGCCTTCAATTTCACGAAGAATAATTGGAAACTGCATGCTCACGTAAATTATTCCAATCAACTTCCAGCTGTCAATCAACGTTCTGTTTGGGGCAATAATTACAACTCCCTTGCTAGTAACTGGAATAAAGAAATTCGATTCAACGCCACATCAACTATAGCATATCAACTTAAAAATCAATCTTTTCTACTCGCTTACCAACAATTCAATGCTAAGGATAATTATTTCTTTACAAACGGAAAATGGCGCAATGATGTTTTTAAACTATTGACCATTCAAGAGATTCAATTTCAACATGAATTAACTTTGAGTAAAATTAGAATTAAGTCAACTTATACCTATACGACAGATAAATTAAACCTTCGCATCATACCTATGCATGCGCTTCGGGTGAGATTTCAATGGAACATCAGTTCAAAAAATGCTAAAATCAGCAAATCGATTGGCGGGGAGTTTATAGCCTTCAATGAATATGCAAGAGTGGGGTATACACCAATGACCAACACATTCGACTTAGGTCAATTAACAAACCTCCTACCGGGAAGAAATACGGCAAATATGTTCATGGCTATCCAACTCGGTGCCTTGAAGGCATTTGTTCGATACGAAAATTTGGGATATTTCTGGACAGATAAAACATATATCGAACTGACCAATTTTCCGTTAGCAAGCCCAATGCTTAAAATTGGACTTTCATGGGATTTTTATAATTAGAACAAAAAAAAAGGCGAAAGGAGTACGAAATACTCCTTTCAAACCTAACCTAACCTACCTTTTACAACTAAACCTACTCAAATTTAACTTTTTTTATTTGTTAATCCAAATAAACATGCAAGTTTAAAGCCCCCCCCTTTTTGTAAAGTTTTTAAGTTTTCGACAATGTTATCTTTAATACTGATTCAAAGCTATTAACCAACACTTTAGTCGTTTTGTTATATTTGATTCAAATTAAGTTAAATGGGATTATTAGAAAATAAAGTCGTTTTAATTACAGGCGCATCGAGAGGTATTGGAAAATCAATAGCAGAAGAATGCGTAAGACAGGGTGCAATTGTTGCTTTTACTTATTTATCTTCTGAAGAAAAGGCACGTGCATTGGAAGCAGAATTAACCGCAAATGGCGGAGTTGCAAAAGGATTTAAAAGTGACGCTGCTAAATTTGACGAGGCGCAACAATTGGTGGATGATGTAGTTGCAGCATTCGGAACTGTAGATGTTTTGGTAAATAATGCAGGTATTACGCGCGATACATTATTGATGCGTATGACTGAAGAACAATGGGATGATGTAATCAACACCAACTTGAAGTCAGCTTTCAATTTAACTAAAGCCGTGCAGCGACCTATGTTAAAGGCTAAAAAAGGTTCTATTATAAACATGTCTTCGGTAGTTGGTGTGAGCGGGAATGCTGGTCAATCCAATTACGCTGCATCAAAAGCTGGATTAATTGGTTTCACAAAATCAGTTGCACAAGAGTTAGGTTCGAGAAATATTCGATGCAATGCGATTGCTCCTGGATTTATCGAAACAGAAATGACTGGTGCTCTTGATCAAAAAGTTGTGGAAGAATGGAGAGCATCAATTCCTCTAAAACGTGGCGGTTCTCCAAAAGATGTTGCTGATGTCACTGTATTCCTTGGATCTGATATGTCTGCATATGTGACGGGGCAAACCATTCATGTTTGCGGTGGCATGTTGATGTAAGTTAATAAATTCATGTAAAATTATAGGCCATCTCTTTTGAGGTGGCTTTTTTGATTTAGCCAACCTAGCCTTCCACCTTTACAGCTGCATCCAACAATTTAATGGTACGCGTGCACGTATCTAACTCAGCATACACACCAACTGGCAGCGTATATTTGTGCTTAATGTGTCCAACTGGAGCGCCAATCATGACTGGTTTGTCTAATTTCCCGAAATAATCCCTAAAAACCTCCAACAGGGTCATTGAACCTAATTTGTCTGATGCACCGCAATCCTTGAATTGGCCCAGTACCAGACCATGAATCTGATCAAATACACCTCGATGTTTCATTTGACACAACATGCGGTCAACGCGGTATGGTTCTTCATGTACTTCTTCTAAAAAAAGAATTTTTGACTTCCAATTTGGTTCAAAGTCTGTTCCAATTAAATTGACTAATACAGATAAATTACCTCCAATTAACTCCCCTTTACAAGTACCTGCAACTAAAGTTTCAGGTTGTGGATCCTTCAATTCCACATCAGGAATTTCAAGTACAAGCTGCTCACCAGCACAAATAAGTGGTTCTAAAACAGACCAGCTGTAACCATCCCATGTTGCATTACCGTTTGGACCATGAAAGGTGATTAAACCCGTTTTTTGATGAATGACATTTATTAAGGAAGTAATATCGCTAAATCCAAGAATGATTTTCGGATTATGTTTTATTGCCGTATAATCTAACAACCCTAAAATTCGCGCACAGCCCCAACCACCCCGGGTAAAGAGAATTGCATCTACTGTTGGATCCTTGATCATTTCCATGAACTCAGCTGCACGATCTTCATCCTTTGCTGATAAATAACCATATCGTGTACGCGTATTTTTACCTTCTTTTACCTGAAAACCCTTACCCTCTAAAAAACTTATGAAATTATTGAGCGACGAAAAATCTGTTGTTGCACCAGCAGTAGCACAAATCCCAATAGTCATTCCTTGTTTTAATGCTTTAGGTTGTATCACTGCTTTACGGTGTTCGTCACCCGTTTTATGATCAAATGACAACAATATCGGTGCAGCAAAAACTCCTGCAATCAAAGGGAAAATGCCCCTTCGTGTGAACAATTTTGAATTATCTTGAGACATAGCTGCAATGTTTTTCATCGAATACCTCTAAAATACAACAAGCATCTTAAATTTGTACAAAAAACTGACATGAATATCCGTCCGAGAAGAAACAGAAAATCTGCAGCCATTAGAGCAATGGTGGAAGAAACAAAAATTGGTACAGAGCATTTAATCTACCCAATATTCCTAAAAGACGGAAAAAACATCAAAGAAGAAATAAATTCATTACCAAACAATTACAGATGGTCAATTGATTTACTTCTTAAAGAAATTGAAACATGTTTATCACTAGGTATTTACACCTATGATTTATTTCCTGCGGTAGAAGAATCACTCAAAGATAAAACAGGTTCATACAGCTGGCATGAAGATAATTTTTACCTACATGCGATAGCCAAAATAAAAGCCACATTTCCTGAGTGCGTTTTGATGAGTGATGTCGCCTTAGATCCTTATTCTTCGGACGGTCACGATGGCTTGGTAGAAGATGGTAAAATTGTTAATGACAAAACTTTACCCTTGCTTGCAAAAATGGCTTTAGCACAAGCACAAGCAGGTGTTGATATCATCGGCCCCTCAGACATGATGGATGGACGAGTAGGTTTTATTCGCTCACATCTTGATGATCACGGTTTTACTGACGTTTCAATTATGTCGTATTCAGCAAAATATGCTAGTGCATTTTATGGCCCTTTTCGTGACGCATTGAACTCAGCGCCTAAATCAGGTGATAAGAAAACGTATCAAATGAATCCTGCTAATAAACGCGAAGCGATTATAGAAGCAAAATTAGATGTCGAAGAGGGTGCAGACATGATCATGGTTAAACCGGCATTGTGCTATTTAGACATCATACATGTACTTAAAGAGTCATTTAATGTGCCGATTACAGCGTACAATGTAAGTGGTGAATGCGCAATGGTTTATGCCGCAGCTGCCAATGGTTGGATCGACTATGAACGCGCTGTTTTTGAAATGTTATTATCAATAAAAAGGGCAGGCGCTGATGGGATTTTAACCTATTTCGCAAAAGACTTTGCACAATTCACAAAAAAATAAACCAATAATATCCTGTTATTCAACAGATTAAGAACTAAACTTTTATTTCTTTTATTTTAATACCTAACTTTCTTATGTATATATGTAATATATATATATATTTGTATTATGTATTCATCAGAACTAGTTAAAGGAACGCTTAAAACTGTTATTTTAAAGTTGTTAACAGAAAACGACAAAATGTACGGTTATGAGATCACGAGCCGGGTTAAAGAAATGAGTGATGGTAAAATTCAACTGACGGAAGATGCATTGTATCCTACATTACATGCGTTAGAAAATCAGGGGATTCTTACCACGGAAGCGATTAATGTAGGAAATCGAATCCGTAAATATTACGCTATTACCCCAACAGGAAGAACATTAGCACAAGAAAAAATTTCTGAGTTCAAAGCCTTTATGGACACCATGAAGATTTTACTTGAGCCAATTCCTGCGACATCTTAAAACCATGTCACTCTTAACGGAAAGTCAAGTTGCATATATCAGACGTGATTTATGTAAACAAGGGATAACGAATGAATCGTTGTGTGATGATTTATTGGATCATATTTGTTGCTTGCTTGAAAATGAAGAAATCGAACATGTAGCATTTGAACTGAAATACCGAGAAGTTGTCAAGCGATTTTCAAAAAAATCAGTTACTGAAATACAAGAAGAAACAGAATTATTACTCACGTATCCAAATTTTTACACCATGAAAAATGTCATGATCAAAAGCGGTATTGCCGCTGCAATTTTAATAGTCTTGGGTTCAATTTTAAAAATTGCTCATTTACCAGGAGCTGCTGCTGCCTTTTTATTGGCAACACTATTGTTCTCTTTCGTTTTTTTACCCATATTCTATTTTGTTGAATCAGCGAAATCAACATTACGAGGTACAAAATGGATTATTGGATTAGGAGCCATATTTGGCGTACTTTTTTGCATTTCTACTTGTTTTAAAGTAATGCATTGGCCAGGTGCGAATTTACTTTGGAGAATTGCATTGTGCGAACTCATCTTTTTGTTTTTACCTGTTTATTTCATCAGTAATTACAAAAAAGTTGAAACAAGAACTACAACCTTAATCACATCGATCATGATTTTAATGATCGGAGGAATGTTGTTTATGTTGACCAACTTAAAATCATCTGTACGATTAGACAGAGCAGAATTATCAAACTTTAGTATCCTAGAACGTATTTCCAATCAAACTTTTCCAAAAATGGATTCATTAAACGACCTGGCTATGAAAAAGCAAGTCGCTATTGAGGCAATTGATCAACTGAAACAAATTATCGTTAAAAATATTTCGCAAGTAGAGCAAAGAAAGCTAACAGAAGCTGAATGTTTTGAATGGTATAGTAAAAATTATGAATTGGTTAATTCTTCTTGTTTTGATGCTAATAATCAACCGAAGAAAGCACTCACAAACATTAAAACATCACTTCTTGAATTGAACAAATTAATTCCAAATAGCTTCGATATTTCGAATCGAACATTTCATGAAGAATCGGTAACATGGGAACATGACTTATTTCATGATTTACCTTTATCCACGGTATTGACCACACTGAATCTGTTAAGATTAAAAGTTGTTCAACTTTAAAAAAAAATGAGGATTCCACATCCTCATTTTTTTACTTATTCTCTAATCTTTTTTGTCTTTGCATCAAATTTTCAAACGATTGCTGTTGCTTAAATAATTCATATCGAGTAGCGTGTTCCACTTTTGGCCAAGAATTATTATCTAAATCAGTATCTGCAGTTTCCAAAAACGGATCCACACGAAAAGCGACAACCTGTTTGTCCAGAATAAGCACACGAGAGACTTTATCCTCATATAGACGCCATATTTCAGCCGGGAATCTGAACACTTCTGTTGTTCCGTCATCATAGGTTGCCTGAACGATGATTGGCATCACCAAACCTCCTGCATTCGTAAAAGTTAACTCATAAAACTGTTTATTGCTGTTCAACAAGGCTAAATCTTCCGTTGAAAGTGTTTTCTTAAAATCGTCATATACTTGCTTATCTAAACGATCAACTGCAAATGGATTCCTTTTTGCATAAAAATCATCAATGGTAGAATCTTTCTCGTTTACAGTTTCAGCTATGGAAGTTTTATTACGTGTATCACCAATAAATTGATCACTTTGAAGTACGTTTTCGTTTTGAATTGACTTTTCAATAGCTGGATCGTGTGTATTGAGCTGAAACCAACGCACATCTTCAAGCACGATATCAACATGATCGGTTCCATAAAACCAACCACGCCAAAACCAATCCAAATCGACTGCCGACGCTTCTTCCATTGTTCTGAAAAAATCTGCCGGTGTTGGATGTTTAAATTTCCAACGTTCACAATAGGTCTTAAATGCAAAATCAAATAAATCTCGTCCCATCACGGTTTCTCTCAAAATATTAAGTGCAGTTGCAGGTTTTCCGTAAGCATTGTTTCCAAATTGAAAAATTGATTCAGAATTTGTCATGATAGGTGAGATGAAAGCCTTGTCACCACGCATATAATCTGCAATCAAATAGGCAGGACCCCTACGCGAAGGATAGCCGCGTTCCCATTCTTGTTCTGTTAAATACTGTACAAAAGTATTCAATCCCTCATCCATCCATGACCATTGTCTTTCATCTGAATTGATGATCATAGGAAAAAAGTTATGTCCAACCTCATGAATAATCACACCCCACATCGAATACTTTTCTTGTTCCGAATATGTTCCGTCTGATTCTGGTCTACCTCCATTGAAACAAATCATTGGGTACTCCATACCTATGTGCTTAGCATGAACAGATATAGCAACAGGATAAGGGTAATCAATCGTGTATTTCGAATAGGTTTTAATGGTGTGTGCAACTAATTTGGTAGAATACCTTTCCCATAGTGGATTGCCCTCTTTGGGGTAATAAGACATAGCCAAAACATGTTTATTATTAATGACTACATCCTGTGCATCCCAAACAAATTTTCTCGAAGTAGCAAAAGCAAAATCACGCACATTCGTTGCTTTAAACAACCATGTTTTGGTTTTAGTGGATTTTGATAATTCTTTTTTCTCTGCCTCTGATTGTGTCACAATAATAACAGGCGACTGGGCCGTTCTTGCTGCATCTAATCGCTTCTTTTCTTCTGCTGTTAGCACTGACGTTGCATTTTGAAGTTCTCCTGTGGCAGCAACGATATGATCAGCAGGGACGGTAATAGAAACCTCATAATCGCCAAATGGCAAGGCAAATTCACCTCGACCTAAGAATTGTTTATTTTGCCATCCTTCGACGTCATTGTAAACACACATTCGAGGGAAATATTGAGCAATTGTATATAAGTAATTATCATCTTTCGGGAAATATTCATAGCCAGATCGACCACCAACAGCCATTCGATCATTGATATTATACCACCACTTAATGGTAAATGAAATACTACTTTTTGGCAGCAAGGGTTTAGTCAGGTCTACCCGCAACATGGTTTTGTTTATCGCATAATGTAAGGGCTGACCTGCAGATGACTGAATTGACTCCACTTTAAATCCACCGTCGTAATGAAAAAACTTCTTCGAGACATCACCGATAGATTTAAAATCCTCCATTTTTTCTACTTCAATCAATTTCGAATCAGAATTTTCACTAAATACATTTTGATCCAATTGAAGCCAGAGAAATTCAAGTTTATCAGGTGAATTGTTGGTGTATGTAATTGTTTCTACACCCAATAATTTTTGATTAGCATCATCAATGGTAATGGCCATCTTATAATCTGCCTTTTGCTGATAATACTCATGACCTGGAGCACCAGAAGCAGTTCTATAATTGTTTGGTGTTGGAAGTTCAATATCTAACTGTGCAAATTTAGATTGGCCATAACTCGCTACAGTACACCAAATCCATGTACTTACAAAAAGTATACTTTTCTTAATCATACGTTAAATTTAAGGTGTGAATAGTATCAGGCCGAATAAAATTAAATGTTTCTTTTTTATTCCGTAAGATAAAAGTCACTTTATTTTGTTGTTCATTAAAGTGTGACATCAACATCGGAAAAGTAACCTGACATGTAGTTGACTGTATGGGTTCTGTCTTAAAATAAAAGCTTACCAAGCCTGTTAATGACACAAGTATTCCTTCGATTTCTAGAGCGTAGTTAGTGCCATCAGAACTGTAAAATTGTAACCCACGTGCAATGAATTGATTCAGTATTCCAGCACTCACGGTGTCGCGAAACAATGAATCTGATAATGAAATATGTCTACCTGTTTCGTGTTCCAGAGCCAACTCTACATCATGCGTTGTTAAGACTATTGACCCTTCCATACATTGACTAAATTCATTGTATTCAATTTCTGCAAAGCCAAAATAAAATGCATGAGCAAGACACTGTTGAGATAGAAATAATAAAAAAAAGGGTAGGACAAATTTCATGAAACGACTTTTGCTTTCCCATAAAAATAGCGATAATTCAGCAGGAAACAGATGATTAACGACTGATATGCACTTACATTTGCGAAAAAGATTAAACATGACAGTTGGCATTATTGGTTGTGGAAATTTAGGTCTTTCCTTGTTGCACGGGGTTAGAAAACAAAACAATGAAATTAAACTTATTGGATCTCGAAGAAACATCGATTCACTTTTGCACTTACAGGATGAAAATACGATTTTCACCACTTCCAATGCTGAGGTCATCGAAGCCAGTGATATATTAATCATCGCGCTTAAGCCGTACAATGTTTTGACCTTTTTGACTGAAAACAAACCGTTATTTCAGCCGAAAAAGCATACACTTGTTTCCGTTGCTACAGGAATAACTATTTCTGAAATGGCAGAAGTTACTGGTGGGGATTTAGATATCTTTCGCGCGATGCCTAATACAGCGGCAACCGTTGGAGAGTCAATCACTGCTATTTCAACTTATAAAGATGCTCTTCAACGCGCTAAGTTTGTTCAAGATCTGTTTAACGGAATGGGGCAAAGTTTGATTATAGATGAACAACTGATGGAATCTGCTACCATTTTGGGAGCTTGCGGAATCGCTTATGTACTTCGATTTATGCGCGCCATGATACAAGGAGGTATTGAAGTTGGATTTGACTCTGCAACTGCAACAAAAATCGTGAGTCAAACCATCAAGGGTGCTGCTGAACTTATTATTCAAAACGGTACACACCCTGAACAAGAAATTGATAAAGTTACCACACCAAAAGGTTGCACCATTGTTGGGCTCAATGAAATGGAGCATAGTGGTTTTAGTTCAGCTTTGATCAAGGGTATCGTAACGTCTTACGAAAAAATCGAACGTAAATAAATTCAAAAAAAAATGGCTACCGTAGCAGCCATTTTTTCTCGTTTTTAACGTTTTCTATTTTTCATTTGCTCTTGTTGCAGTTTTTGCATTTGCTCCAAGCGTTCCTGAAATTTTGATTTCTTACGTTCTTTTGGATTAGCAGCATTAGAAGCTTTGCGCTCTGCCATCTTTACCTTTAATTTTTCTTCATCAACAAAGAATTGTTTGATCAACAACATGATTAAAATTGAAATCAAGGTAGAAATGAAATAATAATAGCTCAACCCCGCTGAGTAGTTGTTAAAGAAGAAAATCATCATCACCGGAAATATATACATGATAACCTTCATGTTTGGCATTCCTGGTTGCTGAGGTTGTTGAACATTACCACTGTTCATAAACGTATAGAGTAGGGTAGTTGCTGCCATCAATAAGGTAAATAAACTCATGTGGTCTCCGTATGGCCATATGGTAACTCCAAAGTCCCAAATAGAATCATATGATGACAAATCTTCTGCCCATAAAAACGGTTGTTGTCTCAGTTCAAAGGCTGCAGGAAAAAATCGGAATACAGCTAATAGAATAGGCATTTGAATTAACATGGGTATACAACCAGAAAGCGGACTTGCACCAGATTCGCGGTACAAGGTCATCATTTCCATTTGCTTTTTCATGGCGTCTTCCTGCTTCGGATATTTGGCATTTAACTCATCAATTTCCGGCTTTAAAATGCGCATTTTAGCGGATGACAAATACATCTTCCACTGAATAGGCATAAGCACAAATTTGATCACTAATGTTAACAACAAGATTGCAATACCAATGCCAATACCGAAGTTCAGGAATAAATCAAAAATCGGTTGCACAGCGTAAATATTAATCCAACGGAATAAGCCCCATCCAAAATTTAGAATATCGCCATAATCTGCCCCATAAGCTTGTAAGGTAGCATAGTCATTAGGCCCAAAATACCAATCAAAATGAATGGCAGGGTTAGAAGTTTGTGGCAAAGCTAGAGTTGCCAACGCAGTATAATCCTTTAAATGCGACCATTTTTTCTGATGTCCATCTTCGTAATTCTTTATTGCAAGCTTCGTTCCTGTTTTCGAGAAACCTAGATCAGGCTTAATTATCGACGAGAAATAACTTTGTTTAAATGCTATCCAATCGATATCATATTCGGCAGTTTTAAAATCGGTCGACATCTCTGATAAATAATCCAAGTCTTCAGACTTATTCTTGAAACAAACCGTAGAAACTCTTCTTTGTTCACTGAAAAGACGTTCAGTTTTTCGCATCGAAGTTTTCCAATTCAACTGTACGTTTTTCGGATTAAACTTACCAGCAAGTCCATTAAGTTGAACATCATAATCCAAATTGTATTTACCCTGTTTAAGCGCATACACCTGTTCGATACTTCCTCCGTTTGCCAACTTTGCGATAAGATGAATTGACTGATTTGAAATTTTGTCAACCTCAAACACAAAAGATCGTGTTGAAACCTTTTTGCCATTGAGATTCAAGATGATTTCATTTGAAGCATCGCCCGCTTGAAATAATGCCAAAGGCTTTATTTCTTTGTCTTTCTTAGCGAATTCCTTGTATGTTTCATATGCTTTCAAATAAACAGCAGCTACTTCTCCGCCTTTTGTATTGATATCTACAATTAATTTATCATTCTCAATACGCTTAATCTCACCAACTGACGCAATTGGCTTATTGGTAACTGAAACAGAAGGGGCTTCATTTTTTTTGCTTACGGGTTGTAATGACTTCGTAGATTTTTTGTTCGCTTTTTTAGCTTGCTGCTCTAATTCCAATCGCTTTTTTTCAGCACGTATTTCTGATTCAGATGGCTGATTTACAATGGTGTAAACGGTTAACACCAATCCCATTAAAATCAAGCCTAGAATTGTTTTTTTATCCATTTCTATTAATTTTTATTTGATATTGCTGCTTGAATAAATGCAACAAAAAGTGGGTGAGGATTTTGAACTGTACTTTTGTATTCCGGATGAAATTGTGCTCCAACAAACCAAGGATGATTAGGGATTTCAACAATTTCTACGAGACCGGTATCTGGATTTTTCCCTGTAGCAATCATTCCAGCCTCTTCAAATTGAGTTAAATATGCATTATTAAACTCATAACGGTGTCTGTGACGCTCGTTAATTTTGTTAATATTATAAGCCTGTTCAGCATTAGAACCCGTTTTTAATTGACATTTATAAGCTCCTAAACGCATAGTACCTCCCATGTTGGAAATATTCTTTTGTTCTTCCATCATAGAAATAACAGGGTAAGTGGAATCTTCTGCAATTTCGGTTGTGTGTGCATCAGCAAAACCAAGTACGTTTCTCGCAAATTCAATTACAGCACATTGCATCCCCAAACAGATTCCAAAGAATGGAATTTTATTTTCTCTGGCAAATCTAACGGCTTCAATTTTACCTGAAATTCCTCTAGAACCAAAACCTGGCGCAACCAAAATACCATCTAAACCTTCCAGTTCTTTGGAAATATTGCTCTTTGTTAATTTTTCTGAGTGAATCCATTTAACATTTACTTGTGCCTCATTAGCAACACCAGCATGAATAAATGCTTCAGAAATAGATTTGTAAGAATCTTTTAATTCCACATATTTACCTACTAACCCGATATTTACTTCGGTTTTTGGATTTTTTAAACGATCCAAAAATTGTTTCCAAGAATCTAAATTTGGGTTTGATTTTGCAGGTAAACCAAGCTTTTCTAAAACCACTTTATCCAATTCTTCTGCCTCCATCAACAAAGGAACATCATAAATGGAAGAGGCATCACGAGACTCAATCACTGCATTCATACTTACATTGCAAAATTTCGCAATTTTCCGACGTAAATTGAGATCAAGAGGATGCTCTGTTCTGCAGCATAACACATCAGGTTGCACACCTAACTCCAATAATTGCTTAACAGAGTGTTGAGTTGGTTTTGTCTTCAATTCACCAGCAGCGGCAAGGTAAGGTACTAAGGTCAAATGCACCACAATACAATCTTCCTCAAACTCCCACATCATTTGACGAACCGCTTCTACATATGGCAACGATTCAATATCACCTACAGTTCCACCAATTTCTGTAATTACGATATCATATTCATGAGTTTGACCCAATAATTGAATACGATGCTTGATCTCATCTGTAATGTGAGGGATTACCTGAACAGTCTTACCCAAAAATTCACCTCTACGTTCTTTTTCGATAACAGACTGATATATTCGTCCGGTAGTAACATTATTCGCTTGGGAAGTCGGAACATTTAAAAAACGTTCATAATGACCTAAATCCAAATCCGTTTCTGCACCATCATCCGTTACAAAACATTCACCATGCTCATAAGGATTTAGTGTTCCTGGATCAATATTAATATATGGATCAAGTTTTTGAATGGTTGTGGTATACCCTCGGGCTTGTAATAATTTCGCTAACGAAGCTGATATAATTCCTTTTCCTAAGGAAGATGTTACACCGCCTGTTACAAAAACATACTTTGTTGAATTGGACATGAGAAAAATTTGTAACTACGGGGCGCAAAGTTAGTAGATTCATTCTATTAGCAGGAGTCCAAATGGTAAATCCTGAAAAAATTGTCAACAATTCAAATCAATAGGACCAAGCCTGACCAAAACCTGCCTGCATAAAAATGCGATCAGCTTTACGTAATGAAGCGTCAAAAATTGGCAGTCCGTTTGCTCCAACACGAGGGTAATGAGGTGTTTTTCTGGAAATAAACTGAGGTAAAAACACCAGGTCATGCATCAACTTATTTTGAATTACATGCCTTATTTGTTCACTGTCTACACCTAATTTCAGACCAATTGCCTGACCATAATCTAACATTCCGGTTATTCCGCCAACAATTAAACCATGACTTGTTTTTCCATAAGGTAGTAGCGATAAATCCCGATAACCTCTAGGAATGGTTGGTTGAGCTTGTTTATTCCAAACAGAACCTCGGGTTTCTCCTGTCCACATGATAATGGCCAAATGATATTTCAACTGGTTTTGGAGTCGAGATACTACAAGTGCACCTGTTCTGAAGCGATCTCTACCTTGTCCTGCCAATAAGTCATTTTCAAATTTTACTTGAATTAACTGATGACTAAAAGAAAATGCACCAGCACGTTGAGATGTACCAAATTTATCACAATACCAAATATAACTGTATCCAAAAGACCTTGAAAATGCTGTTTGGTGATTTAATTCATCGAACTCAAAATCAAACATGTTGTTTTGATTTCCCCACAGACCAACCAATCCGACATAAGACCTGGAATCCAAAGCCCCTCTACGCTCACCAAACGACAGTGAATTATACGTTACACGAGTACCTAGATTAAGTTGAACGTGTTTATAATTGGTATATACGGCAAATTTTAATCCAACTTGGCGCACGTGTGAACCGATATCAAAAACCGCAGCACACTGAAAACCTGTACCCAACGAATTAATTTGCTGTGCATTTATTGGCTTTATGAAAAACAACATAACCCAAAACAAAGATCTTGAATAAAAACTTCTTATATTCATGTGGATACTTAAACCAAAATTAAGCCATTAATCAATTTGAATCTTCCAACGATGTATTAGATAATGATTAATACTTACGAAAAGTTAAATTTGAATAAACGAATTAAAACATAAACAATAGCGCAAATTAATGATTGAAACTTCATCAAAGAAAGAAAATAAAGCATATTGGATATCCCAACTAGTAGGTTGGGGAGTATACACGTGTATTATATTTTTGGCGTCTTACAGCGAAAAACCCAACGAATTAGATTGGATACTTTACACAGAATTGTTCTTTGTGTATACGTTTTTGGTTCTGGGTACCCATTCCATGAAGGTGTTTTTCATCCGAATGAAATGGCTAAAACTTAAATTATTAGAGCTCATTCCACGTGTGTTTTTCACCTCAATAGTGCTTTCATGCATTGTTTCTTCACTGTTTTTAATTATTTCCAAAACCATAGATCCCAAAGAGAAAGACGCCTTTCTTTCTTTGAATTTCCTGTTGGACATCATTTCCTTCACGATCCTGATGTTGTTTTGGAACTCCATCTTTTTCACCATTTATTTCTTCCAAAAATCAAAGAAGCAAGAACTGGACAATGTAAAACTTGAATCGAGCAAGAATGAAATTGAATTGAAAAATTTGCGTTCTCAATTGAATCCGCACTTTTTATTCAATTCACTAAATAGTATTCGAGCGCTCATTGAAATTGAACCGGAAAAAGCAAAGGTTGCCGTAACAACCTTATCTCAATTATTGCGATCATCTTTAATTTTTGGTCGTCAAGATTTAATTTCACTAACTGAAGAACTCGAGTTGGTTTCCAATTATTTGGATTTGGAGTCTATACGATTTGAAGAACGACTTCAAGTTAAGTACGATATTGACGACCAGCTAAATACATTTAAAATCCCTCCATTTGCCATTCAAACATTAGTAGAAAACGCCATTAAACATGGTATTTCAAACCGCGTTGAAGGCGGAGAAATTATTATCTCGGCAAAACAGCATCAAGAACAAGTAAGCATAAGAATTACAAATAGTGGTGGACTTGACAATACTATAAGTTCAGCAGAGGGGATTGGTATTGTGAATACCCAACGCAGGCTATACCTTCAATTCGGAATAAACGCGGATTTCCGATTATTTGAAGAAAATAATTTAACAATTGCTGAATTAAAATTCAGGGTTTAAACAGGTATTTTGTAAATTGATAAAAATGAAAACATTCAAGACACTATTAATTGACGACGAACGTTTAGCGCGCGAAGAACTGAAATTATTACTGAAAGATTATCTAGAAATAGATATTATCGATGAAGCTAAAAACGGACAAGAGGGCATTGAAAAAATCAATCAATTAAAACCTGACTTGATTTTTCTGGATATCAATATGCCAGGAATGAATGGTTTTGAAATGATTAAACAATTGGAAGATATTCCACGTGTAGTTTTTGTCACAGCTTATGATGAATTTGCTTTGAAAGCGTTTGAAATTAACGCTTTAGACTACATCATGAAACCCATTGATCCCGAAAGACTTAAAGAATGTATTACAAAACTAAAGTCTTCCGAAGATGATTTTGTTTCGAATCAACAAGCACTTTCCTCTCGTCGTGAACGCTTTCTAGGTTTAAATGATCGTGTTTTTATCAAAGACGGTGAAAAGTGTTGGTTTGTGGAATTAAATAAGATTCGCATGCTCGAGTCAGATGGCAATTATGTTAAAGTGTATTTCGACAATTTCAGGCCTTTAATTTTACGCTCATTAAATAGTTTTGAAGAACGTTTAGACCCAGAATTTTTCTTCCGTGCCAA
>Ga0172373_10003225_pt1 | contig 24110 bp, 18 predicted proteins | sample Lak10m_2_FD_114546 | JGI IMG/M metagenome (GOLD analysis project Ga0172373, IMG submission 114546) | Freshwater microbial communities from Kabuno Bay, South-Kivu, Congo - kab_092012_10m | ecosystem: Environmental > Aquatic > Freshwater > Lake | place: Democratic Republic of the Congo...
TGATCATAAAAATAATTTCCTTTCGGTATTTCCTTACAAATCACTAAATTCGCGCACCAAAAATTTTACCATGATTACAGCTGAAATGCCTGTTAAATACGACAGAAAAAAACATAAAGACGATACACTTTTAACGCTTTATAAAAATATCCTTAAACCAAGAATGATTGAAGAAAAAATGTTGATTTTACTTCGTCAAGGAAAAATTGCAAAATGGTTTTCAGGAATTGGTCAGGAAGCCATTTCGGTTGGTTTGGCAACAGCATTAAATAAAGAGGAATTCATTCTTCCCATGCACCGAAATTTAGGTGTATTTACTACGCGTGGCATTCCATTAAACAGATTGTTTTCTCAATTCACCGGTAAGCCCGGTGGATTCACAAAAGGCCGTGATCGTTCTTTTCATTTTGGTACGCAGGAATATAAAATTGTTGGTATGATTTCTCACTTAGGTCCGCAAATGGGCGTGGCAGATGGAATCAGTTTGGCAAATAAACTAAAAAACAATAAGCTTGTAACAGCTGTTTTTACAGGTGATGGAGCTACCAGTGAGGGTGATTTTCATGAAAGTATGAATGTGGCTGCTGTTTGGGATTTACCCGTAATTTTTATTATTGAAAATAATGGTTATGGTTTATCTACGCCAAGCAGCGAACAATTTAAATGCAAGCAATTTATAGATAAAGCTATTGGTTACGGCATCGAAGGCATTCAGGTAGATGGTAACAATGTGTTGAAAGTGTATGAAACTGTTAAGCGCATAGCAGAAGATATTCGTGAAAAACCTCGTCCGATTTTATTGGAGTGCATTACCTTCCGTATGCGTGGACACGAGGAAGCATCAGGAACTAAATATGTTCCAAAAGAGTTATTTGATGTGTGGGGTAAAAAAGATCCTGTTCAAAATTTTGAACGCTTTTTATTAGATGAAGGTGTGCTTACCGAAGAACACATTGAAAATATTCGTGCTGAATTTAAAAAAGAAATTGAATCAGGTTTAGAGATCACGTTCAACGAACAAATTCCTACACCTAATACTGCGCTTGAATTACATGATATGTATAAACCATTTGAATTGAGTAATTCAAGTCAAACAGTAAATAAAACATCGAAACGATTTATTGATGCCATTTCTGAAGGAATGCGTCTGGCAATGAAAAAGCACGATAATTTAGTGTTGATGGGACAAGATATTGCAGAATACGGCGGAGCATTTAAAATTACAGATGGCTTTGTTGAAGAATTTGGTAAAGCAAGAGTAAGAAATACACCTTTGTGCGAATCCGCTATTTTAGGAACAGGTTTTGGGTTAAGCATTAACGGACACAAAGCCATGGTAGAATTGCAGTTTGCCGATTTCGTATCCGAAGGTATTACGCAAATTGTAAATAATTTAGCTAAATCCCATTACCGTTGGGGACAACATGCAGATGTTGTTGTAAGAATGCCAACAGGAGCAGGTGTTGCTGCCGGACCATTCCATTCACAAAGCAATGAAGCTTGGTTTTTTCATACACCGGGTTTAAAAATTGCTTATCCTGCTTTTCCTTCTGATGCAAAAGGATTATTGTTAAGTGCATTTGAAGACCCTAATCCTGTTTTATTCTTTGAACACAAAGGATTATATAGGAGCATAACAGAAGACGTTCGTGATGATTATTATACCATTCCTTTTGGGCAGGCACGATTGGTGAAAGAGGGAACTCAAGTTTCCATCATTACTTACGGAATGGGCGTACATTGGGCATTGGAACTATTAAATAAATATCCTGAGATTTCTGCCGATCTAGTAGATTTAAGAACATTAGTTCCATTGGATGTGGAAACGATTTATAACTCTGTTAAAAAAACAGGCAAAGCTTTCATACTGCATGAAGATACGTTAACAGGTGGAATAGGAGGAGAACTGAGTGCATTAATCAGCGAACATTGTTTTGAATATTTAGATGCACCGGTAATGCGTGAAGGAAGTTTAGATACACCTGTGCCAATGAATGCAGATTTAGAAATTAATTTTTTACCAAAAGAACGCTTCGAGAAAAAGTTGTTGGAGTTGGTGAGGTATTGAGTTTATTATAATCTCGCTATAATTTTACATTGTCATTCCGACGAAAGGAGGAATCTATAAAAACCAATTGCTTCCATCGTCAAAATGACAATTTTTACTAAATCCTAAATTTATTTTTTGTCATTCCGACGATAGGAGGAATCTCAAAAATCATTTTATAAATAGAAATTATTTTCTTTATTTAATCTTTAATTGAATCATTCAAGAAGTCCCAATTTTTGTTTTGTGAATTTATTAAATCAATTTTTTTGCTTTTTCGCCATCCTTTTATTTCTTTCTCTCGTTTTATTGCTTGTTCAATAAATTGAAATCTTTCAAAGTAAATTAAATAAATGCAATTGTATTTTCCGGCAAAATGTTTTTTGGGCCCAAGCGAATCCAATAAATGTTGGTTGAGGCGATTTTCTAAATTATTTGTGACGCCTGTATACAGAACGTTTTTATTCATATTTGTTGTTATGTAAACAAAATAATTATGTAAACCGATTGGTCTCATTTGAGATTAATGGTATTGTTTTATAGCATTATAAAAGTATAATTATATTTCTTAATTTTTTTGAAAAATAATTAGTAAACCTAACTTCTGTTTTACTTGTCTTTCTGAACGAAGTGAAGAATCTATAAAAATTGAATGTATATAAAAAAATAGATTCCTCCTACGTCGAGATGACAGAAATCAAAACACTTGTCATTCCATACGTAGAGAAGAATCTTGCAAATCTTACGAATAAATATTAATCTAAAAAAACAGATCCCTCCTACGTCGGGATGACAATTAAAATAAGCTAAGCAATTACAATAATAATTTTACTATAATATATTTCAACTATTGCACAACAACTTTACCTGATTGAACAAAACCATTTTTGTTTATAATCTTGTAAACATACATTCCTTTTTCAACATCATTTAGGTGAATGCTTATTTCATCGTTTTTTGTTTGTGTTTTAAAAACAATTCTTCCGGTAATATCTAAAATTTCAATAGTAAGGTTGGGTTTTAAATTTGTGATGGAAAACATGCCGTTTGTTGTATTAGGAAATAAATTTGGCAGTTCATTATTTTCATTTTCTATTAAACCTATGCTGTTGCAGCCGCTGTATTTTGCAAAAAATACATCATTGTAATTATTTGCAACTGGATTAATTAAAGTAGAAGTTGAGTTAGGATCTACATCACTTGTTCCTGTAAAAGTGCTTGCTACATAAAAATTGTTTGATTTTTTAATATCAACATATTTTGTAGTATTATTATTAAATCCCCCAGATAAATTTGTTCCTGGTGCGGGCATAAAATTACCTTGTAAACCTTTTACCCAATTAATTGATAAATCAATTGTATTGTAGCAAGCAATATAATAGTTATAACTATCAAAAACTGAACCCTGATTAGGAATTGATAAATTACCCCCTAATAAATCAAAATTATTAGAGGTGAGGACATCATAAGTGCCAGAAAGCAATAAACTATTAGAGCAATTTATTGCAATATTATCAATTGTCATACCTAGTGGAGTATTATAAAATAAAAGCAATGTACCATTGCCGTTCCATTTAGTAATTATTTTGCTTAAGTTAGTAGAATAGGAATCACCCGCTGTAAATACATTACCATTAACATCAACTGTAATGTTGGTTTGTATTATGCTCGTATTTATTTTTTTTGCCCAAATTAAATTAGCATCTGAATCGTATTTACCAAGAAACATAATTGAAGAACCTAACAAAATATTCGTGCCTGGTCCAAGATCCATATCAATATTTGAAGCTAAACCGGTAATATAAATTTCGCCATTTGACAAAACATGCATGGAGCCATATGCTAGACCACCACCGCTATCGCTAGTGAATATTTTATGCCAAATTATGTTTCCCAAATTATCAAATTTTACAATACAATTAAATCTTCCACTTCCTGATTGCTGTGATGATTGCCCACCAACATAAATATTATTAGTATTGTCTACAAATAAATCCATACCCGCGGAATATATATTACCTATATTTTTTTCCCAAATAAAATCACCATTTGTATTATACTTTGCAACAAATATTTTTTTATTTACGCCAGAACTATCATAATGTGTGTTAATAGAGGGATCAAAATCAACAATTGATCCACCAGAATTACCTCCGGTATGTCCAGTAATATATAAATTTTCATAACTATCAATAACAAGATCATTTATTTGAAGAGGAATATTGCCTGTTACTTCATCCAATTGTTTTGCCCAAATAAGCGTACCAGATGGACTATATTTTGCAATAAAACCTGAATAATTATAAACAGGCGTTAAAAAATAATTTGTGGGTGATGGATCAAAATCCATTGTGCCATTAAACCAACCGGCAATATAAATATCGTTATTTGGTCCAGCTTCAACAACCCTAGTTTCTATACCTTTTTGTCCTAATAAAGGTTGCGTGTTATTAAAAGTTTTCACCCATTCTAAATCAAATTGAGCTTTTGAGCTTAGATTGATTAATGCAATAAATAAAATAAATAGTAGTTTTTTCATGGTGTTTTAGATTTTATATACCAAAGGTAATAAAAAAACAAAAAGAGATAATATAATATCTCTTTTACAAAATAGTTTTTTGGGATTTTGGAGGTGTGAAACTTTCCAGGAATCAGCAAAAGCAACATGACAATTTTTTAAAATTATTGGGAGAGCAAATTGTTTCAATTAGAAAAAAGAAAGGAATGAGTCAAATGGAACTTGCTTATGCAATTGGCATGGAAAAGCCTAACCTAAGACAAATAGAAAAAGGTAAACGTAACATTACAATTAAAACTTTACTTCTAATTTCGGAAGGATTAGAAATTTCAATGTCTGAACTTATAAAATTGAGCGAAGGTAAAGTTGAAAGATCCAACTAATATTTAATTTATTTGCTTTACTTCTCAAAATAAGTTTAGCGCTTTCAATTCCGGTTTCAAAATTTTTAAATTTCAGGAGAAGAAAAGTTAATTTTTTACCAAAAGAACGTTTTGAGAAAAAGTTGTTGGAATTGCTGAGGTATTAAGAGGCCTCACCAACTCACTCCTCTCCGAAGAGGAGTGATTAACTTCGTTAATACATTTCACCTCAATTCAAGTAACACTACATTTTCAACATGGTGAGTTTGTGGAAACATATCAACCGGCTGAACTTCCATTACTCTGTAATTAACATCCAAAGCTGCTAAATCGCGTGCTTGCGTAGATGGGTTACAACTAACATAAACGATTTTTTTTGCTTTTACTTCGTTAAGTACTTTAACTACCTCTTCGTGCATTCCGGCTCGCGGAGGATCGGTAATGATAACATCAGGCTTGCCGTTTTTCGAAATAAAATCAGCTGTTAATAGGTCTTTCATATCACCTGCGTAAAAAACGGCATTGTCAATTTTATTCAACTCAGCATTAACTTTTGCATCTTCAATGGCTGCTTCAACATATTCTATCCCTACCACTTTTTTGGCTTGTTTAGCAACAAAACAGGCAATTGTTCCTGTGCCGGTGTATAAATCATATACTAATTCGTTTCCTGTTAAGCCGGCTAATTTTCTTGTGATTTTATAAAGCTCAAAAGCCTGGTCGGAATTGGTTTGAAAAAATGATTTTGGTCCGATTTTAAATTGTAATCCTTCCATCTCTTCAATAATGTAATCGCGTCCATAGAAACAATGTACATCCAAATCATGAAAAGTTTCATTTCCTTTTGGATTGATGATGTATAACAACGATGTTATTTCAGGAAATTTAGTTTTTAAGTGATTTAACAAAGCATCCTGATTTTCTTTTTCTTCGCGAAAAAATGAAACTAACACCATTAACTCTCCGGTGTTTGCTGTGCGAATGAGTAAATTACGCAAAAAGCCATGTTTGTCGCGTATGTCGAAAAAGCTAAAATTGTTTTTTAGCGCAAAATCTCGAACTTCATTTCTGATTGCATTGGAAGGATCTTTTTGCAGGTAACACGTTTCGATATCAATTATTTTATCAAATAATCCGGGAATGTGGAAGCCCAGTGCATTGCGATTAAATTCTTTTCCACTTTCAATCTCTTCTTTTGTCAGCCATTTTTTTGCAGAAAAGGTAAATTCCAATTTGTTACGATAATGATAAAAATTAGTTGCTCCAACAATTGGGTTTAATTCCGGAAACTCGACTTTTGCAAGTCGAGTTAAAGAATCGTGTACATGTTTTTGTTTATAGTAAAGTTGTGCTTCGTAATTTAAATGTTGCCACTTGCAGCCTCCACAAGAACCAAAATGCTTACAAACTGCTTCAATACGTTGTGGAGATGGTTTTTCAAGTTTCAATAATTTTGCTTCGGCAAACTTTTTTTTAATACGTGAAATTAAAATGGTGCAGTTATCTCCTGGTACTGCGCCTTCTACAAAAACGACTAAATCATCAACGCGCGCAACTGCTTTACCCTCAGAGGATGTGTCAATAATTTCAACGTTTTCAATTATTTTATTTGGTTTTTTGATTTTCATAATTCTTAATTTTTTTAATTACGGTCTACTTAAAAAGTATTTTTATTAATCTTCTACTTTTTTTACTTGATTAAAAAAAGTAGCAAAAAAAATCAAGAACAAACGATTGCTCGCGCTCTCTGCTTTTTTCTTTACGGTCAGCCATTCCGCCTGGCTGCCCTAAAAAAAGCATTCACCCGAATCGGCACCGCGTTTGTTCATGGCCACGCTCGGGTAAATTAAAAGATCAAAACAACTATGTTCATTGTACGTTCCACTATTTTAAATTTAAGAGTAAATTTTCGCATTGTTAAGTGTGACAATTATTAGTGAAAGAAAAAAAAGCTTATGCCATAACTTAACATTTTATAACTCTAAACTAAAATCACTTAGCTTCATTCCAATACTTATCCATTTCTTCTAATTTACAATCAGAAATAGTTTTACCCGATGCCTTAATTTTTTCTTCCATGTATTGAAAACGATGAATGAATTTTTTGTTTGTTCTTTCTAATGCGTCTTCCGGGTTGATATTATTGAAACGTGCATAATTGATAAGCGAGAAAAGCACATCGCCAAATTCGTTTTCTATTTTTTCTTTATCCGGATTGGCTTGATCAATTTCTGATTTAAATTCCTGAATTTCTTCTTGCACTTTTTCCCAAACCTGATTTTTATTTTTCCAATCAAATCCTACTCCTCTTGCTTTTTCCTGAATGCGCATGGCTTTAACCAAAGCAGGCAAACTTTTTGGCACGCCTGACAAAACTGATTTATTGCCTTCTTTAAGTTTTATTTTTTCCCAGTTTTGTTTTACTTCTTCTTCATTATTTACTGTAACATCACCATAAATGTGCGGGTGACGTTCTATTAATTTATCGCATAAAGAATTGATTACATCAGTAATGGTAAAATCATTGGTTTCACTTGCAATTTTTGCATAGAACACGATATGTAGCAAAATATCACCAAGTTCTTTTTTAATTTCGTTTTTGTTTTTTTCAAGAATGGCGTCACTTAACTCATACAATTCTTCTATGGTTAAATAGCGTAAGCTATCCATGGTTTGTTTTTTATCCCACGGACATTTTTCACGTAATTCATTCATTACGTTAAGTAATCGTTCAAAGGCAATTTTTTCGTTTTCCATGCATTAGAATTTGAATGGAAAATTCAGCATAATTTATTTGCTTAACAAACGAGATTATCAACAAAAATTAATTAGAATTTCTTTAGAACAGTTTTAACTGAATTATATATAACAGATAAAATTAAAATTAATTAATCCTTTAAATTTTAATTCAGGATGATATGCTTAACCATTCTTTTGCGGTAGTACCTAAAATTTTTATTTTATCTGTTTCCGATAGCGGAGCATTTCTAACTAATTCACCAGGAACAGCTTCGCCTAATGGGAAAGGGTAATCTGAACCTTGCATTACTTTATCTGCACCAACTAGATCAATTACATATTGTAACATTTTATGGTCGCACACATGCGAATCGACCCAAAACTTACCTAAATACTCTTTTGGATTTTTAGGATTATCGATTGCGACCAAATCCGGACGGCATTCCCAGCCATGTTCAATTCGGCTGATTGTAGGTAAAAAGGAACCTCCACCATGTGCAAAACAAACTTTTAGTTTGGGATATTTTTCAAATACACCTCCAAATATCATGGAACATACTGCCCTGCTAATTTCTGCAGGCATTCCTACCAGCCATGGAAGCCAGTATTTGCTCATGTGTTCTTGTCCCATCATTTGCCATGGATGAACTAATACAGCAGCACCTAAATTTTCGCAGGCAGCAAAAAACTCCATGAATTCAGGTTCATTAAGGTTTTTATTATTCACATTTGAACCAATTTGAACACCTTTATGTCCGTTTTTCATGCTTCTTTCCAATTCCTGAACAGCTAGTTTACCATCTTGAAGTGGTATGGTGGAAAGACCAATAAACTTATCTGGAAATTGAGTAGTTATCTCGGAAATGTGATCATTTAAAAATTTAGATAACTCAAGTGTATCTGTTGCTTTTGCCCAATAAGAAAACATAACCGGTATGGTACAAATAACTTGCATATCAATTTGATGTTCGGCCATTTCGTTAATTCGGACTTCCGGATCCCAGCAATTGGAAATGATTTCACGAAAGCGTTTTTCTCCTTGCATCATCCATGCTCTTCCTTCGGCATGATGATCGAGGCGAATGAATTCACCGTAGCCAAATTTTGATGAAAAATCAGGAATCTCTTTTGGGATAATATGAGTGTGTGTATCGATTGTAAACATAATTTCTTTTTTAAAATGGATCTTCAATATCGTGATTTGGATTTTCTCTTTTTATGTCAGTTGATGGAGCATCAGATTGCTCATCGTCCCATTTTTTGGATGCGATGGTTTTGGTTTGTACATTATTTAAAAAATCATCCGCTGGCGCAATTCCTGAGTTGGAGCTATATTGGCTGCTTGTATCTTCCTGATAATCTAAATCGGCAAATTTAGCATATTGACCAATGAAACGAAGAGGAATGTCCTCCAAAGATCCATTTCTGTGTTTAGCTATAATTACTTCCGCTCTTCCTTTTGTTGAGTTACCATTTTCATCTTCTGTTAAACCATAGTATTCCGGACGATAAATAAACATTACCATATCTGCATCTTGCTCAATGGCTCCTGATTCACGAAGATCGCTTAATTGCGGACGTTTACTGTTACTCGCTCTCTGTTCAACATTACGGCTTAACTGCGAAAGTGCTATGATTGGAATATTTAATTCTTTTGCTAAACCTTTTAATGATCGCGAAATATAACTGATTTCCTGCTCACGATTTCCTTTGTTATCAGAACCAGCTGTCATTAATTGCAAGTAGTCAATGATGATGATTTCAATGCCATGATTTTCTTTTAAACGACGTGCCTTTGCTCTTAATTCAAATATAGATAGGGCAGGGGTGTCATCAATATAAAGAGGAGCTTTTGTTAATGCATTAATTCGGGTATTTAATTGCTGCCATTCATAAGGTTCAAGATTTCCTTTTCTAATTTTATCTTGATTGAGTTCAGCTTCACCTGAAATTAAACGATTTACTAATTGTAAAGAGGACATCTCTAAAGAAAACACTGCTGTTGGTTTGGTAAATTCTACGGAGGCATTACGAGCAATAGTTAATACAAAGGCAGTTTTACCCATACCCGGACGAGCCGCTAAAATGATGAGGTCACTTTTTTGCCAACCTGACGTAACTCTATCTAATGCAGTGAAACCACTTGGGACACCAGTAACACCTGATGTTTGAGAACCTGCAGTTACAATTTGTTTTAGTGCCTCGGCAACGAGGTTGCTCATTTTATCATGTTGCTTACGAACGTTAGCATCAACAAGCTCAAAAATATTTTTAGTCGCAGTATCCAACAAATCAAACACATCTGTAGATTCTTCGTAGGATTTATGAATAGTATCTGTGCTTAAACGAATTAACTCTCGTTGTAAAAATTTTTGGGCAACAATACGTGCGTGGTATTCTACATTTGCTGAAGAAGCCACTTTATTTGTTAATTGTGAAACCGAATAAGCACCTCCTGCAATTTCTAATTCACCATTTTTACGAAGCTGATTAGTAACGGTTAAAATATCTACCGGTTCAGAATTTGTAAATAAATCAATAATTGCTCTATAGATAGATTGATGAGAAGGTTTGTAAAATGATTCCGGTTTTAAAATATCAATTACCTGGCTCAATGCCTCTTTTTCTAGCATCATTGCTCCAAGCACGGCTTCTTCCAGATCTACAGCTTGAGGCTGTAATTTACCATCCAGCAAAATAGGAGAATAATTGAGGTTTTTTAATTTAGGTCTGTTTCTGTTTTCGGTAGAACTCATTTTAAAGAAATATTTTTCAAAAGTATTTAATTAGTATGAAAGGTATGCAGAAAATAATTATTAAAAACAATACACGTGTTTTTAACATTAACTAATTTAATTTTTTTTAGTTAAACTTTTTATTGTTTTCTAACTACTAATCTGCAAAACAATCAACTGAAATGCATAGTATATTTGTAATCTTATATTATGGTTCAATTTTCTGAAATACAATTACCAATCAGTGAAGTTATTCCTGCCATAAAACAAAAATTAGTAAAGGAAAATAAATTAATTGTAACTGCACCACCAGGAGCAGGAAAAAGTACATTAGTACCAATACATCTTATAAATGAAACCTGGTTAAATGGCAAGAAAATAATCCTTCTAGAACCACGACGCATTGCAGCAAAGACAATAGCTATAAGAATGGCAGAACTCTTAAATGAAGTTGTTGGAGAGACTATAGGATACAGAATAAGGTTCGAAACCAAAGTTTCTTCGAAAACAAAACTTGAAGTTGTAACAGAAGGTATATTAACTCGAATGTTACAAAATGATAATGCGTTAGAGAATGTTGGAATAGTAATTTTCGATGAGTTTCATGAACGAAGTTTACATGCAGATTTGGCCCTGGCACTTTGCCGTGAAACTCAAGATATATTAAGACCGGATTTAAAGTTGTTGGTTATGTCGGCTACATTAAACGTACCTCAATTAAAAGAAATTTTAAATGCTGAAGTAATAGAAAGTAAAGGAAAATTATTCCCCGTTGAACTAATTTATTCAGGAGATGCTGATGTTCAGTTATTGCCCGAATTAACTGCGCGTTTGGTTTACGATGCTGTAAACAATTATGCTGGTGATACACTTGTATTTTTACCCGGAGAAGCGGAAATAAAAAAATGCGCTGCTTTACTAGAGCAACAATTGATAGGATTTTCAATTCACCCTTTGTATGGAATGTTATCTACAAGAGAACAATTCATGGCTATTTTACCTAATAAATTTGGCAAAAGAAAAATTGTTTTAGCTACTTCTATAGCAGAAACCAGTTTAACTATAGAAGGAATTAAAATAGTTATTGATAGTGGTTTTACTAAACAAAATGTGTTTGATATAAAATCCGGTTTAAGTAAGCTGGAAACTGTAAGAGTAACTCATGATGCTGCAGATCAAAGAGCAGGAAGAGCAGGTAGATTAAGTGAAGGTGTTTGTTTTCGAATGTGGTCGTTTGCAACTCATCAACGATTAACAACACACAGAGTTCCTGAAATAGAACAAAGTGATTTATGTTCTTTGCAGCTCGAATTGTTTAAGTGGGGTGTAAATAATGTTTATAACCTGAATTGGCTTAGCCCTCCACCAAGTGCAGCAATAAATCAAGCTAAAGAATTACTTGAGCAAATTGGTGCAATTGAAAATGATAAAATAACAGAACATGGTAAGAAAATACATGCATTGGCATGTCATCCACGTATAGCAAATATGCTATTATCAGCCGATAATGAATCTTCAAAGCAACTTGCAACAGACATTGCTGCCATTTTAGAAGAAAGAGATCCATTACCTCGAGAAAGTGGTGTTGATTTAAATTTAAGAATTGAGTCGTTGAGAAGAAACCGAGAACGTAATAGTTTAAATCATAAATTTTTACGTATTGAAAAAAATGCTTCTTCGTATAGAAAATTAATCCAGGTGGATGAAAGTAATTCAATTGTTGATCCTTTTGAAATCGGACTTTTACTTTCTTTTGCATATCCAGAGCGTATAGCATCGGCTAAACCAGGTAATAATGCCCAGTTTATGTTGGCAAATGGTAAAATGGCAATGTTCAGTCATCAGGATGATTTAGCGCATGAATCCTGGATTTGTATTGCTAATATAGATTTACGCGATGGTATTGGAAAAATATTTTTAGCTGCACCACTACAACCAAAAGATTTAAAAGTATTAATAAAGGAAAAAGATAGTGTGATATGGGATACCAGAAAAGGAGGATTAATTGCGAATAAAGAACTCAAAATTGGATCTTTAATTCTTCAAAGTAAACCACTTTTTAATCCTGATAAACATTTAGTAAAATCTGTAATTTGTAAAGCAATTAAGCAAGAAGGAGAATTTCTGCTTGATTTTAATGATATAACGGAACAATTTTTTAACAGATTGTTTTGTTTTTTGAAATGGAATCCGGGGGAGGAGGTAACATTAATTTCAAAACAGCAATTTATTCAGGAACCTGAAAATTGGATTGACTCGTATATTGATACACTTAAAAAAACAGAAGATTTAAAAAAAATACCAATAAAAGAAGCTATAGAAAACTTACTAGGTTGGGAATTTAAAAACAAGTTAAATAAATTAATTCCTGAAATAATTGAAGTTCCAAGTGGCTCTAAGATTCCGATTATATATTTTGCAAATGATAATCAACCTGTTTTGGCTGTTCGCTTACAAGAGCTATTTGGTATGAAAGAAAGTCCAACTATCAATAATGGAAAAATAAAATTATTGTTGCACCTTTTATCTCCGGGTTATAAACCGGTTCAAGTTACCAGTGACTTAAATAGTTTTTGGAATAATGCGTATTATGAAGTAAAAAAAGAATTACAACGTAAATATCCTAAGCACTCATGGCCGGAAAATCCTAATGAAGCAAAAGCTGTAGCAAAAGGTAAAAGTTGGAAGTGATTTTATATTAATTGATAATACAAATAGAATCTTTAAATACTTTTAATAATCCATTGTTGTACTTAATAACATTGTTCAACTGAAGATCTTCAAATGTTATTTCATCGCTAAGTAATTTTAAAAAATCGAATTTATAAAAAGTGTTATTTTTAAAATAAGAAATAGTAGTTGAGTTTACATTGAAATAATTTAGACCAGTTATTGGTATAAGTTTATAATACGTTCCATAAATATCAAATATCAAAATACCTTCCTCCGGATTATTTATGAATAAAAAATTATCTTTTTCTAATATATAATTTGGATTAATTTTTTTTGATAATACAACGTTTAAATTTCCTGTACTAACAATTTTATTAATTGATTTATCCAATCTGCATAATTCATTATTTTGCCTATTAAATAACCAAAATCCGTTATTTATTGAGTTACATACCAAATCTGTTAGTTCCAAATTATAGTTTAATAAATCGATCACTTCTGCATTTTGAGATAATTGAGAGTCTAAAAATAGTAGTTGACTTTGATCTTTATAAAACAATAATATTTTCAGCGGATTTGAAACATCTATGGAATAGATGTTTCCTAATTTTTTATTAGAATATATTTTTAATAATTCACCTTTTGAATTAAATTTTTTTAATTGATCTGATTTTACAATGTAGATATTTCCTGCCGGATCAATTTCAATGAAATCAAATTTAGAAGTAATACAGGTATTAGTATTATAATTAGGAATATAATTTATAGTGAATAGAAATGCTATTAATACTATTACTAATTTCATTTCAGGAAGTTGGATTAATTACTTAATGAATCTCTTAAAGCTAGCATTTTAATAGCAGTTATTGCCGCTTCATCTCCTTTATTTCCATGTTTTCCACCGGCTCTATCTATAGCTTGTTTTAAAGTATTAGGTGTTAATACACCAAATATTACTGGCATGTTAAATTCTATATTCAAATTTGTAATACCATTAGCAACAGCATTACAAATAAAATCAAAATGTTTTGTTTCACCTTGTATTACACAACCAATACAAATAATAGCATCAACATCTGTTAATTCAGCCATATACTGAGCACCTAATGTTAATTCAAAACTACCGGGTACCCATTTTATAATGATGTTTTTTTCTTGAGCTCCATTTTTTTGTAATGTTTGTTGAGCGCCATCACATAGTGATTTTGTAATTTCATAATTCCATTCGGAAACAACAATTCCAAATTTATATTCTTTGGCTGTTGGAATTAAACTTCCTTCAACAACTGATAGATTTTTTAATTGACTAGACATGTTATTTTTATAAATAAAAAAACCTTACATGTTGTAAGGTTTTTTTGAATGTAATATTTTTTTATTAGAATTGCCAGAAGTCATGTTCGTATTTAAACAAATCGTATTTAATACGTTCATTTTCTAACAATGCATCTATACCTTTTGCATACAATTCAACTTCTCTATCGTATACATTACTTTCTCTAGTGATTGTACTATTAAACTGTCTTTTCCAAAAAATATCATCAAAAGTTCTACGTTCAGAATCATTTTTTGTATTGTAAACTTCAGTTTTTGCTAAATGTGGTCTAATTTGAGGAAAATATACCCAAAATTGCTCCTGAACTTCTTCTAGTTTATCACATTTTCTAGGAAGAATTATACCAATACCAATTATTCTACTTTCCATTACTGATTTTTGTTTATCAAAAAACCAATCCTCTTTTAATGTAATACCTCTAAGTTCTTCGTATAACCATTTTGGATTAGCTGGTGGTAATACCATAACTTGATATGTATTTCCTGTTACAGGATCTACATTATCTTGTGGAACAGAATCTTTAGGTTGACACATTATAAACTCTCTTAGTTTTGTTGTGTCTTTTAATTTTCTAAATTCATCATCTTCAAATGCATAAATTCTTTCTTCAGGATTATTCGTTAGTATTGATTTTAATAGCAATTGCAAAAAAGATATTTTACCATTAACTTCTTCTATTGGATAGAAAAGTGGTTGATTAATCTTTTCTCTCATGTCTATCTTTCTCCAGATTCTTTTAGACCACTGAACATCACTTTCTCTTAAAGATGTATAAGGAATAGGTTTCTTATTTTGTGCATTTTCTTTTTGATAAATACCATCATTAAAATCTCCTGGTGTAAATACTTGACCATGTAATTGACTAATTAAACCAATAATAAAACAATTAACTAAAAACAGATATTTTTTCATAATTTTCATATTTTCAATTTTATAATTTTTACTGATTAATTAGTAATTTGATAACTATATAATTATTTAGTAACTCTAATTCCACAAGATGCTCCTTGAATTTTTCCATCCGGACCTTTAACCCTTGCATCAATACTTAGTTTGCTACCTACATCACAGTTTGCAAGAATTTGTTTTGCCTCAGCATTTAAATTAGGTCCTGTTCCTTCAACACCTAACCATTTTCCTTTTACTTTGCCTGAAATACTCCACTCTTGCGTTATGTAATTTGCTTGAAAATCAAATCCTGTTGCACCTGCTACTAAAGCACCAACTGTTCCTAGCATCTGTTTTTTCATTTCTAAAGGACCAAATATTCCACCAATTTTTAATTCTGGTCTTGGTAGAGGTTTAACTCTAAATTTAATTGGAGGACCTTGTGGTTTGTTACCATCTTTAGTTTTACCCATAACCGTAATCATAACATCTCCTGTAGAACTAAACTTCATTTCATATTTACCACCTCCCTTTGGAGTCATTGTTGCACCACAACCACTTGCAGAAATTGATATGTCACCTGGTGCAATTCCACCTGCTGATGCAGTTACTGGATTTGGAACGCCGGCATAAAAAACATTCATCATATCAGCTGATACTGTACCTGAAGGTGGAGCTACTTTATACTCACCTTTAAATGGATAATAGCTAAATTCTCCTGTTGGCTTTTTTAATTTAATTACACCCTTATACTCTTGATCTCCTTGTCCACTTGTTCCCACTTCGTATTTTCCTATACCACCAACTAACGGAAGTGGTGTACCTGTTGCGCCTCCAGCAGCTGCTGCAGAATCTACTCCAAGTAAAATTTGGAGATTTTCAGGTTTAAAATCAGTTGAAGATGCACCTATAAAAATATCAGCTGTATATTTTTGTCCTGCTTGTATGTAACTTGATGGTGCTAAAACAACTGCAGAATATTGATTAAATTTAATTGATAATTTACCGCTTGCTCCTGCAAAATTTGCAATAATCTCTGATTCAACGTTTTTCAAATCAGATTGCATTTGTGATAAATTTGTAACAACACCAGCTAAAGGTAAATGATAAAAATTGAAAATTTCCCAAGTAACTTTAATTCCATCTTCAGTATCAGTTGGATCTTTAATTTTTAAGGTTAATATTTTTTCTTTTAATCCATCATAATCTTCCTTAAGCAATTTAGTCTTTTCATTCTTTTGCATGCCATCTAACATTGCTAAAAGTTTGTCGGACAATCCATCAAATCTTTTTCTTAAGTCTACTGCTGACCACTCTCCATCTTTTGGTTTTGTTTCGTCATCACCAATCATTAAGTGTGTTGGCATATCATAATTATCCTTTGCATTAGCAAACTTTAAAGTAGCTGTATCTTTTGTAACAGATTTTTCAACTTCATCGATAAGAAATTGTTTTAATTTATCAATGTAATCATAAACTTCCTTTGTTAGTTTATTTACCTCTTTAGCTTTTTCTAAATAAGGTAATGCACTTGGATTAGATTTGGCAGCTTCATCGAAAGCTTTTAAAACACGAATTGTATTGTTGTTAAAATTTTCATTAGTTCTCACTAAATTATCATTAACTGTAACAAATGCTTTTAAGATATCCTTTGATACGTTCATTGCTAATAACGCTGTTAGTACCAAGTACATCAAACCAATCATTTTTTGTCTAGGTGATTCTTTACCTCCGCCTGCCATTTATTTTACTTTTAAATTGTTAAAATTAAATTTAATACTAGTTTTTGTAATTTATTTATGAATTATTTTTAAAATTCATAGCGGTTAACATATTACCATAAATAGTATTTAAGGCATTTAAGTTTGAAGATAATGTAGCGATTTCTTGTTTGTATTTTCTTGTATCTTCTACAGAATCGTTAAGGTTTTTCATTAAATCTGATAGCCCTTCGTAAAACATTGTTGTAGATTTTAAATGCTCTTGACTTCCTTGTAACTGAAGTTCGTAAGATGCATTTAATGCTGATAAGTTTTTAGATACTTTAGTTAATTGCTCACCAAATGAAGCACCAGATTCATTTGAAACTGAAAGTCCCATTAAAGATTCAGCAGCTTTGTTGTAAGAATCAGATAAATTGCTTACATTTTTTGCAGCACTTCTAACGCTATCTACATATTCATTTGTAGCAGAATGTGCATTTGATAAGTCTGCAATTTTTGTTGCACTTTCACTTAATGTTCTCATACCATTACCTAAATCTTCGATTAGTTTAGGTTCGATTTTAGCATTTTCTAGCATTTGATCTAATTGTTCTGTTAAAGTTCCTTTATCCAATTTTGTAGGATGTTCATCTTCTTCCTCATGTTCGTGATCGTGACCTGCTTGAGGTATTAAATTTGGATAAGCTAAAGACCAATCCCATTCTTCATGCGGAATATCTTTTGCGTAAAGTAAAAATATCGCTGCTTCTGTTAACAAACCAATAATTAACATCGTTGAAGCACCTGGCCAGTGCATAATTTTAAATAAGGCTCCAACAATTACAACTGCAGAACCAATACAAGCTGCTAAGTATAAAAACTTTTTAAAACCTGTTACTTTAGCTAATTTACCACTCATAATTTTACTTTTTTTTACTGTTTGTTATTATTTGATTGTTTTATTATAATTCGTCACCTTTTGCGCGTCCTAAATATGTCATTACACATCTGAAACCTAGGTAACATTTTGCTGTATCTTGATATTCGTAAGTTCTTGTACTAGTTTGTAAGTAATGTGCAACATCTTTCCATGAACCACCACGAATAACTTTACGCTTTAAAACGTTAGGATCTTTTTCTTGCGCCTCAAATTTATATGATGGATTTAAGTCATGAGCTAAATCATAAGCTGATTCATCAAAAGCATCATCAACCCACTCTGAAGCATTTCCAGACATGCAGTACAAACCAAAATCGTTTGGATTATATGAATAAATTGGCACAGTATGAAAACCGCCATCATCAGTGTATGATCCTCTCATTGGTTTGAAATTAGCTAAGAAACAACCTCTTGCATTTCTAATGTATGGGCCTCCCCAAGGATATGGTGATAAATCATTTCCAGCTCTAGCTGCATATTCCCATTCAGCTTCAGTAGGTAATCTGAAATCATTTACAATTGATTGACCATTTCCAAGTAAAAAATCATTCATTAAATTGGTTCTCCAAATACAAAAAGCTCTTGCTTGTTTCCATGTCACCCCAACAACAGGATAATTATCATAAGCAGGATGCCAAAAATACATATTTGTCATTGGTTCATTGAACGAATAAGTGAAGTCATGAACCCATGCAAGCGTATCAGGATAAACATTTATGATATCTTTTACAATAAAAACACTTCTATCAACTCCTTTTCTAGATCTAGGCGCATAATTTCCTTGACCAACAGCAACTCTATCTTCAACTTCATATTGACCCAACGATTCTTTAGGAACTGTTGCAGAAGGAACAGATCCATTTGCTCCTGGTGCAGCGTTTGGATCACCTACAGGTTGAGTATACTGAGTAGTGATATTGTCATTTGTTGGTGCTGAATTATCGTAAATACCATTTATATATTCATCAACTTTATATTTATTCGTTGCTGCATCTGCAGATTTATTTGGTAAAAATCTATTGTTTTTAGCTGCAGCTAAACGAATATCAACCCTGTAGTATTCATAATTTAATTTTCTAGAGTCTATTTCTTTACGATTGTAGAATCTTTCTTTTGGTTCTAAATAAAGTGGATTTAAATCTAATTGATATTCTGCCTCATCACTATCCCATTTGATAGTTGGATCCCAATTTAGATAGTAATTTGGGTGATTATTGTTTGGAGTAATATTTACGTCACCTTTGTAAACAGGAAACATTTCTAACCAATCCGGATCTGTAGGTATTTTAAATTCTTCTGTTTCAGAATTTCCATTTGTTCCTTGCGCTAAAAGTACTCTAGCAATAGAGTCTCTTACCCAATAAACAAACTGACGATATTCGTTATTGGAAATTTCAGCATCATCAATATAAAATGCTTGTACGGAAACCATTTTAGCTTTAGAATTGTGAGCAGTTGGTAAGTCCTGATCATTTGGTCCCATATGATAAGAGCCCATAGGGATATATAATGTTCCATAAGGATCTGGTTGAAACCATTCCTCTCTGTTTTTTACCCCAACTAATTCACCTGGATATTCAGTGCATGCTGTTAGAATCGCCATAACAGTTGCAGACATTATAAACAGTTTCTTCATTGTCGTTTTTTTATTTAATTTAAAAGTAGAAGTTAATGTTTCTACTTTATATAACTTAATACCTTGAAAAAGATTACAAAAAATTGATTCTTTTTTTTGAAAATTATTTTTGGTATTAATGGGTTTCAACGAATATTATTTTAAAAGGTTACAAAGATGAGTTTTTTTTTTAATCTTCCAAAAATCTTACGTTAGTATGACTTGAAATTGGCTTAGGTTTAGTTCTTTTAAAGCAATAACCTAACATGATTTCATGAGTTCCAGAACTATAACCCTTAATTTTTGATGTTGTTACATCATATGAATAGCCCAATTTTAAACCAAATTTGGTAATCATTCCTAAGCTTGGTGCAATTGCATCTTGCATTCTATAAGATAATCCGGCCCAAACCATGTTGTTATACATATATGTTGCATTTAAATCAAGAATATTTGCAGACCCATCAGATTTAACTTTTAAGTTAGGTGTTACCTTGTGTGTTCCATTATTAAATGAGAATGTGTAACCCGCAATTGCATAATAATGCCTAGCCATATTGAATTTTAAATCATATCCAAGAGTGCCTGTATTACCATTTCCGTTATCGCCTACTAATTCTTGGGCAGAAACGTGAGTTACAGAGAATCCAACATACATCTTATTTGGAATTGTGTAATACAATCCTAAACCAAAGTCAGGACTTGTTCTTACTAAATCAGGTGAGCCAGTAAAAGTATTGTTGGGAATTGCAGGATCATTATAAGTTACTGGTGGTATCCATTTACCACTAATCGTTTTTTGTAGAATACCTGCTTCCAAACCTATTCCTAATCTTCCTGTACCGTTACCACCTAATCCATAAATATGAAAAGAATATGACGCCCTTGCCATTGTAGTATTATCATTACCAAGTTTATCACTGGCAACAAACAATCCTACTCCACCATGAAGAGGTTGAACAGCAGCATCAAAAGTAAAAATACCTGTTTTAGGTGCACCAGGAAAATTCACCCACTGTTGACGATACAATGCGCCAAAACATAAAGCATCACTAGTTCCTGCATAGCCAGGGTTGTAAGCTTGCTTTACATGCATAAACTGCGTATACTGTGGGTCTTGTTGTGAAAATAATGATGTGGTTACACTTGATAAGAAGAGAGATAATCTCAGTAGCTTTTTTCTCATTTAACTTGATTTATAAATTTTTAACCAATCGCAAATTAATAAAATTGAATTCAAAAAAACAAGAGTAAGTTAAATTTATTTTTAAAAATATTCTATATTTTTTTTTTAATCACTCAACAAAGTGATGAAATAAGTCCTTTTAAAAATTATTTAGTTCAAATTTTTAAACATTTTATTTAATATTTCATTACTTATGTGTTTTTAATATGGTTAGCTATCAAAATTAGTACATTTGCTAGGTTGATTTATTTTTAAATATGTATTTATCCTTTATTACACAAAAAAAATCGTCTTTTTTGGCGCATTTAAAATCTATAATTTATTTTTTTATTGTTATTAGTTTGATAGTTACTTCTTGTAATTTAAAAACTGATAATAATAATTTAAAAAATATTGAGGTTGATAGCACACTAAGTAAATTGAATTCGCCCGAATTAAAAGCTATAAATTCTAAACTTTTAGAAAATCCTAACAATCCTGACTTATATTTTCAAAGAGCGGAAATATATTATAAAAATCATGATCTTGAGGCTGCTAAAAATGATGCGATAAGGGCTATAAATATTGATAGTTTAAAAACAAATTATTTTATTCTTTTATCTGATATTTATTTTACTGCAAATGAGACAAGGTTAGCTAAAGAAAACCTAGAAAAATGCATAAAAATTAATCCTAACAGTATTGATGCCAACTTAAAATTAGCTGAATTGTTTTTTTATGTAAAAAAATATCAGGAAGCAATAAATTTTTCTAATAATGCACTAAAAATTAATGAAAACACATCAAAGGCATATTTTATAAAGGGAATGTGTTTCAAGGAAAGCGCGGATACTGCAAATGCAGTAAGTAGTTTTCAAACGGCAGTAGAACAAGATAATAATTTAATTGATGCTTATTTAGAGTTAGGTATAATTTTTACAAAAAAGAAGAATCCATTAGCGTTAGATTATTTAAAATCTGCACTAAGTATTGATCCAAAAAACGATGATATTTTGTATAATATGGGTTATTTTTATCAAGTTACATCAAACTATACTTTAGCTATTGAGATTTACAAGAAAATTTTAGTTAAGAATATTAATTATAAAGAAGCACATTACAATTTAGGTTCAATTGAAATCTTAAAAAACAAAAATTATACGGAAGCTATTAAACACTTTACAAATGCAATTAATGCTGATGCAAATTATGCAGATGCCTTTTTTGCAAGAGGTGTTTGCTACGAAGAATTAAAAGATAAAATAAATGCTACTGCCGATTATCAGATGGCGCTACAAATTAATCCTAAACATGAATTTGCTATAGAAAATTTAAATAAACTTGAAAAGTAATTTATTTTTTGCAGACTTACTTGATGATTTTACATCGCTTTTTTATCCTTTAACGTGCTTAAGTTGCGATACTCCACTATTTAAACACGAAAAATTAATTTGTAATTATTGTTATGTGAGTTTACCACGTTTTAATAATTTGTTTGGGGCTAAAAATGAACTTGAAAAAATGCTTGAAGGTAGGGTTAAATTTAATCGCGCTTTTTCACTTTTTAATTATCAAAAAGATTCCAGAGTTCAGCATTTGTTACATCAACTAAAATATAAAAATCAAGATAAAATAGGTATTTTGTTAGGTGAGTGGATGGCTGATGAAATAAATGATACAGATTTAAAAAAATGTGATTTTATAATTCCAATTCCTTTGCATCCAAAAAAAGAGAAATTAAGAGGGTATAATCAAAGTTTAAAAATTGCAGAAGGTTTAAGCAAAAAATTGGGAGTTAGAATAGAAAAAAACGCACTTCTTAGAAATGTATTTACTAAAACTCAAACAAAAAAAGGTAAAAATGAGCGTTGGAATAATGTAAAAGACGTTTTTTATTGTTCAAAAGACCATATTTATCCGGGTGTTAGAATTATTTTAATTGATGATGTTATTACAACTGGTTCTACAATTGAAGCCTGCGCTAGAATATTAAACGATCAAAATAATATTGAATTATATATTTTATCATTGGCTTTTGCCGGTTTATCTTAATACTATAATTTATTTTATTTGTTTGATAGTCAATAATTTATAAAAAAAATTAAATTTTTTTTTATTTTTCGGGTTACTATTTTTAAAAATTAAGAATTAAAGGAAAATTATTTAAACCCCTTTAAAATTAAAAAAATGAAAAAAGTATTTTCTATCATCGCTGTTGCTGGTTTAACTGCAACATTTGTAGCATGTGGTCCATCTAAAGAAGAATTAGAAGCTGCTGAAAAAGCAAAAGCTGATTCAATTGCTGCTGTTGCTTTAGCTGATTCTTTAGCTAACGCTTCTAAAGCTGATTCAATTGCTGCTGTTGAGAAAGCTGCTGCTGATTCTTTAGCTGCTGCTGCAAAAGCTGATTAAATTGCAAAAGCTGCTGAATCTGCAAAAGGTGGAAATAAGAAACCATAATTTCTTATTCATCTTAATGAAATTAAAAGTCGCCGTTTGGGCGACTTTTTTATTTTATTCAAATTTATGTTTGATTATATTTAAATAGGGTCTATTTAGAAACTATTAATTAGTCATTCCTTAAAACCCCAGTAATTTATTATCGGGGTTTTTTATTTGATATGATATAAAAATAAAAGATAATAATTACACTTATTTTTTCTTTTTTTGACCCTTCGATTAGCTCGAGGTGACAGTGCTATTTTCACCAACTAATTCAAAGGTTTTTTGGTGTTTTGGAAACAGAAGTTGCCTTTTAGATTTCATTATTTGTTGAATAATATCAACAAATAAAGATTAATTGTATAAAATATACAACATGTTATAATGAGTAATGCTTGAGTTTTGAAATTAATTCCCAAAATTTTTTATAAAAAATTAAACGATTCAATTAATAATTTAAAGGTTATTAAATGATAATGTTTCACCTTTTTGGAGTTTGACCATGTATTAAAAGTTTCCATTTCAAATAAATGCCGGATTAAATTTTTCATCGGCTGACTTTATTAATGATAAGAAATCAATTTTATGAATAAGGAACTTTTAAGTTATTAAAAAAATTTATTCAAAAAATAAACCGTACAAAAAATACTGTTTGTCTGTTTTAATTTTACACCATAAAATAAAACAGCCATGAATGCAACAGAATTAATGAACAAATTAAACCTGCAAGAAAAGCAAGGTTGGGCTTATGTGCCATTTACAGAAAACAACAGCAGAAGTTTTTACACTTTCATTCTCGAGAACGATTCGCTTACTTTAGCATGGATTGCTGTACACGAAAAAATTACAGCAAATCATTTAAACACACATCACTTCATGCGCGAAAAAAACATGGAGAATGGCATAGGTAATTCTGTACCTCGTTTATTAATTATTAGCGATGGCAA
>Ga0172373_10003226_pt1 | contig 24110 bp, 22 predicted proteins | sample Lak10m_2_FD_114546 | JGI IMG/M metagenome (GOLD analysis project Ga0172373, IMG submission 114546) | Freshwater microbial communities from Kabuno Bay, South-Kivu, Congo - kab_092012_10m | ecosystem: Environmental > Aquatic > Freshwater > Lake | place: Democratic Republic of the Congo...
GATTTTTAGATGTGTAATTACAAAAAAAAATTGTAATATTGTTTTGATTTTGGAAAATTGGTAAACGGGTTCTACGATTTTTTGAAGTCAAACTAAAAAATATGAATTTTTAGAACCCACCTAATGTTTCTTTCTTTGGGAAACCAGTGGAAGAACGGTAGGTTAAATAATTATCAATATAATATTTGTTAGCCACCTTTATTATATCTTCTCTTGTAATCTGATTTATTTTATTTATATCTTGAAGGAAATCCTCCCATGTAGCCCCTTGACTGAACAATGAAACTAGGCTCATACATCTACTATGCTCGTTTTCAAGCATTTTTTTGATATTATTCGCTGTTTCTTGTTTGATGATGGTCAACATGGTATCGGAAAATTCTCCTTTTTTTAATTTTTCAAGTTCAGCAAACACAAGAGATTCTGCTTCATCAAAAGATTGACCTAACAATTTTGGTATTACAAAAATGATGGCTGCTCCATCATCATTATACATCAAATCTGTAATTCCAGCTCCCATGATTTTTCCATCTAATTGAAGCTTATCTAATAATCCTGTTTGCGATCCGTTAGACAAAATACTATTTGCCACCTGTAAAGCTAATTCATCTTGGTGTCTATTTCCGAATGTCTTATAACCAAGAATGGATGCTTTAATTGGAGTGTATTTAACTTCAATTACTTCTTTTTTATCGAATTTACTTTGTGGGTAATTTGGAAATTGTGGAACAGGTGCACTTCTTAGTTTTGAAAATTTATCTCTGATTACACGTTCAGCTACAGCCACATCAAAATTTCCAGAGATGATAAGTCCCATGTTATTAGCTACATAATAATCATTGAAGTACTTATACATTTTGGTTAACGATGGATTTTTCAAATGTTCTACGGTACCGATTGTACTTTGCGTTCCATACGGATGTGACTTAAATATTTGACTTTGAATTTCTTCAAACACTTTATTGAAAGGGCTATCCATTCCTCGGTTTTTCTCTTCATATACCACCTCTAATTCCGATTGAAACGAACGGAAAACAGGATTTTGTAAACGATGCGCATACAACTCTAACCATTTTTCGATTTGTTCCCCTGGAAAAGCATTGTGGTATACCGTCATATCGTTTGCGGTAAACGCATTTAATTCAGTACCACCAATACTTTTAATTAGTTTATCAAATTCGGTTGGATTAGCGTATTTAGCAGCTTGAACACTCTGACGATTGATTAATTTTTGGATGTTTTTACGTTGTGCTTCGTCTTTCGTTTGCCCCAATAAATCGTAGTAGTAAATGATAGAGTCTAAGAAAGGTTTTTCTTTTGCGTAATCTGTTGTACCTAATTCCGTTGTGCCTTTAAATAGAAGATGTTCTAGATAATGCGCCATTCCTGTTGCATCTGCTGGGTCATTTTTACTACCTGCTTTGATTGCCACAGCACCATATACACCAACAGCATTTGGATCTGGATTTAAAATAACGGTTAAGCCATTATCAAGCACAAACTTTTGAATGTTAAACGTATTTTTTTGTCCAAAAACAGGAGCAATAAGAATAACTAATAGCGTAAGTGACAGGCTTATTTTTTTCATTTTTATTAATTTAGAGCCACAATGATACTAAATTTTATTTAATACCTATTTGTAAGTGAAATTAACGCAAATTAAATACAACATTTTTACAATACCTTCGTATAGAAACTTAACTAACGATTAGAAATGCGTAATTGGATTGTAACGCTTGTACTTTTTTATTGGATGTCTTCTTTTGGATTTACGCAAGAGGCTTACGATAATTGTGCTACAGCACTTCCTATATGTCCAAATGATACAGTACTAGTTTCCAATATTGCTTCAACGAGTACTAAATGCACGAATTGCGAAGACGACTTCAGCAAAGTTGTTTGTTTTTCGGCTAAGAATACCATTTGGTTGACGTTTACAACCAATGATAATGGTGGAGATGTACAATTTTTGTTAGATAATATTCAATATCAAATCAATCCAAATCAATCTAATGTATTGAATGTTGCCATGGTTAAAGCGGTGTTGCCTTGTGACCCAACAACCTACACATTGGTTAGTAATTGTGTAATCAATGGCACAACAAGCATAAGTATTTCGGCAGCAAGTTTACCAGCAAATACTACGTATTATCTCTTAATTTCAGGAGGAGTATCTGCTGGAACTACTATCCCTGCCGAAGCAAAAATACGTGTACATATGTTGGGAACGGGAGTATTTCGACCGATTCCTTCCATCTCTATTTTTTCTTCGAAACAAAAACTATGCAAAAATGAAACTATACGTATTGGTAGTCAGCTGTTTAACTGTAAAGATTCTGCTGAATATAATTGGTACATTAATGATACGTTAGTAGCAAAAACAGACTCTTCCTATTTTGAAACAAATCGTTTGAGAGAAGGAGATGTTGTACGAGTTTCAAATACGTGTTTTTCGAAATGTAAAGTAGAAATTTCCGCCAAAACAAATGCATTTTCAGTGGTAGATTTCATAGTAGAAGCAGGAAAAGATACCACTATCCATGAGGGAGAATCTATTCAATTACAAGGATATACAAATGCAAATAGTTTTGTTTGGAATCCATCTATAGAGAATGGTCAAACATTGCATCCTGTTGTTTATCCACTAACAACGACGACCTATTCGTTGCGCGGAAATTATCAAGGGTGTATCTTAACGGATGCAGTTCAAATAAAAGTTTTAAAACGACAATTAGATGCGGTTACAAGTTTTAGTCCAAATGGGGATGGTATTAATGACACTTGGTTGGTTCCATATTTAGAAGATTATCCAAACTGTGAGGTTAAAATTTACACCCGTTGGGGTCAGCCAGTATTTGAAACAACAGGATATTCGTATAAAAAAACGTGGGATGGAACCTACAATGGGAATATCGTTGATGAAGGGGTTTATTTTTACATCATCCATTTAAGAGATACAACTAACAACGCTCCGATACAGGGCACAGTAACCGTTATTCGATGAAAAAGTTTTGGACACATCTAGTTTTTATGGTTACTGTTTTGTTGGCGCAAGCACAGCAAGAAACACAATATTCGCAATGGATGTGGAATCATGTTGCGTACAATCCTGCCCTTGCAGGGATACAAAATTGTTCTAAAGTTAAGACCATGAGTCGACTGCAATGGGTTGGTTTTGAAGGTGCTCCAATAAGTAATTTGATTACATTTTCCACGCCTATAAAAACAAAACGTACGCAGATGTTCAGTCCCAGGCAAGGTTTTGGGATAAAATTTGAACGGGACGATATTGGTCCTTTTACAACCAATGGATTGTCTTTTACGTATGCGGTACATTTTAATTTTACACAGACAACCCGTATTTCATTTGGTCTAAATATAGGAGCAAAGCAGATGACTTTCTCTAATAAAAACATTACTTCCTATCACGCGGATCCTGCTACGCAAAAGAGCAGTACCTTTTATTCTCCGATAGCTAGTTTTGGTACATGGTGGGATGGAAATAACTATTTTATTGGTTTAAGTTTAGATCAACTGACTACATCTCAATGGACAGGTGTGGGTATTCAATCCTTTTATCGTTTGCATTACAATTTGTCAAGTGGATACCGATTTATAGTCAATGACGCTTATACGATTGTTCCTAATTTATTAATTAAAAAGACATTAAACTCTCCGGCTTCTATTGATTTGAATACTTTTTTGGATTTTAAAGATATGTTTAAGATAGGATTAGGTCTTCGCAATAACGAATCATTTATTGGAATGATGCAAGTACGTTTCAGAGATCAGTATGCATTTGGTTATTCGGTAGATTTTGTAAGTTCAAAGATAAATACGGTTGCGATGTTAACGCATGAAATTTCCTTCCATTACTCTTCCTGTGAAACTAGACCTACCGATAGGCTATCTTGTCCTTTGTTCTAGTTACTTTCTCTAGGAGTTTCTAAGAAATTAGTGTTAAAAACTATTATTGCTACAAAGGATACACATACTACTATTTCCGATATTTGTTAGTCAATTAATGCACAACTAATTACTATGAAAAATACGTATATCGTCTTTATAACCACTTGTCTGCTAATAGTAGGCTGTGTACCAATGAAAAAATACAACGATGTAAAAGACAAAGCGCGTTTGTGTGAAGAAGAGTTGAATGCTTTGAAAGACAAAGCCATCAATTTTGAAACAAAATCGAACGAGTTAGATGCTACCTTATCTGTTTTACAAAAAGAAGCAAAGCAATTGAAATTAGACACGACCAATTTAGGTGAGTTGTTACGTGACCTTCGAACAAAATATGGGAAACTAGAAGAGCAAAATAATGTTTATCAAAAACGCATAGAACAAGACCGAGCTACGATTTCAAAAAGTGCAGGGAGTATGCAGGCAGAAATGGATGCAAAAAGCATAGAGTTACATCGTAAGCAGGATGTATTAAAAGAGTTGGAGGAGGAATTAAAAGAGAAGCAACGTTTATTAGCCGACAGGGAAAAGCGTGTGAATGAGTTAGAAGAGATGATGCAACGTAAAGACGATGCAATTAAAATGCTTCAAAAAAAGGTTGCAGATGCTTTGCTAGCATATAAAAATCGTGGTTTAACAGTGGTTAATAAAAATGGTAAAATTTATGTGAGTTTAGAGGCTAAATTGCTTTTCAAAACTGGGAGTACAGAAGTGGAACCAGAAGGTAAAACAGCATTAATCGATTTAGCGAAAGTTTTAGAAAAGGAAAAAGAACTTGAGATTATCGTAGAAGGCCATACAGATACCGATAAAATGACTCGAGCTGGACATCCAAAAAATAACTGGGAGTTATCTGTTTTAAGAGCTACATCCGTTGTTGAGATTATGACAGGAAATACCGCTATTAGTCCAACCATATTAATGGCAGCTGGTAGGGGTGAATTTCATCCAGTAGATGAATTGGATAAGGCAAAAAATCGCCGAATTGATATAATTATTTCGCCGAATTTGAATCCGTTGTATGAGTTGATAAGTAAGTAGTCTTCGACTTCGCTCAGACTGACTTACGACTTCGCTCAGACTGAAATAGAACATTCCTAATTTAACTATTTTCCAATGCAAGATATATTCGATAAATTTCAAATAACAGAGGTTATCCATTCGTATACGATTCACTTAGATATTGAGCGGATTGATGTATGCCGGGATTTGTTTATCGAGGATGGCAAGTTAGAATTGCGAATAGGAAAAGCAAAAGGAAAAGAAGAAATAGAAGCGCTATTATCTAAAATACTGGAATTTACCCGAGGAAAGCGACACTTCATAACGAATACTTTAGTTGATTTGCACGATGGAGGTGCCTATGCGCAAAGTTATTTGTTGGTTGTAGATGCTATTGAATCCACCAAAACAATTATGACAGGTGTGTATCACGATACGTTTGTGCAAGAGGAAGGTGTTTGGAAGATACATACCCGTAAGTTGGTAGTAGACTTGAGTTATTAGTACACCCATTTCGATCTGAAAGAGTCATATACATTAATCCCAAGTTTAAAACGGAAGTTGTGTGGAGTATGTGTTGAATTGGCACTGATGAGGTAGAATCCAAGTTTCAATAGTTCTTTTCTAATTCTAATTTTACGTTCAACTCCAACATATATTTCTGTTTGCAAGAATTTTGTATTTGGTAGCGTTAAAATTCCACCACCTATCGATTCTTCTAATTTTAATTTATTTATTCCCCAAATTTTATTTAGAAAGAAACCGTTAAAGTGGTGAATCGCATTACATTGTAGATATCCTGCTGAGGTATTCATGTTTGTATCAAGCGATTGCATGGAGTTGGTAGGGTTGGAGAAAAAGTAATAATCAGAAGTTCTAAAATATTTGTGTTCAATTACCCTTAAATCTTTTTTATACAAAAATTGTCCAGCAGTAAGTTTGAAATAAAAGTCTCCGAAGGTTCTTAGTTTACGTTCATCGCTTACACGAAATTCTAGGTATCCAAAATTCGATTGTCCACCAAAAAGAGATGGAATACCCACATTAAATTTTGCAGCTACAGTTGGCCATTTCGAACCAAGTACTACTTTTCGTTTGTCTTTGATGAGGTATTTTTGCTGGTGGTGATACTCCAATTCTGTGGTTAACAAGCTTATTTTATATCCATCGAAGGGTGTCGGTTTAGCAAACGTTCCAAAACCATCCACCCAGGAAGGGTATTGAATACCAAGAATCGATGTTCTATTCGAATAGGCATAACTGTTTTCAAGGTACAGACCATTTACCAATTCCATTCGGTGGGATAGTTCTATTTTCTTATTGCGCACCCTATTTCCTGGACCCCAAGTTCCGACGATGCTTTGATAACTATTGATGAAATCATAGATATCACCTACTTTAAATTGTATACGGGAAGCTCTATCAGGATTATATAGGAAAGCTCCTGTAAATTCTCCTTTAAGATCTTTATTAGAAAACCCATAATCTATTAATGGTTCGAGGTAAAATTTTTGATCATTTTTCAGTTTTTTACTGTATTTAAAGTATAAGCGATGTCTGTATCCACCAACACCGAGCGGAACTATTTGGGCGGCAAGTGAACTTATCCAAAGATTATATCCTTTAAACGTGTTTTTGAATCCTACTCCATTCCAGCAAACATTCAAAAAAGAGATAGAATTAAATATACTATCTTGTCGTAGTAAAAAGGTATCGGATTGTGATACTTTTAGTATACTGTCTTGTTTTGCAAAGTAGCTACTATCCTTTGGTGTAAGTTTTAGAGGACGAATGGTGTCCCAGTACCCTTTACTTTTATCAAAAGTTTGATCTTCGTATTGTATTGGTTCGAGCCAAAACTTTGAATTTTTTTCTTCTAATTCAATAGATATGTTGGAATATTTTATGCGAGAATTTCCAAAAATTAGGGATTTACCCTCGCTTGTTGTGTATTGGAATTCTCTGTTTGTAGGGTATAGTAACGAATTAGTTAGTTTATACTCTCCTTTGATTTCCATAGATTTAAAGAATATTAAAGCACTTTTATTGATAGATACATTATAGTTTGAAATCGTAAAAGTTTCGTCAAGAATATAGATAGTTCCATGAAACAATGCTTCATTATCAAAGATGGGGTCAATTCGAATTTCATAGATGGTTTGGTTTGACTTATTGAGCGTCACATTTTCCAGGTAGAAGGAATAATAAACAAAAGCATTTGTGTGTAATGGTGAGATAATGGGACGTTCGCAGATATTTGGTGCATAAATTAAATCAGCATACAGTTGTATATCTGCTTCTTTAGAGCCTTTAATAAATACAAATGGGTTATCGGTAAGGGAAAAATTTGGCATGATGGATTCATCTCCGGAAAAATTTGGGCGCGATTTTCCACCGTCAGACCCTTGTATGTAAAGTTCCGGTTTAGAATAATCTAAATATCCATGAAACACGTCTTTATAATTTCCGTTGGCTTTATAGTAACTTGTGGCGTTCCATTCCAATTGCTCAATTCGTTTGGTTTCCATCGCATTATTTGGAATAGTATCTTTTATTTCTTGGTCAAGTGCTGTAAAACAGTAGGTTTCAACGGAATAATTTTTGAGTTGATCGGCATAAAATTCACGTTGAGCAATCGCTTTTTTCATGATTTCTTTTCCTCGTTGCTTTTTCGTTTTAGGAATAATATGTACTTCTTCCATTTCTTTTTCGCGCGTAGGATTATTCACTTGCGCTAGTGACAATACGCTAATTGAGAGAAAAGAAATAAGAAAGAAAAATTTTGCCACAGGCTATTTTTTAGCGAAAATATACTTTTTCATGTAGTTAAAGATTATTTAACGTATAAATAGGATATTTTCTTACATTTATCTTTCAATTTTTAGCATTTGAAACTTAACCTCACCATAGCACAATTTGTTTCTGCTATCCAAGCGAATGAAATAATCGGTCAACAAGAAGGTATTATTCAACGAGTAGCATACGATACCCGAAAATTGTCGGTAATGGAACAAACTGTATTTTTTGCTTTGCCTGGTAAATACCGCGATGGTCAAACATTTATTCAAGAAGCTTACCGTAAAGGAGTTCGTAATTTTGTTGTTACAACTACCGCTGGAGGTGAAAATTATCCAGGTGCTACTTTTTTTCAGGTCAACAATCCATTAAAAGCGCTTCAACGATTAGCTACTTTTCATCGTAATCAATTTCATCTACCTGTTTTTATTATCACAGGAAGTGTAGGAAAAACAATGGTTAAGGAGTGGTTGTACCACGTATTATCTACCACTAAAAAAATAGTTCGTAGTCCTAAAAGTTTTAATTCGCAATTAGGTGTAGCTCTATCGTTGTTGGAGATTAATGACACGCATGAACTTGCATTGATAGAAGCAGGAATTTCGGAGCCAAATGAAATGCAAGTCTTGGTAGATATGATTAACCCAACCTATGGGATTTTTACTGCTTTTGGTCGCGCTCATGCGCACAATTTTTCGTCAAAAGATGTACATCTTTCAGAAAAGTTGAAGGCATTTACAAGGTGTAAAACTATCTGGATTTCAAAAGATATTGATTTGAATGAAAGTCAAAAAGCTTCCATTTCTGGCGAAGTCATAGTAGCTAATTCAACGAAAGAATTAGTAGCATTATTGCCGTTTTCCGATGCAGTAAGTAAACACAACGCGGCGTTGGTTTTTTCGGTAGCTATGCATTTTGAAAAAAATACAGAGATGCTCAAAGAACGTGTGAAAACCCTTCCACGTTTGGCACTTCGGATGGAAACTTTTCAGGGTATAAATCAATGTACTATTATCAATGATTCCTATAACCTAGATTTGGATGCATTGATCCAATCTTTGGAATATCAACTAAGTATTTCGGATAATAAAAAACGGGTTGCAATCATCGCTACGACTGGTTTTTCTGAAAATCAAATAGTTGAAATTAAGCTCATCATTTCTTCGTTCCAATTAGATGCTGTTTATTATTTAGATTCACCTACCGAAGTACCAGTTTCTGAAATTTCAGATGCAACGGTATTGATCAAAGGAACACGTACAGCACAACTACAAAAGTTAGTTCGATTGTTTCAATGGAAGAAACATAAAACAACGTTGGAGATTGATTTGTCTGCAGTGAAACACAATATTGATATTTACAGATCTCGTATTCCGGATGCTTGTAGGATATTAGCCATGGTAAAAGCATCTTCGTATGGTTCAGGAGCTGTAACAATGGCTCGTTATCTTCAAAAAATTGGAATTAATTATTTAGGTGTTGCCTATGCGGATGAAGGAGTAGAGTTACGTAAGCATGGAATTACCTTGCCAATCTTGGTTATGAATGCGGAGGAAGATGGGTTTGATGATATTATTCAATTTCAATTAGAACCAGCAATCTATTCTTTCAAAATGTTGGACGATTTCATTAAGGTATTAATCCGGGAAGGCATCGAAAATTATCCGGTGCATTTAAAATTTGATACAGGCATGCATCGCTTGGGTTTTGAGCAGGAAGATTTAGATGAATTGATTGCTATTTTACAAACGCAACCAGAAATTAAACTTCAGAGTGTTTATAGTCATTTAGCGGATGCAGATAATGTGGAAGACGCATCGTTTACCTTACTTCAAATTAAACGTTTTAGTGCGATTATCCGTTATTTAGACAACGTTATTTCTTATCCGTACATAAAACATTTGGCTAATTCTGAGGCGATTGCAAATTTTCCTTCCATTCATTTAGACATGGTTCGTTTGGGCATAGGTATGTATGGACATAGTTCCAATGTACAACTTAAAAATAGTTTACACCAAGCTATTTCTTGGAAAAGTGTTGTTAGTCAGGTAAAATCCGTACAGGCAGGAGATTCTGTTGGTTACAGCTGTAATTTTGTTGCTCAACACCCAATGAAAATCGCGGTGATTCCAATTGGGTATGCAGACGGTTTTAGAAGGTCTTTAAGCAATGGGGTAGGTTCTGTTTTTATTCATGGGAATGATTGTCCTGTAGTAGGCAATGTGTGTATGGATATGACCATGGTGGATGTAACAGCCCTAGATGTTCGTGAAGGGGACGCGGTTGAAATCATCGGAGAACATCAATCGTTGTCCTCCTATGCAGAAAAAATGCAAACAATACCTTACGAGGTTTTGACATCAGTTTCTTCGCGCGTACATCGGGTGTATGTGGAATCGTGATTTTTTTTTGCAGTAGGGATGTAGCATGCTACATCCCTACTGCAAAAAAATTATTTATCCAATAATTCCAATCCTAAATGCGTTCCTTCGGTATGTAAAATATGTTCTGCTTGTTCGATTTCTTCTAATGGACCTTTAACAATCACTAAGAATCGGCCTTCTTTAATGTGTTCTTCGTATTTTACGATGGAATCGTTTTTAAAACCTGCAGCTGTAAGTACACTAAAAATACCTGAACCCACCACACCGATTTCCAATCCAGCGATTGCACCAACCAATGCACCAGCACCAAAAAGAAATCCTAATCCTGGAATCGCGAACACCCCAATACCTGAAAGTAATCCTAAAGTAGACGTAGCAACAACCCCAATTGCAGTTGTTTTGATACGCATGTCTGTAACCGATTTTACATGTACATGATCGTCCACGATTTCTGCCTGACCAATCAAGGAAGTATGTTCCATGTTGAATCCTGCTTCTTTCAATTTTCCTAAAGCTTCCACCGCTTTTTCATGGTTATCGTATATAGCAACTTGTGATCTCATCGTAGTATAAATTTAGTTATTACGAAGGTAGAGCATAGATATTTACGCAATCATGACTAAAATCAGTTATTTGGAAAAAATTTAGTTTGTAAACATTAATCAATATAACCAATGATAATTGTTTGGGTTTAAATTTTCATAGGAAATAAAGCTTTAGGGAATAAAAAAAACCGCTATTGCTAGCGGTCTTTTCGTCTTTTTTCTTGTCTTATTCCAAAACAATTTGTTTGGTTTGAACAAGTTCATTATTTGCATCTAAAAGGTGTAATACATACATTCCTTTTGTACCTATGTTTTTCAATGAAATTTCTGTTTTTGCAGAAGATATTAAAGCATTGTATACTATTTTTCCTTGTATATCCACAATACGAAGGTTTTTTCCTTGTGCGTTGCTAATGGTAACTATATCTTTTGTAGGGTTTGGATAAACAGTTAAAACTTCTTTATTAATTGAATTTAAACTCGCTGCTGCACCATAAGACAAGGCTTTTTCTTGTGTGTTTGCAACGACATCCATGGTTCCTTGTAGTTTATCATTTGTTAAAATAGGAATCGTCAAAAACGGTTCGTTTTCTGCGAAAGGTGTAGTTGAAGCCAAGCCAACATTGTAAGTAGTTGTATTGATGTTACTTGCTACCATTACATTTTTATCTTTCACTTCTGGTTGACCCAACAAGTTAAATTGGTCTTTCATAAATACATTGAAAGCATACAAAGTACCAGTAGCTCTAAATACCAATTGATTTCCTTCTTGGGTAACGGTTACATTAGCAACGGGTGCATCTCCACCACGTTTTTTTGCATCTGCTGGGAACGTGGAGATCAATTTTGCTGAATATTGTAAAATTAAGGAAGCATCATTTGCAGTCACATTTCCAACCGTATCTACGTTTGCTACTGCTAACCTCCAATTAGACCATGGCAATGGATCCATCGTTGGTAGTGGATTTAAACCAACAGAATATTGTAACGCCAATGCTGCATCATACGCTTGCACTAATTTATTGGTATCTATGTCTCCAAACACGGTTGGCAATACCGTAAAGCTTGGGTTTTGCGTTGGCGTTGCTACGATAACGTTTCCGCCTAAATCTTTTCCTGTTGCTAAATTTACATTTACCACACCATTTCCTTTTTCTACTACCCACCAATAGGTATAGGTTGTGTCATTTACTTTAGTAAGGTTGGTATTTGCAAGGGTATTTTGTCCTGTTAAGTTCAATTGTGGTACAGGTGAAACCGCCATTTTCTCATTAAATTTCACGGTAATTAACAAGGAATCTCCTTTGCGTACAGGATTTTGAGAATACGTGATTTTAGCTGTTGGTGGAATACCATCGATTGTGTTTACTGTATCGTTTTTCAAACTAGTAACAGCCGTTGTGTTGTATAAGAAGTTAGACAAACCAAAAATCCCTTGACCCAAGGTGTTGTTTGCTTTAAATTTCAACTTTACCAAACTCCCTGCGCCACTTAAAGCGGTTTGTGACATATAGCTGATAGCCAATTTACCATTTTTTGTACTATTTACCACAGCGTTTCCAGATGGATTCAATGTACCTATCAAATTATTACCCACATACGTATAACGTGTAGTATCATACGAAAAGTCTGTTTGGTAGGAAATCACATTATCCGAAGTGTTTAGGGTTTCTGTGCTAATTGACATTTCTACCTCTTGGTTTTGGTTTACCGTTGCAGGTGCATCTACGAAAACTTTGGTGGATGCTAATGCAGATTGAGTACCTCCGTTATATAAAGCGGTGATTTCTTGTTGGGAAAGAGCACGGTTGTGTATGGCGATGTCGTCGAGGCTTCCATTTAAAACCTCATTTGAATTTATTGGGTCACATGCTCCAAAATACATTTTATAAAAATATGAAGTAATAGGATTGTCTATTGTCCATTGAATATCTAATTTTCCGTCAATGTATAGACTGAAAATTTTGTTTATTTTAACTAGAGCTACATGTTTCCATGAATTTGCAATTACATTTTGATTTGATTGAGCATTAAAAATAACGTTCCAACTAGTTGAAGGATTGCCACTACCAATAGACATTGAATATTTAGAAGAATTCCCCCAATTCATTGCTAATCCAAAACCATTGTGAGGGCTAGAATTAAATAGAATGTGTGAAGAATTCCCATTATTTGGATTCGTCAATTCATCTAATTTGTGCCAAGTTGATAAGCTCCAATTTACACTTCCATTATCGAATAAATTCTTATTAACAAAAATGTTGTTATTTTTTCCATTAAAATGATAAGCTGAATTAACATTATTATATCTATCACTAGTCAATGTAGCTCCATTCACCGTTCCATGATTCCCATTTCCACTTTCATCATTCGCATTTCCATTAAAAGGCCACCATCCAACGAGTCCATTGGTAGGGACGTAGTTCGGAACATTTTGTGCCATCACATTCGATGCGAATACAAGGGCAACGATTAAATTAAAATAATTTCTTTTCATAAGCTTGAATTTAAGTACATTCAAATATATAAATATTTATAAATAATTCTATTATAAAGTGTATTTTATAATGGAGTACTTTTTGATAAATAGTTTTTTGAATTTTGACTATGGACCAAAAAGTTGACTATTCAGAATCTTATAAAGCCATTGCAAACAGATTAAAAGAATTACGTAAAGCGCATGGCTACAAAAACTATGAGCATATCGCTTTTGAACTCAATATGTCGCGTTCAGCTTATTGGCGTTTGGAGTCTGGTGCCAACTTTGAGTTAAAAACACTCATTCGAATTTGTGAATTGTTTAAAATCACCTTGGCAGAGTTTTTTGAGGGAATTTCTTTTCCGAAGTTGCGGTGATCTTTCTACTTTTAATACAATAAATAAGCCCATTATAATTTACTTAAATCTAATAACAGCACAAATATAATTAAATAGTTATGATATATCATAACCTTTAAGATTTTTAAAGAGACGAAATTCGGTAAATGAACGAGGAGCTCTTTTTAAAAAAAATAGGTCAAAATATTGCTCAAAAAAGAAAATCAAAAGGATTGAGTCAAATGGATGTGTGCTTTCAAATAGGCATGGAAAAGTCTAATTTTTCAGCAATTGAAAATGGACGACAAAATGCAGCCTCGCTAACACTTAAAAAAATAGCAGACGCAATAGGTTGCGAAGTAAAAGATTTTTTTGAGATTTAGTTGTTTTTTTACCTCAAATCCGATGGATTCTTTTACTCCTTTTTTAATAAAATCTAATTGTAATAAATAAGTTATACCCCTAATTAGTTAAAATAAATTTCAAGTTTTTGTGGGTATAACCCCATAAACTTTTAATTATGTTTAAATCATTAAAGCTTAAAAAAGAATAGGCAAACCATAAAACCTATCACCTATTGTTTTATTTTTGAAATGATTAAAGATTTTCACAAAATTGAACCTTTAAAATAAGATGTTTCGAATCACTAACATATCCTTTTTAGATGCATATCAAATTCAGTGTTCATTTAATACTGGAGAAGTAAAATTATTGGATTTAACCAAATCATTAGATACAACGAATAGATTTGTTCAAAAACTGTTAGATGATAACACCTATAAAACTGCTAAAATTGGATCTTTCGGCGAAATTTATTGGGAAAATGTAGGCGAAATGAAAGATTACGATGGATCTACAATTGCATGTGAATATGACATCAGTCCGGAATTTGCGTATTATTATTCTACAAAAATCAATTAGATAATTTGAGGGTAGAATAGTTATAATTTTATCAAATTTAGAATAATACAAAAATTATACTTACATTTAAGTAACAATATATGTTATGGTTACAACAATTAAAAAAGGAGCTTCTAAAGAAATAATTGAAAAGTCTCTTAAACGTACAGGTACACAAAAAGGATTTGATGCAAATAAGCACTTTAATACACTAAAAATTGATAAAAATCCTATAGAAATTCAAAAGCGATTAAGAAATGAATGGCAGTAATTTCTTAGTGGATACAAGTATTTGTTTGTATTTATTATCTGGAAATAAGACTATTGCTGAAATATTAAATGGAAATGGAATTTTTATTTCGTTTGTTACTCAATTAGAATTACTCAGTTTTGATAAACTCTCAAAAAATGAAATAAATAAAATTCAATCTTTTATTGATGATTGTATCGTGATAGATTTAAATGAAGATATCAAAGAAACAGTCATAAATCTTCGTCGAAAGTATAAAATTAAATTACCTGATAGTATTATTGCTGCTACAAGCGAATACTTTGATATTCCTATTATAACTGCTGACAAAGGATTTAGAAAAATTGATGAACTTAATGTTTTATTTTATCAGGAGTAAAAAATAAATTCGATAATTATCCCTTACCTTTGTAAGGTATGGAACAACAATTAAGACCAATCACCGACTGGTTACCAATTACAAAACAAGAAGTTGAAAAACGTGGATGGGACGATGTAGATGTCGTGCTTATCTCCGGGGATGCCTATGTGGATCATCCTGCGTTTGGGACGGCTGTTATTGGGCGTATCATAGAAGACGAAGGATTTCGTATTGCGATCGTTGCGCAACCAAATTGGAAAGATGATTTGCGCGACTTCAAAAAGTTTGGAAAACCAAAGTATTTCTTTGGAGTTACGGCAGGGTGTATGGACTCGATGGTAAATCATTACACTGCCAATAAGCGTTTGCGTTCCACGGATGCCTATACGCCTGGTGGGGAAGCGGGATACCGCCCAGATTATGCTACGATTGTATATTCCAATATCCTGAAAGAATTATACCCAGATGTTCCAGTATTGATTGGTGGAATTGAAGCTTCGTTGCGTCGTGTAACCCACTACGACTATTGGAAAGATCAGTTGATGCCATCGGTTTTGGTCGATTCAAAAGCAGATATGTTGGTGTATGGAATGGGCGAACAACCACTTCGCGAGATGTTACGCTTATTGAAAAAAGGAGTGCCATTTGCATCGTTACGCACCTTAAAACAAATTGCTTTTCTGCAACCGAAAGAAGAGGAACTTCCGAAAAATAAACAATGGGAAACCGTTGAATTAGCAAGTCATGAAGAATGTTTGCAAGACAAAATTAAGTATGCAGCAAATTTCAAAATTGTAGAGGTAGAATCCAATAAATGGGAAGCCAACCGTATCATACAACACGTAGGAAAACAAACCTTAGTCATCAATCCTCCATACAAAACCATGGAGGAAAAGGAAATTGACAAATCGTTCGACTTACCATATACGCGTTTACCGCACCCAAAATACAAAAAGCGAGGAGCGATTCCTGCATACGACATGATCAAATTTTCGATCAACATGCACCGTGGATGTTTTGGTGGCTGTAGTTTCTGTACGATTTCTGCGCACCAAGGAAAATTTATCGCTTCCCGAAGTGAAAAATCGATTCTAAAAGAGGTGGAAGAAGTAACCAAACATCCTGAATTTAGAGGGTATATTTCTGACTTGGGAGGTCCTTCGGCAAACATGTATAAAATGAAAGGAAAGGACGAAGCAATTTGTAATCGTTGTTCGAGTCCGAGTTGTATCCATCCTGTGATTTGTTCGAATTTGGATACGTCACACAAACCGATGACGGAACTCTATAAAAAAGTGGACCAACATCCAAAAGTCAAAAAAGCATTTATTGGTTCGGGGATACGATACGATTTATTGGTCGATGACTTCAATAAAAATAATGAAGACGGAAACCACGATGAGTACATAGAACAAGTAGTAAAACACCATATTTCCGGAAGGTTAAAGGTAGCTCCAGAACATACTTCCGATGCTACTTTACGGGTGATGCGTAAACCGTCGTTTTCGTATTTCCATAAATTCAAGGAAAAATACGATCAAATTTCTGCGAAACACCATTTAAATCAACCATTAATTCCGTATTTTATCTCATCGCATCCGGGGTGTGAAGAAGAAGATATGGCGAATTTGGCAGCTGAAACGAAGGATATGGGCTTTCAATTGGAGCAAGTTCAAGATTTTACACCAACACCAATGACGGTTGCGGAGGTAATCTATTATTCAGGCGTACATCCATATACCTTAAAACCAATTAAAACAGTGAAAACCAAGGAGGAAAAATTAAATCAAAATCGTTTTTTCTTTTGGTATAAGCGCGAAAATAGGGATTGGATAAAAAACCGTTTACAGAAAGCGAATCGTCCAGATTTAGCAGAGAAATTATTGGGTGCAGACAATCACAAACAGCCAAAGAAAGAAATTCCGGAATGGTTAGCGAAACGCCGTAAACGTTGATTAAAACCACACCGTAACGTTGCCCGTCAACACAAACGCATTATTTGCATGTGTTGAAATTTGATTTGTAAAGGTAGGATATTGGGTGTACAATTGGCGCGCATCTAAGCGAAATAACGCATGTTCTTGGATAGCAACATTGTAGCATAATCCAGCGCTGAATATGCCAACTTTTTGGTTCATGTATTGGTTGCTTATCATGCAGTTTTGAGGGTCATTAAAATATTCGATACGTCCTGCGAGTGAATGTACATCTGAAAATTTCCATTTACCGGAAAGATTCGCCTGCCACCAAAAAGCTTCCTTTTGTTTTGCCATTGTTTGCATGCCAGCATAGACACAGGAAATAAAACTGAATTTTTTGGAAGGTGAAGCTATCCAATAAATATCTGAAAAATAGCGCATTCGAAATGCTGGGTTACTTATACTACGTTCATCTCCAACATACGTATTCCAATTGAATAAATGATTTTCGTTTGGTCGAAATTCTATTTGTGTTGCAATAGACTTCCCATTGTTTTGGTCCGTGATTTGTTGCCAACCATTTAGTATATAAGTATATATATTCCACTTGTCATTCAAAGGAATACTTAGTTTAACACCAGATAAATAATACGGAACATATTCTGGGGCAAGGCTACGTGTATACATAAAATGATCTTTGGAAATAGCGCTTTCATTGGTAAATGGAGAGCCAAGAACACCCGATTCTAACCAAATATTACGTTTTTTAGAAAGGCAAATACCCACGGATGCTTCTACTACATGTTTAAATAATCCTTTTTCATTCGTATAATTTGCATCCATATACGAACCAAAGCCGGGAACAATTCTTGCTCGTATACGATTTGTTGTATAACGTAAATCCAAGTATGCTAGATTAATAGAAAAATCATTATGGTTTGCAGAGGATACAAAATAGGGAACTGTACCATTTTTAGGTTGGTTAAAGTCGTAAGCAAAATAAGTGTCTATATACCCTCCAATGGTGACATTTTTAATTTTTTCACCACCTAAGGTATCCATTAAACCAGTATTGCTAACTTGGCAAAATGCGATTTGATCCGCGAAAAGGAACAGGAAAAAAAAGAATATAATACGCATACTTTCAAAGGTAAATAATAAATTGGAAAAATGTATTAAGCAATTTTTTTGACTTTACAATATAATTTTATTAACACCTATTACTCAAAACTTTATCCGCTCATTTTAGGAAAAGATAACAACTTTTAAAATATCTTCGTGGTATCAAAAAAATTAGAAGCATGGTTACAATGACAGAAGAAGCGATTAAACAAGAAATTGCCACATTAAAAACAAAATTAACTGGAAATTTATTCGAAGATGGTGAAACAATGCAAGCTATCTATGAATTGAAAAAACAATTAAATCCAGCAATTGAATTCAACCCGTCTGCCGAAGAGGATGAAGATGGTTGTTTGTATTGCGGCAGTTAAATTATAGATAATTTAGTTCTATTTCAGATACTTAAACAAAGAGTGTGTCCTTATTGTGGCACACTTTTTTTGTGTATACCTATTGAAGGGCTGTTTACAAACATTTTGTTTTTGAAAATAAGTAAGCTAGGGTAATAAGAATGGAACTGGAACAGTTTATTTTTGTTGTATGAAGAGTGCAATTTACACGAGTAAATGGATGCTTTGGATACAAAGTAAATCAAAGTATTACAAGAATAAATATGTAGTCACCCTTTTCATATTTTCCTTTTATGGAATGTTTTTAGATGATGTAGATATTTTTACCATCATTTCGCAAAACATTAAATTAAGCAACATGAGAGAGGAAAAAGCGTTGGTGGAAGCAAAATTAGCTAAAACGAAAAATACCCTTGAAAAATTGAAGTATACCTCTGAATTAGAAGCGTATGCTCGAGAAAATAAGCTATTCAAAAAAGAGGATGAAGATATTTTTATAATTACCTATAAGTAATTAATCTTCTACACGATACGGAGAGCACAAAAATAAATTACCTCGTTGATTGTAAAAAGCATCTTCTGCTAAATTGTGAATTTTTATACCTGGAAAATAATACATAGCAATTTGAAGGTAGTTGTATTTGTATTTTGCCATGTGCATAGCTCCTTCTTGACACAAACCTACTCCGTGACCATATCCCCTTCCACGAATTAATACATCTTTACCATCTAAATAATTACTGAAATAGGTTGATTTTAGCTTAAATTCTTGACGAATGTCGCGTAAAGGAATTCCTAATATCGGATGGTGGTAAAATGCGAGTCGTTCTGTTTGTGTGAAGTTAAAAACCAAAGGACCTAAAATAGAATCGTTGATGGGATAATTATACCGTTTAATTAGAAAATCTGCCCATTGTTGTTTTGGTATTCGTTTTTCCCAAGTTGCTTGCTTGGTATAGATACAAAATGTATCTTTAAACGTATTCAGATACTCTACGCGATTGTTCCAAATATAGTCCGCTTCGCTCGTTTGACCGCCACAATTCGCATGAAAATATGCATCTACTAAATTTCCTTGCTCATCTTCCATTACGATGTTTTCGGTCGCTTTAACTGCTTTTTCAATGTCTGGTGTAAAGCGAAGTTTGTAATGGTATGCTTGGCAATGCACGCGATCACACAAGTTGAAACCTTCTTTGCTATGTTTGGAGAGATATTTTAACGCATACGTGCGGCTCATCAATGCTTGCACTTTATAGTATTCGATTTCTTTTCCAGTACCACCTTCCGATTCTACTACGCCAGACAGGTAATTATTTATATTCACCATATTCACTAGGGTTAACCCTTTTAAACCTGGTGTAATTTCAAAATCATCCTGATATTTGCGTGTTTTTACTGTTGGAATAGTTGGCGTAAGTTCAATACTTGCATTTTCGTTGGTAGCAATAAGCGCTATTTTATCAAAAATTCCTTGTGAAACGATCCCAATAAATAATTCTAATCGTTTATCATTGGTTTGTTGTATTTCTACATACCCATCATGAATTAATTCTCCGATGTATGAAGTATCAGCGAAAATACTATAATCTATTCCATCTTGAGCAAAGACAATGCGTTGAATATCCTGATCGCGATATACACCGATACGAATTTGTTGACCATTCGTGTTTAAGGAGAGTAATCCAAGAAATATAAAAACGAAAAGAGATTTCACGCCACAAAAATACAAGAATTTATTAGCCAAAATTCACATTTTGTTCAGCTTCTATAATTGAAAGTTGGTTTTACTAATCATCGAATGAACTATCTTCTCAGAAAAAAATAAAAACTTTTTTATTTTACTTTGTAAATTCAGCAATTAATATATTTTTGCCAAAGATTTTGCATTCAAATTAAATAAAGAAATATTAAGATTATGTCGAAAAAACGTGCGATAGTTAGTTATGACAAGCTTTCAGAAGACATGAAAGACAAAATCGATGATGCATTTCCAGAAGGATTTGCATCGGGGATGACGCAAATAAAAACACCTACAGGAGAAACATTAGATGCGCTTTTATGGGAAACCGACGATATCATTTACTTGATTAAATTAAATAAAGTAAATAAAAAGCCTGTTGTTATTCCAGAGGATGATGAGGAAGATGAGGATGAAATGGATGATATCGAAGAGGATGATGTTAAGGTGGAAGATGCTGACGATGTAGCAGATGATGAGGAAGAAGATTTTGATGAATCCGAAGAAGAGGAAGACGAGGAGTCTGAGGAAGAATAATCGGGATACACTAATAACTAGAAAAGCTGCCTTGTATAAGGTGGTTTTTTTTTGTGCTTATAAATGAATATACGAAAAAAATACTTTTTTAACAAGAGCTTACTTATACTTTGTTGTGGTTAATTTTAAGATACAAACTTGAAAATAAACATGAGTCTTCAACATCAAATTGCATTAACTTTACTTACCGGAGGAGGAAAAAAGAAAATTCGGAAAATCTTATCCCATTTTGAAGATTCTACAGCTTTTTTTAAAGCAGATAAGCATCGATTAAAAACAATACCTGGCATTGGAGAGAAATTTTTACAACAATTAAATCGAGAAAAAGCCTTACGTGAAGCTGAGAAATACACCAACTATATCGATCAACAGCGTATCCAAACATTGTTTTATACCGATCCTGCATTTCCTTACCGATTGAATCAATGTGATGATGCTCCAGTTTTGATGTATGCTTTGGGGGAACTTCAATGTAATATGCCAAGGGTAGTATCGGTAGTTGGTACACGGAATGCAAGCAACTATGGTCGTAAAATATGTGAAGAATTGATTCACGCATTTGTAGGAAAAGATGTTGTTGTGGTGAGTGGATTAGCCTATGGTATTGATATTTATGCGCATAAATTATGTACAGAACTTGGTATTCAAACCATTGGAGTACTTGGACATGGTTTAGATAGGATTTATCCACATGCACATATTCCAATTGCTAAAAAAATGATAGAAAATGGTGGCTTACTCACAGAATTTCTGCCTGGAAGTAAGCCCGATAGGGAAAATTTTCCGATGCGTAATCGAATCGTAGCTGGAATGTGTGATGCAACAATCGTTATTGAAAGTGGTGAACGAGGAGGGTCTTTGATTACCGCTGAATTAGCAAACGATTATGCCAGAGATGTATTTGCTTTTCCAGGAGATATTACACGAGAATACTCCATTGGTTGTAATTACCTTATTCAAAAAAATAAAGCGCATTTAATTACTTCCTCCGATGATTTTTTGGAAATAATGGATTGGAAGGATACTCCCAAAAAAGAAAATAAACAAATGCAACTTTTTACAGATCTCGATGAATCGGAAGTAAAAATAGTCACCATATTAAAAGAAAATCAAGAGGTAAGTATCGATGTTTTAGCAATTAAATCGGAGATACCAGTACGCTTGATGAGCGGAATTTTGCTTGGGTTAGAATTAAAAGGAGTTGTGAAGGCCTTACCAGGGAAAAGGTTTAGTTTGTGAATGTATAATTCCTATGCACTATCATCCTTTCACCAATTCAATCACTGTAATCTCCGGCAAAATTCCTACCCTTCCTGGAAATCCTAAAAATCCGAATCCGCGATTTACGTAAATGTATTGTCCTTCTTTTGGATATAAGCCTGCCCATTGTGGATAGATGTATTTCACAGGACTCCATTTGATTCCTGGAATTTCTATTCCAAATTGCATCCCGTGTGTATGACCAGCGAGGGTTAAATGTACTTTTTTTGGATGAGGTACCGTAACGGCTTCCCAATGCGATGGGTCGTGCGATAACAAGACTTTAAACGTTGAATCTTCAATTGGCGCGATGGCTTTATCTAGATCTCCATGTTTAACAAAACCGCGTTTTCCCCAGTTTTCTACACCGATCAATGCGATTTTTTCTCCGTTTTTTTCTAAATGTACACTTTCATTCAATAACAAGCGGAAACCAATTTTACCATGTACATCCTTTAAATCTTCTAAATTTTTGGCTTTCGCTGCTTCGGATGGCCATTGAACATAGTCGCCATAGTCATGATTCCCTAAAATAGAAAACTTACCGTGTGGAGCTTCTAATTGCGAAAAATGCTCGATCCATGGATCCATTTCCGTTGCTACGTTGTTTACTAAGTCGCCGGTGAAAACAACAAGATCACTTTTTTGTGCGTTTGCAAGATTGATACCACGTTGCACAGCCGCAACATCGTCCAACGAACCAGAATGTATATCCGAAAGTTGCGTGATTTTGAAGCCATGAAAGGCATCTGGTAAGTCTTTAAATGCAATTTTAACTTTGTGTACGCGGTAATCGTATTTTCCTTTGATCATTCCCCATGCTGTTCCTACGAATGGGATAGCCGCTAATCCAAGTGCTACCTGACTCACAAATTTTCTACGTCCCCACATGTGAAGTTCTTCGGAACCAGTTGCATGACGTATTTTTTGAATGCCAACATACCCTCCTTGAATCAAACGTACGATGTCTTCAACTGCCAAAAATGGCAAAACGATGATTTTTGGAGCCAAGGAAAGTATCGCCAATCCCATAATGTAACTTCCGCCTTTTGGAGGTCCACCAGCCATTTTACCTGATGCACCAACATATAGGATAATTACCATTAGTACGATGTCAAACAACCAATAGGCGTAGTTGATGTACACACCCTTTGGACCTGTAAAAACTGTTTTTACTGCTTGAAACACGTATAAATCAACGAGCAACCAAATGGCAATAAAAATAAAAAAGCGAAAAATCATGGGTGTATGTTATTAAGAATGATTAAAGATAAGAAAAGGAAAAGGAGGATTTGTCATAAAATCGATGAAGAGGGAAATAAAGTAGATGGAGGTAGAGTTCACCTCCCTCTGTCCCTCCTCACTTTAATAAACTCATTGTAAACTTGGAGGGAAGACTTAACATTCATCCTATTTTAAAATTCTATATTATTCGAAGCGAACCATTGTTTCCCTCCTTGAGGAGGGATTGAGGGAGGTGACCAATGGAAAATTCATTAAAATTATGTTGATTTTATCTGACAGTATCGGAATGTTTTTTTGAAATTATTTACCTTCTAGAATAGTCAAAAGTGGTTGATTTAGGTATAATTTTTCTTTACCAACTTTTACAGATTTCAAAAAACCATTTTCTTCCAATAGTTGTAAATAATTTCCAGCAGTTTTTGGATTTCCAATATTTTCATCAATTAAGTGTTTTCGTTTGGTATAGGGTAATCTAAACAAAATTTCTATTAAATCTTTAGAGTAAACTTTTGGTAATTTTGTTTTAATTTCATTCGCAGTAGTATTCATTAAAACTGTAATCTTAGTTAATAGCTGCAATCCTTTTTTAGAGGTTGTTTCTATCATATCCAACATATATAAAATAAAGCTTTCCCAATCGTTATTTTCTGTTACACCACGAAGAAATTTATAATAATCAGCTTTGTTATGAATTATGTAATCACTTAAATATATTGCTGGAGTATCTAATAAACCTGAAAGTTTTAGATATAGTAACAGTAAAATTCTACCTGTTCTACCATTTCCATCAGCAAATGGATGTATTGCTTCAAACTGGTAATGCATTAATGCCATTTTAATTAAAGGGTCAATTTTATTATCTTCATGGATGAATCGCTCTAAATTTGCTAGTTTTTCACGAATAGTTATTTCTCC
>Ga0172373_10003227_pt1 | contig 24109 bp, 17 predicted proteins | sample Lak10m_2_FD_114546 | JGI IMG/M metagenome (GOLD analysis project Ga0172373, IMG submission 114546) | Freshwater microbial communities from Kabuno Bay, South-Kivu, Congo - kab_092012_10m | ecosystem: Environmental > Aquatic > Freshwater > Lake | place: Democratic Republic of the Congo...
ACGGTTCGAAGCATCTACCGTCGCCGGCGTTCAAACTCGTTTTCTCAGTCCCTCGGTGCGCTTCTGATCGATCGCGCCGTCGGCGCGCAGTCTCACCCCGAACAGCATTTCGGCCTGCGCGGCGCTGAAGTAGCCGCGTGCCACGTCCTGCGCCACGCGCTGAGGGTCGCGTCTGAACGGGTCGCCGAAACCGCCGCCGCCGGGCGTGGACACGCAGATGCGGTCGCCCGGCTGCAGCTCCAGGTCCTGGTCCTTGGACAAATGCAGCGGTATGTAGCTCCGGCCGCCGCGTTCAAGGCGCACCTTGTTCACGCCACCGTCGGCGCCGCCGAGCGCGCCCAGCGGGCCGGTGCGGCCGTGGTCCATGACCATCGAGGCGCGCGCATCGCCGCGCCGCAGGCGAATGGTGTAATTGACACCGAAGCCGCCGCGGTATTCGCCCGCCCCGCCTGAGCCCTCGTGCAGCGAATACTCCTCGAACAGCACCGGGTAATACTGTTCCATCACTTCGATCGGCGTGGTCTTGGAAATGCCTATGGTGGAGCAGCCGTTGGACAGGCCGTCGCCGCACGGATTGCCGCCATAGCCGCCGCCGGAGATGACGTACATGACGTAGGAGCGCTGGCGCTTCGGATCGTTGCCGCCCAGCGCCAGGTTGCCGCTGGAACCGGCGGGCGCGGCGAACAGTTGGTCGGGTATCGCATGGGTGAGGGCGTTGAACACCGCTTCGGCAATGCGCTGGCTCACTTCCGCCGCGCAGCCCGAAACCGGGCGCGGGTAGTGTGCGTAAAGGAAAGTGCCTTCGGGCTCGATAATGGTGAGCGGCTCGAAAGTGCCGGCGTTGATCGGCACCTCGGGGAAGATGTGTTTCATCGCCAGGTAGATCGAGGACTTGGTGGTGGCGATGACTGAATTCATCGGTCCGCGGCAAGGCGGGGAAGATCCGCTCATGTCGAATGTGAGTCCGCTGCCTTGTTTGGCGATTTCCATTTTGATCAGCAACGGCTCGTCCATCACGCCGTCTGAATCGACGATCGCATGTCCCTCGTAGGTTCCGTCGGGGATGGTGGCGATTTTGGCGCGCATCTGCTGCGCCGCGCGCGCGCGCAACTCGACGATGGCGCCATCCACGGTATCCGCACCGTAGCGGTCGAGCAGCGCGGCGAGGCGTTTCTCGCCGATGGCGAGCGCCGCCGCCTGCGCCTTGATGTCGCCGATGCGCTGGTCGGCGATGCGGATATTGGACAGGATGATGGCGAGGATTTCCTCGTCCATCACGCCGCGCTTGAACAGTTTTACCGGCGGCAGGCGCAGACCCTCCTGTTCCACTTCGGTAGCGTGGGCGGAGAAGCCGCCCGGCACCATGCCGCCCGTATCCGGCCAATGGCCGGTGTTGGCCAGCCAAGCAAACAGCCTGCCCTGGTAGAAAAACGGTTTGACGAAGCGCACGTCCATCAGGTGCGTGCCGCCGAGATAGGGATCGTTGACGATGAACACGTCGCCGGGCTCGATGCTTTTCGCGCGCGCGATCACCGCCTGGGTGGAGAATTGCATGGTGCCGACGAATACCGGCAGGCCCAATTCGCCTTGTGCGATCAGCGCACCGTCGTCGCGGTGGTAAATGCCGTCGGAACGGTCCATGGCCTCCGAGATCACCGGTGAAAACGCCGCGCGGCAGAACGCAAGGTCCATTTCGTTGCAGACCTGGTTGAGGCCGTTCTGAATCACGACCAGGGTGATGGGATCGATGTCGATGCTCATGGGTTCCCGCCTTCCTGTGTTCTCTCCCCGCTGGCGGCAGGGAATTCGTAGGCGACGTAGCGCGCAAGTATCCATTCGCAATCCCGGGTCAGCACGTCGATGCGTTTTGCCCAGGGCGTGGCCAGCGCGGCGTTCCACGGCGCCGAGCCGGCGACGTGCGCTGCGGTGAGTTCGTACAGGGCGATGTAGCGCGGCTTGCCCTCCGGGTCGAAGAAGCGCCGCGCGCGCAACACGCCCGGGACCGCGGAGAGCAGCGGGATGTGCTCCGTGTCGTACCAGTTGTTGAATTCCGCCTCGTGCTCCGCCGGCACGTCGCCACAGGCGAGGAACAGCGCCCGCGCTGCCGGGGCGGGCGCGGCATCGCCAGGCAGGATCTGCGCGCAGGCCCAGCGACGGAACACGATGCAGCGCGACAGACAGCGCTTCGACCAGGGGGTCAGCCCGTCGCCGACGTGGGCGAGATACTCGGGCGTTTCGAGTACCTGCGGACGGTCGAGTTCGTAAGTCGCGAGGTACCTGCCGTTACCCGGAGCGGCCTGCGGATCGACCCAGCGCCGCGCCGAGACAAATCCCGGGATCGACAGGCGCTCCGGCAGGTGTTCGCCGTCGTACCAGGCGTTGAATTCTTCCTCCATTGGCAGCGGCGGTCCGGTCATCGTGAGCAGCAGGCCTTTCATCGCCTTACACCGTCACCAGCAAATTGCCCAGCGCGTCCAGCTCGACGCGGTTGCCCGGATCGATCACCGTGGTGCAGTCGAGCTGTTCGACGACGGCAGGGCCGGTGAATCTTGCGTCCGATGGCAGTTTCTCTCTCTGGTAAATGGGGGTGTCGCGAAAACCGCCTTCGAACCAGACCGCGCGCATGCCGTTCAAGGCGCCCTGCAGCGTCGCGGCGCGCCCGGCGCGCGCGAGCACGGCCAGATCCAGCCGCGGCCGCAGACCGATCACAGCCGTGTGCAGATTGACCAGCACCGCACGGATTTCGGACAGTTCGACGCCGAAGCGCGCCCAGTACGCGGCTTCGAACAATTGCTGCAGCTGTTCTTTCGACACCTTCAGCTGCGGCAGGCCCAGCGTCAGGATATGGCTCTGGCCCTGGAACTGCATGTCGGCGAAATGCAGGATGCGCGTGCCTTCGATCGCCACGCCTTCGCGCGCCAGCGTGGTCCGGCCTTCGGCGATCTGCGCTTCGAGGGTGGACCAGACGAGATCGATATCGAGCGCGGGCAAGGGCTTGTTGATGGTATTGACGTAATCGTGGCGGGCATCGGCGACAACGCAGCCGAGCGCGTTTGTGATGCCGGGACGCACCGGTATCAGCAGTTTCGGGATCGCGAGCTCGCGCGCCAACGCGGCTGCGTGCAGGGGGCCCGCGCCGCCGAACGGGAACAGCACATAGTCGCGCGGGTCGTGCCCGCGCGCGAGCGACACCATGCGGATCGCGCCCGCCATCTTGTCATTGGCGATGCGCAGGATCGCGGCGGCGGCGGCGGTCGCATCCAGGGCTAGCGGCTTGCCGATTTTTTCCAGAATGATGGCGCGTACCTCGGCGAGCGGTACCGGCCGGTCCACGGCGAGCAGCTTGTCCGGATTGAGACGCCCCAGGATCAGGTTGGCATCGGTGATGGTGGGCTCGCTTCCGCCGCGGCCGTAGCAGATCGGGCCGGGCACGGCGCCGGCCGACTCCGGGCCGACCTGCAGCATGCCGGCCTGATTGATGAACGCGATCGACCCGCCGCCCGCGCCGATGGTGTGCACGTCGACCATGGGTACGTGGATCGGCATGGCATATTCCAGTTCCAGCTCCGAGGACACGGTGGGCACGCCGTCCTGTATCAGCGCCACGTCGGTGGATGTGCCCCATGTCATAGGTGATCACCTCCTTGAAGCCGGCCGCTGACGCGGTGTAGGCCGCGGCCATTACGCCCGAGGCCGGACCGGACATGACCGTGTTCACCGCGTGCTCGGCGACGATGGCCGAGGACACGGTGCCGCCGTTGCCCTGCATCACCAGCAGGTCATTGGTGAATCCCCGGTCACGCAGTTCGCTGCGCAGGCGTTCCATGTAGCGGGCGAGTACGGGCTGCACCGCGGCGTTGACGCAGGCGGTGGTGCCGCGTTCGTATTCGCGGTATTCGGACAGGATCAGATGCCCCGCGGTGAGATAGTCATTGGGCCACAGGGCGCGCGCGATTTCCAGCGCGCGGCGCTCGTGCGCCGGATTGATGTAGCTGTGCAGGAAATGGATCACCAGCGCTTCGCAGCCTATGGCGATCAGTGCCTGTACTGCGGCTTTGACCGCGACCTCGTCGAGCGGCGTCACCACCTCGCCTTCCGCGTCCATGCGCTCGGGCACCTCGAGGCGCAACTCGCGCGGCACCAGCGGCTCGAACGAGCCGGTGAGTCCGTATGGCTTGGGGCGGGTGCGCCGTCCCAGTTCCAGCGAGTCGCGGAAACCCCGGGTAGTGATCAGGCCGACTCTGGCAACTTTTCGCTCGAGGATGGCGTTGGTGGTAGTGGTGGTGCCGTGCACGATCACCTGCAGCTCAGGCAGGGTTGCGCCCGCGGCTGCCAGCGCCGCAACCACGCCGTAGGCCTGGTTTTGCATGGTCGTCGGTACCTTGGCCAGGCGCACCGTCGCATCGGCGGCGTTGAGCATGATCAGGTCGGTGAAGGTGCCGCCGACATCAACACCGACGACCCAGTTCGTATTGTGCTTGGCCATGTCTCAGACGGAAAGGTAAGTGGCGCGTATCGCGTCGTTCGCGGCGAGCTCGGCCATGCTGCCCTGATAGCGGATATGGCCTTTTTCGATGATATACGCGCGATCGGCGACCTGGTTGGCGAAATGCAGGTTCTGTTCCGACAGCAGCACGCACAGCCCTTCTTTCTTCAGTTCCAGGATGGTTCTGGCCATCTGCTCGACGATCACCGGTGCGAGGCCCTCGGATGGTTCGTCCAGCAGGATGGCGGAGGGATTGCCCATCAGTGTGCGGGCGATGGTGAGCATCTGCTGCTCGCCGCCTGACATGCGCGCGCCCGGCCGCTCGCGCATGCCGGCCAGATTCGGAAACAGCTGGAACAGTTTCTCTGGCGTCCACTGCGGCGCGCCTGCGCGCGGAGCCTGTCTGCCCACTTCGAGATTTTCCATCACGCTGAGGTCGGTGAATATACGCCGGTCCTCGGGCACGTAGCCCAGGCCGAGGCGGGCAATCTGATAGGGTTCGAGCTGCTCGATGCGCCGCCCGCCGAAGCTGATCTCGCCCGCGAGCGGCCGCACCAGGCCGATGAGGCTCTTCAGCGTGGTCGACTTGCCCGCCCCGTTGCGGCCGAGCAGCACCACCACTTCGCCGCGCTGCGCCGACAAGCTGAGGTCGTAGAGGATATGCGCCCGGCCGTAGGCGCTGTTGACGCCTTTAGCCTCCAGCATGCGCAGTTCCAAAGCCGGGTTTGGGAAAAGGGGGCACGCACCCTCTTAAATTCCCCAAATCAGGGGCTGTTGCGAGAAATGCGGTGCGACGGCTGTTGAGGAACGGGCTCATGAACGATTGGCTGCAACAGCCCCAAAAAGACTTCCCGACCCGAGATAGACTTCCTGCACCTCGCGGTTGGCGCGCACTTCGGCCGGTTTGCCTTCGGCGATGATCTTCCCCCGGTTCAGGACGATGATGCGATCGGCGTGGGCGAATACCACGTCCATGTCGTGCTCGGTGAACAGCACGGCGATGTCGGCTGCGCGCGCGAGCTCGGCGGTGAGTCGCATCAGGGCCACGCGCTCCTGCGGCGCCATGCCCGCGGTGGGTTCGTCCATCAGCAGCAGGCGCGGCCGGTTCGCGAGCGCGATGGCGAGTTCCACGCGCTTCAGGTCGCCGTAGGCGAGCACGGCACAGGGGCGCGCGGCCTGCGCGGCAATGCCCACGCGCTCGAGCAGTTCCATCGCCTCGTCCGCGTACAGGCGTTCGGCCAGCCCGAGGACCGAGTTGAGCCGGTCGTGAAAATTGAGCAGGGTGGTCTGCACGTTTTCGCGCACTGTCATGGAGGAAAAGGTGGCGGTGACCTGGAAGGTGCGCCCCACGCCCATGCGCCAGATCTGACGCGGTTTGAGGCCGATCAGGCTATGGCCTTCGAATTCAGCGCTGCCGCTGTCGGCCGCGATCTGGCCGTTCAGCAGGTTGAAGCAGGTGGTTTTGCCCGCGCCGTTGGGCCCGATCAGCGCAAGCAGTTCGCCCGAGGCGACGCCGAAGCTCACCGCGTTGACGGCCTGCACGCCACCGTAGGCCTTGCACAACTCCGCCACGCGCAATACGCTCATGGCTTGCCCCTGCGCGTGCGGGCTTCCCAGCGCCCGCGGATGAATCCGGCGATGCCTTGCGGGAATACGAGCACCAGGAACAGGATGATGCCGCCGAGCAAGGCGCGCCAGAACTCGGTCTGGCGCGCGATGGTGTCTTGCAGCCAGGTGAACACCGCGGCCCCGGCCACCGCGCCGGTGAGCGTTTGGATGCCGCCCATCAACACCATCACCAGGCCGTCCACCGAGCGCGGGATCGACAGCGTATCGGGTGAGATGCTGCCCTTGGAGAACGCGTGTACCGCGCCCGCGAGGCCGGCGAACACGCCCGCCAGCGCGAAGCCCAGCCATTGCTGCCTGCGCACATCGATGCCGATGGCGTCGGCGCGCAACGGCGAGTCGCGGCCGGCGCGCAGCGCATAGCCGAAGGGGGCGTACACGCTGCGCCACTGCAGCAGGGTGCCGCCGGCGCAGAGTACCAGCGCAAGATAGTAGAACGCGGTCTTGGAGGAGAGCCATTCCGCGGGCCAGATGCCGACCAGTCCGTTCGAGCCGCCGGTGAAGGCGTCCCACTGGTACACGACCGACCAGGCGATCTGCGCGAATGCGAGGGTGAGCATGGCGAGGTATACGCCCGACAGGCGCACGCAAAACCAGCCGAAGACCAGCGCCGCCAGACCTCCGCCCAGCGGCGCGAGCAAAAGCGCCGCCTCCATCGGCACCGCGTGCTTGACCATCAGTGCCGCGGCATAAGCACCCAGGCCGAAGTAAGCCGCATGGCCGAAGGAATGCATGCCCGCTGGGCCCATGATGAAGTGCAGGCTGACTGCGAACAACGCGAATACCAGGATGTCGGTCAGCAGCACCAAGGTATAGCGGTCGGAAAACAGTGGCAGCAAAGCAAGCAGGATCAGCGCGCCGGCGAGGGCTTTGAGCAGGCCGGCCGAGGGCAGGTAGAGCGGCGGCTCGACCGAGGCCGGGCCGCGCGGCAGGCCTTGCTGCCGCCCCATCAGTCCCCAGGGCCGGATCACCAGCACCACCGCCATGACGATGAACTCGACCACCAGCGTCAGCTTGGAAAAGGAGAAGCTTATCCCGAGCAGGCTCACATTGCCGATCCCGATGCAAAAAGCCTTGGTCACGCCGATGATCACCGCAGCGAGAAACGCACCGGGGATGCTGCCCATGCCACCCACCACCACCACCACGAACACATCCGACAGTATCGTCAAGTCCATGGTCAGCACCGCCGGCTCGCGCGGGATCTGGATCGCGCCGCCCAAGCCGGCGAGAAACGAGCCGAGCGCGAACACGCTGGTGAACAGCCAGACCTGATTCACGCCCAGCGCGCCGGCCATCTCGCGGTCTTCGGTTGCGGCGCGCACCAGCATGCCCCAGCGCGTGCGCGTGAGCAGCAGCCACAGCAGGCCCAGCACTACCGGGCCGAGTACGATCAGGAACAGATCGTATTGCGGAAACTGCCTGCCGGCGATGTCCACCGCCCCTCCCAGGCCCGGCGCGCGCGGCCCGAGCAGGTCTTCCGGTCCCCAGACCCACAAGGCAAAATCGCGCACGATCAGGACCAGTGCGAAGGTGGCGAGCAGTTGCAGCAGCTCCGGCGCATGGTAAAGGCGCCGCAGCAGCAGCCTTTCCACCAGCGCACCGAACAGACCCACCGCAATGCCGGCGCAGAGTACGCCGCCCCAGAAACCGAACATCCCGCCGCCGAAGGTCTTCACCAGGCTGAAGGCGGTATAGGTGCCTAGCATGTAGAGCGAGCCGTGGGCGAAATTGACGATGCGGGTGACGCCGAAAATGATCGACAGCCCGGCGGCTACCAGGAACAGCGAGGACGCCGACGCGAGGCCGTTGAGGAGCTGGATGAAAAAGGCGCTAAGGCTCAAGTGCGGCTCGATGGACTTTTATTGCAGAGTGCCCAGCGGGGAATACCCCTCCCTGCCCGGGAGGGGGTGGTTGCCGTCCCTCTACAGTGCAAGGGGAGGGGAGACCCAGGGTGTTTCGATTACTCCGCCGGCCTCATTTTCTTGATTTCCTCGTCCGAAGGCAGGAACTTGGCGCCGTCGGCGAAGCTGAACGAGCTCATGACGCCTTTGCCATCCTTCACGCCGAGGCGGCCGACGTAGGCCCCCATGGTAGCTTGATGGTCCAGCGCGCGATAGGTAATCTTGCCGATCGGCGTGTTCACCTGCAGGCCTTTCATCGCCGCGATCAGTTTTTCCTGATCCAGGCTGGTGGCTTTCTTGATCGCTTCAGTCGCGGTCTTCATGGTCGAGTAGCCGACGATGGAACCCAGGCGCGGATAGTCGTTGTATTTCTTCTGGTAGGCGGCGAGAAACTTCTTGTGCTCGGGGGTATCGATGGCCTGCCAGGGGTAACCGGTCACGTACCAGCCCACCGGGGTGTCTTCCTTGAGCGGGTCGAGGTACTCGGGTTCGCCCGCGAGCAGGTTGAACACCGCCCTGTCCTTGAACAGGCCGCGGGTCTGGCCTTCGCGCACGAACTTGGTGAGGTCGGCCCCGAACAGCGAGGAAAAGATCGCATCGGGCTTGGCATCGGCCAGGGCTTGCGCCACGGCACCGGCTTCGATCTTGCCCAAGGCTGGCGCCTGCTCGGTGACGAACTCGACACCGGGTTGGGCTTTCTTGAGCAACTCCTTGAACGCCGCGGTGGCCGACTGGCCGTATTCGTAATTGGGATAGACGATGGCCCAGCGCTTCTTCTTCAGCCTGACCGCCTCGGGAATCAGCATGGCGGTCTGCATATAGGTCGAGGGGCGCAGGCGGAAGGTGTACTTGTTGCCGTTCTGCCAGACGATCTTATCGGTCAGGGGCTCGGCGGCGATGAACAGCACCTTCTTCTGCTTGGCAAAGTCCGCCACCGCCAGGCCGACGTTGGACGGGAAGGTGCCGATCAGGAAAGCGACGTTTTCGCGCGAAAGCAATTCCTCGGCGACGCGCACCGCTTCGCCCGGATTGCCCTGGTCGTCGCGCGAAACGACTTCGATCTTGCGTCCCAGCACGCCGCCGGCGGCATTGATTTCCTCGACTGCCAGTTCCCATCCTTTCTTGTACGGTTCGAGGAAGGCGGGGAAGACCTTGTAGCTGTTCAATTCGCCGATCTTGATCGTGCTTTGCGCTGCGGCAGGTCCGCTGAAAACCGCGGCCATCGCCAGCGTCAGCGTGCCCATTAAAAATGCTCTGCGTGCAGTCATGCTTGCTCCTCCTTGAAGTTATTGGCCTTGTGGTCTTCACGCGCCAGTCCGGGATGCTTCGCGCCCGTTCACCGCGCGTCGCGCCGGTCGCGCCGCAGCCATTGCCGTAATATACACAATTTCATCGCGGCGCGGCAGGCACGCCATTTTCCCGGTCCAGCGGGGCGACGACAAAGTCCGCCTTTGTTTGTCTGTCCGGAATCCGGAAATCATCGAGTTGTGGCTGCGCCGATTCGGGTGAGCGGACCGCAGGCGCCGGCCTTGCGCGGCATGGGCAGACGGCCGCGTACCGCGACCGGCGCGATGGCGTTGAACGCTAGACCCCCGCAGGCAATACCGTCCGTGCCTCGCCTTGCAGCGCGAGATAGGCGGCGTGGATCAAGCCGCGCTGCTGCAATTCCCGCGCGCGCGCGCAACCGGCATCAAGGGCAGCAGCGCGCGCCGGGGCGGGCAGCGCACCTACCGCGACCGTAACCGGCAGATCGCCCAGGTCGCTGTCCGCGCGCAAGGCGCGTGCCGGTGCGCGGACAATTGCGGCATGCTCCACGTTGACCGCATTGGCGATCAGGGTGGCCGCGGCGTCGGCGGCCGCGGCGTCGGCGGCAAGTACGGTGACAGCATCAGCGATGCCCAGCGATTGCGAACGCCCGCGCCAGCCCGAGGTCGCCAGGCCGCGCACCGGCACGGAGGCGGTCAGCGCAACCGTCGCATCGATCGCGGGATTGTCGGCGTTATTGACCACCCCCAGGGTCAGTTGCGCGCCTGGCGCGAGGTGCAAGGCGATGTCGCCGCCGTTGTTGACATACGCCTTGCTCAGATTTCCGTGCTGCAGCATGGCTTGAAGGATTTCGTCGGCCACTGCGCCTGCCACCGCGGCCATTGGGGTGATATAGACGGCGCGGTACGGCCAGCAGGCGTCGAGCATGCGCCGCGCCACCGGATCACGCAGCCGCGGCGGCAGGGTTCCGAGCGGCGTGCGCAATAATTCCAGTTCCTGCGCCAGCGCTTCGAGCAGGCCGTCGAAGCGCTTAGCCGCCTGTGCGTAGGCCGCTGCCGTTTCCGCCTGCCCGCTCCAGGCCTGGACGACGAGATCGATGGGGCCATGCTGCAGGTGCAGCCGGTTGCCGCCAAGCAGGACGGCGTTCGGCCCGCGCGCGTTCACTCTGCGGGCGGCACCAGCGGCCAGGGATTTTCCGCGCGCCAAGGCCGGTTCACGTAAGCGGTTCCTTGCAGGGCCTGCGCCACAGGGACAATACGGTCGGCGAAGCCGCCGAGTTCCAGGTAATCTTTCTTGCGCAGGGTAAATTCGATCGGCGCGACGATGGCCGGCGTGGGCACGTAACCGAAAGAGCTGTCGGGCATGCGCGTCACGTCCACCATCAGCGTGATGCCGCCGCCCGGCCAGATGTAGACCGGGGCGCCGCCGCAGGTGACGCGGGTCAGCGCGGCCTTGACCGATTGCGTCAGCCTCACCGGGTTTTCCGTCACGCCGGCACGCAAGCTTCCACCGGCGCCGGCCATGAACAGCACCGTGCACAGCGCCGGTTCGCAGTTCTCGGCGATGCGCTCCACCACCGCTTTGATCGCTGCTGGCGTTTCCTCAGGCTGCGGCGCAAGGTTCCGATCCAGCACGAACCAGGCCGAGTGCTCGCCCGTAGTCGACACCATCAGCAGCCGCAGGCCCGGCCACGCGGTCCTGGGGTCGATTTTTTCGATGATCGACAGCGGATCGGTGAGCTTGGTGCCACCCCAACCGAGACCGGGTTCCGCGACCTGAAAATAGCGTCCCGGCGTCGAGCGCTTTCCGCGTATCTTGATACCGGACGGGCGCAACTCGAGAAAACGCCCGGCCTGATGCTCGGAGAGCACGCCGGTGATGTGATCGTCGACCACAATGACTTCGTCCGCATGGCCGATCCACTGCGGCGCGAAAATGCCGATGGTGGCCGAACCGCAGCCGACGCGCATGCGCGCTTCCGCAACACCGTTCACGATCGGCGCCGTGCCCGCCTGCACCACCACGCTCGCGCCGCCGTCGATGACCAGCTCCACGGCTTCCTTGTTGCACAGCTTCAGCAGCGAATCGCAGGTGATGCGGCCCTGTTTCTTGCCGCCGCCGGTCAGGTGGTGCACGCCGCCGATCGACAACATCTGCGAGCCGTATTCCGCCGTGGTCACATGGCCGATCTGCTCCCCTTCCACGCGCACCGCCGCCTGTTCCGGACCGAGGTAGCGGTCGGTGTCGATTTTGAGCTTTACGCCGCAGTAGCTGAAAATACCCTCCGTGACCACCGTGACCATGTCCACGCCTTCGACCTCGGAGGACACGATAAAGGGTGCGGGTTTGTAGTCGGGATAGGTGGTGGTGGCGCCGACGCCGGTTACGAACACCGGGGAATCCGGCAGTACGCTGCCATCCCATTCCTGCTCCAGGAATTTCACCAGTTTCGCACCCGGCCTTTGGGTGATCACCAGGGGATCGACCCGGGTGAGCTTGCCTCCGATATTGGTATAGCGATCGCACGCGCCGAAGTCGTTCGGTTTCACCAGGCATAGCACCGGGCAAGCATCGCAGCGTATGCCTTTCGCATTTCTCTCCGTAGGGCTGTCGACTACCTCGCCCTGATAGGTATCGTCGCGCATCACCTGGAATCCGCCAGTTTGAGCGCCGCGCGCAGCCGGTGCGGCAACACCGGCACCTGGCGCATGCGCACGCCGGTGGCGTGATGGATCGCGCCCAGAATCGCCGGTGCGGTCGGGATCAGCCCGGGCTCGCCCACGCCCTTGGCACCCGAAGGCCCCAGCGGCTCCGCATCCTCGATCAGGATGCATTTCATGTGGGGAACGTCGCCGATGGTCGGGATCAGGTAATCGTGCAGGTTCTCGGTTCTGCCGGGCAGGTATTCCTCCATCATTGCCAGGCCCAGGCCCTGGATGGTGCCGCCCTGTATCTGGCCTTCCACCTGGGTCGGATTGATCGCGCGGCCGACGTCGTGCGCGGCGACGAGCTCGATCACCTTCACCGTGCCGAGTTCGCAGTCGACTTCGACCACCGCCATCTGCGCGGCGAATGCATACGTGGCGTAGGGTGCGCCCTGGCCGTCGGCGTCCTGCGGACTGGTGGGGGGGTCGAAAGTGCCTGCGCCGCGCAGCACGTCCGTGCCGAAGCGCGCAGGCAGCAGGGAGAGGTCGTAGTGATGCTCGCCGTGCGTGTCGCGCGCGCTCACCGTGCTTCCATGCAATTCGAGCTTCGCATCGCTCGTCGCCTCGGTCAATTCGAGCAGTTTGCGGCGCAAATCCAGTCCCGCGAGTTCGCTCGCCTTGCCCGAAACGAAGGTCTGGCGCGAAGCCGAGGTCTTGCCTGCGTCTGCGGTGAGGTCCGTGTCGCCCGCGACGATTCTGATTTGTTCCATCGGCAGTCCGAGCGCGTCAGCGGCGATTTGCGTGAGTATGGTGTTGGAGCCCTGGCCGATGTCCACTGCGCCGTTGTACAGCGTCAGTTCGCCCTTGGCCGACAGGCCGATGCGCATGGTCGAGGGGTTGGAGAGGGACGTGTTGCCGATGCCGTACCACATGCAGCCCAGGCCCGCGCCGCGCCGCCTGCCCTCGGCCGCGCGATTGAATTCGGCGCATTCGGCCAGGGCTTTGTCCCAATGCGGTTTGAGAGCGTCCAGGCATTGCGGCAATCCGGCCGAATGCGCAAGGACCTGCCCCGTCGCGGTGGCATCGCCCGCCTTGAGTGCATTCAGGCGGCGGAACGCCAGCCGGTCCATGCCGATTTTATCGGCGAGTTCGTCCATCATGGCTTCGTGCGCAATCGCGCCCTGCGGCACGCCGAAGCCGCGGAATGCGCCGGAAGGATGGCAGTGGGTGAAGTAGGCGCGGCCGCGCGCCGTGACGTTCGGCACGAAGTAGGGGCCGCTCGCGTGGATGGGCACGCGCGTGGCCACGGTCGGGCCCCAGCTCGCGTAGGCGCCGGTATCGAAATCGGCCGCCGTCTCGATCGCGATGAGCCTGCCGCGTGCATCGCAGCCGGATTTGATGCGGATCAGCGACGGATGGCGCTTGGTGGTCGAGGCCATGCTCTCCGGTCGCGTGTAGACGCAGGCGACGCGTTGCTTGAGCAGCCAGGCCGCGAGGCCGATCAGGGGTTGCACCGACATATCGAGCTTGCCGCCGAAGCCGCCGCCGCAGGCCGTGGGCAAGATGCGAATTTGGTCCTTTTTCAATTTCATCACCAGCGCCATTTCGTCGCGGTCCATATAAGGGGTCTGGGTAGTGACGTGAATCTCCAGGCGATCGCCGACGCGCTCGGCCCAGCCCGCCTCGGGCTCGATGTAAGCGTGTTCGACGAAGCCGGTCTCGAAGCCGGCTTCGGCGATGGCCGCGCAGCCGGCGAAGGCCGCCGCGGCGTCGCCTTTCCTGACCCAGCCGTCGAGCAGCAGGTTGCCTGGCTTGTCCGCTTGCACCAGCGGCGCGCCGACGGCCTGCGCGGCGGCGATGCCCATGACCGGCGCCAGGGGCGTATAACGGATCGGCAACTCGGCTTCCGCCACCGCCTCGACCGCCGCGCGCGTGCCGACCAGCGCGAGCACCGCTTCGCCGCGGAAGCGCACTTGGCCGTCCGCGAGCACCGGCTGATCCTTGATGTGCGGATAGATGCCGAAGCCGTTGCTTGGCACGTCGCGCGCGCAGAGCACGCGCGCGATGCCCGGGTGTGCGGCGGCGAAAGCGGCGAGATCTCCCAGTTCGAAGCTGGCGTGATGGTGCGGCGAGCGCGCGACGCGCAGCCACAGGGCATCGGAGGGAATGGCATCCGCGCCGTAGTTCTCGCGACCGGTGAGCTTGGCCACGCCATCCACTTTGGGCGTGCGCGCGCCGACGGCGCTGCCGGCCGCGGGCGGGGGCGCAAGTTCCGCCTTCGATGCGTCCAGCACGGCTTCGATGACCTTCTGGTAGCCGGTGCAGCGGCACAGCACCCCACCCAGCGCGCGCTTGACCTCGTCGGCGTCCGGCTGCGGGTTGCGCGCGAGCAGACCGGCCGCAGCCATGAGCATGCCCGGCGTGCAGATGCCGCATTGTGCCGCGCCATGCCGGTGAAAGGCGCGCTGCAGGCCGGACAGCGTTTCATTGCCGGCCAGGCCCTCTACCGTGGTCAGCGAACGTCCATCGACCTGCGCCACGGCGGTGAGGCAGGAGCACACTTGCTTTCCGTCGACCAGGACGGTGCAGGCGCCGCAATCGCCGGCATTGCAGCCGACCTTGGTGCCGGTCAGGCCGAAATCCTCGCGCAGCACGTCGGAAAGCCGTTTCGCCGGGTCGCCGGCATAGGCATAAGCGCGGCCGTTGACGATCAGTCGCAGGTTTTGTTTCATGCCTGCGCCCCGAGACGGCTCAATACGCGTCTTGCGAGCGTGAGCGCGACATCCAGGCGGTATTCGGCGCTTGCGCGCACGTCGTCGATAGGAGCGAGCGCCGCGAGATGCCCGGCGCGCAGCATGTCGCCCAGCGCCGCATCGCAGGGTTTTCCGGCGAGCGCGGCTTCGGCCAGCGGCAGGCGCCGCGCGACGGGCGAGCAGGCGCCGATGGCGATACGCGCCGCGCGCACGCGGCCGGCTTCGATTTCCAGCGTCGCGGCGACCATGGCGATGGAAACGACGAGGTATTCGCGCGCGCCGAGCTTGAGAAAATGACTGCGTGCCGCATGCGCCGGCTTGGGGACGAGGATGGCGGTGAGCAGTTGGCCGGGCCGCAACGCGGTTTTGCGGTTGCCCAGGATGAAGTCGGCCAGCGCGACATTTGCGCTGCCGGCAGCGTCCGCGAGCTCGACGCGCGCATCGAGCGCCAGCAGCGGCGGCACGCCGTCGGCGGCAGGAGAGGCGTTGCACAGATTGCCGGCGATGGTGCCCGCGTTCTGGATCTGTATGCCGCCGATCCCGCGCGCTGCGAGCTTGAGGCCGTCGAACATCGGCGGCAATTCGGCCGCGACGATGTCGCTCCAACTGGTGGTGGCGCCGATGCGCCAATGACCGCCCTCATCGCGCACGCCGCGCAGGCTTGCGATGGCGCTGATGTCGAGGATGTCGTCGACAAGCGCTTTGCCCACCCTGGACGGGTAGTAATCCGTGCCGCCCGCGAGGACGGTCAGCCGGCCGCGCGCGAGCGCGGCGAGGGCTTCGGATTGGCTGCTGGGTCGCAGGTAAGCAGGCACGCGGGAACTCCGATGGATGTCGGAGCTAATTTATCACACCTGGCGCGGTCCTGGCCGAGCTGGAGCGTCTGTATCCCGGGATTCGTTTCCGCATCATCGACGAGCAGGACCGGATACGGCGGCATATCCGCATTTTCGTCAACTGCGCTCAGGTGCGCGACCTGGCGCAGCCGCTCGATGGGAATGACGAGCTGGTGATCGTTCAGGCCTTGAGCGGCGGCTGAGGGCGCGTCAGCGCGAGTGGCGGCATTGCCAGCGACGTTGGGTCAAAGAACAGCGCCTGGTATGCAGCCTGGCGCGACACGGCGTCGCGTCCCAGGGCGCAGTAGCGCGCGTGAGGAGTCAGCAGCGGGTCGCTCCGACCCAGCGCATTCGCGCGGAAGCTCGACCACCGGTACTGTCCCGGCCGCGCCACCACGCGGGCCCGCACCGGATTGAGTTCGATGTAGCGCATGCAGTAAAGCAGGTAGCGTCCGATATGGACCGCGGACGCTTGGTGGCAATCGTCCCACAGCGCGCCGTCGCGATGATAGGTCGCGTCGATGTAAGCCGCGTGGCATTCGCGCAGCGAGCGCATCAGACCCGCGGCGGCGCCCGCGCGCGAGGGCGTGAGGAGCAGGTGCACGTGGCTGCCCATCAGCACGTAGGCATGCACGGAGCAGGCATGGCGGACAGCGCACTCGCGGAGCCAGACCAGGTATTCGATGCAGTCCTTTTCGTCGAAGAAACATGGCGAGCGCAGACGGCCACGCTGGATCACATGCAGCGGATGGCCGGGAATTTCGAAACGCACAGGGCTTGGCATCCGGTCGGGCTCCGGGGTTTGCTGAAGGAACAACGGCCGGAGTGGCTGGCGCGTTGACGCCCGGATGCGTGCGATCAGGTGGCAATCGGCCTGGGAGGCAATAGCAGCAAGGGTTTCCGGGCTATTGGGAAACTGGTGTTGGCGTGCTGCGCTCAGCGCGCGGCGTTCCGGGCACCTCACGCCTAATGAAAATCCCGCGACCGCGTCCCAAGCTTACCTAACAGTTCGCTGTGATCGGCCAGCCGCCGCGCGATCACGTGCACCACGTCGCCTACACGCTCGACCGAGCCATGCACCGCCATCAGCCGCGCGCTGAGCAGTTCGCGCCGCTGCCGCTCGCCGAGGTCGCGCCAGACGATGACGTTGACGCAGCCGGTCTCGTCCTCCAGTGTCACGAACACCACGCCGGAAGCGGTGTCGGGGCGCTGCCTGCCGATGACGATGCCGGCTGCGCGCACCGCGCTTCCGTGCGGCAGGCGGCGGACTTCCTCGGCGGCGGCGAGCCGCATGCGTTTCAGGCGCGCGCGCAGCAGCGCCAGCGGGTGCCGGCCGAGGGTGAGTCCCAGGCTCGCGTAATCGTTGATGAGGCCTTCGCCTTCGCTCGGCGTGCGCAATGGCGGATCGGTTTCATGCACCGGCGCCTCGCGCAGCAGGTGCGGCGCGGTTTCCACGCCGGCGACCTGCCAGTAGGCGAGGCGCCGGTGGCCGGCAATGCATTCGAGCGCGCCGCCCGCCGCGAGGCATTTGAGTTCATGCCGGTCGAGTTGCGCGCGACGCATCAGTTCCTCGATCGAGGCGAATCCACCCCGCGCGCGCGCCTGCGCCAAGCGCCGGGCCGCGGCTTCGGACAGGCCTTTCACCATGACGAGGCCGAGGCGCACGGCGGATGCGCCGCTTGCATCGGGCTCCAGCGTGCACTCCCAGCCGCTCGCGAGCGCGTCCACCGGCCGCACTTCGACGCCGTGGCGGCGCGCATCCTGCACCAGTTGTGATGGCGCATAGAACCCCATCGGCTGGCTGTTCAACAGCGCGGCGAGGAAGGCGGCGGGGTGGCGGCGCTTCAACCAGGCAGACACGTAGATGAGGAGGGCGAAGCTCGCCGAATGCGATTCGGGGAAGCCGTATTCGCCGAAGCCGAGAATCTGCTGGTAAATGCGCTCGGCGAATTCGCGCGCATAGCCGCGTTCGAGCATGCCCTGGATCAGGCGCTGTTCCAAATGTTCCAGGCCGCCTTTCCTTTTCCACGCCGCCATCGAGCGGCGCAAGCCATCGGCTTCCCCCGGGGTGAAGCCGGCGGCGACCACCGCGAGCTGCATCACCTGTTCCTGGAATATCGGTATGCCCAGGGTGCGTTCGAGCACATTTTTGACTGCGGGGCTGGGGTAGTCCACCGGCTCCAGCCCCTGGCGGCGGCGCAGATAGGGATGCACCATGCCGCCCTGGATCGGGCCGGGGCGCACGATCGCGACTTCGATTACCAGGTCGTAGAAATGTTCGGGCTTCAGGCGCGGCAGCATGGACATCTGCGCCCGCGATTCGATCTGGAACACGCCCACGGTGTCGGCCTGCTGGATCATCGCATAGACCTCGGGGTCTTCCGCAGGCACGTCGCTCATGCTGAAAGTGGTACCCCGTTGTTGGCCGATCAAATCGAGCGCGCGCCGGATGGCGGAGAGCATGCCCAGCGCGAGCACGTCCACTTTCAGAAGGCCGAGCGCGTCGAGGTCGTCCTTGTCCCACTGGATCACGCTGCGCTCCGGCATGGCGGCATTTTCGATCGGCACCAGGCGCGACAGGGGGCCGCGCGAAACGACGAAGCCGCCGACATGCTGCGACAGGTGGCGTGGAAAACCGAGCAGCGCCTCCACCAGCGCGAGCAGGCGTTGCACGGTCGGGCTCTCCGGGTCGAACCCGGCTTCGCGCAAGCGCTCGGGCAGGTTCTGGCGCCGGTCCCACCAGGACAGCGTTTTTGCCAGCCGCTCGACCTGGGCGGGTTCCAGGCCGAGCGCCTTGCCGCAGTCGCGGATCGCGCTCTTCGGTCGGTAGCAGATCACCGTCGCGGCGAGCGCCGCGCGCTCGCGTCCGTATTTGGCGTAAATGTACTGGATCACTTCCTCGCGCCGCTGGTGCTCGAAATCGACGTCGATGTCGGGCGGCTCCTTGCGTTCGCGCGAAACGAAACGCTCGAACAGCATGCTCATGCGCGCCGGGTCGACCTCGGTGATGCCCAGCGCATAGCACACCGCCGAATTGGCGGCGGAACCGCGGCCCTGGCAGAGGATGCCCCTCGCGCGCGCGAAACGCACGATGTCGTGCACGGTGAGAAAGTAGGGCTCGTAGCCGAGCTCGGCGATCAGTGCGAGTTCGTGCTCGATGAGGGCTTGAACCTTGTTCGGCACGCCTGCGCGAAAACGCCGTGCGAGGCCGGCCTCAGTGAGCGCGCGCAAGTGGCCCGAAGGCGTGGTGCCCGGCGGCACGATTTCATCCGGGTATTCGTAGCGCAGGCAATCGAGCGAGAAGCTGCAGCGCGCGGCGATGCGCACGGTTTCGTCGAGCAGATCCGGCGGATGGAGGTTCGCGAGACGCAGGCGCAGGCGCAGATGGCGCTCGGCGTTCGGGTACAAGGCCTGGCCGCACTGCGCGAGCGATTTTCCCAGGCGTATGGCGGTGAGCGTGTCCTGCAGGTGGCGCCGCGAGCGCAGATGCATGTGCACGTCGCCTGTGGCTGCCAGCGGCAAGGCGCAAGCCTCGCCGAGCGCGCGCAACGCGGCGAGGCGCGCTTTGTCGTTCGCGCCGCACAGCAACTCCACGGCGATCCAGGCGCGCCCGGCGAAACGCTCGGCGAGCCAGCGCGCCTGCGCAACATCGGGCACCGCCCCCGGCACGAGCAGGGCCAGGCAGCCGGACAGGCCCTGGTCCAAGTCCCCGGCTTCCAGGACATAGCGGCCTTTCACGCCGCGGCGCCGGCCGCGTGTGATGAGTTCGGAGAGATTGCCGTAGCCCTCGCGGTCGGCGGCGAGCAGCACCAGTTGCGGGCCACCGGAGAGACAGACTTCGCTGCCGAGGATCAGCGGCAGGCCGCATTCTTTCGCTGCAGCATGCGCGCGCACCACGCCTGCGAACGAGCACTCGTCGGTGAGGGCGAGCGCGCTGTAGCCGAGCTGATGCGCCCGGGCGACCAGTTCCTCGGGGTGGGAGGCGCCGCGCAGAAAGCTGAAATTCGACAGGCAGTGCAGCTCCGCGTAGGCGGGCAGGGAGCGGACCACGGGGCAAGCCTCAGGAAAAAATGCCGTGCAGATACCAGGCGCCGGCGGGACTGCGCTCGCGGTAGACCCACAGCAGCGCTGCGTCCGCGGCGCGGGCGATGAAATAATCGCGCGCCACGTCGGCGCCGTCCCACCACCCGGACTCGATGCGCTCCGGGCCGGCCAACAGCTTCAGCGGCCCGCGATAACAGGGGACAGACCCCATTTCCTCCAGGGTCTGCGGCCGCTCGAGCAGCCAGAACGGGCGCAGGTTGAAATCGGGGGCGAGCTGCTTTGCGCCGGGCTCGATCTCGGCGCTGGCGCGCTCGGGACGGTGGTCGGCGCGCAGGGCTATGCCGTGTACGGCCGCGGCGCCCAGGCGCGAGCGCAGGCGCTCGATCAGGCGCGGCCAATTGCCCTCCTCGTGCAACGCATCGGGAAAAAGATTCTGGTTGGAATGTTCGAGCGGCTCGATCGCCTGCACTTGCAGCGTGATGGCGCGCACCGGCTCGGACAGCGCCGTCTGTTGCAGCCGCTCGCGCGCGAGCAGCGCGAAGTGAGCGGCCTCGCGGCAGGCGGCGACCAGGCCCAGCTCGATCCGGGTGGCAGGTGCGGCACGATGAGCGAGGCTGAGCGCGAGCCGCCGCGTGCCGGCGGCGCGCGCCGCGAGGAATCCTTCGAGTTGCACCAACAGGCGTTTCGATGCAAACAACAGTGCTTCGGCCTGCGTGGCTTCAGCCGGCAGTTCGATCGTGGCGCAAAATTGCTCCGGCAGGACGAATGCGCCGCGCGGATCGGGCAGGCGGCCCAGGGCCTGGTCGAGGAGGTCGAGCAACTCCTGGCCGAAGCGCCGCGCGAGTCCGTTGCGCGGCAGCGCGAACAGATCGCCGATGCTGTCGGCACCGATGGACGACAGCGTCTCTTCCTCCGCGCATTGCAGTACCGCGAGGGGCAGGGTGCGAAGCTCGTCCTCGAGCAAGGCGGCATCGGTTATCAGGCAATGCTTGCTCGAGCGCGCGAACCAGGAAGCGGCGCGGGCCGTGGGCGCGGCGGCGAGGCGCGCGCTGTAGCCCATGGCGGTGAGCCCCTGCCGCAGTCTCGCCACTATCTCTCGCAGGCCGCCGAACAGCTTCAGGCTGCCCGATACTTCCAATAGCACCAGGTGAGGAAATTCGAGCGCGATACTGGGCGTGCAGTGCATTGCCCAGGCGGCGATGCCGAGCAGGGCTTCGGTTTCGGCAGCCGCATCGCGTTCGCGCAGGCGCAATCCCGGTACGAGCGCAAGTGCGGCGCTGACCGGCATGCCGACGCGCAGACCGCGCGCTGCCGCCTTGGCATCGCAGACGAGCAAGCGTTGCCGCTCGGCGACCGCGCAGGGCTCAGGCGAGGGCAAGCCGCGCTGGAACGCTTCCAGCGGCAGTTGCGGCAGATGCAGGGCTATCCACAACATGGGTATCGGATCGGGGACCGCCGTCGAGGCGGGCAGCGCGGCTTTAAAAACTGTATATTTATACAGTATCCGGAAATTCAACCGGTTTGTCCAGCCGAGGATCCAAAGCGGTACTGGGCTCCATAACCCATGTTTAGAGTATGGCTAGAGAAAGCCACCAGAGGTTAATCCATGCGGCCCTGCATAGGATCTATCGCCCAACGACCGGAAAAGTAAGTGCGGCGGAGGCTCCCCGGGGTATCCGATCAAGCCTTGTAAGGGCCGAGAAACCGCGCGCCATTGAAGTGGATCAGGTGTGACGGATTATCGGCCACCCACACTTCCGTCTCCCAGGAAATCGCCTCAAGGTACTTGTTCATGGTGCGGCGATCGGGGAACGCGCTAACGAACACCAGCCCTGCGCTGGAGCCGGAAAATAATTCAGCCAGCTCGCTGTGTCGTTTGGCGTCGACTGGTCCGTGTGATGTGACTGCTTCGGCGAGGATCAGCCATTCTTTCTGCGGGAAATAAATCACCACGTCGGGCATTTTTCCGTGGCTGTCTATCGATACGCCCAAAGAGTGAAGCAGTCGCTCATCGAAGTAACCCCACTTCTCGCCGGTATCTCCTGCATAGACAAGGACACCGCCCGGAGTAAAGCGGGGACCAAATTCCTGCCAGATGGCTCGTATCAGTTCGCTATGCTTTCCCGGGCTCAGGCGAATCTGTTTCCCCGCAGCCACTGCCAGAGGGATTTTCTGCATTTCACGCGGTTTTGCGTACTTGTTTGCGAGGCGCTCTCGCTTGGAAAGATAGCCGGCAATTTGGCGCGGATACTTTTCCGTTCCGTAGCAGCGAAGCACGGACAGGCATTCCGGCTCGATCTGATAGACCGCGCGCGGACTATTGACCGGCCGGCGTGGATCATCCGGGTTGTAGAGGGCTATACCGGCCTGGACGAACTGATGCATGGTCTGCCGGCGGAATGTCTCTCTTGTATTCGGCGCATATTTCTTTCCGTAGTGTTCATGCGCCCAATCCATGATTGGCGTGATACCCATCATGGGAGATTCCGCTTCAGACCAGGATCTCTCGGTGGGTGATATCCATCAGCGCCAGCAGACACAATGCAGAGCGCTCATTGAGTTGTGCACGAGGCATCCCTAGATCGGCGAGCACGCTAAGCGCGGCAGCAATCTGTGATGTGGGTTTAACTGCCATAAGTGGATACCGCCTGATCAATCTGCTCCTGACTTGCGCCGCGGTTTGTTATCGCCCATTTCCCGAGCGCGACTAGAGTCGCCAAGCTCGGATACCGTAGCGCGCGGAGATCAGTTGCGTTCACCTGAGTATGCCCGCTGAAGCTCCGGAAGTACTTGTCGACGACCGTGCTGTTGAGGAAAACCGCCAGCCCGTAGGCGATTTCCTCGGAAAGCCCGGACTTGGCGATATGAAAGACATTGAGGTGGTTCTCGAAGCCGAGGAGCTTGGACCGCAATTGTGTCGGATCGAACACGTAGGCGACCAGTCGGCGACGTTCTTCCTTGGCAGTGAAGCGGCGTGTAATGCAGTAGTAGCCGCCGGGTATCAACCACTTGCGCGTATTTTCGTTGAGGGCAAGCGCATTCGGCTTCTTGTGTTCGCGCGGCCAGGTAAGGGTGCCGCCGGCAAAATGGTGTGCGTATAGCAGCGGGATGGAATTCGACGCAGGATCTTGCTGCCAGTACTCGCGTACGCGGAAATCGACGACCGGTCCGGTGGCAACTTCCAATCCCAACTCCTCCAACGAATGCGTAAACGGGAAAGCCGATGCTTCGAATCCTTTCTGCGGTATGTGAATGAATTTGTCCGCGTCCGTGGATTGAACTATTGCTTCAAACGGAACCCGCCATTCGGAATAATCCGCAAACGTCGGATCGTTCGAGGAAGAAACAGTAACCCCGCCTTGCGTTTCACCTCGCACCAGATGGACGATCACGTTTTCCTGCAAAACTGCATCTTCTTGGAAAGTCTTCTTGCGGCTTCCGAAAACATGGATTTGCTTGATCGCCACTCGGTCCAGGATCCAGATGCGAAACGGCTGGAAATAGGTGCCATTGCAGAAACTCCTTGGAACGATAGCGACAATCTCGCCGCCCTCTTCGGTTAGGGCGATTGTGAGTGCGAGGAAGGCGGCATAGAGATTGACCGTCTCGATGCCAACGCTGCTCAGCAGCTTCCGGTGCTGTGATCCGACAGCGATTTTCTTGTACGGCGGATTCAGGATTGAATGCGTGAAGCGCTCTCGCATGCCGAGCCCTAGCGAAGTTACTCCCTCTGCGATGAAGTCCCGTGGGATCGTTTCTCCGGAAAATTGCCGTCCCGCTGCGCGCGCTCGTCCCTCAAGTGCTTTGAGATGCTGGCGTAAGTAGCCCAGAAGCGTCTGGTCGATTTCGTAGGCGGCAACGCTCAGAAATGCACCCTGAGGCGAGCGTTGCTGAAATTGCTCGAAGTACGCGTCTGTCAGAGACCCGATCCCGGCCCCGGGGTCCAAGAGTCGAACTTCATTGGGCCATCGCCGAAAAAGAGAGGCCATGAAGGAGGCGACCGATGACGGGGTCATATACTGCCCCAGCTTGCTGCGTTCCACCGGGTCCAGTTGGGCGCTTGCTTCTCTGCGCTTCTGGTCGATCTCCAGCGACGGATGGTTGCTCATGTGAGTATTGTAATCGGCAATAGCTTCATGCGGGAGTGTAATGACTCCTGATATCAAGAGGCAAGAAATCAGGCGCCCGCGACGGCGCAGCGAATTCGATGTGTAGAGGCGAGCAAACAGTTTCATGGTGACAACATAACGCCGCAGCTCGCAGATAGATGACAGAGCCTGTTATTTGTCACCAAGCCGCTTCGATTCCTGTCCTTCAGGGGGAGGGGGCGCGGCGAGCTGAATCAACATAACGTGCATAGCAGGCGAATCAAGGCAGCCTCAGCTGCCGGTGGCTAACTCCTCCGCCATTGAAGAGCCTGCAGTGATGGTCAGGATACTCACGCACCCGGGCTTGCCGGCACACGCACCCCCGCGCTGCGAAGCTCGGCGACCGCGCAGGGCTCAGGCGAGGGCAAGCCGCGCTGGAACGCTTCCAGCGGCAGTTGCGG
>Ga0172373_10003228_pt1 | contig 24101 bp, 22 predicted proteins | sample Lak10m_2_FD_114546 | JGI IMG/M metagenome (GOLD analysis project Ga0172373, IMG submission 114546) | Freshwater microbial communities from Kabuno Bay, South-Kivu, Congo - kab_092012_10m | ecosystem: Environmental > Aquatic > Freshwater > Lake | place: Democratic Republic of the Congo...
ACCGGACGTCCCCCCCCCTCGCCCCCTTCCCACCCCTGGAGACACCGATGAACGTTCAAGAAGCCAACAAGCAGCTCTGCCGCGACTACTTCAAGGCCTTCCTGGCGCGCGACACCGACTGGATGACGCGCCACATCGCCCCCGACTTCGTCCGCCACGACCCCGGCCTGCCCTTCGAGGTGCGCGGCCCGCAGGGCGTAGCGCAGCTGCACGACGCGCTGATGCCCGCCTTCCCCGACATGGTGCTGCCGCTGCAGGACTTCGTGGCCGAGGGCGAGAAGGTGCTGGTGCGCCTGCGCGTTCAGGCCACCCACACCGGCGCCTTCGGTGACATGGCGCCCACTGGGAGACGCATTGACATCGGCGTGCTCGACCTGTTCCAGATCCGCGACGGCGTGCTCGTGGAACACTGGGCGCTGCTGGACAACCTGGGCATGCTCAAGCAGCTCGGTGCGATCCAGTGACAACGAACTGGGCATCCGCATGCAACTGCTGGCCAACACCACCTCTCCCTTCGTGCGCATTGCGCGTGTGGCGATGATCGAGAAGGGCCTTGACGTCGAGCCCACGATCGTCGACCCCTGGGCCGACGACGTCCGGCTGCGTGCAGCCAATGCCGCCACGCGTGTGCCCACGCTGGTGCTCGACGACGGCACGCCGCTGTCGGAGTGCCTGCTGATCGTGCAGTGGCTCGAGAGCACCCGGCCGACGCCCAGCGTGCTGGGCACCGATCCGGCGCGCCTGGCCGGCGTGCTGTCGCGCGCGGGCATCGCCATCGGCGCCATCGAAGCCTCGACCATCACCATCATCACGCGCAAGATCACCGCCCCGGTGCTGTTCGACGAGACCCCGGTGGGCCTGCGCCGCCGGCGCTCGATGGTCGAGGGGCTGCAGCGCCTGGAGGCGATGGTTGCGGACCTGGAGGCTTCGGCCGCGCCGGGGGCCTCACCGACGCTGGACGTCATCGCCGCGGTGACGCTGTTCGACTACCAGCAGTTCCGCTACGGCGGACAGGCCTGGCTGCCCCAGACCCCGGGCCTGCAGGCCCTGGCGCAGCGCCTGAACGGGCGCGCGTCTTTCCAGCGCACCCGACCGCACTGAGCTGCCCGCCACGAACCGCCGCGCACCAGCGCGTCAGTGCGTCGCCGGCGCTTCGGGCACCACGGCGCCCTCGTCGGCGCAAGCCTCCAGGTGCATCGCCAGTTCACTCAGGGGCGAGCGGCGCGGCGGCTGGCTGCGCATGCACACCTGCATGCGGCGCAGCGCCCATGGATCGGACAGGGGCAGCACACGCAGTCGCAGGTCGGCCGAGAAGCTGCGTGCTGCCGCCAAGGGCAGAACGCCGATGCCCAGGCCGGCCTGCACTGCGCGACACACCGCCTCGAAGCTGCGCACCTGCACGCGCAGCGCCATCGGCTTCATCTGCTGCGCGGCCTGGGCCGTCAACAGCCGCGTGAGCGTGCTGCTGCCCTCCAGACCGACGAGATCGCGCTCGAGCAGCGCCGAGAAGGCGACCTCGTCACCGACCAACGGGTCGTCCAGGCGCAGGACCGCCGACAGACGGTCTTGGCGATAGGGGCGGCACCACAGGCCTGCGACGTCGCAGCCCTCGACGACGACGCCCAGATCGGCTCTGCCGGTGCGCACGCGGCGCACGGCCTCCTCGCTCCAGCATTCCTCCAGCACGATGCGTGTGCCGTTGTGCAAGGCCTGGAAGCTCGCCACGTCGGCGGGCAGGAACTGCGTCATCGCCGAGGTGTTGCCATGGACCCGCAGCACCGTCTGCTGCCCGCTGGCGTAGTTGGCCATCTCGGCACGCATGTGGTGCACGCCGGCCACCACTTCACGCGCCAGCGTCAGCAGGTGCTCGCCCGCCGGGGTGAGCTGCAGGCCGCGCGAGTGGCGCTCGAAAAGCTGCGCGCGGAACTGGTGCTCGAGCAGGGAGAGCCGGCGGCTCGCAGCGGGCACGGTGATGTGGCTGGCCTCGGCCGCACGCGTCAGGTTGGCCATGTCGGCCGCGCGCACGAACAGCGCCAGGGAGTCGAGGTCCGGCAACATGGTCAAGGTCCTCCGCGAGGAAATCGCTGCTGGGGCGGCGACGATTGTCGCGACTCGGCACGCTGGCGCTTTCCGGCCGGCATCGCCGGCGCCACGTGCACGCACGTCAGCCGCCTTGCGGCCGCGTCAAGGCGCCGTTGCCGACATTCCAATTCACACACCGGCACACCACTGCCTACAGTGCGCCCGGATCCCCGAGTGCGGGATGCCATCCGACACGGGAGGATTCCGGATGAAAGCCATGTTCATCGGCGGCCGCTGGCTGCCCGCGGCCGACGGTCGCACGCTGCCGGTGATCTCACCGGCCGACGGCCTGACCTTCGACGCCATCGCACGCGGCTCGGCACACGAGGTCGACCTGGCCGTGGCCGCGGCGCGCGCGGCGCTGGACGGCCCCTGGGGCCGCATGACCGCCACCGAGCGCGGCCGGCTGCTGGTCCAGCTGGGCCAGACGGTGCTGGCCCACGAGGACGAGCTCACCGCGCTCGAGGCGCGCGACACCGGCAAGCCCATGAGCACGGCGCGCAACGACATCCGCGTACTGGCACGCTATTTCGAGTTCTACGGCACGGCCGCCGACAAGGTCCATGGACAGACCATCCCCTTCCTGGCGGGGCACCAGGTCAGCCTGCTGCGCGAGCCCCTGGGCGTGACCGCCCACATCATCCCGTGGAACTACCCGGCGCAGATGCTGGGCCGCACGGTGGCGCCTGCGCTGGCGATGGGCAACGGCGTGGTGCTGAAGCCGGCCGAGGACACCAGCCTGTCGGCGCTTCGGGTGGCCGAGCTGGCCGCAGGCATCGGCCTGCCCGAGGGCGCGCTGAACGTCGTCACCGGCCTGGGCGAGGAGGCGGGCGAAGCGCTGGCGGGCCATCCGGGCATCGACTTCATCTCCTTCACCGGCTCCAACGAAGTGGGCACGCTGGTGCAGCAGGCCGCGGCGCGCAACGCCGTCAAGTGCGTGCTGGAGCTCGGCGGCAAGTCCCCGCAGATCGTCTTCGACGACGTTGACGCCGACCGCGCCGTGCCCGTCATCGTGCGCGCCATCGTCCAGAACGCCGGCCAGACCTGCACCGCTGGCAGTCGCCTGCTGGTGCAGCGCTCGATCCACGACGCCTTCGTCGCCCGCGTGGCCGACGCCTTCTCGAAGGTGCGCGTGGGCACGCCCGAGATGGACCTGGACTGCGGCCCGGTGATGAACCCGCAGCAGCTGCGCCGCGTGCGCGGCTACATCGACGGGGCGCGCGCCGACGGACTGCCGGTGCCGGCCGAAGGCACGGTCGCGCCTGGCACGCCCGAGGGCGGCTACTACGTCCGGCCGACCCTCTTCGGCGACGTGCCGCGCGGGCACCGAATCGCCCGCGAAGAGGTCTTCGGCCCGGTGCTGGCCGCCATGCCCTTCGACGACGAGGCCGACGCCATCGCGCTGGCCAACAGCACCGACTACGGCCTGCTGGCCGCGGTCTGGACCGAGAACGCCGGGCGTCTGCAGCGCGTGGCCAAGGCGGTCAAGGCCGGGCAGGTCTTCATGAACTGCTACGGCGCGGGCGGGGGCGTGGAGCTGCCCTTCGGCGGCACCCGGCGCAGCGGCCACGGCCGCGAGAAGGGGCTGCTGGCGCTGGAAGAGGTCAGCAACACGAAGACACTGGTGCACTGGCACGGATGATCTGTCGCGCGCATCGGGCCCCGGCCCGATGCGCGCCTTGCCGCCTGACTGCCTCACCGCCTGACCGCCTGAGTCGTCGGTCAGGATCGACACGGGCAGCTTCAGACGCGGCGCCTGGCCGCGGGCGCCCAGGGCGCCTGAGGGACGGTCTCAGCAGGACGTCTGAGCCCGCGCCAGCACGGCCTGCGCGCGCAGCACGACCGGCGTGTCGATCATCAGGCCGTCCAGCGCGACAGCGCCGCCCTGCGCAGCCTGCGCCGCGTCGACCACGCGTTGCGCCCAGCTCAGCTCGGCCTCGGTCGGTGCGAAACCGCGTCGCACCGCCTCGAGCTGACGCGGGTGGATGCACAACTTGGCGCCGAAGCCCTGACGTCGCGCGCGCCGGGTGTCACGCAACACCTGGTCAGGATCGTCCAGCGCCAGCGTCACACCGTCCACCGGCGCCGCCAGCCCCGCCAGGCGCGACGCCAGCACCAATTCGGCGCGAAAAGGCCACAAGGCCTCTTCCCCGACGTCGAGGTCCAGATCGGCCTGGAAATCGATGGAGCCGAACACCAGGCGGTGCACGCCGGGCACGCGCGCCAGCGCACGCGCCTCGGCCAGCCCCGCGGCCGTCTCCACCAGCGGCAGCAGCACCCGGCCGGGCAGCGCCGCACCCACGCGCAGCAGATCCTCCACGCGCTCGGCTTTCGCCACCACCACCCCGTCCACACCGGGCAGCCCGGCCACACGCAGGTCGTCGTGCAGCTCACCCGCCGAGGGCGCATTGATGCGAACCAGCAGCCAGGCACCGGGCCTGGCGTCTGCTGCGTCACCGGTCGCAGCCCCACGGTGTGCCGCCGAGCGCAGCCATGCCGACAAGGCCTGACGAGCAGCCGGCCGCTCGGGCAGCGCCACCGCGTCCTCCAGATCCACGATCACCGCATCGGCGCCACTGGCCAGCGCCTTGGGCAGCCGGTCGCAGCGCGTCGCAGGCACGAAAAGATAGCTGACGGGCAGCGCAACAGATGACGAGTGCATGGCCCGGAGCATCGCGCAACGCGCGTGAACGCGCCATTGCCCATCGGTGAAGGCCGTGTTGCGATGTTGCAGGCGTGGTGGTAGTCGTCGAGGGGTGGCGAGGGTGAGGCCGATCGCTACTTCCCGATGCAGAACCTCCCGAAGATCTCCCCCAGCAAGTCTTCGGTGCCGAAGGCTCCGGTGATCTCCCCCAGCGCCTGATGGGCCAGGCGCAGTTCTTCGGCCAGCAGGTCCAACGCGTGGGCAGGGCTGTCCAGGTGGGCGGCTGCCGCGTCCAGGTGGCTGGCGGTGCGCTGCAGCGCGTGCACATGGCGCTCGCGGGCGATGAACAGGCCCTCGGGCATGGCGTGCCAGCCGGCTTGACGCAGCAGCGCGGCGCGCAGGGCTTGCAGGCCGGCGCCGGTACGGGCGGACAGGCGCACGGCGGTGTGCGCAGGATCCGACGCATCCGGGCCTGCGGCAACCCAACTCGCCGCTTCCGGCGCCCGGACCACCGGGGATGCCGTAAGGGGCTGCCCTGCCTGACCGTCTCGGCCTGATCTGCCTGCCGACGATCCAGACGGCCCTTCGCCAGCCTCGGCGTTTTCGACGGCATCGGCTTTGTTCCAGACATCGATCACCGTCACGCCCGCGGGCAGCCGGGCGGCGATGTCCCGTTCGACGGCGTCGTAGGCCGCGTCGCGGCCGGCGCGTTGCAGGTCGTGGACGAAGAGCACGCAGTCGGCGCCGGCGATCGCGCCCCAGCTGCGGCCGATGCCGATGCGCTCAACCTCGTCGGCGGCCTCGACGCTGTCACGCAGGCCGGCGGTGTCGGTGATGTGCAGCGGCACGCCCTCGACCTGGATCGATTCGCTGACGCGGTCGCGCGTGGTGCCGGGGATGGGCGTGACGATGGCCAGCTCGGCGCCGGCCAGCGTCGGATGGGACCTACCTCGGGTCTTTGGCTCCCTTCCCGCCTACGGCTCGTCGCCTCATGCGCCTGTCTTGCGCATCAGCACGGCCATGCGACGCTCGCGCAACGCCTTCTGCACCGCCAGGCCTTCGGCGGCGAAGTCATCGGCTGGTCGCGGCTCAGGTTCGAAGTGTCCGTGACGGTCGGTTCCGCGCACCAGGGTTGCGGTGTCGTGTTGGCCGATCACCTGCTTGACGTGGCATGGGATGTATCGGATCGCCAAACCGATGCGCCTGTCGTCACCCGCGTTCGGGTCCGACCCGTGGGCGATCATCACGTGGTGCAGGGACATCTCTCCCGGCTGCAGTTCGATGTCCACGACCCGTGATTCGTCAACCTCGACCTGCATCTCCTGCCCGCGGGAGAGCATGTTGTTCGCTGCATACGTGTCCTTGTGGGGGGCGACCTCACCGCGGTGTGAGCCGGGCAGCACGCGCATGCACCCGCTGCGTCGGGTGCTCGGGCTGAGCGCCACCCAGGCCGTGAGGACCTCGTAAGGCTCGAGCCCCCAATAGGCCACGTCCTGATGCCAGGAGATGTAGGCTGGATCACCGGGCTCCTTGATGAAAAGGACGGTCTCCCAGCACAGGATGTCCGGGCCCAGCAGGCTCTCGACGCGATCGAGGATCTCGGGTTTGCGGATGAGACGGTCGATCGTGGCCGAGTACAGATGGGGCTTGTGTCTCAACTCCTTGGGCAGCGCCATACCCAGCCCGCGCTCGAACCCTTCCAGTCTTTCACGCGTCGCGGCCACCTCTTGTGGCGACAAGACGGGAAAGGGGAACAGAAAGCCTTCGCGCGCGTAGGCAGCACATGCTGCCGGATCCAGGTGACCACCCATGCCTCAACCCCCATCAGGCCCGTCGCGAGCCCCGAACACCCCATACGCGGTCCCGCACATGCACGCCGGGTCAAGTCCCTCACCGGGGCGTTCCGGATCCCAGGACGACTCGTGGCGTCGGTGCGGTGCGCCGCCACGCCCCAGCAGCGAGCCAACGCCCAGGTTGGGCTCGTACACACGTCCAGCGCCGCAGTCTAGGGGTGGAACATCGTCTGCAGACCCAGGGAAATCACTGACGCGAAAAAACTCATCTTGATCGATCATGATCGAAAAAGATGGGTTTCGACGTTCGAGACTCACAGGAGACATGATGCAAGGCGAGTCGACGTGCGTGGAGCGCGAAATCCACGACATTGAGTTCACGACTGGATGGAGCGTCCTCCCGGATGTTCCGGCAGGCCATCGTGGGGCTGTGACAGGCGACGCGGCGTCATCGGCAGTGCTCACGCGTTCGTGCGGCAAGGAGCGGGCGTGAAAGCGCTCGACGCCCCATATCGACGCATCGACCACAGGCTGCTGCGCAGTTTCATCGGCGACATCTTCGAGGCAGCCGGCTCGCTGCCCGGGGAAGCAGCCATCGTGGCGGATCACCTGGTCGACGCCAACCTCAAAGGCCATGATTCGCACGGCTCGATCCGGGCCGCCAAGTACGTCGGCTGGGTGCGGGCGGGTCACCTGATCCCCAATCGCCACGCGAGCGTGGTGGGCGACCGCGGCGCGCTCGTGACCGTCGATGGCGGGTTCGGCTACGGTCAGGTCATCGGCAGGGAAGCGATGGCGATCGTGATCGAGCGCGCGCGCCAATCCGGCTTCTGTGCCGTCGGGATCCGCAATTCGGGCCATCTCGGCCGCGTTGGCGCCTGGGCTGAACAGTTGGCCGAGGCCGGTTTGGTGTCTTTCCACTTCGTCAACACCTCGGGCTTCGGCATCCTGGTGGCGCCTCACGGCGGCAGCGACCGGCGACTGTCGGCCAACCCGATGGCTGCCGGGGCCCCGATGAAAGGCCGCCCACCTGTGATTCTGGACATCGCGACCTCGAGCACCGCCGAGGGCAAGATCCAGGTCGCGCGCAACCGCGGCCAGGCCCTCGAACCCGGGCTCGTCATCGACGGCGCAGGTGTGCCGACGACAGATCCTGAACGCTTCTACGCCAGCCCGCCCGGCGCCATCTTCCCCTTTGGCGGGCACAAGGGGTCGGGGCTCTCCTTCATGTGCGAGATCCTCGCCGGCTCGCTGACCGGTGGAGCGAGCAGCCACCCGCAAAACCCTACCGCGTCGCGCCTGGTCAACAACATGCTGACCTTGGCCTTTGAACCGGCGGCCTTCCCGACGGATCAGTTCGACGCAGACGTCTTGCGTCTGGCCGACTGGACCAAGGCCTCGCCTCCGCTGACGCCGGGCGGGGAAGTCTTGCTGCCCGGCGAGGTGGAACTGCGCACGGAGGTCGAAAGGCTCGCCAGTGGCATCCCGGTAGACGACCAGACGCTCGGTCAGTTGTGCGAGATCGCCAAGTCGCTGGGGCTGTCGCCCCCCGAGGATTGGGAGGAACAAAACGTCTGAAGCGTCAGGCGTTCGTCACGAGAACGTCGTCCGAGGGGATGGCCCGCTCACGGACGGTCAGACAGGGGGAAAGGGCCACCAACGAAGGAGTAGGACCCATCTCGAAGCGGCGGCCAGAACCGCCACGAGTTGTTTCGATTTAACAGGCGGCCACACTGGCCCCTCACAGGAGCAAGCCATGAGCGTCAAGAAATTTGTCACCCGATGCATCACCCGGATCTCGGAAAGCCAGGTGAGCAGGCGAACCGCAGCGGCCCATGCCGTCACGGCATTGGTGCTGCCCCTTGCGATGATGTCACCCGCATTGGCCCAGGCGCAGCACAAGTGGAAGGCGCAGATCCTCTACGGCCCGAACACCGTCGTGTTCAAGGACTTCCAGCGCTTTTCCGAACGCGTCAAGGAGATCACCAAGGGCGCTGTTGTGATCGAAACCCTGCCCGTGGCGACCATCGTGCCCCAGGCCGAAGCGCTGGACGCGGTAAAGGCGGGACTGCTGGACGCTGCCGCGGGCACGATGGCATACCAGGGCGGCAAAGAGCCAGCCGCGGCCTTTTGGGACATGACCGCTGCCTATGATGATCCGATGCACCTGCTGATGTGGCACAAGCTTGGTGGCGGAGCAGAGTTGATGAATAAGCTGGCAGCGCGCTGGGACTCCGTCTTCATCGGCCCGGTCATCCTAGGTCTGGAGTCGATCCCGTCCAAGAAGCCGTTGCGTTCGATAGCCGACTTCAAGGGGTTGAAGATAAGGTCGCCTGACGGCATCCCGGCGGCACTGTTCACCAAGCTGGGCGCAGCCGTGTCGGTGCTGCCCGGCACCGAGGTGTACACCGCGCTCGACACCGGCAAGGTCGATGCCACGGACTGGGGCACGCTGTCGGTCAACGACGAGGCTGGCTACAACCGCATCGCACCCTACGCCGTCTACCCGGGCATCCACTCGCTGAACTCGACGGACTTCGTGGTGCGTCGGTCGAAGTGGAACGCCCTGTCAGCCGATCAGAAGGCCGCCGTGCAGACGGCGTTGGAGGAGTGGAACATCCGCACGATGATGAACCAGGAACTCGAGGACCGCAAGGCTGCGGCCAAGCGCGACCCGTCCACCTTGATCACCTGGGGAGAGAAGGAAAAACTGGAACTGCGCAAGGTGGCGCAGACCGTATGGGAGGACTGGGCCAAGAAGAGCCCGCTGGCCAAGGAGGTCTACGACAGCCAGGTCCAGTTCCTGAAGATGATGGGCAAGCTCTGAGGACGCTCTTTCGTCCGCTCGCGGGCAGGCGGGACGCGCCGCCGCCCTGCCCGCAGCAATTCCCCCACAGGCCCAGGGCCGGCGTTGCCGGTCCAAGCGCTCACGCAACGGGTAGGCTTGACGAGCCGATTCGACACCATTACCGGTAAAAGGTACTGCCGATGACCCAGACCGAGGGGGCGCCGCGACCGCCGCACACCATCGACGTCGAGCCGACGAACATGGTCGAGCGCATGATCGTCAACATCGCCAAGGTCCTGAGCCTGGGCTATGTGCTGTCCATCGCGGTGACGATCTACGACATCGCGATGGACAAACTCGCCACACCGACCGTCTGGGTCTACGACGTGGTGACCACGGCCATCGCAGTGTCCTTCGTCATCGGCGGCTCCTGGGCGCTGCAGCGGCACGAGCACATCCGGATCACGGCGCTGTTCGATCGCTACCCAGAGCGACGCAGGCGCATGTTCGACGCGATCGGCTATGCCGGCGCGCTGGTCTACCTCTTCGTCGTCATGTGGTTCTCCTGGCGTCTGGCCAGTGAGGCGGTCATCACCTGGGAGGTGGGTGGATCTGCCTGGGCACAGCCCACGCCGGTCGTCGTCAAGGTCTCGATGTTCCTGGGCACCCTGCTCATGCTCGTCCAAGGGGGCATGAACCTGCGCAAGGTGCTCCTAGGTGCGGGGCCGACACCTTGGTGGGTCAAGGCCTGCTTTGCCCTGGCTGCACTCTTCTCGGTCTGGCTCGGCGTCTCGCTGGCCGGCGACGGCGCGTGGATGCCTTTGCATCTGCTAGACACGCTTGCCGGCGGGGAGTTCTCGGCCAGCATCGAAACCATCTCGCTGCTGATGCTGGCCTGTTTCGTGCTGTTCATCATCGTGCTGGGCATGCCGATCGCTTTCGCGACCGGCCTGGTCGCGGTGATCTTCTGCGTGGTCTTCCGCGACATCGATGCGTTGTCGATCATCACCTTCCGCACCTACGGCTTCATCAATTCCTATGTGCTGCTGTCGGTGCCGATGTTCCTGCTGATGGCGGCCATCCTCGACAAGTCCGGCGTGGCCCACGACCTGTATGACGCGCTGAAGATCTGGGCCGGGAGCCTGCCGGGCGGGGTGGCCGTCATGACGCTGATCGCCGCCTCGGTGATGGCGGCGATGACCGGGATCATCGGCGGCGAGATCATCCTGCTGGGTCTGGTCGCTCTGCCACAGATGCTGCGCCTGGGCTACGACCCGAAGTTGGCCATCGGCGTCGTCTGCGCCGGGGGCTCCCTGGGCGTGATGATTCCCCCCAGCCTCGTACTGGTGATGTACGGCCTGACGACCTCGACCTCGATCGGCGACCTCTTCCTCGCGTCGACGATTCCGGGATTGATGCTTGCGGGGATCTACATCGTCTACACCCTGCTGCGCTGCGCGGTGAATCCCTCCCTGGGACCGCCTGCGCCACCCGAGATCCGGGACGTCCCCTTGCGACAGAAGTTCGCGGCGATGAAGAAGGTGCTGCTGCCCCTGTTCGTGATCCTGTCGGTGCTGGGCAGCATCTACGGCGGGCTGGCTTCGGTCTCCGAGGCCGCTGCGCTGGGCGTGGCAGGGGTGATCGTTGCCGCCGCCCTGCGTCGCACACTCAATCTGAAGATGCTGCGCGACTCGATGTTCACCACGATGTCGACCTGCGGCATGCTGATCTGGCTGACGATCGGCGCCAACGCCATGGTTGGTGTCTACAACCTGCTGGGCGGCATCGCGTACATGAAGAGTGTCATGACCGGCCTGCCACTCGACCCGATCGGGGTCATCCTGGTCATGATGGCGATCCTGCTGGTGCTCGGGTGCTTCATGGACTGGTTTTCCATCATGCTGCTGACCATGCCGATCTTCGCCCCCACGGTCACAGCCCTGGGTTACGACCTGATCTGGTTCGGCGTGCTCTTCAACATGGTGATGCAGGTGGGGTATCTTTCGCCGCCCTTCGGCCAGGCCGCGTTCTACCTGAAGTCCGTCGCACCACCCGAGATCTCGCTGGACCTCATCTACAGGGCGATGCTGCCCTTCATCGGCCTGCAGATCATCGGTCTGATCATCGTCCTGTCCTTCCCTGGCGTTGCCATGTGGCTGCCGGGACTGCTCAGATAGCACGCACAACGACAAGGCCCACTGCCTTGCGAAAGAACATCCATGTCTCCTGCTCACATTGCGATCACGATGGGGGACCCGGCCGGCATCGGGCCGGAGATCCTCTTGAAGGCGGTGTTGCAGTTGCGCGAGCGCCTGGTCGGCGGCTCGCTCCGACTCACCATCGTGGGATGCGCCGCTTCCTATCGCGCCACTGCTGAAGCTCTGAAGATCGCTCAACCGATTTCGGACTTCCGCCTGCGTGGAGATACACCGGGCAGCGGCTCCCTTAGCTTCATCGACGTCGGCGGCGGCAGGCCCCTTCCACCCGGTGTCGTATGCGAAGCCGCCGGCCAGGCGGCCTATGACGCGATCAAGGTGGCCGTGGATCTGGCCATGGCGCGACACATCGACGCGATGTGCACGGCACCGCTGAGCAAGGAAGCACTGAACCTGGCCGGACGCCCCTACAGCGGCCACACAGAGCTTCTGGCCGACCTGACGGGCGCACGCGACTCGGTGATGATGCTGGCCCACGGCAACATGCGCGTCAGCCATGTGTCGACCCATACGGCCTTGCGCCAGGTGCCAGCCAAACTCACGCCAGAGCGGCTCCGGCGCGTCGTCACGCTGACCTCGCAAGCCCTGGTTCAGCTGGGCATCGATCGGCCACGGATCGCCGTGGCCGCCCTCAACCCCCACGGCGGCGAGGGTGGCCTGTTCGGCACAGAGGATCAGGACATCACGGCGCCCACCTTGGCAACGCTTCGCGCCGAAGGCCATGATTGCACCGGCCCGGTCCCCGGCGACACCGTGTTCGTGAAGCTGCGTGCGGGACAGTACGACGCCGTGGTGGCGATGTACCACGACCAGGGGCACATCCCCGTGAAGTTGCTGGGGTTCCACATCGACCCGCAGACGGGCCAGTGGAACTCGCTGAGCGGCGTCAACGTGACGCTGGGCCTGCCCATCGTCAGGACATCGGTCGACCACGGGACGGCATTCGACATCGCGGGTCGCGGGATCGCCAGTTGCGAGAGCCTTATCGAGGCGATCGACTTCGGTATCAGGATGGCGCACCCAGACGTTGCAACGTCCGTGGCGGAAATCGCCTGAGCGGTCTTGCGGAGTCGAGCGTCAGACCCCGCGTGGGCGTCGCTGCCAACAGACTGCCGAGGCTGCTGAAAAACCTCATTCTGTCGAGGGTGCATGATGATGACCAATCCCGTTCGCGCAAGATTGCTCCAAGGGCAGGCTTGTTTCGGCGTCATGGCCTTCGAATTCTTCACGCCGGGGCTTTCCCCGACACTGGCGGCGGCCGGCGCAGAGTTCGTGCTCCTGGACTGCGAGCACAGCGGGCTCGGGATCGAGGGGGTGAAGGCGCAGTGTGCCCATGCCCGGGGCGCGGGCATCGTGCCAATGGTGCGCATCCCCGCTGCGCTACCGCATCTGGCGCCGCCCGTGCTGGATGCCGGCGCTTTGGGCATCATGATGCCGCTGGTCGAAACCGCCGAGCAGGCCCGAGCGTTGGTGGCCGCCTGCCGTTACCGTCCCCAGGGGCGGCGGGGCCTCGGGTTTTCGGTGGCGCACGACCAGTACACCGGTGGCTCGGCCCTGCCCAAGATGGTTGCAGCCAACGAGGCCGTGATGACGATCGCACTTATCGAGAGCGCCAAGGGCGTCGAACAGTGCGAGGCGATCGCTGCCGTTCCGGGCCTCGACATGCTCTGGTTGGGCCACTTCGACCTGTCCGACAGCCTGGGCATCCCGGGCCGGTTCGAGGACCCGCGGTACATCGCGGCCGCTGCAAGGCTGCGCGACGCCGCAAGTGCGGCGGGCAAGCCGATCGGCTGGGTCGCGGGAGATGCCGCGCAGGCGCGAGCCGCTCTGGAGGCGGGCTTCCGCTGTGTTTGCATCGGTCATGAGGTCATGGTCCTTCGCGACGCGCTTTCCACGGCCTTTGCCCAGGCGCGGCAGTCGTTGCCTACCGTCGAGGCCCGACCCAAAAATGCCGGAATCTCTGGACTCCCGTAGGTGAGCCCTGCATCATGGCGATTTCATCCTTGCCCGCCGCGCGCAACCCCTCCGTCAAGACAGCTCAGCTGATACCGGTCCAGCGCCGCGGAATCCTGTTGGACTTCCTTCGGCAAAGGGGTGCGGCGTCCGTCAACGACATCGCCGAGGCAATCGGCGCCTCGCTCGCCACGGTCCGACGGGACCTGGAACAACTCGAAGGCGAGGGCTACCTCAGCCGCACCCGCGGTGGCGCGTTGGTGCAGGAGACCAGCGCCACCACTTTCGAACCAGACAGCGAAATCGCCGCGGAGGTGGCGCGCACCGAGAAGACCGCCATCGCGCGTGCCGCCGTCGGGACCCTGTCATCAGGTGACAGCGTGATCTTCGACAGCGGCTCGACGGTCCACATGGCGGCACTCGCGGCCGTCGACGCCGGCCTGGCCCTGACCGCCGTGACCAATGATCTGAGGATCGGGCTGTCGCTGTCCAAGGCGGCACAGGTGCAGCTGATCATGCTGGGTGGGAGAGTCCGTCGTGGCTCACCGACGATGGTCGGGGAGCCGGCTCGGGCCCTGCTGGGCGAACTGCGCGCCGATGTGGCCTTCATCGGCACCCACGCGATCAGCGAGGGGGTGCTCAGCGACACCTCGATGGAGATCGCGTCCATGAAGCGCGCCATGATCGCTGCAGCCCGGCGTGTGGTGCTGCTGGCCGACTCGACCAAGTTCCGTCCCGCGGCTTTCTTCAAGATCTGCGACGTGTCGCTGGTGCATGAGGTCTACACCGACGCGGCTGTGCGTCCGGAACACCTCGCCTTCCTGCACGAGCGAGGGGTTCGCACAACGGTGGTCGAACTCCCCGCGTCGAGGGCGGCTTGACGCAGCTGCGCATCGTCGCCGACGACCTGACTGGTGCGCTTGATACCGCAGTCGGTTTTGCAGGCGCTCTCGGGCCTGTCCTGGTGTGCCGGCAAGGCGCCCCCGTGCCCCCTGGAGCGGATGCAGCCATCGACATCGGCACCCGAGACCTCGACGCGACCGAATGGGCAGCGGCATCTGGCACGAGCGTTGCGCCTTTCGGCGATGCGATCCTTTGCTTCAAGAAGATCGACAGCCTGCTGCGGGGCCATTGGGCAGCCGAAGTCGCCGCTCTGGCGGCGTCGGATCGGTTCGACCGTATCGCCATCGCACCTGCCTTCGTGCAGTAGGGTCGCCTGACGATCGATGGATGCCTGCATCTGCGCGATTCACAGGGCACCGTGCAGCGAAGCAGCGCGCCGCCCATCGCTGCCTCCCTGAAGCGTGCCGGACTGCTCGGCCCGACGATCCGGCACGCTGGCGAGATGTTGTCGGCGCCTGAGGACGTCGTGGTCTTCGACGTCAGCACGGTAGAGGAGATGTCGTCGCTGGCGACGGCCGGGCTGCGCTGGCCTGGACGTACCCTCTGGGTTGGCGCAGCAGGGCTGGCTCGCGCGCTCGCGCGATCGCCGGTATCGGTGCAACGCACTTTCGAACCGCCTCTGCTCTTCGTCATCGGATCGGTCCATCCAAGCGCATGCGCGCAGGTGCAGCGCCTGCGTCAGCGCCTGAACGTCCCGATCGTCGCTCATCGCCCTACGGTACCGCCCTCCGATACCGCAGATCGGCTTCTTCACTGGCTGCACCAACCAGCTGGAACTGCCGTGTTGACCTTCGAAATGCCACCGGATACGCCACCGAAGGTAGCCGAAGCAGCGATCCAGCAATCGCTGCATGCGGTGGCCCCTCTGATGGTCCCACCCTTCAGCCTGTTCGTGACCGGCGGGCAGACCCTTTCGAGCCTTTGCGCTGCAGTCGGGGCATCATCCCTGCTGACGCGAGCGGAATGGTCCCCAGGTACCGTTTGTTCGACCCTGGAAGACGGCCTGTGGTCAGGCTGTCAGGTCATCTCCCGGTCCGGAGCCTTCGGAGACGAGGACGCCTTGATCGATCTGGCGCTTCTGGCCAACCACTCCGGGACTTGATCGTCCTCGCAGCTCGAAGAGGACGCAACATCACGCCTGAGGAAGAGCAAGTGCTACTTCCCGATGCAGAACCGCCCGAAGATCTCCCCCAGCAGGTCCTCGCTGCTGAAGGCGCCGGTGATCTCGCCCAGCGCCTGATGGGCCAGGCGCAATTCCTCGGCCAAGAGGTCGAGGGCGGGACCAGGGCACTCCAGATGAACAGCGGCCTGCGCGAGGTGTGCGGCCGTGGCCTGCAACGCCTGGACGTGGCGGGCGCGGGCGGAATACAGACCTTCGGGGACGCTTTGCCATCCGGCGGCCTGGAGCAGGGCCTGTCGCAGGGCCTGCAGGCCGGCACCGGTGCGCGCCGACAGGTGCACGCCAGGCCGGGACGTGGAGGGGCTGCCGGCCCCGACGGCTCGCGCCGCAGCGTCGGGCACCGCTTCGCCGCCGGCGACTGCCGAAAGCGCCGGGGCCTTTTCGAGCCGGTCGTTCGGCACCGCCGACAGCCCTGCGTCGCGCGGTCCAAGGGTCTCTTCAAGGGTCTGTTCGCCGGGCGACGTCGTCCCTGCAGCGTCCGGTGGCGCAGCGCTCGCGACCTCGCGATCCGCCAGCAGATCGGCCTTGTTCCACACGTCGACCACCGTCACGCCCGCGGGCAGCCGGGCGGCGATGTCGCGCTCGGCGGCGTCGTAGGCGCTGTCACGGCCGGCGCGTTGCAGGTCGTGGACGAAGAGCACGCAGTCGGCGCCGGCGATCGCGCCCCAGCTGCGGCCGATGCCGATGCGTTCCACTTCGTCGGCGGCTTGGTCGTCGCGGCGCAGGCCGGCGGTGTCGGTGATGTGCAGCGGCACGCCCTCGACCTGGATCGATTCGCTGACGCGGTCGCGCGTGGTGCCCGGGATCGGGGTGACGATGGCCAGCTCGGCGCCGGCCAGCGCGTTCAGCAGGCTGCTCTTGCCGACGTTGGGCTGGCCGGCGATGACCACGCGCAGGCCCTCACGCAGCAGCGCGCCCTGGCGCGTGGCGGCCAGCAGCGCGCTCAGCGCCGCGTCGATGGCGCGCAGCTGGCCGCGCGCGTCGGCCTGCTCGAGGAAGTCGATCTCCTCCTCCGGAAAATCCAGCGTGGCTTCCACCAGCGTGCGCAGCGTGACGAGGCGCTGCGCCAGTGCATCCACGCGTCGCGAGAAATCGCCTTCGACGGCCCGCGCGGCCGAGCGCGCCGCGGCCTCGGTGCTGGCGTCGATCAGGTCGGCCACCGCCTCGGCCTGGGCAAGGTCGAGCTTGTCGTTCAGGAAGGCGCGCTCGGTGAACTCGCCCGGCTGCGCCAGCCGCGCGCCCGGCAGGGCCTGCAGGCAGCGCGCCAGCAGCAGTTGCAGCAGCACCGGCCCGCCGTGGGCCTGCAGCTCGAGCACGTCCTCGCCGGTGTAGGAATGCGGGGCGGGAAAATGCAGCGCCAGCGCGCGGTCCAGCACCTGGCCGTCAGCACCCAGGAAGGGCAGCAACGTGGCCTGACGCGGCGCCAGCGTTCGACCGCAGACGGCGGCGATCAGCGCCGAGAGGTCGCGCCCCGAGACGCGCACGATGCCCACCGCACCGCGCCCGGGCGCCGTGGCGATGGCCACGATGGGATCTCCGCGACGGGCCAGGGACGCGTCGTTCATGAAGCCGTCCTCACAGGTGTGCAGCCGGCGCGATCAAGTCGGCACACACCTGCCACCCTCTCGGCGCGCAGCCGATGCAAGCTGTTCGGCCAGCACCGGCAACGCATCGTCCTCGGTCAGGTCACTTCAAGCCGAACTGCCGGTTGATGTACCACTGCTGCGCGATCGACAGGATGTTGTTCGTCAGCCAGTAGAGCACCAGACCCGAAGGGAAGAAGAAGAACATGAAGGAGAAGGCGATCGGCATGATCCACATCAGGCGCGCCTGCATGGGATCGGGCGGACGCGGGTTCAGCCAGGTCTGCAGCAGGCTGGAGGCCGTCATCAGGATGGGCAGCAGGCCGATGGGCAGGTTGATCCAGGGCACCACGCCGAACAATGTGTCTGGCTGCGCGAGATCGCTGATGTACAGCCAGGAGGAGTTGCGCATCTCCACGCTGGACAGCAGCACCCAGTACAGCGCGATGAAGAAGGGCATCTGCGCGACGATGGGCAGGCAGCCGCCCAGCGGGTTGACCTTCTCCTCGCGGTAGATGCGCATCATCTCCTGCTGCATCTGCTGCGGCTTGTCCTTCAGGCGCTCGCGCATCTCCATGATGCGCGGGTTGACCGCCTTCATCTTGGCCATGGAACGGTAGGCGCTGGCATTGAGCCAGTAGAAGGCCGCCTTCAGCACCACGACCAGCGCGACGATGGCCCAACCCCAGTTGCCGATCAGCGAGTGCAACTGATCCAGCAGCCAGAACAGCGGCTTGGCCAGAATGGTGAACCAGCCGTAGTCCTTGACCAACTCCAGTCCAGGCTCCAGGGCCTGCAGCTTCTTCTCCTCCTGGGGGCCGGCAAACAAGCGCGCATCGAAGCGCTTGCTGGCACCCGGCGCCACCTCACCCATCGGCACGACCATGGCCACCGAATAGTGGTTGTCGGCCACCTTGGCCGTGCGGAACTCGCGCTGCGTGCCGGTGGGCAGCAACCAGGCCGAGGCGAAGTAATGCTGGACCATCGCGATCCAGCCGTTGTCGGCCGAACGATCGTGCGAGGCCTTGCCCTTCTCGATGTCGGAGAAGTCGACCTTGGTGAACTTGTTGGCGTCGGTGTAGACGGCCGGGCCCGTGAACGTGAAGTAGAAGGCGGATTCCCCCTCGGGCGGGTTGCCGTCGCGCGCGAGCTGCAGGTAGAGCTGGGGGCTGATCGGTGCCGTGCCCTCGTTGACGACCTCGTGGCCGACACCGACGACGTAGTCGGAACGCCTGAAGGTGTAGGTCTTGACCAGACGGCGCCCATCGACGGCCTCGCTCTCGAAGCGGACCTCGATCTGCTGCGCGCCGTCAGCCAGCGTCCTGTCGCTGCTGACCACGCGCATCGGACTGAGGTGGTTGGGCAGGCCCACGCCGGCTTCGGCGGTGATCAGCCCGGTCTGCGCCAGGTACAGCCGTGAAGCGCTCTGGTCGAACAGCGTCACCCGGCGCGACGCGTCGGCTTGATCGGCGTAGTTCAGCAACTCCAACCGCACCAGGCTGGCGCCCAGCGGATCGATCGACGCCCGTACCACATCGGTGGTGATGACCACCGGCTCACGGCCGGGTGCCAGGGCGGGTGCGGGGGCCGGTGCACCCGGCACGGCCTGGGCAGATCCGGCAGCCGCGGGAACCCCTGCCTGCGGGACGGCCGCCGCTGGCGCGGGCACGGCGGCTGCGGCGGGCGTCGAAGAAGCGGGCGGTGCCGTCACAGCGGCCTGGGGCGCCGGGCCGCCAAACATCGACGGCTGGCCGGTGTGCTTGTTCCACGCATCCCACAGCAACACCAGCGACATCGTGAACACCACCCACAGCAGGGTGCGGCGCATGTCGGTCATCGTTCGAATTCCTGAACAGTGGTGGCGGACACCCTCGAGGCGGGCGTGACCGCAGTATCCGGTCGGTGTGTGTCGCTGGTGCGAATACGGGCGTTGGCAGCCGGTTCCGCGCCCTTGCCCAGACCAAGGCGGGTGAACAGCGCGGGCGGCCGGCTCGGCACTTCGTCGCAACCCCCATCACACCAGGGATTGCAGCGCAGGATGCGCCAGACGGCCATCGAACCGCCCGCGATCGCACCGTGACGCTCCAGCGCGGTCAGTGCGTATTGGGAGCAGGTCGGCTCGAACCGGCAGGCGTTTCCGAGCCAGGGCTTCAGCACCAGGCGGTAAGCCTTGACGCAGGCGATCAACGCTCGCCGGGGTGCGGCGCTGCAAGCCTGCGCCAGACGCCGCGCCACGTCAGAAGTCATCAGCCGACCCTGGCCAGCAAGGCGTCCAGCTCGCCGGCCACCGCCCGGCGCAAACCGGGCGAATCGGCGGAGACGAAGGCCTCGCGGTCGAAGGCTGCGCGCAGACGCACCACCCAGTGGCCCGGCGCCAATCGCGCCCGATGACGCCCGAAGGCCTCCCGGATCTGGCGTCGCAGCAGGTTGCGGGTCACTGCACGGCGGGCATGTCGCTTCGGCACCACACACCCGAGCAGGATCTGGCTGCCTGTCTTGTCCACAGATGATGAAAGCTTCGGTTCATGACCTGTGGACAACTGCCCGCACGCGATGTGATGCACCATGAAGTGAGTGCTCCTGGCGCAAGGCCGGACCGCCAGCAGGCGCTCGAAATCCTCGCGCTGCGTCACGCGGCCGAGCGAATGCACGTTGCGGGCTCCGTGCCGTCAGGCTCGGCGACCGCCATGCATCCGGGCGCTAGCCGGCAGCGGCCTCAGACCGCCAGACGCTTGCGGCCCTTGGCACGGCGGGCGTTGATCACTGCCCGGCCGCCGCGGGTCTTCATGCGAACCAGAAAGCCGTGGGTGCGGGCACGGCGGGTCTTGGACGGCTGGTAGGTACGCTTCATGGCCATGGTCTGTCCTCGGCGCGATGTTGGGAGTCGGAAAATTTATGCGGAACCCGCGATCATACCGAACAGGCGCTGCGGGAACACCGCCCGTGCCGCACCATAGGGGTTTGCCGGGCATTGACGGCGCGCCCGGAATTGTGGATAACCACGGCTTGACGACACCATGGGGGCGTGCGAACCGCACCGTTCCCGGCGACTTTTCCACAATGACAGAAGACCTCTGGACGCTGGGCTGCGCACGCCTGGCCGCCGAATTGCCGGAGCAGCAGTTCAACACCTGGATCCGGCCGCTGCCCGCCCCCACGATCGACCACCATCCGGACGCATCCGAGACCGTGGTCGCCCTGCGGGTGCCCAACCGCTTCAAGCTCGACTGGATACGCACGCAGTACGCCACGCGCATCCAGAGCCTGCTCACCGAGGTGGCAGGTCATCCGGTGCGACTCGAGATCGTGCTCCACACGCGCGACGTGCCGGTTGCAGCGCGGTCCTCGGCGCCCGCCGGGCGACCATCGCCGACCCACAGGCGAGACGGTGACTCCCAGGTCCACCAGCCCGCCGTGAACGACTCGCACGGCTCGCAAGGCTCGCGCGAGCCGACCGCGCCCAAGCAGCCACAGCCCGCTGGGCCCAGCGCGGCACCGGCGTCGACAACGCACAAGCTCAACACCTCGTTCACCTTCGACAACCTCGTGCCCGGTCGCGCCAACCAGATGGCCCGCACCGCGGCGCTACACGTGGCCGGTGCCCCGGGGGCGATGTACAACCCATTGTTCATCTACGGGGGCGTCGGCTTGGGCAAGACGCACCTCGTGCATGCCGTGGGCAACGCGCTGCTGCACGACCGGCCGGGCGCGCGGGTGCTGTACCTGCACGCCGAGCAGTTCATCAGCGACGTGGTGAAGAACTACCAGCGCAAGACCTTCGACGAGCTGAAGGCCAAGTACCACTCGCTCGACCTGCTGCTGATCGACGACGTGCAGTTCTTCGCCGGCAAGGAACGCACGCAGGAGGAGTTCTTCAATGCCTTCGAGGCCTTGCTGGCCAAACGCTCGCACATCATCATGACGAGCGACACCTATCCGAAGGGCCTGGCCGACATCGACGAGCGTCTGACATCGCGCTTCGACTCCGGCCTGACGGTGGCCATCGAACCGCCCGAACTCGAGATGCGCGTGGCCATCCTGATCAAGAAGGCGCAGGCCGAGGGCACGCACATGCCTGAAGACGTGGCCTTCTTCATCGCCAAGAACGTGCGCGCCAACGTGCGCGAGCTCGAAGGGGCGCTGCGCAAGGTGCTGGCCTATGCACGCTTCACCCACAAGGACATCCAGATCGGGCTGGCGCGCGAGGCCCTGCGCGACCTGCTGTCCATCCAGAACCGGCAGATCTCGGTGGAGAACATCCAGAAGACCGTGGCCGATTTCTACAAGATCAAGGTGGCCGACATGTACAGCAAGAAGCGCCCGGCCAGCATCGCCCATCCGCGGCAGGTGGCCATGTACCTGTCCAAGGAGCTGACCAAGAAGAGCCTGCCCGAGATCGGCGAACTCTTCGGCGGCCGCGACCACACGACCGTGCTGCACGCGGTGCGCAAGGTCTCGGCCGAGCGCGGCACGAACACCGAGTTGAACCAGCAACTCCACGTACTGGAGCAGACCTTGAAGGGATGAGGTCGAGCCCCGCCCGGCCGACACGCAGGCCGTGAGCGTCCTGCCCGCCAACCCTGGGATCGACCTGTGGACAGCCCAGGGACAAGTCGGCACTTGTCCACAGGCTGGCGCGCATCAGCGATGTTTTCCCCATTCGCGCACACCGTCGTCCCGGGTTTCCTCCACAGCACCGAAGCGGTTTAAACCCATGAAAAATCAGCGAAAATCTAGGTGTCCACAGCCCGGCCGGCTGTCTACTACAACGACCATCCTTTAAACAAAGCATTCATCATGATCGTCTTCAAGGCCGCCCAGGGGCAAGTGATCGGCGCGATGCAATCGGTGGCGGGCATCGTCGAGCGGCGTCACACGATGCCCGTGCTGGCCAACATCCTGATGCGCAAGCACGGCAGCGTCCTCGAACTGATCACGAGCGACCTCGAGATCCAGATCCGCACGGCGGTGGACCTGGGCGGAGACGAAGGCGAGGTCAGCACGACCGTTGGCGCACGCAAGCTCATCGACATCCTGCGCTCGCTGCCTGGCGACCAGACGGTATCGTTGACCGAGTCCGGCAGCCGCCTGACGCTGCAGGCCGGCAAGAGCCGCTTCCTGCTGCAGACCTTGCCCGCGGACGATTTCCCCCTGGTCAAGGATGCCGTGGAGTTCGGGCCCGTGTTCTCGATCCCGCAGAAGACGCTGCGTCAGCTGATCGATCAGGTGCACTTCGCGATGGCGGTGCAGGACATCCGCTACTACCTCAACGGCATCCTGTTCATCGCCGAGGGGCGCACGCTGACCCTGGTGGCCACCGACGGGCACCGTCTGGCGCTGGCGCAGTCCCCACTCGAAAACGAGGTGCCCCAGCGCCAGGAGGTGATCCTGCCGCGCAAGACCGTCCTCGAACTCCAGCGCCTGCTGAAGGAGGAGGACAGCCCGATTGAGATGAAGTTCGCGCACAACCAGGCGCGTTTCGCCTTCGGTGGGCTCGACTTCGTGACCAAGCTCGTCGAGGGCAAGTTCCCCGACTACAACCGCGTCATCCCCAAGAGCCATCGCAATCGCGTCACCCTCGGGCGCGCGCCCTTGCTGGCCAGCCTGCAACGCGCCGCCATCCTCACGAGCGAGAAGTTCAAGGGCGTGCGCATCGATCTCGAGCCCGGGCTGCTGCGCATCGGATCGAGCAACGCCGAGCAGGAGGAGGCCAAGGAAGAACTCGAGGTCGACTACGAGGGCGACGTCATCGACATCGGCTTCAACGTCACCTACCTGATCGATGCGCTGGCCAACATGAGTGCCGAGATGGTCACCTTCGAGTTGCAGGATGGCAACGCCAGTGCTCTGATCACGTCGCCCGGCCAGCCGGGCTTCAAGTACGTGGTCATGCCGATGCGCATCTGAGCGGTCCCGGCCCGCCCGGTCAACACAGTCTCGACACAACCTGCCTGCTGCATAACCCGCCCGCATGCCCTTGCCAGGGACCTCGCGGGCAGCAGGTTCCAAGATCGACAGCACGGCTACGATGGGGCCGCGCGGAAAGCGTCCATGAGTGAAGAACAGGCCCGCCCGGCGGGCGACAGCAGCTATGGCGAATCGGCCATCCAGATCCTCGAAGGTCTGGAGGCGGTGCGCAAGCGCCCGGGCATGTACATCGGGGATACCTCCGACGGCACCGGATTGCACCATCTGGTCTTCGAAGTGGTGGACAACTCCATCGATGAATCCCTGGCGGGTCACTGTGACGACATCACCGTCACGATCCACAGCGACAACTCGATCAGCGTCATCGACAACGGCCGGGGCATCCCCACGGGCGTGAAGATGGACGACAAGCACGAGCCGCGGCGCAGTGCAGCCGAGATCGCGTTGACCGAGCTGCACGCGGGCGGCAAGTTCAACCAGAACAGCTACAAGGTCTCCGGCGGCCTGCACGGCGTGGGGGTGAGCTGCGTCAATGCCCTCAGCCGCTGGCTGCGCCTGACAGTGCGGCGTGATGGCAAGGTGCACTTCATCGAGTTCAAGCGCGGCGTGCCTCAGGACCGTGTTCTGGAGCAGCGCGACGGCGTCGAGATCAGCCCCATGCGCATCACCGGCGAGACCGACAAGCGTGGCACCGAGGTGCACTTTCTGCCGGATGACGAGATCTTCCAGCAGAACAAGGACTTCCACTACGAGATTCTGGCCAAGCGCCTGCGCGAGCTGAGTTTCCTGAACAACGGCGTGCGCATCCGGCTGGTCGACGAGCGGCAGAACAAGCAGGACGACTTTGCCTACGCCGGCGGGGTGCGCGGCTTCGTCGAGTTCATCAACCAGGGCAAGAAGACGCTGCACCCGAACATCTTCCATGCCACGGGCAGCAAGAACAGCGACCAGGGCACCGAGATCGGCGTCGAGGTCTCGATGCAGTGGAACGACGGCTACAGCGAGAGCGTGCTGTGTTTCACCAACAACAT
>Ga0172373_10003229_pt1 | contig 24099 bp, 29 predicted proteins | sample Lak10m_2_FD_114546 | JGI IMG/M metagenome (GOLD analysis project Ga0172373, IMG submission 114546) | Freshwater microbial communities from Kabuno Bay, South-Kivu, Congo - kab_092012_10m | ecosystem: Environmental > Aquatic > Freshwater > Lake | place: Democratic Republic of the Congo...
ACCGGTCAAAGCCCCCACACCATCAACAAGATGCTCGACGCCATGATCGAACTCGGCATGGTGCGCGAGGTGACCGGCATGAAGCGTAACCGTATCTACGAGTACTCGGCTTACCTCGAGTTGCTGAACCGGGAGGACGCGGAATGATCTTCGCCCCCGGCTCTCGCGCTGTCATCCGCGGCGAGGAATGGCTGATTCGACGCGTCGACCCCTCCACCGACGGTGGTTGGCTTCTCACCTGCGACGGCGTCTCCGAGCTCGATCGAGGCCACCGACGCGCCCGGCGATCGCGTGATCACTCATTCAACCTTTTATGTGCCCCGTTGAGGCCATGACGCCCACCGGTGCTCGAAGGAGTGCGACGTGTCTGCGATGAAACCTGTTCCCCCCTGGTATCGACACCCTGAGCCCTGGTTGCTGCTGATGGTTTTACTGGCCGCAGTGATTGGCGGCTGCCTGACCTTGTGGCTCGCCTTGAACTCCAATCATTCGCTCGTTGTCGATGACTACTACCGCAAGGGCAGAGCCATCAACCAGACTTTCGCACGGGACGCGCAGGCTGAAAGGCTCGGGCTGATGGCGCGCTGGCAGGTCGACCCTCTTCGCAACGTCGCTCGTCTCAGCCTGAGCGCCGAGTCCGCCGAGTTCATCGCACCTGAGCGAATGAACATCCGGTTGGTTCATGCGACCAAGGCTGCGCTCGACCATCACCTCACTCTGGCGCGCATCGACACTGATCAATGGGAGGCGCCGTTTGCACCGCCCATCCGGGGACGCTGGACGATTCAGGTCGAGGACCCAGCCCGCAACTGGCGACTGGTCGCGCCCCTGTCCGACCCTGGGGCCCCGCTCGTCATCTTGGCGGGCAGCGCCAAGCGGACGCACTGAGCCCTGCGGCTGGACCGCACGACAAGGAGAGACAGGGATGAACCCACCCAGGCCGATCGGCGACCGGCGCCCTGGACGCTACCTGATGAAGGTGCTGTGGCCCTCCTTCATGGTGGCGATCATCGCCGAAGGTCTGTTCTTCTCGATGATTGACCCGCTTGAGATGTCGTTCGTCGCCTGGCATCTGGGCGATAGCCGCGAGGCGGCCTATACCATCGGCTTCTTCGTATTCTGGGCGCTCCTGGCCTCATCGAGCACGCTGACCTGGCTGCTCGCGGCTACGCCGACACCGCAAGCTCTAGAGATCGACGAGGGCGCGCGACGTCATCAGAACAAGTCCCTGATCGGACGTTGACGGGTCGATCGCGGTCAGCGTAACAACTTGCCCGGGTCCTGCGGCGGACTGTCAGGGCCGCCGCCGAAGGGATTGAAGTTCGGCATACCGCCGGGCCCGCTTCCACTGGGTTCGAAGGGGTTGTTCTCGATGCGGATCTCGACCTTCGACGGATCAACCGGGGGAAGCGTGCCCTTGTAGTGCGTCACCAGCCCCGGGAATGCCAGGACAACCGCCACCATCACCGATTGCAAACCGATGAAGGGCACGGCCCCCCAATAGATCTGCCCGGTCGTGACCGGCGCGATCCGGCGCCTGGTCATCTTGTCTAGATACTCGCTCGAAGGCGCGACCGATCGGAGATAGAAGAGGGCAAACCCGAAGGGTGGGTGCATGAACGAAGTCTGCATGTTCACGGCCAGCAGCACGCCGAACCAGATCAGATCGATACCCAGCTTGTCGGCCACGGGCGCGAGCAAGGGCACGACGATGAAGGCGAGTTCGAAAAAATCCAGGAAGAACGCCAGTACGAACACCAGGATGTTGACCACAATCAGAAATCCAGTCTGGCCACCCGGCAGGTCGACCAGCAGATGTTCGACCCAGAGGTCTCCGTCCACGCCGCGAAAGGTCAAGCCGAAAACGGTCGAGCCGATCAGGATGAACATGACAAAGCAGGAGAGCTTGGCTGTGCTGTCCATGGCCTGCTTGAGCAGGCTGATCGACAGCCGGCGCCGGGCGACCGCCATCACGATGGCGCCCACCGCCCCCATGGCTCCGCCTTCGGTTGGCGTCGCCACACCAATGAAGATCGTGCCCAGGACGAGGAAGATCAGCGCGAGCGGCGGCACCATGACGAAGGTCACCCGCTCGGCGATCTTTGAAAGCAAGCCCAGTCCCAGCAAGCGATTGGCCACTGCAATCACGAACGCGATCAAGCCGCCTGCGAGGACCTGGATGACAATGCGTTCGTCGATCGGCGACTTGCCGGGGATCAACCAGTGATCCACCGCCGCGGCGCCCAGCACTGCAATCGCAAGCAGAACGACCAGGGATCGACTGCCCGAGGCGCCGCCGGGTTCGGAAAAACTGCGGGCCTCGATTGGGAGCGCTGGCGCCACGCTGGGCCGCAGCCACGCCATCGCAAAGACGTAGGCCAGATAGGTCAGCATCAGGATCAGGCCCGGGAGCATGGCACCCCGGTACATATCGCCCACGGATCGACCCAGCTGGTCGGCCAGCACGATCAGCACGAGCGAGGGCGGGATGATCTGTGACAGCGTGCCAGACGCGGCGATCACTCCGCTCGCAAGCCGACGATCATAGCCGTAGCGCAGCATAATCGGCAACGAGATCAGGCCCATCGAAATCACCGAGGCCGAAACGACCCCCGTCGTAGCCGCCAACATTCCACCCACCAGCACCACGGCGATCGCGAGCCCGCCGCGGATCGACCCGAACAGCTGACCCACGGTCTCGAGGAGGTCCTCGGCCATGCCAGAGCGCTCGAGCACGAGTCCCATGAACGTGAAAAACGGAATGGCCAGCAGGGTGTCGTTCGCCACGATGCCGAAGACACGCTGAGGCAGCGCCTGAAAGAGCGCGGGAGTGAGTAGTCCGAGCTCGATACCGATCAGGCCAAAGACGATGCCGTTCGCCGCCAGCGAAAAAGCGACAGGAAAGCCCAGCAACAGGAAGATGAACAGGGTGGTGAACATCACTGGCGCGAGGTTGGCAGCGAGGAATTCCATCGTACGCAGACCTCAGCGGGATGTTTAGGAGCCGTGGCGGGCGCGCTGGCCCTCCGACCCTGCAACGGGGGCGCCCTCCGCACCAGGGAAAGCGGAATTGGAGCGCTCAGCCGCGATCTCGGCCGCCAGCAGCTCTTCCTCCGTCGGGCCGGCGCGCGCAGTCGGATCCGGACACCGACCCATCAGAAAACCCACGCACTTGATCAGGTGGGAGATGCCCGCCAGAACCAGCAGTGTGAAGCCCACCGGAATCAGCAACTTCGCCGGCCAGCGGACGAGGCCGCCCGCATTGGATGAGGTCTCGTTCTGCACCCACGCATCGACGAACATCGGCCATGAAAGCATGAGAATCAGCACCGCCATCGGCAGCAGAAAGACGATCACGCCGAAGATCTCGATCCCGATCTGCTGCCCCCTCGAGAGCCGCGACGAAAGAATATCGACACGGACATGACCGTTTCGCAACAGCGTATAGCCCGCCGTCAGCAGGAAGATCGCTCCGAACAGATACCACTGCAATTCAAGCCAGGCATTAGAGCTCATGCTGAAGGCCTTGCGCATCACCGCGTTGCCCGCGCTGATCAGAACAACCACCAGAACGAGCCATATCACGATGCGCCCGACCCACTCGTTGACTCGGTCAACAAGCTTTGACAAGGCGAGCAAGGATTGCATGGGGAAGGGCTCCGGTGCAGCTCGGCTGACCAGCCGATCAGTCGCGAGTGCCGAACAGGCGCCGCAAACGCGCCCAGAGCACGCCGATCATCAGGCTCACGGGGTTGAGGGCCGGCGCCTGATCGAACGAAGGGGGCCGGTCGCTCGGAAGATCCGCTTGTGATGCGGTACTGGCGGGTGAGGCGGTGAGCGCGCAGCCGACCTGCGCCGCAAACTGCTGAACGATCCGGCGCACGAACTCCTGGACAAGGCCGCCGCGCGAGAATTGCGCGAATGGTCCCTGCAGGCTGTATCGCATTTCGATCACCACGCGAGTCGTTTGATCACCGAGCGCGATGACTTCCCAGGCGATGTCGCCTTCAGCGCGGGACTGCGTCATCCGATCGCGCCCACGCCCCTGCAGCCGCGCTCGCCGGTTCGGAGGGTCCAGCGCAAGCACTGCATCGCCCTCGAACTTGGCCTGCATCGGGCCAAATCGAAGCGCAACGCCTCCCATCACACGATCGCCCTCCTGCCCGGTGAGGAACGCACCCGGCAGGCAGGCTGCCACGCGGGCAGGATCGCTCATCAGCGCCCAGACCTGATCCGAGGGACAGGGCAGCTCAAATTGATCTCGGATCAAGGCCCCGGGCTCTGCGGACCTCGCAGACGCCGCACCGGGCTCTGCGGACCTCGCAGACGCCGCACCGGGTGCCTGGGGCGGCGCCTTGACGCCCACGCCGGCCTGATGCGATTCAGGATCGACGACTAGGTCGGCCCTGGAAACTTCTTGGAACTGCGCCGCGGCAGGCGACCCAACGGTGCCCGCCACCGGGAATTCGATTTGCGAAGCGCGAGCCGCTGCCTCGCGGAGCGCCTCGACCTGCGCGTCCGGCTGGGCCTGCAAATCCTCGAGGACCGAGACCACGGCGTCGACGATACCTTGATACCCGGTGCAACGGCAGAGGTTGCCGGAGAGCTCTGCGCGGATCTGGCGTTCATCGGCTGTCGGCAGCCTGAGCACAATATCTCGGGCCGAGGCGAGCATCCCAGGTGTGCAGTATCCGCACTGCAAGGCATGACGCGCCGAAAAGGCGGCTCGCAAGCGAGCCATCACCGGATCTCCCTCGTGGCCTTCGATCGTGGTGACGGCGCGCCCCTCGCATGCGACAGCAAAGGTGATGCACGAGCGAATCGGCTGCCCATCGAGCAGCACGACGCAGGCACCGCACACGCCGTGCTCGCAGCCGAGGTGTGTACCGGTCAGCCCCGCCTGCTCCCGGATGAAATCACCGAGATGCGTGCGGGGCGCAACCTCACGCTCGACGCGCTGGCCATTGATGGCAATCGCGATGCGCCTCATGCGCTGACCACCTCGCGTTCGAATGCACGATCCACCGCCCGCATGACGGTCGCGATCAACCTGCGGTGTCCAATCGCATCCATGTCCGGCAGGCTAAGCGAAACATGTCGCGCCACCCGCTCAGCCCAGTTCGGGCCGGAGCGGTCGATATCGTCGAGCAGTTCCGCCGCCAAGCCTTCAAGGAGGACTGGCGGGCCGTCGAGCGCACCGACCGCGACCCGGCAAACGCCACGGACTGGGTCAATCGCGACGGCACAGCTGGCCTCCGCGAAGTCACCGATCTTTCGGCAAACCTTGTAGTAACCCCATGGTGCGTGGCCGAGCGACTCCGGAAGCAGAACGGCGGCGACCATTTCGTCCGGTTCGAGCACCGTGGTGTAGGCCGCCAGCATGAACTGGTGGACCGGAACGATACGCGTGCCGGTGCCGCGGATAATCTCGATCTGGGCCCCTGCGGCCCAGGCAGCGAGCAGCCAATCGGCAGCCGGATCGGCATGGGCAAGGCTTCCCCCGATGGTCCCGCGATTGCGTACGGAGCGGTAGGCAATCGTGCCGGCGATACGGCGCCAGGGGTGGTCACGCAGCGCGGGGTGCCGGCCATCCTCGATCTCTGCATGCGTGATGCCGGCACCAATCCGCAGCTGACCGCCCTCTGCCTTCACGGTCCTCAAATCCGCCAGTCCAGAAACGTCCATCAATCGATCCGGCCGCACCAGACGGAGATTGAGCATGGGCCCGAGCGACTGACTGCCCGCGACGAGGCGGTTGTTCAGGTCGCCGCGCGCAAGCTCCCTGAGCGCTTGGTCGAGCGTTTCCGGCTTCAGATAGTCAAAGCGCGCGGCCTTCATGCAGCGTGCTCCGCCGGGGTCGTCACCCGTCCCGCCTCGACCGCAGCCAGGACCCGCCGAGGAGTGAGTGGCGTCTCGAGCAGTTCCTGCGCGCCCAATCGGGAGAGCGCATCGTTGACCGCACCGATCAGGACGGCGGGCGGCGCGATCGCCCCCCCCTCGCCCATTCCCTTGGCACCAAACTCGGTGTGGGGCGAAGGCGTCTCAAAATGGTCCATCCGGATCCGGGGCGATTCGCTCGCACCGGGCATCACATAGTCGGCCAGCGTGGAGGCGAGCGGCTGGGCCAGCGAGTCATAGGTCGCCTCCTCGTAAAACGCCGTGCCGATGCCTTGAACGATGCCGCCAATCGACTGACCCTCGACGACCATCGGATTCACCATGACGCCGCAATCCTCGACGGCCACGTAGTCGAGGATCTCGATCGCGCCGGTATCCGGATCGACTGCGACGACGGCAGCATGACTGGCATAGGAAAAACAACCGGTGTCGACCTTGGGCCGGTAACCCACCGATACCTCCAGCCCCGCAGGATCCACATCGGACGGCAGCAGCTGGGGCGTTACGTACCAGGCCCGAGCAATTTCCCGGAGGCTAACTGAACGATCGTTCAGCGCGATTCGGTCGCCAGAGCGGATGACCTCATCGACCGAAGCGCCGAGCAGATGGGCCCCAATGCGCAGAACACGTGGCAGCAGCTGCTTGCAAGCACGAGAGACCGCGCCGCCGGACATCACGAGCGAACGGGACGCATACGTACCCGTCGAAAAAGGGGTGAGCGCTGTGTCGCCATGAACGACCTTGATGCGCTCGACATCAATCCCCAGGACATCGTGCGCAATCTGGGCGAAGGTGGTCTCCATGCCCTGGCCATGGGAGTGGACACCAACCCGCAACTCGAGCCCGCCATCCGGGGTGATGCGTGCGAAGGCCTGATCGAACCCAGGAATCACCGGCGTACCCCAGGCCGCGAAGACCGAGGTGCCGTGAGCGGCCTGTTCCGTATATGTTGCAACCCCCAGCCCGATCAGCCGTCCGTCCGGACGCGGGATGTCCTGTTGCGCGCGGATCCGATCTGCACCGATCATCTCGAGCGCGCGGCGCAGACTCGCAGGGTAGTCACCGCCGTCAAAATACTTGTTGGTGACATTCACATAAGGCATCTGCTCAGGCGCGACCAGGTTATCGAGTCGCACCTCCCACGGTTCACGTCCGACAGCCTGCGCGATGGCATTCATCGTCAGCTCGATCGCAAAACAGACCCCGGTGCGTGCGACGCCCCGATACGGAACAAAGCCGGGCTTGTTGGTCGCAACACAGCGCGAAACGCAGCGGTATCCCCGAAACGCATAGGGCCCCGGAAGATTGCCCACGGCCTGCCCCGGCTCAAGTCCAATCGTGAAGGGCCAGACCGAGTAGGCCCCGCCATCGATCGTAATCTGGGCGTCAAGCGCAAGCAGCTTGCCGCTTCGATCGGCGTAGGCGGTGATTTCGTAGTGGTGCTGTCGGCTGTTGGCACCGGCGGTCAGGTGTTCGCGCCTATCCTCAACGAATCGGAATGGCCGCCGGTAGGTCTTGGCAAGCCAGGCGACGCAAACCTCTTCCTGCTGCAGCACACACTTGTAGCCGAATGCGCCGCCCACATCGGGCACGATGACCCGAACCTGGGCCTGATCGAGATCCAGCAGCTGCGCCAGCGCAGTGCGAATCATGTGGGGGACCTGCGTGGAGCTCACCACGACCAGTTGGTCCGCCGGGTGATCCCAATAGGCGAGGACCGCCTTGCCCTCCATCGGCACCATGCACTGACGCGCCAGATTGATGCTGCGGCGGACAACGACCTCAGCCTGCGCCGCCCGCGCTTCGAACTCGCGATCCGCCGTCAGGGTGACAAAAGTATTGTGCTGCCAATGCTCATGGATCAGCGGCGCGCCGGGGGCTTGCGCCGCCTCGACATCCGCGACGACGGTCAGGGGCTCGTAGTCGACATCGACCTCCTCGAGCAGATCCTCGGCCTCAGCGCGCGAGGCGGCAATCGCCATGGCGACCGGCTCGCCGACAAACCGGACCTTGCCACTCGCGAGCGGCGGCTGTGCCGAGGCCTGATAGGTGGGAAGCGTCGAATCGGCCTCGATGTCGCGGGCATCGACCATCATGGCGCGGGTAAAAATCCGATCCTGCAGTGCTTCAGGAATCCGGATCGCGCCGAGACGTGCGTGTGCGAGCGGGCTCCGCAGGAAGGCAACCTCAGACAATCCGGGCATGCTCCAGTCGGCAACGAAGCGGCCCTGGCCGTGCAGGTGGCGAGCGTCCTCCTTGCGCGGCAGCCGCGCGCCGATGCCCTGGCCCGCCAACCTCTCGGAATGATCTGCGCTCACGCACCCTCCTGTGGCACGGTTGCGAGGTCGGGGGGGATCCCCGGCCTCACGGCCCGATCACCTGAACAACCCGCCCGTACCTCCGACCGTCAGCGACTGGTCACGGCGTTGAAGGTGTAATTGTCGAGAGCGTTCTCCGCCACCCGGAACCAGCTCGCCTGATCCTGCTGGAACTGCCGCCAGGCCGGGAAAATCTCCTTGAAGTCGGGGTTCTTCTCGGACAGTTCGCCCCACAGCTCCTGCGAAGCCTTGTAGCAGGCGTCCATGACGTCACGCGGGAAATAGCGAAGCTGCGTGCCGGCGGCGATCAGATTTCGCAGCGCAGGAGGATTGACCGCATCATAGTGCGCGATCATCTTCATGGTCTGCTCATTGCAGGCCACCTCGAACGCCACCTTGTAGGCTGCTGGCAGCGCCTCGAAGGCTTTTTGATTGACCATCGTGGTGATCGACGCGCTGCCTTCGAACCAGCCTGGCGAGTAGTAGAAAGGCGCCACCTTGTTGAAGCCCAGCTTCTGATCGTCGTAGGGGCCGACGAATTCGGTCGCATCGAGCGTGCCTTTCTCGAGGGCCGAGTACACCTCCCCGGGGGCGATCTGCTGGGGCACGCCTCCGAGCTTGGAGAGCACCATGCCGCCGATGCCGCCGATCCGCATCTTGAGACCCTTGATGTCGGCAACCGACTTGATCTCCTTCCGGTACCAGCCGCCCATCTGCACACCGACGTTGCCGCAGACGAAGTTGGTGATGCCGTATTTGCCGTACAGCTTGCGCAGCAACGCCATACCGCCGCCATAATGCACCCAGGCATTGTGCTGTCGCGCATTCAGACCAAAGGACAGGCCTGCATCAAAGGCAAGCGCGGTGTTTTTGCCGATATGGAAGGTCGCAAGCAGGTGGTTGCACTCGACCGTGCCATTGGACACCGCGTCCATGTTTTGCGGCACCGGCACGATCTCGCCGCCAGGAAAGCAACGAATCTCGAACTTGCCGTCGGTCAGCGCAGACACGCGCTTGCACAGTTCATCGGCCGAACCGAAAAGCGTATCGAGACTCTTGGGCCAGGCCGTAGACATGCGCCACCGAACGGTGGGCTGGGACTGAGCAACCGCTGGCATGGCAACCGACACGCCGACTCCTGCGGCGACTGCGGAACGGGACAGGAAACGACGACGCTGCATGGTGGTCTCCGGAAGTTGTGATGATTAAGCGGGGCGCAGCTGCATGCCGGCAAGGGGCCCGTCGAAAAACCCAGAATACTGCGCGTCCATTGAGAAATCAACAGATGATTGATTGCATGCAAACGAATCGATCGGGCAGCGTTCGCGAAGCACCAGGATGCTTCACGGATCGTCGGCCAATCGCGGGTTGTCACGGATTGACGCGACGCGCTCACACTGTTCGATTGTCGAAAACCAGCCTGGATCCGCCTCGAAGTCGCAGTCTATCGACGGGGCTGATCGCATCATCCATCCACACCTCGCCCCCCTGTGAGGAGACTCCGCGTCATGGCACACGAACCGCTGGCCCGTGAGGGTCATTTCTTTCACATCTACGATTTCCGTATCCGCGACGACATTGAGCCTCAAGCCTTCATCGCGAGCTTCAACCGCTTCGACTATTCCGATGACAACCCGATGCATCGCTCAAGTGCTCAGGTCAAGGACGGCGTGCTGGTCCAGCACGTGAACGACCCGCGCCGCTTCTGGCTGATCGGCGAGTGGCGGGACATCGAGGAGCACGCGCGAATCCGCAAGGTGCTCGCAGACTCGATCCGGCCCGAGTTTGTGGCGATGATCGAGGGTGGGCGCTTCATTCCCGAATATGGACGTATCGTTTCGGCCACACCCGCCGAAGTGCTCGAGCGCGCCGCAGGCCATTGAGGCGCTCTGAGGCTGGGCGATGCGTATACGCTGTTTTGGAGGTGTGCGCAGCGACCGTGCAGCAGATCGCTTGTGTTCCTTGCGGCCGGAGAGGTCGTCGCATAACGTCGCTGCGGTTTTCGCGAGCGCGCTGACCGATTGTTCAAAAGCGGCGCGTGATTGCACATTCCGCTTTGCTGCGCCTTGAGCCCGGCACCACTTTGCTTCGTTTGAACCCCTGTTGTGAGAGAACCCCCTGCACCTGAAACGTTTCATGATCCGGCCACTGGTCGAGGCTGGGCTGAGGGAAGAGCTGTCTGCCGGTGACACGACTGGCGGCTTTCTGGTCTGGGACGAGGACCCGGTCCAGACCGCACAGATCTGCGCGAAGGGCACTGGCATCGCCTGTGGTCTGCTGTTTGCCGACGAAACCGTTCGACTGCTCGATGAGCACGCCGAGATCGAGCATCTGGTCAAGGATGGGGACCCGGTTGAACCCGGTACCGTGCTGATGCGCATCCGCGCCAAGGCCTCGGTGTTCTTCATGCTCGAGCGTGCAGCACTCGACTGGATCCAGCAGCTCTCGGGCATCGCGACCAAAACCCGTCGCTACATGGATCTCGTCCGCCACACACGGGTACGTCTGACCGATACCCGCAAAGGCTGGCCAGGCTTGCGCATGGTGCAGAAATACGCAGTGCGTGTGGGTGGGGCGCACCACCACATCTTCAACCTCACCAACTGCGTGCTGGTCAAGGGCAACCACATCAAGATTGCCGGCAGCATCCGCAACGCGATCGAACTGCTCAGGGCGCGGGCCCGGCACACCTTCAAGATCGAAGTCGAGTGCGAGTCACTCGAGATGGTGCAGGAGGCGCTCGACTGTGGCGTCGAGATCATCATGTTCGACAACATGGACCTCGACGAGATGCGCACCGCACTCAAGCTTGTCAACGGTCGGGCGATCACCGAAGCCTCGAGCGGCATCAACGAACAGACCATCGTTCCGATCGCAGAGACCGGCGTTGACGTGATCTCGGTGGGCGATCTCACGCATACCGTGAAGGCGCTCGACATCAGCCTCGATGTCCGTGACATCAAACCGAGCGCCCAGCGCGCCATCGAGCGTCTCAAGGCTGCAGGATGAGCACTCGAGCACCTGTCCGCTTTCGCGCCCGTCACGGCATCATTGTTGCGCTCGATGCCGAGTCCGTGGACGCCTGCAAGCGCACGGTCGACCTGACCACAGGGATCGACGGCGTGGTCGGCTACAAGCTCGGACTCACGACCGCACTGCGTCTGGGCCTGGCCGAGTCGGTACGCCAATCGCGCGCACACACCGACCTGCCGCTGCTCTATGACCATCAGAAGGCCGGCCCGGACGTCTTCGACATGGCCGCAAAATTCGTGGCGCTCGCCGAAGAGGCCGCGGCGGACGGGCTGATACTCTTCCCCATCGCGGGCCCGCGCGCGGTCGACAGTTTCGTGGGCGAGTCACTCAAGCGAGGGATCCTGCCGCTGGTCGGGGGCGATTTGCCCTTTCCCGACTACAACGTCTCGGGCGGAGGCTACGTAGCCGATGACGCACTCGAGCGGATCATCGACCGGGCCGCAGCCATCGGGGCCGACCGTTTTGTCGTGCCGGGCAACACCCCGGCAAAACTCGCGCACCATGCGGCTCGCCTCGCGGCCAGGCAGCCGGTGTTCATCGTCCCGGGTATCGGGCCCTTGGATGGTCGGCTTGCCGACCTCGTGGCGGTCGCGCCGGGCTGCAGTGTGCTGGGGGTGGTTGGGCGCGCGGTCTACGCGGCCGACGATCCGGCCGCTGCGGCTCGCACGCTGGTGGCCGAGGCACAACAGGCCGCGGCATGATTGCGGAGTCGCCCCCGGTCGTCCTCCTCGACTGGGGCGAAACGCTGGTCTGGATCCCCGGGATGCTCCACGATGTCGATCGACATCTGGCCTGCGTGGCGGCAATCTTTGACCCGCACATCCGGCCGCTTCTGCATGCGGCCGGCGTCGAGCCCGACTGTTCGACTGAGATCGGCTGTTATGTGTGCCTGCCGTACCCAGATCGAGACCTCACGGCAAACCCTCAAGGAGCATCGCTTCGCCGATCGCTTCGCGCTCAGCTTCGACTACGCGCAGGCCGCATCACCACCATCGGCCACACGCTCTGAGGCCCTGGCCGATGCGCTGGGCGTCGCGATCAGCGGTGAGGCGTAGCTGCTGGCTCACACGGCCGAGATCATCCCCGAGCTTGCCCAGACCCATCGCCTGGGCCTGGTGTCCAATTACCCGCACGCGCCGGTGGTCCGAAACACTCTCGAGCGTTTCGGACTCATCAAGCATTTCGAGGTGGTCGTCGTATCCTCCTAGACCGGCTGGCTCAAACCCCACGAAAATTGCTACCGGCCCGCACTCGAGGCGCTTCAGGCGGAGCGCTCACGTACGCTGATGGTCGGCGACGACTTGCACAACGATGTACAGGGGGCTCGTGCCCTCGGCCTGCATGCGGCGTGGCTTGCGCCCGGCAAGGACCGCCTCGTTGCTAGAGACAACGAATTCTTTCACCTTCAGTCGCTCGTTGAGTTGCCGGCGATCTGCCAACGCGTTTTTGCCCGCTGACATGCAGACTCACCTCCTGATCGATGGTCAATTCGCGCCCGCGGCGAGCGGCGAGACCTTCACCACCCGCAGCCCTATCGATGGCGCAGCAGTGGCCGAAGTAGCCCTCGCAGGCCCCGCTGACCTCGACCGGGCCGCGCGCGCCGCGCGTCGGGCCTTCGACGACGGGCGCTGGAGCGGCATGGCGCCCTTTGCGCGAGGCAAAGTGCTCCGCCACATCGCCGACGGCATTCGCGCGAGGCAGCAGGCCATCGCTGAGATCGAGACCGTCAATGGCGGCAAGACCATTGCCAACTCGCTCAATGAAGTCGATAGCGCCGCCAACGTGTTTGAGTACTACGCCGGCGCCATGGACAAGTTCTACGGCGACACGATCCCGATGGGTCAGGGCGTACTGGATTTTTCGCCCCGAGAGCCGATCGGGGTTGTGGCCGCCATCACGCCCTGGAATTTTCCCTTCCTGGCGGCGGCCTGGAAGGTCGCGCCCGCGCTTGCCGCCGGCTGCACGGTGATCCTGAAGCCCGCGAGCTACACACCGCTCACCGCCCTGATGCTGGGTGAAATTGCGCTCGAGGTCGGCCTGCCCGCAGGCATCTGGAACATCCTGCCGGGCCCGGGCGCAGCACTCGGTGCCTCGATTGCTCGCCATCCGGCAATCGACACGATCAGCTTCACGGGGAAACCACGACCGGGGCCACGCTCATGGCGATGGCCGCGCCCGACATCAAGCGCGTCACCCTCTAGCTCGGGGGAAAAAGCCCCAACATCATTTTTGCTGATGCGGACATCGGGCGCGCCGCCCGAGAGGCCGTCAAGGCAGCGTTTGGCAACGCCGGGCAGAGCTGCTCGGCGCGCACCCGGGTGCTGGTCGAGCGCGCCGCGCTCGAGCCTTTCGTAGAAGCCTTCATCGCGGCCAGTGCCAGCGTTCGCCTGGGCGACCCCCGCGATCCCGCGACCGAAATCGGGCCGCTGGTCTCACGGGGCCAGTGGGACAGCGTGCATCGCCATGTCGAGGCCGCCTGCGCGGCCGGTGCCCGGCTGCGAGCGGGCGGCGGCGCACCCGCAGGACTTGAGCACGGTGCCTACTATGCGCCGGCCATTCTGGACCAGGTCGACAACCCGATGGCGATTGCTCAGGAAGAGATCTTCGGGCCGGTCGCGGTCGTGATCGGCTTTGACGACGAGGCGCAGGCGCTCGCCAGTGCCAATCACAGCCCCTATGGCCTCGATGCCTCGATCTGGACGCGGGACATCGGGCGGGCCCTTCGCCTGGCACGGGGCCTGCGCACGGGCATGGTGAGCATCAATTCGCACGGCAGCGCGAGTCGCTATGGTTTCCTCGCTCCGTTTGGCGGGCGCGGCAAATCCGGAATCGGGCGCGAACTCGGTCTGCATGCGCTCGAGCTCTGCACCGAGGTCAAGAACGTATTCGTCTCCCTGGAGGATTGATTTGAACAGCATTGCGATTACTGGCGCACGACTGATCGATCGCAGCGGCCACGATCCGCTCCCACAGGCCACGATTCTGATCGAGGGCGATCGCGTCACGGGCGTGGGCCGGGATCTGGACGTACCAGCCGGCGCGACGGTGATCGACGCAGCCGGACGGACCGTGCTGCCCGGCATCATCGATTGCCATGTGCACGGCACCTGCCGCGCACGTGACATGCGACAGCATCTGCTCAACACGCCCACCTACAACGTGCTTCGTTCGACCGCCATTCTTGAGCAGACGCTCGCCTGCGGCGTGACCACCGCACGCGACATGGGCGGTGCCGACGCGGGTTTCAGGCAGGCCATCGAAGACGGCTACATCGCGGGGCCGAGGCTGCTGATCTCGATCGCGATGATTTCGCAGACGGGTGGTCACGGCGATGCCTGGGTGCCCGCCGGCATGCGCATCCAGAAGCGCGCCTGGCTGCCCAGCCCGGTCGCCGACGGCGTCGACGAGGTCCGTCGGCTGGTTCGCCAGCTGCTGATGGCGGGCGCCGACTTCATCAAGATCTGTGCAACCGGCGGGATCGCCTCGGTCACCGACTCGTGGGACGAGGCACAGCTCACCGTCGAGGAGATCCGGGTCGCGGTCACCGAGGCCGCGATGCGCAGGAAAGGCGTTGCCTTCCGCGCTGAAGGCGTCGAGGGCATTCGCACCGCGCTTGCGGCCGGGGTGCACTCCCTCGAGCATGGATGGTTCATCGACGAAGCCTGCGCCGAGCAGATGATTGCGCAAGGCAGCTGGTAGGTGCCTACGCTTGCACTGGTGCCCCTGTCCCTTGAACATCGTCGCAGCAACACCGCCTGGGACCGACAGCAACTCGCCGCCGAAGACGTGAAGGAACTCGAGATCTACGAGCGCATGCAGCGCCAGATTCCACTCGGGAAGGACGCGGTGCGCCGGGGCGTGCGCGTTGCCTTCGGCACGGATCAGTCGCACCGACTGCTGGTCGGCGAAAACCTGGTCGAACTCCGCTTCATGGTCGACTGGCTGGGCATGAGCCCGACGCAGGCGCTGGTGGCCGCGACCTCCGAGGCTGCGCGCTGTATCGGCCGCACCGACGTCGGGCTGATCGAGCAGGGCCGGCTCGCCGATCTCTTGATCGTCGACGGCGACCCCCTGGAGAACATCCGCATCATGGAGGATCGCAACCGACTGCACGTCGTCATGAAGGGCGGCGCCCTTCACCGCAACATCCGTGGTTGACCCGGAGGACTGCCTGATGTTTGACCGCGATTGTCTCGAAAAGGCCGCCCGCGCACTCCAAGCCGCCGATCGGGCGGGCGTACGCATCGTGACGGCCGAGACCTGTATCGCCGGCCTCGTATCGGCCTGCCTGACCTCGGTGCCAGGTGCCTCACGCATCTTCGAACGGGGCTTTGTGCTCTATCACGACAGCACGAAGGCAAGCGGGCTGGGACTTGAGGATTCGGTTGCGGCCGAGCACGGGGCGGTCAGCGCCGAAGTGACCGCAGGCCTCGCCGAGGGTGCCATCACTCACTCAGGCGCCGGAGTCAGTGTCGCGATCACCGGTTATGCGGGCCCCGGAGGCGGCAGTGAGCGTGACCCGGTTGGCACCTGCTCTATCGCCACCGCTCGTCGCGGCGAGCGCGCCGAGGTCCGACGTCACGTATTCGAGGGCGACCGCAACGCGGTACGGGCGGCGGCCTTGGCCTGTGCGCTCGACGCCATCACCGACCGGCTGGAGCGGGTTTGACCGTGTCAGCACCACGCCTGCCGATTGCGGCCATCTCGGGTGCCGACGAGGCCACACTGCGGCGGCTTCGCAGCGACATCCAACATGCCGCATGGGTGATGCACGACCCCGCGCTGCTCGAGGCCAGCTTTGCCGCGACCGGCTGCGCATGCTGTCGGGCCGGTGCGAGCATGACCGCGAGCCTGCTGGACCTGTTTCGCAAGCGCACGCAGGCGGAGGTGCCCCCGTTCGAGCGCATCATCGTCACAGCCGCTGCCGGCCAGGCGGGCGATGCGCTGATCGAACTCAACCGCTCCGCTTTCGGATGGATGGTGGCTGGTCAATTTCGACCAGGCCCCGTTCCGGCGGGAGACGCTCTCCTTCATCGAATATCGTCAGCCCTGGTCGGCGCAGACCGGCTACGCGCGCGATCTGGCCGTGCAGCCCAATGGCGTGACCGGTGGGCGTGCGGTCCGGATCGCGATGCAGGAACCACACCGTGCACTCGATCACTTTGCAGCGATGGGCTTGCGGGCCTCACCCGGCCGCACCTGCCCGAGGCTGGGCGCGCTCGCCCATGAGATTCCGGTCGCCCCAGGGCAATCCTTGCTGATCCTGGAGGCCGATGGCCCCGGGCCGACCCGCGAATTCATCGCCACAAGGGCAGACGCAGGCGTCATGGGGGTCAGCCTGCTGGTCGAGAGCCAGGCTGCTATCAGTGCGCGCGCGGCCGCACTGGAACTCGCACCAGACTGGCACCCCGGGCTCTTTGGTGACAGTCTGATCGTACCCGGCTCACACGCAATGGGTCTTTATCTGGAGTTCATCCGGCCAGCAAGCTCACATTGACACTTTTTCAATCGTCGTGCCATGATCGTTTGCATTCAAACCATTTTTCGGCGTCGCGACATTGCTCTGCGTGGGCGCGCCGCCAGGACAGGCAGATGAGGCGATCGTCGGTACCTTTGCCCGGCGCGAACAATGATCCTCTGGGCGGCACGACGCAGTCCGCCGAGGCCTGGGCGGCCACGGACGGTCGGCTGATCTGGGACCGCCCGGGCTACCTGATCCGCAGGCTTCACCAGATCCACGTCGCGATGTTCGTCGAAACCGTGGCGGGCGGGTCGATCACACCCATCCAGTACGGGCTCCTCAGCATCCTCGCCAATCGGCCCAATATCGACCAGCTGACGATCGGCGAAGAGCTCGGCCTGGATCGGGCGAACGTCACCGGCATCCTGAAGCGCCTCGAATCGCGGCGCCTGGTTTCGCGAGTCGTCGACCCCGCCAATCGACGGCGCAAGCTCTGCCTCGCCACCTCGCGCGGCATTGCACTGATCCGACGCTTCGATGAGCAGATGCAGGCGTGCCAAAGGGCGCTGCTGGAGCCCTTGTCCGCTCCGGAGAGGAAACTTTTTATCGAACTGCTGTCGCGTCTTGTCCAGGCCAACAACGAGTTCGGGCGAACGGCGCTGCGCCCAAATGGCCATGCGCTCCAGCTCGAGGCGGCCTCGCCCGCTTCACCCCGACGGCGGCGTCCACCCGGCCGAACCGGCGCATCGGGCGCGAGCGGCTGACCCCCAGCCGGAGGGAGCGGCTGCACGCAGTACTGTCGATCTGGAACCGTCCACACTCAAAAAATTTTGCTGACTCGGTTAGTACACCAACCATCTTCAACGTATGGTCGAATCAAACGGAGAAACTCATGGCTGACCTCTCACTGAACTTCTGCGGCGTTCAATTCAAGAATCCGATCGTCATCGCATCGCTCGAAACGACCAACAGCCCCGAGGTGATCCGCGAGTGCGTCGACGCCGGCGCGGCCGGCATGATCATCAAGACGCTGACCGATATCGAGGACATGGCGCGGCTCACCCAGAATTCGAAGTACGCGATCCTCAATGAGCGCAACGAGCTCATCAAGGGCAAGGTCAACAAGAACTACGTCTTCTACAGCCGCTCCGGTTACTCGAGCACCGGCTTTCGCGAGTGGGTGCCCTACATGAAGGAGTTGCGCCAGTATGCAAACGACCGGGGCTCGCATCTGATCGGCAGCGCGGGGGGCAAGACGGTTCAGAGCTGGGTCGACATCTGCCGCACGATCGAGGATTGCGGTTTGCCGATGGTCGAACTGAACTTCGGCTGCCCCCACCCGGCGATGATGCCTGGGGTGCATGGCGGCTCGATGATCGGACAGGACCCCGAGGTTGCGGCTGAAGTGACGGGGCGCGTCTGCGAGGCCGTCAAGATCCCGGTGGTGATCAAGCTCACCCCAGATCAGTCGCGTCTGCTCGACGTTGCTCGCGCGGTTCGCGACGCGGGTGCGGCTGCGGTCACGGCTACCAACCGTTACACCGGCTTTTCGGTTGACATCGAAACCGGCAAGCCCCGTCTCGGCGGCCCGGCCGGCATCGGGGGCGTCTGGGCCAAGCCCCTGTCGTTGCGCTGGGTGCACCGGATCTATAACGAACTGGGCATGCCGATCACTGGATCGAACGGCATCTATGACCATCGCGACGTCGTCGAGTTCATCATGACCGGCGCACCGCTGGTTCAGGTCGGCTCGGTCCTGATGCTGAAGGGCATCAAGTATCTGCCCAAGATCATCAGCGGCCTCGAGGAGTTCATGGACAGCCACGGTTACCCGGACGTTGCATCGATGACCGGCGTCGCCTCGAGGGCTGCCGTCAAGGACTACGGCGAGCAGTTCCGCAAACCCCGGATGCACAGCGAGGTCAACCACGAGAGCTGCCGCAACCCGAAGTGCACGATCTGCATCCAGACCTGCTTCTACGATGCGCTCGCCCAGGGTCCCGGCAAAGTGGCTTCACTGAGCGACAACTGCATCGGCTGCGAGATGTGCACCCAGACCTGCCCGTTCGATTCGACCAGCATGCACACGACCACCGACGAAGACCGGGCCGACGCCACCTTCTTCAGCATCCCTGAAAACATCTTCGAGCTGGGCAAGTTTGAGAAGGACTTTGACCGGGGTATCAAGCTCGCCAAGGTCAAGGACTGAACTTCCATGGCCCTGCATTCATCTGATGAGCGATTCCGGTTCGCCTTCGATATCGGCGGCACATTCACCGACTGCGTGCTGATCGGAGACCGGGGTTCGGTGTTCACCACCAAGGTCTTGAGCGATCAGGAGCGGGTGGTGTCGCCCATCGTGGCCGGACTGGAGCGGGTGCTCGAGCACCACGAGCTGGCCAAATCCCAGGTCCACGAAGTGGTCGTGGGCGCCACAACCGCCGTCACGAACCTGGTGATCGAGCGTAAGGGCGCCATCACGGGTCTGATCACCACAGCGGGATTTCGCGATGTCATCGAGATCGGCCGGGAATTGCGCTACGACCTCTATGACTTGATGGCTCCAGGTCCGGATCCGGTCATCCCGCGTGCCCTGCGGCTCGAGGTCGACGAGCGCACCGAGGCAGACGGCACGATTGCACGGGCAGTCGACGACGGTGACATCGAACGGGCCGCGCGCGAGCTCATCGCGCGAGGTGCCCAGTCGATTGCGGTGAGCCTTTTGCACAGCTTTACGAACCCGGCTCACGAACAGCGCGTGCGCGAGATCATCGCGCGCTTCGCCCCCGACATTCCGGTTTCGCTTTCGTCGGAGGTGCTCGGCGAGTTGCGCGAATACGAGCGGACGATGGCCACCGTGCTGAACGCTTATGTCATGCCGATGGTCGGCCGTTATGTGGGCGTGATCGAGGAGGGCCTTCGCACAGCCGGAATTCCGGCGATCCTGCGCATCATGCAATCGAACGGTGGCGTGATTTCGCGCGAACTTGGCGAGCGGATGCCGATCCGGATGCTTGAGTCAGGACCTGCCGCCGGGGCGCTCGGCGCCGCATTCAGCGCGCGGGCGGCCGCGATCGAAGAGGTGCTGGCGTTCGACATGGGGGGCACCACGGCGAAAGCCTGCCTGATCCGGGATGGAAAGCCCTCGATCACCACCGATTTCGAAGCCGCGCGCCTGCAGCGATTCAAGAAAGGGAGCGGCCTGCCGGTACGCTTGCCGACGGTCGATCTGATCGAAATCGGCGCCGGTGGCGGCAGCATCGCGCATATCGACGACACTGGCCTGATGAAGGTGGGACCGCACAGTGCGGGCTCCAACCCGGGTCCGGTCTGCTATGGGCTGGGCGGACGCCGCCCGACGGTGACTGATGCCGCGTTGCTGATGGGTTATCTGGATCCGGGCGGCTCCTTGAGCGGTTCTGTGAAACTTCGCGCCGATCTCGCCGATGAGGCGATAGCGCAGCATCTGGCCCGGCCGCTGGGCCTGTCGGTCATCGAGGCGGCCAACGGCATCCATCGCATCGTTTGCGAACACATGGCTGCGGCGGCCAAGATCCACGCCGTCGAAAATGGCCGAGACGTTCGGCAATGCACCCTCCTCGCATTCGGCGGCGCCGGCCCCCTCCATGCGCGCGAAGTCGCGCGGCGAGCCGGTTGCCGAAAGCTGCTCGTGCCCGCCAACGCGGGCGTGTTTTCGGCGTTCGGCCTGCTGGTCGCACCCATCAAGATGGACGCGGTGCGCACCCGATTCACCCGGCTCGAGGGAATCGACTGGCCGGCAATCGAAAACTTGTGCGCGGAGATGGAGGCGGGTCTCTCGGCCCAGCTGACCGCCTCGGGGATCCCGCACGAGGCCATCGAGTTCGCGCGGAGCGCTGACATGCGTTACCTCGGGCAGGGCTTTGAAGTCGAGACCCCTCTGCCAGCCCGGCTCGATGAGGCTTCGAGATCAGCGATCAAGTCCGCCTTCGAACGAGCCTACGCCAGTCGCTTTGGCCGCAGCCTGGCTCAGCAACGGATCGAGATCGTCAACTGGCGGGTTGAGGCGAGCGTGGCGATCGAGCCTCCGGAATCCCGGGAGCGGGAGGCCGACGCCGGACGAACACCCTCAACGGGTCACGGCAAAGCAGGCGTCGCGCGATCGCGCCGCGCGTTCTTTCCGGAACTCGCAGACTTCGTCGATACCCCAGTGCTCGCCGAAGCGGATCTGCGCCCCGGCGAGATCCAGGTCGGGCCGGCGCTGATCGAGCAATCGGGTTCGACGATCGTGATCGGACCGGGCGATCGATACGGTATTGATGACACAGGCAACATTCACGTGACGCTTTCGGGCGGCGCGGCCTGAGCCCGCCATTTTGAGGACCTGCAGATCATGAATCCGATCGACCTGGAAATCTACTGGAACCGCCTGATCGCGATCACCGACGAAGCGGGTGCCGCGCTGAAGCGCACGTCGTTCTCCACCGTCGTTCGTGAGTCGAACGACTTCGCCTGCGTGCTCCTCGATCGTAAGGCGAGACTGATCGCCCAGTCGACACTGAGCATCCCTGGCTTCATCGGCACTGCACCGCTTTCGCTCGCGCGGATGCTGGAGGATCACCTGGCGGACACGCTCAGGGACGGCGACATCCTGTTCACGAATGACCCCTGGATCGGTACCGGGCACCTGCCCGATGCCACGATGGCCGCACCCATCTTCCGAAAAGGCCGGCTGGTCGCATACGCGGTCGCAGTCGCCCACCTGTCGGATATCGGCGGGCGGCAATGGTCGGCCGACGCCAATGAAATGTTCGAGGAAGGCATCCGGTTCCCGGTCATCAAACTCGCCGAGGGCGGGCAATTCAACCCGCTCGTAATGCAGCTGCTCGAGGCCAACGTGCGCCTGCCGCAACAGGTCCGTGGCGATGTCGAGGCCCAGGTCGCCGCGCTCGGTGTCGCCTCGCGGCGACTCGCCGAAATGCTCGACGAATACGGGCTGGAGGGCATTGACGACATTGCCGAGGCGATCTTTGATGCCTCACGGGATGCGGCCCTGAAGGCGCTGCGCCGCATCCCGGAAGGCACCTATACCGGCAGCGTTGAATCGGACGGTTTCGATGCGCCGGTGCGCATCCAGGCCACCGTCACCGTCCGGCACGATGGCGTGACGGTCGACTACTCCGGCAGCACTCCGCAGGTCCGGCACGGAATCAACGAAACCTTCAACCACACTTACGCGTACACGATCTTTCCCTTCAAGTGCCTGTTGTCCCCGGGGCTACCCAATAACGACGGCTTCACGAGGCTGTTCAAGGTGATCGCGCCGGAGGGGACGATCGTCAATGCCCATCCCCCCGCAGCCGTCGGGGCTCGCCATCTGATCGGGCATCAGCTGCAGGCTGCGATCTTTGAGGCACTGGCGCCGGTGATGCCGGATCAGGTCCAGGCCGACAGCGGCACGCCGCTGTGGTCGATTCTGTTGCGCGGCGTCGATACGGAGCGGGGACGGTCCTTCTCCACCATCCTGTTCTTCAATGGCGGCATGGGCGCGATGCGGGGTCGTGATGGGCCCCCGGCTGCAGGCTTTCCCGCCAACATCTCAAACACCCCGGTCGAGGTCGCCGAGACCCTGGCGCCCATCGTGTTCAGCTGCAAGCGACTGGCGGACGGCTCAGGCGGGCACGGCGAGTTCCAGGGCGGTGCCGGCCAGATCGTTTCGTTTCAGTCGCGCTGGCCGGGGCGGCTGAGGGTGTCGCTGCTGACTGACCGCACCCGTATCCCAGCCAAAGGGCTGCTCGGCGGCGCAGCCGGCGCAGTCGGGCGGGTCCGGTTGAATGGCCTCGACGTGGACAACCCCAAGAGCGTCGTCGACATGCTCGAAGGTGATACGCTGGAACTCACGTTGCCCGGTGGAGGCGCGTACGGCGCGCCGAGATCCACGGCCACCTCGATCGCGTCCTGACCGGCCCGCCTGTCCGGGTCGGCGCGCGGCCACCATCGAGCGATCATGACCCCTGGACTGCGGATCGCGCTTGCCGCTTTCAATCTCCGACAAATGCTGCGGCGACATGCCTACCTTGGCAGACAACATCTCCAGCGTCAGACGACGCTGGTTGCGCTCCCCCCCCCCCGCGGCCTGGCTGGAAGCGTCAATGTGTTACCATGTAATTACCAAATAACACATGAGGGTCGAACCATGAGCGAAGCAACCTTTACTTTTCGGGTCGATGCGGCGCTGAAGTCCGAGTTCTCCAACGCCGCCAAGAGCCGTGACCGCAATGCCGCGCAGCTTTTGCGCGATTTCATGCGTGACTTCGTCCGGCAGCAACACGAGGCCGCCGAGCATGACGCATGGTTCCGCCGCCAAGTGCAACTGGGCCTTGACTCAGCAAACGCCGGCAACCTGAGTCCATCGGCCGAGGTCGAGGCTAAGTTTGCGGCCAAGCGCGCAGAAACGCGACGGCGGCTTGAAGCTTCTGCGGAATGATGGAACTGTTCTGGACGCAAGAGGCGGTACAAGACCGCAACGCAATCTTTGAGTACATCGAGGCCGACAACCCTGTCGCCGCGTTAGCACTCGATGAGTTGTTTGAAGAGAAGGCTGGACGGTTGGTCGATCACCCTGGTATGGGGCGGTTTGGGCGTGAAGCAGGTACGCGCGAGCTGGTGGCTCACAAAAATTACATCTTGGTCTACGACGTGACCACCGACCTGGTGAGAGTGTTGCGTGTTCTTCATGCCACACGACAGTGGCCCAGATTGCCTGGCACTGACAACTGAGTCCTGCGTCTACCTCCTTGCATTGTCAGACGAACAGATTCGTCAGTTGATTGAAAACGGTCAATTTGAAGAGGTGAAGAAAGATGGTGTGGCGCAGGCTCATGGACCTGGTAGCTTACCGGCTGAATTTGGGTTGAATCGCGCATGCAGATGTGCCACCATAAGTCACACCTGAGTATTCTAGAAAATGCGGAAACAGCCCAAAGAAGCCCTGCTCGAACAAGAGCGCCATGAGCTCAAGCAGAAGTCAGGCGGCGGTGTTTTGCGTTACGAGGTTTGGGGGTATGTTGATAACGGAAAAACCATTGTGACCCGCTACAACATGGCCTACGCCAACCATGCAGTCTGCTGCAAAGACAACGGTCGAGTGCTGGGCTATGACAACGCACATGGCTATCACCATCGACACTACATGGGATCGGTTGAAGCCTGTGATTATGTGAGCCACGACGATACGGTTCACCGTTTTCAGGCTGAGTGGGTCGAGATCGTTAATAAGTTGAAGGGGAAATCGTCATGACCAAAGTTATTGTGCGTACTGATGACGCGGCTGGCTTCTTTGCCCGGGCCAAGGATGCAGCGCGTCGTGCCGATCAAGGTAAGCCCTTTGATGGTCGGGTAACGCTGTCG